>Ga0209528_1000050_pt1 | contig 12589 bp, 13 predicted proteins | sample JacPinW_OM2H0_M3_FD_187970 | JGI IMG/M metagenome (GOLD analysis project Ga0209528, IMG submission 187970) | Forest soil microbial communities from Algoma, Ontario, Canada - Jack Pine, Ontario site 1_JW_OM2H0_M3 (SPAdes) (version 2) | ecosystem: Environmental > Terrestrial > Soil > Boreal...
TCAATTCATCTCTTAATTTGGTGAACTCCTTTTCTTTCCTGAGCAACTCTTTTCGGGACGCAATCCATTCGTTCGGTGAAACTACTTCGTGCCCTTGAATCCCGGCGCTGGTGAGTTGAGTAGCCATTGCATTCTCCTGTTCTGTATTTGTGTGGGGGTTGCGTTTTCGGTTGCAGACCGCTTCGGTTCGAGACTGCTGGTTGCGGCCTAGTGTTTTTTTCGCCTGCGCGAGGCTCCTCGCCTTCCGCCCGGGCTTTCTGTCTCAGCCATGTCCTTGATCCCCAGGAGTTCACCCGACCAAAGCTCCTGAAACGGGCCGACCCACCGTTCATAAATCTGGCGGATCGGAACCACGTTCAGGGAATTCACCCGCTGCCTCCCGGACTCGCGCGTGGAGACCAGTTGGGCTTGGCGCAGCACCTCGAGATGCTTCATCACGCCGAAGCGACTCAACTGCGAAAAGCGCTCCACGATCTCGGTGGTGGTGCGGGGACGATCTCGCAGGACGTCCAGAATCGTCCGTCGCGTCGGATCCGAAAGCGCCTTCCACACCTGGTCGAGACTCTCCTCTTTACCAGCAGCGATTTCTCGCACCTCGTTACTCGCAGTCCTTTCTTATTCCTTCCAGCATGTGACTCCAGCCAGCGCCAACACCTTTGCGATGCTGCGGATCGATCATCCCAATGGCACGATGCCGCAGGGCAACCCGGCAGCCGCCGGAAACCGCTTCGATCTTGACTTCCACGTGATTGTTGGCCGGATAGGACATGAACATCGGCCCGCTCAATTCCAGCAGGGTGGGAGGCTTGATGACCTGCACGAAGCCCCATAGGTGTCCGACTCCCTCTCCTCGATCCCGATACCACCGCCCGCCCGGTTTCGGCTCAAGCAGCAATTGCAGGGATTGGCCATCCGGCCTGGTATTGCCTTTTCCGAAGCGATGGAGGAGGGCCGCGAATGCCTTCTCCGGCGTGGCTTTGATGTCTATGTGCTGTTCAACGTCGAGCGTCAGGTCTTCCAATGTCATTGCCGTTTCTCCTGGTATGCAGTAAGCGATTCGTCGTAACGTGACCCAATTGTAACGTGACCATATGGTCACGTCAAGAGAATAATGATTGCCTAGAGATTTCCCGGCAGGATGAGGTTCGAGTCTCCAGATTGCTGGCGAGAGGATTGAATATACAATCGGTCTTGTTACGACCGAGATCGCCAACACTCCGACCCACCCCAACCCAGGCCTTTGCCAGAGCTGCCGGCATGCGCGCCGCATCGAGTCGGATCGCGGTTCGATTTTCCTTATGTGTAAGCTTTCGTTCGAGGACTCGCGGTTCGTAAAATATCCGCGTCTGCCGGTATTGGTTTGCAGCGGCTATCGGCCGGAGAGGGAGAATCCGCCGGCTGAGGGCGCACCGTCGCCACCGGGTCCGCTTTGCCAGTAAGTGCCGATGAACCCTATAATTGAGCCTTCGGCGCAAGTTCGCGGCGCCGACCTTCTATCTGATTCGTGATTTCAACGGTCATTTCAAGGAACATCAGTCACGAACACCGGCATTGAACACCATAAGGAGAACTTATGTCCGCACCCAGCCGTCGTCCGGAAATTCGCCGCCGCCGCACTCGCGCAGAAAAGGTTGCAAAGCTCCGCAAGCGTCTCGCCGCTGCATCCGCCTCCATCGACAAAGACCGCCTCACCGCCAAGCTGCATCGGGTGGGCTTGGTTTCGCCGGGGAATCCGTTGATCAAGAGCGCGTAACGAAACCGACGTTGCTGCGGCCCCGGAGACTGCCGAGCTGCGCTCGGCTTGGACGGGCGGGACGCCCGTCTCCACACCAGCGCCCTAAAATTCCACTGTCACGAATCTCGCCGGACTCTTTCCCTCATTCGTCAAGGTGCGGGGGTAGCCTCCCGGCAGGCATTGGACATCGCGGGACTTGAACTTTCCCGGCATCGGGCCCATTCCCTCGACGTCGCTGCGTATATCGAGATCGGTGATGGCGACCAGCAGATGCGGACCGTCGTGATGGTGGCTGGGTACGATCGCGGCTGGTTCGAGCTTGACTTCGGACACGCGCACTCCATCTTTCACGAAAACAGTTGTGATCCGGCCCGCTGGGAAAGTCTTTTCGCCATTTTCCTCCGGCCAATGGGATGGCGTCTGCCGCAGCCTTTCATCCTGCGTTAGTTCAATCGTCGCGTTGCGAAAGAGCTGGTCCGAGAGATGCTTTGCGACCTGGGCAAAGTTCCCCGCCACAAACCGGGTCTCGCCGTCAGAGAGTTTGAGGTCCACCGACGGCTTGCCTTCGACTTCGTTTGAAACATGAGCCTCGCCGAGTGTTGACGAAGACCTAGTCGTGGCGATGGCGGTGCATAAGCGTCGAAGCATGGGGCACGACCTCAACCTTGAAGACGCGTATGTATTCATTTTCGAGGACAAGGTGGTGGTGCGATGGTTCAGAGGTGATTTGGACTTCAATCGTGGTCTGTGCAGCCAGGAACGGAATCAGCAGGAAGAAAGAAGTGCGCGCTTCATGGCATTGCTCCGATTCAAGCAGAGTACACAATCTTCCCCCCGACGATCGTCGCGACTACTTTTCCCGTCAGATGCCATCCGTCGAACGGCGTGTTCTTCGATTTCGAGTGCGACTTGGCGGCATCGAAGGTCCACTTCTTTTTCGGATCGAAAACGGTAACGTCGGCGACCGAGCCGCGGACGAGCGACCCTCGGCCGCGAAAATCGAAACAGCGCGCCGGTCCCGAGGTGAAGAGTTCCACGATGCGCGCAAGAGGGATTCGCTTCTCGCGATGCAGCCTGGTGATCGACAGCGCGAGCGCAGTTTCAAGTCCGGTGATGCCGAACGCCGCGCGCTCGAATTCCATCTCCTTTTCGTGGGCGGCGTGAGGAGCGTGATCGGTGGCGATGGCGTCCACCGTCCCGTCGGCGAGGGCAACCAGGATGGCTTCGAGATCCGAGGCCGAGCGCAGCGGGGGATTCATCTTGTAATTGCTGTCGTAGTCACGCATATCCTCGTCCGTCAGCGTGAAATGGTGCGGTGAAACTTCAAACGTGACGCGCGCTTTGGCGCGCTTGCTGCGGCGAACACTCTTCAGCGCGTCCGCCGTGGAAAGATGCGCGACGTGCAGGCGGGCGTTGGGAATGTGCATCGCGAGCTGTACGTCGCGTTCGACGATCGAGGCTTCGGCAGCCGCGGTCATGCCGCGCAACCCGAGACGGAACGAACGCGCGCCCGCGTGCATGGAGCAATTCTCGGTCATCCGAGTATCTTCGGCATGTTGCACGACCGGGAAATTCAGCTCTCCGCCCAGAACCAGGGCCTCGCGCATGATGCTGTCTTCGAGGATGGGCTTGCCATCGTCGGTGACCGCAATGGCTCCGGCGGACTGCAGCGCGCGGAAATCGGTAAGCGTGGCACCCTTGCTCGCTCGGGTCGCGGCAGCAATGGCCAATACGTTGACGACCGCGCCGCGTTCGGGCTGACGAAGCCACTCCACCCACTCGACCGAATCGACAACCGGCATCGTGTTGGGCATGGTGCAAACTGAGGTAAATCCGCCAGCAGCTGCGGCCGCCGTGCCCGTCGCGATCGTCTCTTTGTGCGCCTGGCCAGGCTCGCGCAAATGGACGTGCAGATCGATGAAGCCGGGCGCGACGACGAGTCCACGCGCATCAAATTTTTCGTCCGCGCTGCCTTTGATCTTGTTGGGATGAGCTACTTCGGCAACGCGGCCATCTTTCAGCAGCACGTCCATGGGCGCGTCGATGCGAGCGGCCGGGTCGATGAGGTGGCCGCCTCTGAGCAACAGACTGCTGGTCTGGAAGCCGTTTCGATTCTTTCCCGGGCTGGTCATCGCATTTTTCCCATCGCACGCGCCAGAATCGCCATCCGCATGGGCACGCCGTTATGTACTTCCTCCAGGATGCGCGCCTGAGCGCCGTCGGCGACTTCGCTGGTCAGTTCGAGGCCACGAATGATCGGGCCGGGATGCATCACGATGGCATCCTTCTTCGCCATCTTCAACCGGGCCGGGTTCATCTGGTAGCGCGCGATGTATTCCGAAACGTCGATTTTCAGCCCGGAAAGACGCTCTTTTTGCACACGCAGCAGCATGACAACATCGGTACCGTGCAAGGCATCTTCAATGTGGCGGGTCACACGGATACCGGGCGCCAGGGTCGCCGCAACGTCGGGCGCCAGTTCCGGCGGACCGCAAAGAATAATCTTCACGCCGAATTTGCTTAACAGATGGCACGCCGACCGCGCCACACGACTGTGAAAGATGTCGCCGACAATCGCGACCTGCAGACCTTTGAAGGTTTTCTTGTTGCGCAGAATTGTGTAAGCATCCAGCAGCGCCTGCGAGGGATGTTCATGCAGCCCATCTCCGGCGTTAATGACGGGCACGTCGATGTGCTGCGCCATGACGTAGGGGGCTCCGGCGTTGGGATGGCGGATGACGATGATGTCGGCCCCGACGGCGCGCACCGTGTATCCCGTGTCCAGCAGCGATTCGCCTTTCTCAATGCTGGAACCGGCGGACTGGATGAGGACGGTGTGAGCGCCCATCGATTTGGCCGCGATTTCAAACGAGCTCCGGGTGCGGGTGGAAGCTTCGTAGAAAAGAAGGAGCACGCGCCTGCCCTTGAGCAGGGGCCGCGGCTTGTCCGGATTCATGCGCCGGGCAAACTTCAAAAGTCTCAGGATCTCGGCCGCTTCCAGGTGCTCGATACCGAGCAGCGAACCGCGCGCTGGATTCATAATCGTCTAACAGTCCGTCGTGAAGAGCACACTTCGCTCTTCGCCGCTGAATTCACCAGATTTTGTCATCCCGAGCGAAGCGAGGGATCTGCATTTTGCGGCGGACTACAGATCTCTCGCTGCGCTCGGGGATGACAATCCATGAAGGGTGCTGCTCGTGCACCGTGCCGACCCGACATTCACCGCCGGCTCGTAAGCGAGTGCGGTTACTGCTTTTCCATCAGCAGGACTTTCTCCGCGTCATCGACCTCGCGCAGTTTGACCTCAATAATCTGATTTTCGGTGGTCTGCACCGTTCGTCCGATGAAAGCGGCCTCAATCGGCAACTCGCGATGGCCGCGATCAATCAATACGCACAACTGCAAGCGCCGGGGACGGCCGGCGCGGAACAGCGCGTCCATGGCGGCACGCGTGGTGCGGCCGGTATAGAGCACGTCGTCAACCAGCACCACCGACTTACCCGTGATGGGAATCTCCATCTCGTGTTTCTGCACTACGGGCTTGGAACCGAGGGTGGAAAGATCGTCGCGATAGAGGGTAATGTCAAGCGTGCCGAGCAGCACCGGTTTCTTTTCGATGCGCTGAATAATTTTTGCCAGCCGCTCCGCCAGCGGAACTCCACGACGCCGGATGCCGACCAGCGCCAGATCCTCGACGCCGTTGTTTTTCTCGAGAATCTCGTGCGCCAGCCGGATCAAAGTGCGCTCCACCTCGGATGCCGACATCAGTTGCGCTGTCTGATGGATTTCGATGGGACGCCCTGGCGCGCGTGAATTCATAAACGCTGCATCATACGCGGGTGGAAAGATGAGAGCAAGCGCGAGCATGAAACCCGCGTCGATTGTGATTGAGATTAGCCGCGGCTGTTGCGAGGCCGGTTCATAAGCGAGGCCAGCGCCCCGCCCACGGAGGCCAGCACTACGGTAAAAATCATCACAAAAAAGAAGGTGATCACCAGCCCCGCCGGAGTGAACAGATTGTGGATGCTGGCTTGCATGTCAGGGTCCGCTGCATTGGCTCCGAACTTCTGAGTGATTTTCAGGATGGCATCGATGTACTCCTGCTGGGCATGAAAAATAAAAATCCGGATGGTGATCATCAGAGCGTTGATGGCGAAGGCGACGACTCCCGCTGCTCCCCCAAGACGCGATCCGAGCGCGGTGGGAGGCGAGACTCCATTTTCGCGGCGGTAGAAAAAGACGGCCAACGCGCCGGTCAGTACCATGCCGAGAAAGGGGATCATCCCGATGAAAACACCGAGTACGCCGGCCTTGAGCGCGGCACGAACGGCCTTTCCCCTGTCCATCGCGCTCCCGGACGAGGCTTGCCGGGTCTGAGTCGAGGCAAGCGTCGTCTCGACAGCAATTGCAGGAGAAAACTCGCCCACCGCGGGATTCAAACTCGCGGCGCCTTCAGCATCCGAAATCGCAACCGGCACGTGGATTTGAGGAGCGCGGCATTGCGGACAAAACGGCCGACCGTCCTCGACCGCGGTCCCACATTTTTGGCAAGGGTGCTCCACGTCATTGAAGCTAGCCCACAACCAAGCGGGAGAGCAAGGCGAGAGCATTGAATCATTGAGGCATTGAATCACCGGATCATTGGTGATCGGACACGGATAACCGACACAATGACTAAATGACCCAATGCTGCAATGGCTCCATGCTTGGCTCAGATCGTATTGTCTGAACCCGTGTGCATGCGCACATAAACCAGGGCAAAGCGGGCCCCCTGGCTGTTGGGCTTAATGGCGACGATATGCTGGTTGGCCTCGGTTCCAACCTTCAATTCCACCGAGTCTCCGCTGCCGTTCTTTCCGCACGAGACAGGCTTGGAGCCGTCATCCTTATCATGGGAGGTCTCCACATGACCGCCGCTCCAGGCACCATGGCATTGAATGGGCTTGCCATATTTCTGCAGCTCTTTGTTGTAGTAGGCGATGACTTTGTCAGGTGCGTCGTCGGAGAGGAACTCCGCGGCCACCACTTTCAGCGAAAATCCCGGCACCGAAAGATTTACATTGGCGCTCTTCTGGTCGTCGCTGTCGTCTTTCGGAGCGGGCTTGGCGCCGGGATACAGCGTCAGGCCGGCATCCCGAATATCGGCTTGCTCGCTGACGTGCAAATCACCCATGGGAGACTTGATGTCGACGCGCGCCTCGCCATCCTTGCTATTGTGCTTGTCGTTCGCATTGATGCTGCAAGCGGGAAGAACGCAGAGAGCAGCAAACAGCGAGCCAATGGAAAGTTTTGCGATCACGGCACGGTTGAACGTTTTACGGCTGGACGTTCTACGGTTGAGCATGGGAGGAACCTCCTGAGCTTGGTCGAGCTGAGATTGGCCGGGCAGGGCGTTCGAGACCCTCGCCTCGGGATGCGACGCCCGGAATCGTAACCGGCAGATGACCGCTGATCGGGATCTCCCCGAAGATCGCCTTTACGGCGGCAGTTTCCGACACGGTTTCGTTGGAGAAAGCGCACACATAATTCTGGATCGCGGGGAAATCCTGCACCACATAGGGATTGCCCATGGCGAGTACGACGGTGCGGGCGGCGGCGTGATCGAGAATCGCGGTTAGTAAAGATCCCGTGGCGCCGTCCATGGCAACCGTATTCGTCAACCCTCCTCCCGCAGCACGCATGGCCCTGCCCGCGACCGGAATCACATACACCGCAGCGATGACATGCTCCGCCCGGTCGACCGCCTCGACCACAGACGCCTTCATGCCGGCGGCCGAACGTGCATCGACATAGATGATGCGGGCGTCAGGCACACGGGCTAGAATCTGGTGTTCGAGCATACGTCCGGATTCGGTGCGCAGGTCGTCGGAAAAAATCAGCGCGACCAGACGATTGTGCACCTCTGTCATGGATTGATACGGAAGCGCGGCCTCCGTTGTTCCATAAGTTCCAACAGACTGCAGCGGGATCACTTTACCGTTATCGTGAACCAGGGTAATCGCTTCGTCGGCGACACGCTGGCCGGCGGCCAGATTCTCCGGTTTGGCAACCTCGCTGGAGAGTTTACCGGGATCCGCCAGTCGCGCCTTGTTCAAACCGAGGGAAGCCTTGAGTTCCAGAATCTTATGCACGGATTGATCGAGCCGTTGACGGCTGATCTCGCCCGTCTGCACCGCTTGCAGCACCGAGCGGTAGCTGGCATCGAGATTGGCCGGAATGATCAACATATCATTACCCGCGTTGAATGATTCGACCGCTGCCCTGCCGATATCCTTCGCGTACAGGCGCGTCAGCCCCGCCATGTCGAGGGCGTCGGTCACGACGATCCCTTTGAATCCCATGTCTTCTTTGAGGAGTCCGGTCACAATCGACCTTGAAGTTGTAGCCACGCGGTTGGGCTCGGGATCGAGAGCGGGAACGGTTACGTGAGCGACCATGACGGCATCCACTCCGGCGTCGATGGCGTGTTTGAAGGGCGGCAACTCGACCGCATCGAGACGCGCTCGGTCGCCGGTGACTTGAGCGACGCCGAGATGAGAATCGGTAGCAGTGTCGCCGTGTCCGGGAAAGTGTTTGGCTGTGACCAGCATTCCGCCTTCGTGAGCGCCCTTGATGTAGGCCGCCACGAAATCGCCGACCTGCTTCGGGTCTTCTCCGAAGGAACGCGTGTTAATGATGGGATTCGCAGGATTGGAGTTCACGTCAGCATCGGGAAAGAAATTCCAATGCACTCCGACGGCCCGCGCTTCGAGCGCGGTGATGCGTCCAAAGGCTTCGGCATTTTCGGTTTTGCCGGTAGCTCCAAAGGCCATCGCGTGGGGGAAAACGGTTGTCCCATTCAGCCGCATGGAGACGCCGCGCTCGAAGTCTGCTTCGACCAGGAGCGGCAGCTGGGATAATCGTTGCAGCCGGTTGAGCAACTCGGCGGCAACATAGGGCTGGCTTTTGAGCAGCACGGCTCCATCCACCGGAACGCTCATGACCACAGAGCCGATGTGATATTTGCGGATGTTATCGCGCAGCTGAATAAAGATCGGATCGGCATCATTCAGGAATTGCACTCGCACCCAGATCGAGAAGAGTTGGCCGACTTTGTCTTCGGGCGACATCTTGCGCAACGTCTTGTCGACCCATTTCTGGCCGGCTTTGTCGACGTGGATGGGACCGGGCGGCAGAAAGCGGTCTTTGCTCTTGTCTTTCGCGAAGCAAAGCGCCGCGGCAAGCAGTAGCGTGATCAACAGAAGATGTCGGAGCATGCAATTGACAATAGCAAAAACGGACGGGAACGTCCTGTAGCAGTTGCACCGGTTGCGCTCGAGTGATCGCTCACGAACTCTTTCAGATTTGCTGTTCGACGCTTGCGATGCCTTCCGCCTGGATGGCTGGATCATCGCCGAATCCGGCCAGCCAATGCACATCCGGTTCTCGGCGGAACCATGTGATCTGGCGCTTGGCATAGTTGCGATGCGCCTGCTGCGCCGCGCTTAGCGCCGACTCCCGACCCAATTCGCCGCGCAAGAACTGCACCGCCTGCTTGTATCCCAACGAGGCGAACGGGCGCGCTTTCGCGCCATATCTTGCAAGAAGCCTTTCCGTCTCTGCGATCAGTCCCTGGTCAAACATGTTCGCCGCGCGCTGATTGATGCGGGCATAAAGAAGTTCTCGCTCCGGATTGAGTCCGAGACGCAGAATGCGAAAGCCTTGCAGCGGTTCGCGTCCCTGCTGCCAAAGCTCGGTCATAGTCCGGGGCGAGGTGGGGCGCGAAGTTTGGCGCGAGGCCAGGCAGACTTCGATTGCCCGGATCATTTTCGGAAGGTCATTGGCGTGAATGCGGCCCGCCGCCGAAGAGTCGAGCCTCCGCAGGATGCGGTGCAAGTGCTCGGTCCCGTTCTTCTGCGCGCGGGCGCGCAGTCTGTTGCGCAGCTCTTCGGATCGCTGCGGGCCGGGAAAAAGTCCTGCAAGCAGAGCGCGAAGATAGAGTCCGGTTCCTCCGCTGACGATGGGCAAGTGTCCGCGCTGCCCGTTGTCATGCAAGACACTCTCACGCAGAACTATCTCGCGCAGAATCTGCCGCGCCTGGCGCGCGTATTCTCCGGCGCTAACGTCGGCGAGCGGATCCAGGCAATCCAGCAGGTGATGCGGAATCTCCGCGCGCTCCGCCGCACTGGGCTTGGCCGTGCCGATTTCAAATTCGCGGTACATCGCAACCGAGTCGCAGTTGACGATTTCACCGCGGAAGCGGCGCGCGATGGCCAGCGCCAGAGCTGTCTTCCCGCTAGCCGTCGGACCAAGTACCACCACGACGAGCGGTTCGCGATCAGACTTCGGCGACTTCAGCGCGCGCTCCAAGGGATGTATCGCCAGTAGCGGACGATGGTGAGAACGAGCAGCAGGACCGCCATAACAAGCAATCCGGTAGCTTCGGCGGCGTAAATCGAATGCCGGTGCTGATGCTTGTTGTCAGATGTGGGCTTCGGCGGAGCGGGGGAATTCACGCGGCTATTGTAGCCTCTTCGTGTGTTGATAGTCGTTCGTCGTTAGTCGATGGTCGTTGGCAGACCTCGTTTCGCTAATATTCATAGCGAACGACTAACGACTAGCGACCAATGACTGTTAACGACCAACGACTGCCTCGCGGTACACTACGGGCTCGCCGTCATGCCGATGCCTTCATCCAACCGCGAAGCCAGGCTTCTGCGATTTGGCGTTTTTGAAGTCGACCTGACCGCCGGAGAGCTGCGCAAAAACGGCGCTCGCATCCGGCTTCAGGAACAACCGTTTCAAGTTCTCGCTGCTCTGCTGCAGAATGCCGGTGAAGTGGTCACGCGCGACGAGCTGCGCGAAAAAATCTGGCCTGCCGACACCTTCGTCGATTTCGATCACAGCCTGAATACCGCGGTGAACAAGATTCGCGAGTCACTCGGTGATTCCGCATCGAGCCCGCGCTTCGTCGAAACCCTGGCCCGGCGCGGATACCGCTTCATCGCTCCTGTCGACAGCGGCGCGACAGCATCCGGGTCCGCCCAGGACAAGGGCACGCGGGCGGGGGCGCCCGCGCCACACGGGCTTGATCCGGCAACGTCGTCCGCGGACGAGGCGCTGCACGCCGAACTGCATGTGCCCATTCCCCGGCGCGGATTGGTGCGCGCGCTGTTCGCGCTGATTCAGGTGATGTATCTCATCTTCTACGTGAGCGGCCTCGCTCACCTGCGCGGTGTCGACCGCGTCGCCAGCAACTTTCTTCCGAGCTGGCGAGCGCTCGTCATCGTGGGCGCGGTGTTGGTGACGGGAGCGGTGGGAATCCCGCTGCGATTTTATTTGTTGTCGGCGGTCGCTTTCGATTTTCGCAGGCTGGGTGAGACATTCGGGCGGCTCTTCCCATTTGTTCTGGCGCTTGATCAGCTCTGGGCGATCGCGCCGTTTCTGCTGCTGCCGCAGATCGGAGTGGGCTTGGCGTTCGCCGCGACTGCGGCTTTACTTTACGTGCCTTTTTCGGAGAGAACTCTGGTTCGCTTGGTCTATCGGGAAGGCTGAAAACGTCTATTTGATCGTTGGTAACTACCGCATATTTACGAGTTGGTAACTACCACCCACCCCCCACTCTTGGGTTAACGTATTGAATCTAAAGTACTTATATTAAAAGTATTCAAAACAAAGGAGTTAGTTGGTGGCGTCTTATGGTCCGACCTTTGGAATCAATTACTTACAGCTTACTCTCCTTGCAAAGTCCAGATTTCAAAGAACTTACGTTAAACCACTTACTTGCTCGCCGCGTGCGCTGTCGGTTCTTCTTCGACCTAAGATCCATTATGCCTGTGGCTGTCAACTGAGCTGTCGCAGAAGGTTGTAACTTCAAGCTGGCGGTTTCTGTGGATCGTGTTCGCGGCAGGCGCGGGGATCGCTTGGAAAATCTACGAACAGTTTCAGGTTCACGAGCTTGGCGAGATCGCGGAATGCTTCACGCACGTGCATGCTGCATTCGTCCATCATTTGGCCGGGCAGCGGCTGAATCACAAAACTTATGACGGGAGATTCCACTGGAAGCCGATTGAAGGGGCTCTCGTCGTCGGGCTTGCCGGCGAGGAAAAAACCGCTGAGCTTGTCCACGCTATAGGGCGGGGACACAATGGTCACGTAGTCCTTCTCGGTCGAAGCGGCGGGAGGATACGCGGAACCGGCGCGGCTGCGCTCGTGGGAACTAGCCACGTAAGCCTCGGGCCTGGGCAGGCGTATGGCGTAGCGCTCCGATCTGGCGCTGAGCGCATGCTGCACGCCCTGAGCGTCAATTTTCGCTTGGAGGACGTTGGGATCAATGTTGGGAGTGCTGCTCGAAATCGCGGGCAGCAAGAGTTCGTAAATTCCCGCTCCGAGCGTTTCGCCCTTGCCAGCCTTGCCTTCGTGTTGCTCCCGGGAGACCTGTACGACCAGATCGCGATGGCTGATGGTTTTTGGAGCAAACGCAAAAACGCTGTTGGTATCGTTTGGATCCCGAGCGAAAGCCCATGGGCCTTCAAAGGTTACAAGAACTTGCTGCGGTTTCCGCGCTTGCTCTGCGCGCCTGGCACCGTCGCGGTACGCTGTGATCAGGACTATCAGGAGAATACCAGCCACGGCCAGCAAGACGAGCGACCTGATGCGAAGGGAAGGACGAAGTACGTTTCTCATTTTGCGCTCGAAAAAAGGGCACGGCGCAGCACGACTTCACCCGTGCCCTTGCCTTCGAATCAGATGCTAATGTCAGTTACTGACGATGATTGGCGCATAGCACGCGCCCATGCCGCCATGGGCCAGTGCTTGGTTGTTGGATGCGACGATGGTGATTAGGACCAGGAAGATCCCTGCCAGCAGAAGTAA
>Ga0209528_1000051_pt1 | contig 12469 bp, 10 predicted proteins | sample JacPinW_OM2H0_M3_FD_187970 | JGI IMG/M metagenome (GOLD analysis project Ga0209528, IMG submission 187970) | Forest soil microbial communities from Algoma, Ontario, Canada - Jack Pine, Ontario site 1_JW_OM2H0_M3 (SPAdes) (version 2) | ecosystem: Environmental > Terrestrial > Soil > Boreal...
AGCAAGCCGCCCAAAACACAGCTACCCAAAACATGATTCGCTTTGCTCGACCCTCGCGGTGCTCAGGGTCAGGATGATATGGGGAGTCATGATTCCCATGTCTCGCAACTGCGGCGAGACATTGGGCACCCCGCGAAAATCCCCGAATTACAGGTTAGTGGCGATGGAGAAAGAAGTACATCAGCGCGGCGACGATCAGCAATGCCAGCAAGAAGCGAAGGATGGCGCCGCTACTGTCGCGCCCTGGAGTGATGGGCGAGGCGTCGAGTGGGGTGAATTGTGGGACGTCTGTATTTTCATCCGGCGCCGGGGCCGACAGGCCGGTTCGAGTGATGCCGACACTCACTTTCCGGTTCACCACTACGTCCACGCCTCCGGCGTTGAGCTTGCTGGTGAGCTGCTGAGACAGTTCGGGCGGAAGCTTCTGCATGAACATGGATATCAGCTTTGACTCGATGGCGCTTTCCACTTTTTCCCGCGTAGAACCTTCGATCGGCTCATGCGCCGGGTCGCCGTGGTGAACGATGTAACCGCCGCCGGGCTTGGCCTCGACGTGGTAGGAGAGCTTGACTTCCTTGTTGGCGTTATCCAGAGGGAGTTTGAGGCCGGGGAATTGGGCGGCGAGGTCGGCGCTGATGCTGGCCTGGATTTTCTGGTCAATCTCCTCACGGGTGGCGCCTTCAATCGGGGGAGCGTTGGGATCTTTCGAGCGGGCAATGAATCCGCCTTCGGGCTTGGGCTCGATGCGATATGTGAAATGCGTGATTAGGCTTTTGAGTTCCATGTGGCGCGATTGTAGCGCGATTTTAAGGGGTGACCCTGATTACGTCGGTACTCCCTCTCGCACGCAAGAGCCGATTATCGGCTAGTCGGAAGTGTGCACAGATTGGGGGTATGCGGATCGGTGGGCAGATAAGTCGGGTTGGAGGAAATGCGGTGCCCGGAGTGCCGTTCGCGCTGCCGATCTCCGCAAAGCCCGTTTGTGGACCGTGTAACGTTCGATTGGCGACGACTCGAAAGAGGTGCTCCACCCCACCTAAGAGAGGCGCGATGAGTGGGGCACTCGGTGAACACCATCCGACTAGGTGCCGCAGCGATCCTCACGAATGTATCCTAGGTTCCAAGAAGCTTCCTTGTGGTACGGTCGGAGGAATACAAGCTAGATGTCCAATGAACCTCAGCCCATCGTTTGGCCTGGCCAACCTTATCCCTTGGGATCAACCTGGGACGGCGAGGGCGTCAATTTCGCGCTCTACTCCGAGCATGCGGAGAAAGTGGACCTTTGCCTGTTCGACAGTTCTGGGAAACGCGAGACTCTTCGTGTCCAGATCCCTGAGCAAACTGACATGGTCTGGCACGGCTATCTGCCGGAACTACGTCCGGGCCAATTGTACGGATACCGGGTGTATGGCCCTTACGCCCCGGAGCAAGGCCATCGTTTTAATCACCACAAGCTCCTGCTTGACCCTTATGGCAAGCAAGTTCAGGGAGCCATCCGGTGGAGCGACGCCCACTTCGGATACAGGGTCGGACACAGGCAGGAGGACCTGTCTTTTGACCGGCGCGATGATGCCATTGGAATGCCCAAGAACCGAGTGATCGACTCCGCTTTCACCTGGGAATCTGATGCGCCACCTAAGATCCCTTGGCACGATACCTTGATCTATGAGCTCCACGTCAAAGGATTCACCATGTCCCACCCCGACGTTCCGGCCCATTTGCGGGGGACGTATCAGGGTCTGGCCACAGCTCCGGTTATCGAATACTTCACGCGCCTGGGAGTGACCGCGATCGAGCTCATGCCCGTGCACAGCTTCATGGACGACCGCCGACTCACGGAACGCGGCCTCCGCAACTACTGGGGTTATAACTCCATCGGATTTCTTGCGCTCGAGCCTCGATACCTGACAACCAACTCCATCTACGAATTCAAGACCATGGTCAAAACCCTGCACTCCGCGGGACTGGAAGTGATTCTTGATGTCGTCTACAACCACACGGTGGAGGGCAATCATCTTGGCCCCACGCTCTCGCTAAAGGGCATCGACAACAGCACCTACTACCGCCTTGTGGCTGATAATTCCCGCTATTACATGGACTACACAGGCACGGGAAACACGCTGAACGTGCGGCATCCGCGGGTGCTGCAGCTGATCATGGACAGCCTGCGCTACTGGGTTCTCGAGATGCACGTGGACGGCTTCCGCTTCGACCTGGCTGCCACCCTCGCCCGCGAACTGCACGAGGTTGATCGCCTGGGAGCATTCCTCGACATCATCCATCAGGATCCCGTGCTCTCGCAGGTAAAGCTGATCGCCGAACCCTGGGACCTCGGCGAAGGAGGGTATCAGGTCGGGAACTTCCCGGTGGGGTGGACGGAATGGAACGATCGCTACCGGGATACGGTGCGTGCTTATTGGAAGGGTGACAAAGGACTGCTGGGAGACCTGGCTTATCGCATCACCGGTTCGAGCGACCTTTACGCACACAGCGGCCGGCGTCCCTATGCCAGCATCAATTTTATCACCGCGCATGACGGCTTCACCTTGCAGGATCTGGTCAGTTACAACGAAAAGCACAATGAAGCCAACGGCGAAGAGAATCGGGATGGCAACAACAATAATCTCAGCTGGAATTGCGGAGCAGAGGGTCCCACGACCGATTCCAGCGTCCAGGCTCTGCGCGCCAAGCAAAAGCGGAATCTCCTGGCCATGCTGCTGCTATCCCAGGGCGTACCGATGCTGTACGCGGGTGATGCCATCGGCCATACGCAACTGGGAAACAACAATGCCTACTGCCAAGACAATGCGACAAGCTGGCTGAACTGGAATTTGCAGCCTCAAGATCGCGACTTGCTGGCGTTCGTGCAGCGAATGGTCAGCCTGCGCAAGAGGCATCCCGTATTTCACCGTCGGCGTTTTTTCCAGGGCCGCCCGATCCAAGGTGCAAATGTAAAAGATGTGTTGTGGCTCGATCCTAGCGGCAATGAGATAGGCGAGGACGAGTGGCGTGATCCTTCGCTACACTGCCTGGGAATGTTTCTCTCCGGAGAGGGACTGGATGAGACCGATGAACGCGGCCGGAAACTCCGCGACGAAAACTTCCTGGTGCTTCTCAACGCTCACCACGAAGATGTTGGATTCAGTTTGCCGGCATTCCGTGCTGGTTCTCGCTGGACCGCATGGATGGACACCTCACGAGAAGGTGGTTTGCGCTCCCTCGAAACGTACGACGCCGGCACCCCCTATCCGCTGCAGGCGCGGTCGATGGTCGTGTTACTGGAACGACGCGGAATCGGCAAAAAGGAAGAGCCGAATGAAGCGCCGCTATAGCCTGCCGTTCGGCGCCGAGTGTCGCGACGACGGAAGCGTGCGCTTTCGTTTGTGGGCCCCGGCCGCACGTCAGGTTGAGCTCTCCCTTGCCGGTGCGAACAGGTCGATGCGGCTTCCTCTGGAGCCATGCGATAAGGGTTGGTTTGAGTTAGCCACCGATGCGGCCGGGCCTGGGACTCAATACCATTTCCGGATCGATGGTGGGCAGGAAGTCTCCGACCCAGCTTCCCGGTTTCAGCCTCGGGACGTCGATGGACCCAGCGAAGTGATCGACCCCGGCGCCTTCGACTGGCAGGATCGCGACTGGCATGGCCGCCGGTGGGAAGAGGCTGTTCTGTATGAATTGCACGTCGGAACCTTCACCCCGTCCGGGACGTTCTCCGCCGTGGGCGAGCGGTTCGCCTATCTCGCGGATCTGGGAATCACTGCCGTGGAGTTGATGCCAGTTGCCGACTTTCCCGGCCAGCGCAACTGGGGTTACGACGGCGTCTTCCCCTTCGCTCCCGATAGCACTTACGGCCGACCCGAAGATCTCAAAGAGCTGGTCCAAAGTGCCCATGACCGCGGACTCATGGTTTTGCTGGATGTTGTCTACAACCACTTTGGCCCGGAAGGAAATTATCTCAGGTCCTACGCGCCGCAATTCTTTACGGATCGGCACTCGACTCCCTGGGGAGACGGCATCAACTTCGATAGCCTCGACAGCCGAGTCGTGCGGGACTTCTTCATCCACAACGCTCTCTACTGGCTGACCGAATACAATTTCGACGGATTGCGTCTGGACGCGGTTCACGCGATCATCGACGACTCCACACCCCACATCCTCACGGCATTGGCCGATGCCGTCCGGAGTTCCGTCGAGCCGGATCGCCACGTGCACTTAATCCTGGAAAACGACCAAAACCAGGCGCGTTACCTTCAACGCACCGAGCGCTGCCAGCCGCAGGCGTACACCGCCCAATGGAACGACGACGTGCACCACGCGTTGCACGTGCTGATCACGGGTGAACGGGACGGTTATTATGCGGACTATTCGCAACGTCCAATCGATCAATTGGGCCGTTGCCTGGCCGACGGATTCGCCTACCAGGGCGAGATTTCACTCTACAGGAATGGCGAAGCGCGTGGTGAACCCACCGAGGGTCTGCCGCCTACTGCATTTGTCTCTTTCCTTCAGAATCATGACCAGGTGGGTAACCGGGCGTTCGGCGAGCGGATCATTCAGATCGCGGATCACCGTGCGGTACGCGCGGCGGCAGCGATCCTCTTGCTCGCGCCTTCCCCACCGTTGCTCTTCATGGGTGAAGAGTTCGGGGCGGAAACACCGTTTCTCTTTTTCTGTGATTTCGAGAAGGATCTGGCTGCTGCCATTACCGCGGGCCGGCGAAATGAGTTCGCTCATTTTGCCAGATTCAATGACCCTGCTGAGCGCGGGCGGATTCCCGATCCCGGCGATACCAGAACCTTTAAGGCCTCACAGCTCAACTGGAGCGTCATTGTGCAACCGGGCCATCGAGACTGGCTGCGCTTCTATCGCAAATTATTGGGACTACGGCGTGAGCACATTGTCTCCCGTCTTTCAACTGGATGCGCCGTCAACGCGGCTTACGAAGCCCACGGAGATCGGGGCCTCACGGCGCGTTGGAAATTTTCAGACCAGTCGGAACTCATTCTGATGGCGAATCTTGGAACCGATTCCCTCTCTGGCCTGATTCCCCCTGCTTCGCAGGTCATCTATGCCAGCGAGCAAGTGAACGCCGATGCTCTGAAGCGAAAGACGCTGCCGGCTTGGTCCGTGGTGTGGTTCTTGGAATCATGAAGCCACGCTCGCACATCCCGCGTGCGACCTATCGACTGCAGCTCAATCGCGACTTTACTTTCGCCCAAGCGACGGCGATCGTTCCCTACCTTTCCACGCTCGGCATCAGTCATTGCTATGTCTCTCCGTGCTTAAAGGCTCGTGCCGGCAGCATGCACGGGTACGACATCGTGGACCACGACTCGTTAAACCCCGAAATCGGGGACCCCGAAGACTTCGACCGTTTTGTGACTACTCTCCACGAACACGGCATGGGATTGATACTCGACATCGTGCCCAACCACATGGGAGTGATGGGCAGTGACAATTCCTGGTGGCTGGATGTTCTCGAGAACGGCCAATCTTCCGTCTACGCAGGCTTTTTCGATATTGACTGGCATCCGCTAAAGGACGAGCTCCATGGCAAAGTGCTAATTCCAGTGCTCCACGATCATTACGGCGCGGTCCTGGAGAGCGGCGAGCTGAAGCTGGTCTTTCACCATGAGCGCGGCGAGTTCGATGTGTCCTACCGCAATCATCGCTTTCCCGTGGATCCCAGGGAGTACCCTCGCATCCTGCAACACTGTACGGACGCACTAGCAGCCAAACTCGGCGCGCAGAATCCGGACTTACTCGAGTTTCAGAGCCTGATCACCGCCTTCGGTCACCTGCCGGGAAGGCGGGAGGCGAACAGCGATCGCATCGCCGAGCGGAATCGTGACAAGGAAATCGATAAGCGCCGACTGGTCGAGTTGTGTGCGCGATCCCAGGAGATCGCCTCCTGCATTCTTGGAGCCGTCGACCTGATCAACGGTAACCCCGCCGACCCCGCAAGCTTCGAAGAACTCCACGAACTCATTAAAGCGCAAACCTTTCGCCTGGCTAACTGGAGGGTCGCCTCCGATGACATCAACTACCGGCGCTTTTTCGACACGAACGATCTGGCGGGTATCTGCGCGGAGAATGAGACAGTCTTTCAAGCGACGCACCGGCTGGTTCTTGGTCTGATGGCGGACGGCAAAGTGGATGGCTTGCGCATTGACCATCCTGATGGCTTGTACAATCCACGTCAATACTTCGAACGCCTGAACAGTAGCATCGCACTCGCCGCAAAGAATTCCGGAAACCGGTCCCACTATGTGGTCATCGAGAAAATCCTCACGGGTACGGAACGGCTGCCCGCCGAGTGGCCCGTGTGCGGTACCACGGGTTACGACTTCGCAAATCTCGTGAATGGAGTGTTTATAGAGCCCGGCGCGGCCATGAGTTTGCATCGCACTTACCGAACCTTTATCGATGAAGAAATCGATATTGATGACCTCGCCTATCGGTGCCGAAAACTAATCATCCGGGTTGCCCTGGTCAGTGAACTTAACGTGCTTGCCAATCAAATCGCCAAGATCGCTCTTGCCAAACGGCACACCTGCGACTTCACCCTCAACAGCTTGCGCGACGCGCTGACGGAGGTGGTCGCCAGCTTCCCTGTGTACCGCACCTACGTCACCTCCTCCGGTGTTTCGGATACGGACGTACGCTACATCCGCAGCGCCATCGCCTCGGCCAAATGGAGAAGTCCGGCCGCTGACGCCAGCATCTTCGACTTCGTCGGCGAGGTGCTTCTGACTCGCATCGCCGAAGGACAAGATCCCACGTACCAAAATGCAGTGACAACCTTCGCCATGAAATTCCAGCAGTTCACCAGCCCTGTGATGGCCAAGGGCCTGGAAGACACCGCCTTTTATCGTTATAACCGCCTGGTCTCGTTGAATGACGTCGGAAGCGATTTTCACCGGTTCGGAACCACGACGCTGGAGTTTCACCTCGCCAATCAGGAGCGCCTCGGCTCTTGGCCTCACACCATGGTGGCTACCAGCACGCACGACTCCAAGCGCTCCGAGGATGTGCGCGCCCGGATCAATGTGCTCTCGGAGATATCGGGACAATGGAAGGCTCGGGTACGGGAGTGGAAGCGCTTCAACCGCAACCACAGGCGCCTTGTCAACAACAAACCCGCGCCCTCGCCGAATGATGAATACTTGCTCTATCAGACGTTGGTGGGCGCTTGGCCATCAGAGCCTCTGAACGATACGGACGACTGGAAGATTTTCTGTGAACGGATAGAAAACTACCTGCTGAAGGCTATCCGTGAAGCCAAGCAGAACACCAGTTGGATCAATCGAAACACGGAATACGAAACCGCAGTTTCATCGTTCGTAGGGACCTTGCTGAATCCGAGCGCCGGGCATCGGTTCCTCGACGACTTTGTGCCCTTCCAATGCCGTGTCGCCCGCATTGGCCTATGGAATAGCCTGTCGCAGACGCTTCTCAAACTGACGTGCCCGGGCGTTCCCGACATCTACCAAGGCAATGACTTGTGGGATTTCAGTCTGGTCGACCCAGACAACCGGCGTCCAGTCGACTATATCCGCCGCCAGCAAATGTTAGAGAGTATCCGTGTGTGGGGCAACGATCCTGATGCGTTATCAACAGGCCGCTTGCTGGAAACTCCTGAGGACGGTCGACTCAAGATCTATTTGATCTGGAGAACTCTGTGCTTGCGGCAACAGCAACCAGATCTCTTTCAGGAGGGCGAATACCTGCCGTTGGCCGTGGAAGGCGCGAAAGCCAATCACGTTGTTGCGTTCGCCAGGAAGTTCGGAACCACGAGGGCGCTCGTTGTCGTTCCGCGCCTGGTCGCAGGCTTGCTCAACGACATCGATCTCCCACCAATCGGACCCCGAATCTGGGAGGATACTCACGTTCTGCTCCCCTTCCGCAGCTACTCTGAAAAGTGTCAGAACGCATTTACAGGAGAAGTCCTGGACCTGCAGAAAACCGATGAATATGCAAAGATTGGTGTCTCCAAGGCCTTGGCGGAGTTCCCAGTCGCACTTTGCTTATTAGACTAGTCTTAGAATTCATTCGTTCCGCGAGCCCGCTAGCATCATTGTGCGTTGCGGGCAGCCGAACTAGCCAGACCATTGGCCTCAGTGTTGTTCTCTCGACGAACGTGGGAGATCGAGAAATCGAGCGACCGGGCCAACTTCCGACAGATCCAATTCAGGGAATAGAGCCGCGGGCTGCGGCAGCTGTATTCGCCACTCATCTGCTTGACCATTACTTCTGAGTCTGAAAACACGCGCAGCGCCTTGGCTTTGAGCAGCAGGGCGCATTGCAGCGCCTCCAGCAGAGCAACGTACTCGGCGACATTATTGTCCTGCTGCCCGATCCATCTTGCGATTCTAATTGTGCCGTCCGCGGCGCCGCTAATTACCACTCCAATGCCAGACGGGCCGGGATTCCCGAATGAGCCGCCATCGATGTAGGCCACGAGATCTGACATTGCGTTGGTGATCTGATACCAACCATGCCTGACGGATCTTCCGGCGTCAAGATGCTGAGCTGATTCCCGCGCACACTGCTTGAATTTCTTGCCCACGGCTTCGAGCACCTGTGGATGTAATTGTGGAAAATTGGAAAGAATTTAATCTCCCATTCATTAAGGAGCGACGATTCAATGGCTTGCGTTTCTGGAATTTGAGCCATCGCAGCAGGCCGATTGCACCGAAAAAGGGCATTGACAATCTTTGAGCAAATCTCTAAGGTTGCTCCCGTCGACGGCTGAAAGGGTTGGCTCAATTAAACTTTTGCCAGTCCGAAGTAGGCTGAGTGATCAGCTAGGCAGGGAAACCTGAAGAGTAGCCAGACCTGAAAAAACCGACGGCTCTGCGAGGGGCAGTTGGGGTTTGGGACCGCGAAAGCGGTGATCGCATCAAGGGCTGTGACGGTGCATGCGTCCACGCTGTTTAGCTCCCTCGCAGGAGCTGGCGGCTAGAGCATAACCAATGTCACAGCCTTTACCTTTTCCCAGCTTTCTCCTCCTGAGTAACCCTCGCAAAAGCGGTTCCACAGAAAATATTCTTATCCCGAGATGTCGCATTGCCACGCTCACCGTTTTCGACAAGAACTTGTGCAGCACCGTCCAACCATGACTCGACTGGGCTTCATCTGCGAGGTCTTTAGTTAGCGGTTTGCTCAAGAAATAGTTAGTGGTCGCTTTGTACAATATAGGAGATATGGCAGTTACGATCGAGATGCAGAATACGGGTGACCCTCGAGCGCGCAGCGAGATTCTCGCCGGTGTCGAACACGTGCTCAGTGATATGGCGGGAGAGTGGCGGGTGTCAATTGTTGGGTCTCGTGCAAATGACAACTGGGAAATGAAAGTGGAGGGCCCCCAGGGATTCGAGCGTTCGTACACTCTGGTTGGCGAGGCTGGAGAACACCGGCCTGAGGCAATACGGAACGTGCTTACGAAGCTCCTGCCCGCGAGCACGCGGTGATCTACCATATTCGTTCGCGTTGGCCTGCAGCCGAAGCAGACACCGCAGGAGTTAGATGGGTCAGTTCTTCGAGGCGGTGGAACCAGCAACGAAGATGAAGAAGATTCCGAATTCGAGTCGTCGTCTCAGGGAGCACATTTTGCGAGCATTGAACAAGATTAGGAAACCAAGCACCGCTGGCGAAATCACCGAGTTGCTCAATCGTGACCTGGACCTCGAGGACCGCCCTTTCCAAGAAAAAGACGTCGAGGAGTGGTTGCGAAACACCGAGGACACAGCATTGACACTGTATTGGTCAAGAGCTCGTCCTCGAAAGTAAGGATCATCCCGCTAGCTCCATTAGGGTACGCGCACGCTCACCGAATGCAGGCTCCGGGACCGCAGGCACTCGCTGGCACTGAGCCCGCATGTTTGCCGCTAGATGAGGAAGTCATGAATATCTCCCCGATTATGCGCCGTCTTGCAGTGTATCGCTGATTATCGCCGCGGCGCGGATCTGAGAATCGGCGCGCTCCTAGAACGGCGTGCCATCGGTCGCCGAGTTTCGGCAAGCGCCGCGTCCAGTCGAGCCGCTAGAGCGGTGAAGGCGGGTGTGGGGCCGTTCCACCGCAACTCGTCCACATCATCGAAGAGCGCAATGTCGGTCCGGAGCGTGGCGAGCATGCGAAACAGCAATGCGCGGTCCCGCTCGTCGGAAAGAGTGTCCGCGAGGGCGCTCGCATTGGCGACATTCACGCGCCATTCGCGCCAGTCCGTGGGAATGGATTCGAGATGGGCAAACTTGGCAAGGACAGCAGCCGACGACTTCGCACCCCAGCCTTTCAGGCCGGGATAGCCGTCTGCGGCATCGCCTACCAGCGCTAGATAGTCAGGGATCGAGGTCGGGGAGACGCCGAACTTCTGGAATACCCCTGCCTCGTCCAAGCTGATTCGGGTCCTGCGGTTCAGCTGAACGATGCGCGTGCCACGCACACATTGGGCGAGGTCTTTGTCCGGCGTGCAGATGATCACCCGCTCGACACGCGCATCCCGAGCTGCCGCCGCGGCCGCCGCAGCGAGTGCGTCGTCGGCCTCAAACTCTACCATTGGCCAGACGACAATGCCGGCCGCCGATAGCACCTCTTCGAGCAGCGAGAATTGCGCCAACAAGTCGGGCTCGATGCCTTCGCCGGTCTTGTAACTTGGCCACAGTTCGTTGCGAAAGGATTCGATCACGTGATCGGTTGCAACCGCGATGTGCGTGGCACCACCCTTCATCATGCCCAGCACCGACGCGAGGACACCTCGGACCGCGGCAACCTCTCGCCCATTCGAATCGCGGGCGGACGGCATCGCGTAGTAGTGCCGAAACAACTCGTATGTGCCGTCAACTAGATAGATGTCCAGAACGCATCTCCAACCCAAACCCCTATAGTATCGGGGAGGGCTCAATCAAGCTCATAAAATGGCACGCCTCGTACCCAATCCCATCACGTCCGCGCCACATCGGAGGCTCACTCCGAACGCCGCACCACAATTGTTGGCTCCAGATGTTGAATCTTTATTGGCGTCCCGCCAACCCGCACATCAATCTCGACGTGGTCATATGTTGTGCTGGAGCTATCGTGGGTTTGTTTGAGTCTGCCGAGGATCGTGAGGTGAACAATTCCGCTTTCCTCATCGATCACCTTAGCATCGCCGAAAGGGACGAAGCTTTGACTGAACTCGGGCACGCCCTTAGCGTCAACATATCCCCTCATGTGCTTCATTAAATCGTTCCAGCCATCCAGCGTGAAATCGTCCCGCGCATCCAGTAGGCTCTGGAGATTGCCTTGCTCGAAGTCGAGCGCCCGCACCGCCGCGCTCTGGGCAAACTTGACGACAGCGGCCTGATCTCTTGTCGGCACTCCGGCCTGCGCGAGGAGCGGGCTACTGAGGACGGCGACACAAACGAGTGTGATACCAACAAGGCGATTCATAAGGCCTCTTATCTTCTATTGTCTTGCCATCGATGCACGGAGCACAAGTGGCTGAGATTGCGGGAAGTCGTCCGCCTCCATCTTCCTGTCTTGTTCAACATCGGACGGATTTGCTGTATTCAAACAGCGGCATCCCAAAGAAGCATCCGATTCTCCCCGTCGGTCGATACCCATTCTTTTCGCAGGCTGCTGGGAGCGGTTGACTGGTTGACTTTCAAGAACAAGGGTGTAACATTATTTTCATCGGGCGGATCGCAATTTTGCCCGCACACCTGATATTGTTCTCGCCCTTCTAGCGCATTTATCATCCTTGATCACAGGAAGTTGCTTTCGCATATTCGGAAAGCTTGGGAGGTGATGACAGCCGTGGCGACGGCCAAGAAAATCAGCAAATTCGATACCAAGACATTCCTTTCGACCATCGACGGCGGCAGGAAGATCGCAGCTTTTCCCAAGAAGCAGACGATCTTCGTTCAGGGCGATTCGTCCGATGCTGTTTTTTATATACAGAAAGGAAAGGTACGACTCACCGTTGTGTCGCAGAGCGGGAAGGAAGCCACGATAGGCATTCTGAACGAGGGCGATTTCTTCGGAGAAGGTTGCCTTGCAGGGCAGACTCTCCGCTTGTTCTCCGCAACTGCAATGACCGATTGCTCGGTGATGCGAATCGACAAGAAGTCCATGATAGAGGTTCTTCACCGGGAACACGCGTTTTCCGACATGTTCGTGGCATATTTGCTGACACGGAACATCCGATACGAGGAGGATTTGGTCGATCAGCTTTTCAATTCGAGTGAAAAGAGACTTGCCCGAATGTTGCTGTTGCTGGCTCATTTCGGCAAGGAAGGTAAGGCCGAAGTTTTGGTTCCCAAAATCAGTCAAGAATCGCTCGCAGAGATGGTGGGCACGACTCGCTCACGGGTTAGCTTCTTCATGAATAGGTTCAGAACGTTAGGCTTCATCGACTACAACAGCGAAGGCTTGCAAGTTCACAGTTCGCTTCTCAACGTCGTGCTGCACGACTAGCTTGCGCAGCCA
>Ga0209528_1000052_pt1 | contig 12404 bp, 15 predicted proteins | sample JacPinW_OM2H0_M3_FD_187970 | JGI IMG/M metagenome (GOLD analysis project Ga0209528, IMG submission 187970) | Forest soil microbial communities from Algoma, Ontario, Canada - Jack Pine, Ontario site 1_JW_OM2H0_M3 (SPAdes) (version 2) | ecosystem: Environmental > Terrestrial > Soil > Boreal...
TTACTCTCAGGGGTACATATTTGGGGTGAGCGATTCGTAAAAAGAGATTTCAGGTATTAGGTTTCCGGATGGCGGGACCTCTGTTTTTCCTGACACCTGAGACCTGACACCTGACACCTGGATTCCTTCGATGCCCGATAACAGTTTCGATATCGTCAGCAAAATCGACCTCGCGGAAGTTGCCAACGCCATCCAGCAGGCGATGAAGGAAGTCAGCACGCGCTTCGATCTGAAGGACTCGAAGTCCCAGATCGCAATGGAAGGCACGGACGCGATCATGCTTCACTCCGCCGATGAATTCAAGATGAAGGCGGTGAACGACGTCTTCCAGCAGAAGCTGGTCAAACGCAGTGTCCCCCTGAAAGGTTTGACCTATGGCGCGTTGGAGCCAGCCGCCGGAAGCACAGTGAAACAAAAAATCACCCTGCAGCAGGGCATCCCAATCGAAAAGGCCCGCGAGATCGTGAAGCTGATCAAGAACTCCAAGAAAAAAGCGCAAGCCTCCATCCAGGGCGATGTAGTGCGGATCAGCAGCAAGGATCGCGACACGCTGCAGGAAATCATCGCGATGGTCAAGCAGCAGGACTTTGGCATCGATCTGCAGTTCATGAATTACCGCAGCAACTAATTAAACGGAGCAACTGAAGGCATTGAGCTCGACGACCTCCATCAACGGGAAAGAAATCTTTGACCTTCTGCGTGACGACATCGTCGCCATCGAAGAGCAATTCGGACGCGACACTGTCTCGAGTGTCGCGGCGATCACGGAGATCGGCGAGTACCTGCGCGCCGGCGGTGGAAAGCGAATCCGTCCGGCGCTGCTGCTGCTCTCTGCCAGGCTTTTCGGTTACAAGGGCAATGGCGCGGTAAAGCTCGCGACGGTCGTCGAGATCATCCACACCGCAACGCTCGTCCACGACGACATCATCGACGAAGCCCAGCTCCGCCGCGGCCGTCCCGCCGCCAACACGCAGTGGGGCAACTCGATGTGCGTGTTGGCCGGCGATTGGCTTTACATGCAGGCGTTCAAGATCGCGGTGCAGGAGCGCAATTTCCGCATCCTGGACGTGCTGATCGAACTGACGCAGCAGATGGTCGAAGGCGAACTGCTCCAGATGGAGAAACTCGGCAAGCTCATCTCTCTACAAGAGCATCTCGACCTGATCTACCGCAAAACGGCGTGCTTGTTCTCGGTTTGCATGCGAGTCGGCGGCATCCTGGGCGGCGCCACCGCTCAGGAGGAGGAGCGCCTCGGCCAATACGGACGCCAGCTTGGTCTAGCCTTCCAAATCGTGGACGATGTTCTCGACCTAACCGCTTCAGAGAGTGTCCTCGGAAAGCCCGTTGCGAGCGACCTGCGTGAAGGCAAGGCCACGATGGCCGTCATTCATGCGCTTGAGCACTGCACCGCCGGCGAGCGCCATCAAATCGAAACCGTCCTGCACGACCGCGCATTCAACGGCGTCACTCACGCAGATATCCTGACCATCCTGAACCGCTATGGTTCGCTAGACTACGCCTCCAAAGAAGCCGCCCAATATGCCGAGTCGGCGCGTAACGCCATCTGTACATTTCCCAATTCGGAGATCAAACGATCGCTGTTGTGGGCGCCCGAGTTCGTTGTCGCGAGAGAGAAGTAGCGCCCGGCACTGCTCGCGTAGGGACGGCCGTCCAAGCCGAGCAGAGCTCGGCACCCGCTTGCGGCACGGCAACGTCGGGATTCGCCCTACCGCTTCACCGCCATCCCCAGCATCTCAAATCGCCCATTCAACAAGAGCGGTCCCGATCCCAGAAACGCCCGTGCCGGAAACTCCCGCAAGAACAGCTTCACGTACGCAGCGTTGAACTGTTGCCACAAGGAAACATCCGGCGAATACACCTGCACCCACACCAGGTCGTCCATGGTCATGCCGGCGTGACCGAGAACCGCCTGGAAGCCATCGAATAAGAAGTCGATCTCGGCATCAATACTTGCTGGCGCCTCGCCGGTCGTCGGGTCGAGGCCGATCCGTCCCGAGATATACAGAGTATCGCCCACCAGCACGCCGTCGCTGAAAGGCAGACCCGCAGGGCGATTCGGAAGATTGATATAGCGGCGACTCACGGCTGACAAAGGCTCCTCCTAGACTCATAGCTCCTGAAGTCGTACCACTGTAGCAGGAGTTCTTGCACCAAGGTCGGTCGGAATAGCATCGAAAATGAGCGTTATACTGGATGGGCACGCATCCACCATGAACGACTTGCTCTCGCTAATTTCGCACCATGGCTACTTGATCTTGGCGGTGGTGTGCCTCGCCGAGGCGGTCGGTCTCCCGGTCCCCGCCGCGCTCGCCATCCTGACCGCCGGCGCGGTCACTGCCTATGGCGATCTGCATTTGTACTTCGTGATCGGCGTAGGTGTGCTGGCGATGATTTTCGGCGACGTCATTCTCTATTTCCTGGGCAGGGTTAGCGGATGGGCATTGCTCGGCTTTCTCTGCCGCCTTTCGGCGAATCCGGAAACTTGCATTCTGCGCTCGGCAGAATATTTCTACCGACGCGGCAAGCAGACGCTGCTTTTCGCCAAGTTCATCCCCGGCATCAATACCATGTCTCCGCCGCTCGCCGGAAGCATGAAAATGCGCCTGGGAGATTTTCTCCAATACGACGCCCTCGGCGCGATTTTCTATGTGGGTGCGTACGCCATCGCGGGATATCTCTTCAGTGACGCGCTGCGCGCCATCACCCGCGGCCTGCGCTCCGCCGGCTTTGCCGCTGAGGTTATCTTCGGCATCGGACTCGCCGCCTACGCCTGCTATCGAATCTGGCTTTACCGCAAATACCGTCTGCTCGACGTGATTCCCCGCATCCAGGCGGAGGAACTAGCCCAACGACTGGCGTCCGGCGCGGCTCAGAAAATGCTCATCGCCGATGTCCGTAGCCACGGCTACTACGACGCCGACTCCGAACGCATTGCCGGATCGATCCGCATCGAGCCCAACAACCTCGTTGAAGAAATCAAGAACCTCCCCAAGGACCAAGAGATTTATCTCTACTGTACTTGAGCGCGCGAAGCCACAAGCGCCCGGGTGGCGCACCAACTACAGCAGCTAGGATTCAAAGTGTACGTAATCACGGGTGGCCTGCGTGCCTGGCGCAAGGCCGGACACCCGGTGGAACGGGTTCCCCATGACGACCTGGTCAAGCTTCCGACCTTCGGGTGACCTGAGTCGTACGAAACTCACGTAGGGACAGCCGCCCTCGGCGGTCCAGCAAGCGAAGCGCGCAAACGCATTCATGGCACCACTTCATAGGTTTCGGAAAGACTCGCGCTTCGTATCAGGGTATGCCTTCAGGCATACCCCAAGTCGCTCAAGATGGTTCCGGCTACCGCCGTTGAGTCCCCCGACCTCGAAAAGTGGCTTTCATCACCGGCGTCAACGCATTTCCCTGCCTCCTCGCCTTGGCAGAGTCGCAGCACTTTGTTATCGTCCCCTCATGGGGCGGACCACGGCTTTTTGCGGAGTAATTCTTGCGGCCGGTGAATCCTCACGCATGGGGCGCGACAAAGCGCTGCTGCCATGGCCCCCGCAGCCGACGGGTTCGGCGGCTGGCGACACGTTTCTCTGCGCTGCCATTCGTCTCTTTTTTTCCCACGTCGATGTCGTGCTCGTCGTAGTCGGCAAGAATGAAGCCGCCCTGTCCCCCGTGGTATACGCCAACGGCGCGTCGCTGGTGGTGAATCCCGATCCTGCGCGCGGCCAGTTCAGCTCGCTGCAAGTCGGCCTGCGGGAAGTTCTAAACCGCGGCCGCGACGCCGCAATGGTCGCGCTCGTTGATCGTCCTCCGGTTCGGGCGAAAACCCTGGCCATGCTTGAAGCCGCGTATGAGCAAGCCGTTCTCCACAGGAAATGGGCCGCCATCCCCGAATATCAGGGAAAACACGGGCATCCAATTCTGGCCGGCCGCGAAATGCTCGAAGCGTTTCTGCGGGCTCCGGAAACATCGAGCGCGCGCGATGTCGAGCACGCGCACCCGACTGAGATCGAGTACGTTCCGGTGGACGATCCGCTGGTAGCGGTCAACGTGGACACGCCGGAACAGTACGCGTCTTTGACTGTGCCGCCACAGCTTCTGCCATCGAGTTAAAAGACTGCTAAAGACTCGCGGGTTCGTATCATTGCAGGTTCGCATCCGGGCGAGTTCGTATCGGGTTCGTATCAGAGTATCGCTTTAGCGATGCCGTAAGTTCTAGGAATCGGACGCCCCCTTAGGGGCTGGATTCGAAGTCATACTTTTTCCGTAACTTGTTAATACCCGTCAAGGCCTCCTCTTTCATGACCAGTCTCACACCCGCTCAAACCGAATTCATCGAAAGTGTCCTCACCCTAAAGCCGCACGTAGCCACATTTGATTGCGACGGCACCCTCTGGTCCGGAGACGCTGGCGAAGGCTTCTTCTCATGGGAACTAAATCAAGGCCTCGTGTCGGACCAGATCATGGGATGGGCCCGCCAGCGCTACTCCGACTACAGAGCGGGCCGAGTCGCCGAAGATGTCATGTGCGGAGAAATGGTCACTATGCATCGCGGACTGCAGGAAGAAATCGTGCAGCAGGCTTGCGACACATACTTTGCCCAGTCAATTGCCCCCCACATTTTCCCGGAGATACACGAATTAGTGCAGCGCCTGCGCGCCTGCGGATGCGACGTCTGGGCGGTCTCTTCGTCGAATCAGTGGATCATCCGCTCTGGCATGCGCAGCTTCGGCATCCCGCAAAATCGCATCCTGGCCGCCGAAGTGGCAGTCGAAAATGGAACAATCACCGACCGGCTAATTCGAGTTCCCAGCGGTCCCGGCAAGTCCGCGGCGATTCGATCCGTGCTCAAGTCGTCTCCCGATCATGCGCCCGATTGCGCCTTCGGCAACGCGATCTGGGACCGCGAGATGCTCGCCATGTCCAAGCACCCATTCGCCATCAACCCGAATCCGGATCTGAAAGAAATCGCGCTCTCGAACGGCTGGATGGTGTATCAGCCGCAATTTTTTCTCCCGTAGGGGCGGGCCGGCCTCATCTCTGAATCCGGCTTTTAGTCGACGATTCACGTTACCTCAGAGCTTTCGCAAAAGCGCGGCGAGCGCGTCCATCGCCAGGTGGCTGGCGTGGGCGGAGGCTTGCGGCAGGCCCCCAATTTTGCGCACCAGTTCGTCCCTGCTTAGGTGTCGGGCGGCGTCTACATTTTTGCCTTTGACCAACTCGGTAATCGCTGAGCCGCAAGCCATCGCCGGAACGCAGCCCTTGGCGCGAAAGCGAATGTCGGCGATGCGCTGGCCTTCCAATTTAAGTGTGAGTTCAAGAATATCTCCGCAAGCGGGGTTCTCCAATTGCGCGGCGGCGTCGGGAGCTTCGATTTCCCCCGCGTTTCGTGGGTTCTGGAACTGGTCCAAAAGTTCGGCGGAATACACAGGAAGATTGTAATGCGCCGGATGCACGATTTCGCATCCCCTACAATGGGAGCGTGTCCGACTCGCACAATCCGCAGCGGATCGCCTGCCTGCAACCCAGCGCAACGGTGATTCTGGCTAGCGTCGGCGAATTGGACCGCGTCGTGGCTTGCACGAAGTACTGCGCCGACGTGGTTTCGGAAGTGAGAGATGGCAATCGATTAATCATTGCCGACTCGTGGACCTCAAAGGCCAGCGAGATTTTCGCCGCCCGGCCTGACCTCGTGATCGCTGCCGTTCCCTACCAGGAAACCGCCGTCGTCGAAATCCTCAAGGCAGGGATTCGCTTTCTTGGCCTGGCGCCGCGCACGCTGGACGACATCTACACCGACATCGCCTTGATCTCCGCATCGGTCGGAGCTGCGGAGCGGGGGGCGAAAGTGATTTCCGATATGCAAGCGGCAATCGAACAGATGCGACGGCAGACCGGAAACCTTCCCAGAAAGCGCGTGTTCTCGGAGGAGTGGGGTAAGCCCATCATCGCATCGCAGCCGTGGGTGGCTGAATTGGTGCACGCGTCCGGTGGCGAATTCCTGGGCAAGGCGGGAGCGCAGTGCTCCGCCGAAGAGGTTGCTCGACAAGATCCGGAAGTAATCATCGCCGCCTGGTGCGGGGCTGGGGATCGCGTGCCACTTGCGAAGATCGCCAATTCTAAGGAAAGAGGCTGGACAGACACTACTGCAGTGCGAAATTCGCAGGTGTATTGCATCTCCGACGAACTCTTGAACACTCCCGCGCCCACGCTGGTTTCGGGATTGCGCGCGCTGGCGGGTGCGATTCATCCTGAGGCATTCGGCCCACAGCCGGGGCTTCGTTCTATTGTGCAAGTGGAGGGACGGGCGCCTCGCCCGTCCAAGCCAGGCCGGGGCGCCAGGCTCTCCACTGCGAAGTTGAAGCGCGGCGGCATAGTTTAGGATTAGCAATCAGTCCCGCATTCTCAAACATCATGAAACGAGTCGTAGCCGCGCTAATGCTGAAAGATGGCCTCATCCTCGCCTGCCAGAGGACGCGGCACCAGCCGATGCCGCTCAAATGGGAATTTCCTGGAGGCAAGATCGAAGAAGGCGAACAACCTCGCGATGCGATGCGCCGGGAACTGGAGGAAGAACTGGGGATCGTAGCCGAAGTCGGCACGGAGGTCGCCCGCATCGTCCATGAATACCCAGGCGGCGGGTCGGTGGAACTCCGATTCTTCGAAGTACGCAGCTACCGAGGGGAAATTGAGAACCGGATTTTTCGCGAAATCCGGTGGGTGACACGGCAGGAATTGCTGGGGCTCGATTTCCTCGAAGCCGACTTGGGACTGGTGAAGGATTTGGCGGCGGGAAAAATCATTTGAGACGCTCTATCCGGCCCCGCCGCGTAGCTGGCCGTAGACATACAGCACCGTTAATCCAATCATGATCACGGTGGTCGCCCAGGCGATGATGTTGAAGGTGCGCTTATTCACGTATTCGCCCATCAGTTCTTTCTTGTTGATGAGCAACAACATGAAAATCAACACGAAGGGTAATACTGCTCCGTTGACCACTTGCGAAAATACAGCGATCTTGATTAGCGGAAGACCGGGTATCAGGACAACAGCCGCCCCGGCGGCGATGAGCGCGGTATAAAGCCAATAAAAGGCAGGAGCTTCGGAAAATTTGCGTTCTACGCCCGACTCGAGGCCCAATCCTTCACAAACCGTGTAGGCCGTTGAAAGTGGCAGAATCGAGGCGGCAAAGAGCGATGCGTTGAACAGCCCCAGAGCAAACAAGATGTACGCCCAGTCGCCCGCTAAGGGTCGCAGAGCCTGAGCGGCGTCGGCGGCGTCGCGAATGTCACGATTGCCATGCAGGTAGAGCGTGGCCGCGCAGGCCACAATGATGAACCAGGCAACCACATCGGTAAAGATGCAGCCCACGATAACGTCGACCCTCGAGGTGTTGTACTGGCGCCGTGTGACTCCTTTTTCCACGATCGATGACTGGAGATAGAATTGCATCCAGGGCGCGATCGTAGTTCCAACAATGCCAATCACCATGTAGAGGTAAGGGCCCTCCCTGAAAGCCGCCATCTGCGGAGGCTTGACCGTAGCCTTCAGCGCCTCGATCCACGCAGGCTTGGCCAGCGCTCCGGCAAATATGTAAGTGATGTAGAAAAACGAAGCCGCCAGGAAAACCTTCTCAACGCTCTTGTACTGCCCCTTGACAGCGATCAACCAGACGATTACCGCGCAGATCGGCACCGCGATGTACTTTGAGACTCCGAACAGCCCCATGCTTCCCACAATGCCGATAAATTCGCCCACGACGTTTCCGAAATTTGTGATCAGAATCCCGAGCATCATCAGGAACGTAACGCGCAGGCCGAATTCTTCCCGGATCAGATCGCTCAGGCCCTTGCCTGTAACCGCTCCCATGCGGGCGCACATCTCCTGGACTACGATCAGGGCGATCGTAGTCGGGATCATCGTCCACAAGAGCAAGTAGCCGAACTGCGCGCCGCCCTGCGAATACGTCAGGATGCCGTTGGCATCGTTGTCGACATTCGCGGTGATGAAGCCCGGTCCCACGATGGCGAAAAACAGCAGGATCCGGAACTTCCAACTTCTCAGAAATTTCATGCGCACAGGCCGCAGGGACGGTCAAATTGGCAAAACAGAACGATCAGCATAAATGCTGAAAGCGACGTCTGGATAGGTGAATCTGCAAAAATCGAAACTTTTGTGCGCGATTGCGGACGCGGCCTTTTAAGGCAGTTCTCCCCTAGCGAGCGGCTTGCCGCGCCTCCTGCCGCTGAGTGAGACGGAGCAAGCCCCGTCTCTACACGAGTATTTGGTCGGAAATCGCTACAGCTTTGAGCGCAGCATCGCGATCACGTCATCCGGTGTGATCACGCCGGTCAGGCGATTGTGTTCGTCGATTACCGGCAGAGTCAGCAGGTTGTACTTGTCGAACAGTTCAGCGAATTCTTTCTCTTTCGCATTTTCGCGGCAGGAAATCAGAGGCTCCTGAGCCAAAGCCAGGAGCGGAGTCGATGAGGGCGCCAGAACGATCTTCACCAGCGGCACTGCGCCAGCGAGGGTCCCGTGAGAATCGGTCAGGTAAATGGTGCTCATATTTTCCATGCGGCCTTCAAACTTGCGCATGGCCTCGATCGCGTCGTTGGCTGTGGCCGTCACCGGCAATGCAATGAACTCGGTGGTCATGCGCCCGGCGGCGGTATTTTCTTTGAACTCGAGCAGGTCGGTGACTTCCTGGCGCTCTTGGGGCTGCATCTGCACCAGGATTTCCTCCGTCCGCTCATCGGAGAGGTCGCCCAAAAGGTCGGCAGCCGCGTCCGGCTCCATCTCCTCGACAATGTCGGCGGCCCGGTTGGAATCGAGCGACTCCACGACTGATTTCTGCACTTTGGGTTCGAGTTCTTCCAACGCGCCGGCGGCGACGTCCTCGTCCAGCGTTTCGAACACTGCTTCGCGCTCATCGGGAGCAAGACTCTCCACAATGTCGGCGATGTCGGCCGGATGGAGTTTGGCCAACCGCTCATTCGAGATCTTCAGCTTGACGCGCCGGGCAGGATCGGTCTCGATGATGTCCACGAAGTCCCAGGGAATATCGCGGGGAGGGATCCGCAGGAGTAAGGCCCGAAGCATGGCGGCTGGAACCACGCCCTTGAGGAGGCGTCGAACCGCACCCCGCGCGCCGACATCCACTCCCTCGACCTTTAAAACGGCGTGCTTCTGCGCGATATCACGATAAAAATCCACGTCGTTCACGCGTACCACCTTGCGGCCGTGAACGTCGATCACCTGCTGATCCAGCAGATCCCGACTGAGCAGCAACAGTCCTTCGGAGCCATCGGCTGAGGCCCATTCCGCAGCCGTAGTGGAGGCTCGAATGCCGCCATTGATCCCGGAGACAGCAGTCAAGGGCAATACCCGGTTTCCCGCAGACGTTTTGACAATCAGCGAGGCAACGCGGGAACGGTCTTCCTGCGGTGCGATGGCCACCTCGCGCACACGGCCGCTGGCGGCGCCGGAAGCGTCATAGACAGTCGAGCCCAACAGTTCGCAAAGCGAGACGGTCGCCATCTTCAGAGAATACTCAAGAGAGTGTAGGGATGCCAGATTAATGAGATTGCACCGTCAAAAAAGGGCGATAACCACAGGGGGCACCGCGCTTCTCAAGGAACTGCGATGGATACCTCTGTGTTTCCCTGTGTACCCTTGTGTCCCCCTGTAGTTGCTCTTGACACGCCTGCACGGGTTGACACCGCCACGATCGCCTGACTACACTCTGCCTTCCTCAGTTCAAACCTGAAAATTATGGCAAAGCGTCCTCGCATCGCGGTAGTGGGTAGCGCCAATGTTGATTTGACCACGTTCTCGGACCAGTTTCCGAAGCCAGGGGAAACCATCTTTGGCCAGAAGTTTGATCTGGGGTTCGGCGGGAAAGGCGCGAACCAGGCCGTTGCCGCCCGGCTCTGCGGAGCCGACGTCTTCATGGTGGCGCGAGTCGGGGACGATCTGTTTGGTCCGTCAACCATCAAGAACTTTGAAAAGCTGGGTATCGATGCCACGCATGTGCGCCAGGTAAGCGGTGTGTCCAGCGGAGTGGCGCCGATCTTCGTCGATCCTTCCGGGCAGAATCGGATCATCGTCGTCAAAGGCGCGAATGACGAATTGAAGCCTGCCGACGTGGATGCCGCGGCGGAGACGCTGAAGACCGCCGACTGCATCGTGCTTCAGTTCGAGATCCCGCTAGAGACCGTGTACTACACCATCAAGTTTGCGCGAAAAAGCGGCATCCGCTGCATCTTGAACCCGGCACCGGCGCAGCCCATCGACATCAAGGAGGTTGCCGATCTCGATTACTTTGTTCCCAACGAAAGTGAGGCGGAGGCGATTTCCGGCATGCCGGTGCGCAATCTCGACGATGCCAAGCGGTGTGCGACTAAGCTTCTTGCCAGCGGTATTCGGCGAGTGATTATCACTCTGGGTGCGAATGGTTCGCTTCTTGCCGGAAGCGAGGGCATGGAGCACGTCCCCGCGTTCAACGTGAAGAGCGTGGATAGCACCGGAGCCGGCGACGCTTTTATTGGCAGCTTCGCGACCTTCTTGGGCGAGGGTCTGCCCGAGCGGGAAGCCGTTAAGCGCGCCAACCTTTTCGCTGGCCTTTCGACTACCGGAGTGGGGACGCAGAAATCTTTTTATGATCGGGCGCGGTTTGATGCGGAGTGGACAGAGAAAGGGAAGGCCTAGCGGACTGGTGAAATGATCTGCGCAGGCTTAACTCCGTCCGTGTTCTCGCTAATGAGCAGTGATCATAAAGAACGTGATCCAGGGAAGCGCGGTCGCGTCGTTCAAAAAGTGAGCGACAATCGCCGGCACCAAGCCGCGGCGTCCCAGGAGATATGCGACGCCCCACATCATGCCAATGAACGCGGTGGGCACCACGATGCCGAGCCAAGGGAGAAAGCCCTGATTTAGGTAGCCGGCGTGTGCTAGTCCAAAGGCAACGCCGGGCATAAGGACCTGCGTGACTTTGCCGTAGCCAGCCTCAGCGAATTCGGTCATTAGAAAGGCGCGAAACAGCACCTCTTCACAGAATCCGGCGGTGATTCCCAAAAGAATCGCGGCAATGAGGTGAAATCCACGCGGCCAGAATGCATAGGAGATAGGAACGTGCATTCGGGGCAGGAACCGGAGATTGCTGCCGATCGTAAGCGCTGCTAATAGGAGCGCCATTACCCAGGCGGCCCACGTTCCCAAGCGCCAAACGCCGAGATCTTTGAAGGAGTGTCCGCGGGTCCGCAACACAAACCAAAGCACGATTACGAAGGACCATTCGACGATCACACCTCCAGCAATCCAAAGCAGGAAGCGCTGCCCAGGAGTGCCGTGAACCGCCGCGGGGACGGAATTTGAAATGAGCTTAGTAATGGCCCAAAACGCAGCGGGAACGCCGAGACCCAAGATCAGAGACTCTATCCAGCACCGAAGACGACCGGACGACGCACGAGCGGTCTGAACTCCTGAGACACCTGTGTCCATGGTAATGGACCTCCGCCGGAGCTGAAATCGTGACGCGAAAGGACCCCGCGTAAGGGTGACTGTAAGAGCTTTCTAGGAGAAAGTTCTCACCTCTCCATCAGCAGAACCTTTTCCGCATCGTCGATCTCAGTCAACTTGACCTCGATCACTTCACTGTCGGTTGTCTGCACGGTTCGACCGACGAACGTGGCCTCGACCGGCAATTCGCGATGGCCGCGATCGATCAAGACGAGCAATTGCACCAGGCTCGGGCGACCGTGAGAAAACAACGCGTCGAGCGCGGCGCGCGTGGTGCGGCCGGTATAAAGTACATCGTCGACCAGCACGATCTTTTTACCCTCGATGGAAAAGCCAATTTCCGTTTCCTGCACCACGGGCTTGGGTCCCAGCGTAGAAAGGTCATCGCGATAAAACGTGATATCCAGCGTGCCCACGGGAACCTTCTTCTTTTCGACTTGCTGAATCATTTTGCCCAGCCGCTCGGCGATGGGGACTCCGCGACGGCGAATTCCGATCAGGCCCAAGCCGTCGACACCACCGTTTTTCTCCAGGATTTCGTGAGCGAGCCGCACCAGCGTGCGTTCAATCTCCGAACCCGACATCAACTGCGCTTTTTGCCTGAGCGTTGTTTTGGGGACCGCGTTCCTCTTTGTAGTCATGCCGCGAATACCTCATCAAAATCGATTTGCTTTCGGGAAATTTCTCTAAGTTCAGCGCTAACAGCCATCGACCTACTTGGCATCCTTTTCGGGTTCTTTTCCCGCAGATGGCCGTTCACTCTTGTCAGACTCAGCCTTGTCGGGCTCTGGGGCAGCTTCGATGCGAATCTTAGTATTGTCGGGCAGGCCGTAGGCGCCGGACGTGATCACGCGTTCGCCTTCAGCAAG
>Ga0209528_1000053_pt1 | contig 12384 bp, 8 predicted proteins | sample JacPinW_OM2H0_M3_FD_187970 | JGI IMG/M metagenome (GOLD analysis project Ga0209528, IMG submission 187970) | Forest soil microbial communities from Algoma, Ontario, Canada - Jack Pine, Ontario site 1_JW_OM2H0_M3 (SPAdes) (version 2) | ecosystem: Environmental > Terrestrial > Soil > Boreal...
CGCGCGGGCGCCGCGAATGGGAACGCGGGACGGCGATGTTATTCAGTATCGACGAGGACACGGGTTCGCAGATTGTCGGTTGGGTCATGCCGGACAATCCGGCGACGACCCCGAAGGTCGTTATCCATCTCGGTCCAGAACATCATGTCGTTATAGACGCCTTTGTGGTGCGTCCACTGCTGAGGGAACAAGGCCTCCACAATACTGGCGTTTGCGGCTTCGTGGTGGATGAAAATAATTGCCCCGGGGTGACCGCCGCTGGACATTTGGAAATCAAGGATGCCGACAACCATATCCTCATCTACCGGCGCCGCGATGACTCGCAACTCGTTGACCAGAAATTCTTGCGGGTTGAGACCCAATTGTTTCGCTCAAACAGTCTGGATGATGCGCTGATCGCGCGCTTTCAGATGTCCTATAAATCCTTGGAGCTGCTTCCCGAAGAAACCACAAGGTCAATATTCGCCATTTCGTTCACGAACTCCCTTTTCGCATCCGGCCGCATTTTTTGGCGGGTGTGGGAGCCGATGGTCCGCGATCGTAACTTCAAGGCCGGGATTCTGTTGCGTGAGCCGTTCGAGGAGCTGTCCGAACGGCTGTTGATCTTGAAGTGGGCATCGCTTTCCGGCGCGAATTCGACGGCCGCCGTCCTTGGACATGCCGTTCAGCTCTGCGCGAAGACGTTTTGCAACGTCAATCTCGGCGATTTGATCGCGCTGCAGGATCTGCTGTCGCGTCCCTCCGACGAGTTGCGCGCCGTTCTGTACAATCCAATCGTCTATCAACTGGCGGCCCCGAACGCCTTCGATCCTCCGCGGACACCGGAAACCGCCGCCGCGCTCGATTCGCTGGCGGAGATGGACGCGGTTGGCTTGCGCGACGACGCGGGCGCGTTCCTCCGTCTCGTCGCCGCCGTGCTGGACCTGCCGGATCAGCTACCCGGCATCTCGCCGCGCACAAGCCAGACGGTGATTGGGCTTGCGGAAAGATTGCGTGAAATGGGCCCGGCGCGCGCCTTGATCGAAAAAGACCTCGAGGTTTATTCCGAGGTGGCCCGGGTCCTTGCGCCGAATCCGGCGGATCAATTAGGCTAGCAGGCCGTTGAAAAATTGCCGGATTTATTCGGCGAGGACCAGCTCCAACCCTTTGCTTCTGAGCGGTTCGTGTTCAATCAAATGAGCCATTCGATTGGGAAGCGCTTTGATGGAAAAATTCAAGCGGATGGCCGACATCGATTGCGCGCCGCCAACGGCCCGCCTGATCGCCGTTTCCGGCGTGGAAGGGAACGCCGGAGAGTATCTTGCCGCGAACCGGCGGCCGTGGCTGTCGATTGAACCCATTTCGATTTTTGCGCCCGGACGGTGGTTTCGGATGCGTTACCGGCTCGGGCTTTACGACCGGCCGGTGCGGCCGTTGGTAAGCTGCCGGCGAGACTCGGAGGAGATCGGCTGGCATCTGTTGCCAGGCCCTGTTCTTGGGCGCGCGGATTGGTTTGCCATCGTGCCGGCGGAGGCCACCGCGGTGTGGATATCGCCGGTTTCCGAACCCGGCCGTTTTTGCTTTAACGTCGAGGAGATCGAACCATTATCAAGTCTCGCTTTGCTGCGCATGGGATTGGCGGGTAACAGAGGCCGATTCTTGAGCGCGGTCGGGACCTGGCTTCTGGGGTGGGGGAATGAAGCCCAAGAAAATCTCCGCTGGTCCATTCAAGGCGCGCCCTTGACCGCATGGCCCGCCTATCGCGACAGGCTCGCGGTGGCTGCTCGTCTCGATGAATTCGAGAGCCCGCGCTGCGACTGGGCGCGCGCGCCGGTGGCAAGGCTGCTCGTTCGCCTCGAAACAGAGACCACGGCGGCGCGAATCGATGAAACCATCGCGGCGCTTCGAGACCAACTCTACCCGCGCTGGACACTCACGATTCTGGGAACCTCGGAGGATGCCGAGGTCAACGGCCGGCTCGATTCATGGCTGACCAAGGACGCCCGGCTTGCGGTGCGCGGCGAACGGATGGAACTTGATGGCGACGATGCGGATTTTGTTGCTCTCGTGGAATTTGGAGATCGTCTCGCACCCCATGCGCTCGCTTGTTTTATCGAGGCTAGCCAGAGGGCGCCGGATGCTTTGGTGCTTTATTGCGACGAGGAGACTGCGACGGCGCAAGGCCAAGCGCCAATATTCAAACCGGATTGGAGCGCCCATTTGCAGGCCGCAGGGCCATATGTTGGTCGATTGATGTTGACAAGGCTCGGCCATGCGCGCAGCCGGATTCGATTGGCGAAATTCCCCGTCGGCGAGACCGGCTTTGTCCAAAACGTCCTTCATGGTATGGGACGTCGAGACGTTCGCCATATCAGGCGTTTTCTCGTGCGGACGAGACAAAGACGCCGCGAAGAGCAGGACGTAACCTCGTCAAGCGAGCCTCGTCGCGCGCGGGCGCCCGAAACAAGCGTAACAATCGTGATGGCGACCCGCGACCATGAGGCGTTTTTGCGCCGGACGATTTCCGGCATTTTGGAGAAAACCCGGTTCGCACGGCTCGATCTTGTCATCGTCGATAACGGCAGCACCGATCCGCGGGCTCTCAGCCTGCTTCAATCGGCCGCCAAGGACGAGCGCGTCACGCTGCTGCTTGCGCCGGGGCCTTTCAATTTCGCGGCCTTGAACAATCTCGGTGCCGCCCAGGCGCGGGGCGCCGTCATTGTTTTCTTGAATAACGACATGGAAATCGTCGACCCCGAATGGCTCCGCGAGCTTGCGGAACGGGCCATCGACCCACAAGTTGGCGCTGTCGGTTGCAAGCTCCTTTATCCGGACGGGCGAATTCAGCACGCCGGCGTGGTCGTCGGGTTTGGCGAGGGCGTGGGGCATTTCGATGCGGGGCTCCGCGATGGGGAGCCGGGCTGGCTCGGCCGCAATCGAATCCTTCACGAAGCATCCGCGGTCACCGGAGCGTGCCTTGCCGTGGAGCGGGCGAAATTCGTGGCGGTTGGCGGATTTGACGCCATTCATCTCCCGGTCGAGTTCAATGACATCGACCTTTGCCTGCGGCTCGAGGACCTCGGTTTCGCGACCCTGTGGACGCCATTCGCGCGTATTGTTCATTTTGAATCGGCAACCCGCGGCAAGGCGACTTTCCGGCGTCTCGACACGCACGCGGCCGAGCGCGCCTACTTCCGCCAACGCTGGGCCGATCGGCTGCGAGACGATCCTTTCTTTCATCCCGGTCTGTCGCTCGTCAGTTTATCGGCCGCCCTCGCCTGAGAGGAAGATTCGTGGCCCGTTTGCAAAAAGAGCGTTATCTGGCGTCATGGTCCGAGGGGCATTTGCCGGGCGGCAATTTGCGGTCATATTGAGCGGCGATATGGAGGAGCAGTGGACGGTTCGAGGGTAGAGGCGCCGGCATCGGCCGCCGCGAGTCCGGGCGGTGAAAGGCCGGTCGTGCCGGCCGGCGCACAACCCGCATCGCCGGAAAGCCCTGGCCTATCCCCTCCAGCGGCCGGTGCCGGCGCGGATGACTCGGCGGCGCGCGACGAGCGGGCAGCGATCAACCGTAGTCTTTTCATGATGCAAGATCATTTAGCCGAACTCGATGCGCGGCTGGCGCGGCTTGAACCGTGGCAGCGGGCGGGCTTCCTCGCGCGGATCGGGCTTCGCCGTCTGGCGGGGATTTTCCGGTTTCCGCTCAAGCTCGCGGCTCTAATCTTGCATTGGCGCGAGACTGGCCGTCGCGTCAAGGACGCGCGCTTTCGCAGCGAACGGCTGGTTTTCGATTCCTCGCGGAGCGTCTATACGCGCAGGGTCGATTTTTCCGCGTTCGCGGGACATTTGCGGCGCTCATTCGGTTTTTTCCCACCCGCCGTCTATCGAGTCGAGCCACGCCAGAGGCTCGCTCTTGCAAGCCGGCCGAGGGTTCTGCACGCGATCGCGAATGTCTGGGTCGGAGGCTCAACCCAGCTTATCGTCGACCTTCACAACCATCTTGGGCACCGCTTCGAAATGAAGGTCGTGACATCCGCCTTGCCTGCCCATGGTTCTCACAAGGGGATGGCGATCGATGTCGTGCCAAAACCCAATTCCCGTCATCTTGTGCGATGTATATTCAGCCGCTTCCGGCCGCACATCGTGCATGTTCATTACTGGGGCGATGTCGACGAATCGTGGTACAGGACGATTTTTGAGATCGCGGCCGAATTCGGATGTCCGATCTTGCAAAACATCAATACGCCGGTTGCTCCCTTCGCGGGCGTGCGTGTCGATCGCAATGTCTTCGTATCGCACAGCGTCCTTGACCAATTCGGCTCGACCGTTCCGGCAAGCGTCATCCGGCCTGGCATAGACCTCGACCGGTTTGCGCCGCCCGCCGTCATCGATCACCATGCGTTCGATGCCATCGGCATGATCTACAGGCTCGAAAACGACAAGCTCGACAAGGATGCGATCGAATTATTCCTAGCGATTGCCGAAAGACGGCCAAAAACACGCATCGTCATCATCGGCGACGGATCCTTGTTCGCGCATTTCCGGTCGCGCGTCGTGCAAGAAGGCCGGCTTTCGCAATTTGAATTTTCCGGCTATGTCCCATACGAAGAGCTTCCGGCGCAGCTGGCAAGGTTCAGGACTTTCGTCGCGCCGGTACGGCAGGAGAGTTTCGGCCAGGTGATCCCTTTCGCCATGTGTGCCGGATTGGCGGTCGCAGGCTACAAGATCGGCGCGGTGCCGGAAATCCTCGGCGATACGCTGACTCTCGGCGAAACTCTCGACGAAACGGTGGAAATCGTGACCGCGCTTCTCGACGATCCCAAGCGGATCGCGGCTCTTGGCGCACGAAACCGCACAATCGCGCTTGAACGGTTTTCGGTTGAGGATATGGCGGTCAGGTACTTCCATCTGTACCGGGATCTTGCGCCGCGAGAAGTTGAAATTCTAAGCGGACTTCCGGACGCGGTTCATTTTCCCATTTAACGAGTGCCATAATTATGACGGTGAGAGCCCTCGTCACGGGCGCCAGCGGCTTTCTGGGCCGAGCCCTCGTCCCGGCTCTATTGGCCGTGGGCGAAACCGTGGTCGCGACCGGCCGCAAAACCTGCCCCTTCGCGCCGCATCCGCACCTGATCTGGCGGCAGGCCGATCTCGCCGATCCGGCCGCGCCGCTGGCCGAACTCCTGCGCGGCGTCGATACAATCTATCATTTGAGCTGGTCGACCATTCCCGCCGATTCCAATCTAGCGCCTTCCGAAGACGCACGGATCAACATTGTTGGGTCCTTGCGCTTGCTCGAAAGCGTCGAGCGTGGAACAAGTCAGCGGTTCGTATTCGCGTCCTCCGGTGGAACGGTCTACGGGCGGCTCGTTGAGGCGCCGGCGGCGGAAGAGCATCCGCTGAGGCCCCTGTCCGCCTACGGCGTGTCAAAACGGTCGGTCGAAGCCTATCTCGATCTTTTTGCGTCCTTTGGCGCGATTAGGCCGGTGTCACTCAGGATCGGAAATCTGTTTGGACCGGGGCAGGAGACCGCGCGGCTTTTCGGCGCCGTCGCGCATTTCAGCAAACGCGCGCTTGCGGGCGTCCCGATCCAGATGTTTGGCGATGGCGCGGTCGTGCGCGACTACGTTTATATCGACGACGCCGTGGAAGCGCTGCTGCGCGCCGGGCACTCCGAAGAGTCATCCGCCGCACTCAACATCGGCAGCGGGAAAGGCCGTTCGCTGAACGACATCGTTGCCGTTCTTCAAAAGCATTTGGCAAAACCGATCATGGTCGAGCGCGAGCCAGGAAGGCCATTCGACGTGCCGGTCTCGGTCCTCGATTCGGCCAAAGCCCGGCGCGAACTCGGCTGGTCGGCACGCGTGTCCTTCGAGGAAGGCGTCGCAAGAACCCTCGCAAGCATGGCCAAAGCCGTAACATGAAAATCGCGCTCTATGTCCATTGCTTTTTCCCGCGCCATTTTTACGGCACGGAGGCCTATACCCTGGCCCTTGCGAAAGAACTGGCCGCGGCCGGGCATGAACCTGTCGTGGTGTCGGCGACGCTGGCCGGCGAACCGGGACAAAAAAACGTCATCGAAGACTATATCCATGAAGGCGTTCGCGTTGTCTCGATCGACAAGAATCTTTTCCCGAACCACTGCGTTCGCGACAGCTACGAGCAGCCCGCCCTGCGGCATCTCCATGAGCGTCTGCTTCGCCAGCTGCGGCCCGATGTCATTCATGTATGCCACCTGATCAGCCACACGACGGCATTGCTCGACGTGGCGCGGCGGATGGATATCCCGGTGTTTGCAACGCTGACCGATTTTTTCGGGTTTTGCTACAACAACCAGCTTGAGAGTGCGGAAGGGGCTCTTTGCGAGGGGCCGGACCCGGAGCGCGCCAATTGCATCGCCTGTTTTCTCAAGCTCGCCGGCTCGCGCCCCAACGCCGAATTCATCGCCAAGCTTGGCGGCCACCCGGTTCTGCGGGCTCCCGTCTCACGCCACCTCGCCAGGCTCGGCCGCCGCGAACGGGAGCCCTTCACCATCAGCTCCTTCGCTCCGAACGACATCGTCATGCGGCCAGGTATTTTGCGCCGCGCGATGGAGGTTTATCGCGAAGCCATCGCGCCTACCCTTTTCCTGAAGGGCGCCTATGAGCGCAATGGTTTTCCCGCGCCATTGCGCCTCAGCCATTTCGGCATCGAAATCGATCGCGCGCCCAAACCGGCGCGCCACGACGGCGGCGCGGTGCGGCTCGGCTTCATCGGCCAGTTTTCCCCGCACAAGGGAGCGCATCTCCTGGTCGAGGCCTTACGCGCCAGCGGCCGCGCCAATCTTTCGCTCAGCCTATGGGGGCCACGGGATCAAGACCCAGCGTATTACGCCAAATTGCTGCGCCTAGCGGAGGGGCTCCAGGTCAAATTTCCGGGAATTTTGCCACGGGCGGAACTGGCGAAGGCTTTCGGAACGCTGGACTACCTCGCAATTCCGTCCACTTGGTACGAGAATAGTCCGCTCATTCTTTTGCAGGCCTTGGCGACGCATACGCCGGTTATCGTGGCGGATGTAGCTGGGATGACGGAATTTGTCGAAAACGGCGTCAATGGATTTCATTTCGCGCGCGGTAATCTCGGTAGCCTTACCGGCATATTACGTAAAGTCGCGGACGAGCCCAATCTCGCCAGCGAGATGGGCGCCGCTAGTTCGTACGAGAGGGTTCCGGCCGATATGGCCGGCGATCTCCTCGCCCTCTATGCGGCGCATGGTCTCGTTGCGCCGAATTAGGTTGATTCCTGGACCGGCGATTTATCGACGCCGTTTCGACAAAATGGTGAGTTACGATTTCCTCCAGGAACGGGCCGTCCTAAGACGCCCCCGATGGCGGTTCGAACTCGCATGAGACGCATGGTGTGACTGCATCAAAAGCCAATTCCGGTGACCCAACAAAGCCTGGCGCGCTTGCCGGGATGCACGCGGCTGCTCTCGAACGCGCCGCGATAGCCTCGGAGGAATTGCGTCGCTCGGCGCGCTCGGTGCGGCTCGCCAACGCAAGGACGGTCTCGCGGACAAGCTGGGCCATCACCGCGCGAATCGCCTATCAGACCTTCAGTCCAATCCGGCGGTCGCGCTCCGGCCTGTTCGGATTTCTGGCTTTTTTCGCCACGCCGGCCGCGTTGGCGGTTGTTTATTTCTCGCTCATTGCTTCGAGCCATTACACTTCGGAGGCGCGTTTTGCGGTTAGAGGGGGCGCGCGGCCGCCCATAGACGCCATCTCGGCCCTGACCGGCCTTGCATCCTTCACGCAGGTGCAGGATTCTCTCATCGTCGTCAATTACGTGAAAAGCCAGGCCCTGGTCGAAGCGCTCGATCGCCAGCTCGACCTTCGCGCGATCTTTGGACGCGACGGAATCGACTGGATTTCCCGCTTTAATGCCGAGGATCCCATCGAAGATCTCGTCAAATATTGGCAATGGCACATCAAAACGTCGATCGAAGCGCCGTCCGGGATCGTGACAATGCGGGTGAGTGCATTTTCGCCGGAAGAGGCGCTCAGAATCGCCAACGCCACGGTCGATTTGAGCGAGCGCCTGGTGAACGGGCTTTCGACCCGCGCGCGTCAAGACGCGGTCACCGAAGCAGAAGCGGAACTTGCGCGCGCCGAAACGCGCCTGACCAATGCGCTGGTGACCATGCGTGATCTCCGTAACCAGCAATCGACGCTCGATCCGCAACGCACGGCCGAGGGAATCGGCCGCTTGATCTCGGAGCTCCGCCTGGAAAAAATCCGCCTCGAACAGGACCTGACGGCATCGGAGCGGGGAAATGTCAGCGAATCCGCGCCGCAGGTTCAGATCATGCGCACGCGCGTCGACGTGATCGGCGAACAGATTACCGGCCTCGAGCAGCTTTTGACTTCGCGAGACGATACGGAGCCCGGTACAATCGCCGGAAAGATTACGCGCTTCGACGAGTTCGAACTTGAGCAGCAGATCGCCGAAAAACAATATACGCTGGCTGCCGCCGCCCTCGAGCGCGCCCGCGTCAGTGCGGAAGGAAAGCACGTCTATCTCGCGACGTTCGTCCATCCGGTACTTCCGCGGAACTCAACCTATCCAAAACGAGTCCTTTTCAGCTTGCTTGGAATAGCCGCGGCCGCCTTGCTTTATGCGATTGGCATGGCTCTATGGCGGGCGGCGCTCCGCAAGCTCGCGATGTGATGGCGCGCAATGATCCGGCTTTCCCGCGTGTCAAAATTTTACAGAACCGAGAATCATCGGAAGGTCGTTCTCGACGATGTGACGTATTCGTTCGATACGCGGTACACTTATGGCATCTTCGGCTCGAACGGGGCGGGAAAATCGACACTTCTGCGCCTGATCGGCGGCACGGAGCTGCCCAATTCGGGCCAAATCTTCCGCGATCTCAGGATCTCCTGGCCGCTTGGCTTCGGCGGCGGATTTCATCCCCTGATGACAGGGCGCGAGAATATCAAATTCGTTAGCCGGATTTACGGCGCCAACCTGTGGCGCGTGATCGATTTCGTCGACTATTTTTCCGAACTCGGCAATTATCTCGACATGCCGGTCAGCACCTATTCGTCCGGCATGGCGGCCCGTCTCGCCTTCGGCCTCTCCATGGCGATCGATTTCGATTGCTACCTCGTAGACGAAATCACCGCCGTCGGCGACGCGAGATTCGGCTTGCGGTGCAGACAGGCATTCGAAGAAAAACGCGGCCGCAGCAGCATGATCATGGTGTCGCATGACATCGGGACGATTAAGGCCTATTGTGACCGCGGCCTCGTGCTTTACCGCGGTAAGCTCGTGGCCTTCGGTCACATCGACGATGCCATCGAGTTCTACCGGAAAAATCTTTGATAATTTACCCGGAAGCCGCCCCGGTCCGGGGAATGTGACCGGACGGAAATGACCTCCGGCGGGCTTCCGGCGGTTCGAGACGATACAAGCGATGTCAGCGGTGCCCAGCGCGGCATCTCTGGACAAGGACTAGGACAAGGACTGGGACAGTGACAAACTTCGTTCGGATCCGGAGGCGATAATGGAAGCAACGCGGGTGACAGAGCCGATGCGGCGGCCACGCGCTTCCCCGCTTGCGATCAACGCCGCCGCGATCGGCGCGATCCTATTGCGCGACATTAAGCAGCGGGCCGGACCATACTATACGGGATTTCTGATGATTTTATTGATGCCCCTGGCGCATCTACTGATCGTTGTGACAGTTTTCCACCTATTTGGCCGCTTGGCTCCGCAAGGAACGGATCAGGTGGTCTATTTCGGCATATCCATCTTGCCCTTCGTGATATACGTATATTTGTCGCGGCGGATCGTCATAGCGCTCGCCGAAAACCGACCGCTTCTTCATTTTAATCGGGTGAAGATTTTCGATATTCTCCTTGCAAGAGGTATCTTGGAGGCGGCCGACTCCGTCGTTGTGTTTATTATTTTTGTCTGCATGTTGGCGGTTTATTCAACTGATTTTTCGCCGCGCGATTGGGCCGGGATCGTGTTCGCGGTCGCCGGGACGATTTATTTTAGTTTTTCTATTGGCGTTTCCAATGCGTTGATCGCCCACGTCGTTCCGGTGTGGATTTTACTTTTCAACCTTTCCATACCCGCGTTTTGGCTCGCCTCCGGCATCGTTTTCTTTCCAACCGCTATTCCGGAGCCTTACGACCGGTGGCTTGCATTTAACCCGCTGCTACAATGCGTCGAGTGGATTCGTTATGCTTATTACGAGGACTATCCGGACAAGCTTCTCAATATTCCTTACATCGTCACGTTTGCGACGGCATGTCTTGCTGTCAGCTTGATCGCCGAAAGACTCACGAGGCATGTACTTCTTTCAAAGTAATATCAAGTTCCAGCGATCATGACCGACGCGCCGATCACAGGTTCCGATGAGGTTTTTATACCACCGCGATGATGCGGCTTCGAACGAGCCGCGCCCAATTCAGGTACCTGAGTAGGCGGAAAGGAGCTAATTCCCGGATGACTAGCCGCTTGATCGCCGCCTTAAATGCAGCGTGGCGGAGTATTCGGCGCGCCCAACGGATTGGCAGGCCGCTTTTGACGAAAGCAGAGCAAATGGCCGGCGCCGTGAAGGCGCGCAAAGTGGCATCGTTCTGGGATGAGAATGTCGGGAAACATTGCGGGCCGTTCGCGCACTGGGAAAGCCCAGCGCCGATCCAGCATGCCCTTAACAAGCTCGTCACTGGCGATATTTCGATCCCTCCGCCTGTCTGGTTCATGCGGCATTATGGTCCGTTCGCTCATGTCGCCGAACTCGGCTGCGGCGATGGGATTCTAGTTCACGTTCTCGTTGACGCCGATCCTGGCCTGACAGTGGACGCCTACGACATTTCGACGGCATCGCTAGCCCGCGCGGCGGATCGAATCAAGACCCATTGCGGCACAACCGAGAGGTGCCGTTTTCTGCGGGTCGACCTCAACAAAGAGATCCTGCCAGAAGCTGCCTACGACGCCGTGCTGACCACTGGCACAATGCACTACATCGAGAACCTCGACTTTTGCTTCCGCAACATCGGGCAGTCGCTGCGGCCTGGCGGCTATCTGTGGCTGAACGACTATGTCGGACCGAACCACTTCCAGTGGTCCAACACGCAGATGCGTCTAGCCGACGAGCTCCTGGCGCTCGTGCCGAAGGCATGGCGCCGGCGCGAAAAGGTTGCCCGCTGCGATGGGTGCGCACTCCGCGCCATGGATCCCTCCGAGGCTGTCGCCCCCCAGCACATCGAGGCGGCGTTGACCGCGCATTTCGAGATCGTCCAGAAATGGCCGCGCGGCGGCACCTTGCTCGCGCCGATTTTCGGCAGCGGTTGCCTCGACGCCGCCATGGCCGATTGCCCCGAGGGATTGGCGATCCTCGCCGCCATGTTCGAGGCCGAGCAAGATCTGATCCGCGACGGCGCCCTGCCGTCGGACAGCTACGTTTACATAGCCAAGCCGCGGCCATCCGCCTGCTCCCTCGTGCGCGAGGCCTTCGAACGCCCTGCGGGACCGGTGCCCGAGGCCGGGATATTGGGCATCCGGGGCAGCCTCGATCCGTGGCTGCGGTTGAACGAGGTCACCGCATTCGAGTCGGCCCGCGCGCGGGACTGGGTCGCGCCGTTTCCGCCGGCGGCGCTGATGCATCGCACGTCTGGCCTCGACAAAGACCAGCACTTCGCGGCGCATGGCGGCGCGATATTGGGGGCGCTCGCGGCGGTGAGCCCGAAGCCGCTGCACGATTATCGCGACCTGCTCGATTTCGGGATCGGCGCAGGCCGCCTGGCACGCATGTTCAAAGGGTTTCAGGGGCGCTATGTCGGCGCCGATATCGACGCGGACAATGTCGCTTGGGTCGCGGGCAACCTGCCTTGGGTGCAAGCGGTGAAGACGGAGCCTGGCCGGACGCTGCCCTTCGCGGATGCGGCCTTCGATGCGGTGGCCGGCATTTCTGTCTTCACCCATATGAACGAGCGGAACCAATTTTTCTATCTCGACGAACTCCGGCGCGTGACGCGTGCTGGAGCGATGTTGTTCCTGACCGTTTCTGGCACGCGCGTTTTGGAGCGGGCCGAGACAGACTCGATCATCGCCACGATGCTTGCCTTGCCGAAGGGTGGTCTCGCTGCGGCGCGCGCGGCGTTCGATGGCGGACCCGGCTTCTGCTTCTTGCGTCAGCACGGTAGTCTGACTTCGAGACGGTACGAATATGGAGTCACGTTCATTTCCGAGGCTTACATCGCCCGCAACTGGTCGAGATATTTCGAGCTTCAGGATATCGTGCGCGGCGCGATCCACGATTTCCAAGACATCGTGGTGCTCCGGCGCCGCGACGATACCTCGACGCCTGAGCCGGAACGTTGAGCGGCTTGATTCACCGATTCGATAGCC
>Ga0209528_1000055_pt1 | contig 12220 bp, 12 predicted proteins | sample JacPinW_OM2H0_M3_FD_187970 | JGI IMG/M metagenome (GOLD analysis project Ga0209528, IMG submission 187970) | Forest soil microbial communities from Algoma, Ontario, Canada - Jack Pine, Ontario site 1_JW_OM2H0_M3 (SPAdes) (version 2) | ecosystem: Environmental > Terrestrial > Soil > Boreal...
CGATCTGATTGGCTACTTGCTGCAGATATTCAATCTCCGTCGGGCCGAAAGCGTGCTCGATCATGCTACTCGGATTCAGGGCTCCCCAGATCTGATTACCCGCGATCAGGGGCACACTGCAAACCGACCGCACCCCGCCTTCATACATGGCTTTCGCCAGGGGTTCGTTCATCTCGTGCAAGTCGGAGGCGGTGAGAAATGCAACGCTTCGCCTCCGGATCGCTCTCGCCGAGAGTGATTGCTCAAGGGGAATACTACTTCCGTGGTTAACGAAAGGTTCCCATTCCAGAGCATCTCCATACCGGTGTACGCTCTTGCCATCCTTGTCCAGCAAGCACAGAATCGTCCGCTGGTAGCGCGCGATGCTCCGAAGGCTGGAAAGCACGACCGGCAGCAGCTTTTCCAACTCCAGGCTGGAACTTAGTTCACGGCTGATCGCGACCAGGCTCTGCTGTTCCTCAAAGGCGCGATAGGCTCTCTCCTTCTCGAGAGCCAGCGCTCCCATCAGCGCGATGCGAGCGAGGAATTCGAAGTCTTCGCCATTCAGGATCTCGGGAATGCGCTTGCCCAGTCCGAGCGCGCCAAAATGACGTGAAGGCGTGCTGATGGGAAGGACGGTATAGGATCGGACGCCATGATTGAGTAACGTGGGGACGAAGCCGGGAAAGCGCTGCTCGCGCTCGGTGTCGTGAATGGCGATCGGCTTCTGATGTTTCCATGCCCACCCGGTCGCCACTTCGTCCACGGGCAATGCGTCGAACTCTCCACTCTCCCGATTCTTTTTCCAATACTGCGTCAGCATGCAATCCCGGCGCGGGTCGTAGAGGGAAAGATTCAGCAGTTCGCCTCCCGTCAGGACCAGCACCGGGGGGGCGAGTTCTCGTAAGGCTTCGGGCAGGCTCTGGGTTCGCGCGACCCGGTCGGTGACCTCGAGGAGCAGCCGGTACCGGTCACTTTCCGGCGAGGCGGTTCCCTCGAGTCCGACGCTTGTTTCTGGCATGCACACACCTCCCGCAACCTGCCGCGTACAATTCGCGCAGCGAATTTTGAGCAGGAACTGGGGGTCATCGCAGCTTGCCAAGCTGTGGGACTACAGTTCAACAGTATGTGTCCGCAGGCGTCGGTTCCTTTATTTGGAAACCAATCTTACTCCCCGGTCGGGGAGCCCCCCCTCAGGTTCTACGGCACTGTTTTCCCGGATTGGCGCCCTCCAGGATAAAAATATTGTTACTCATCCCCGGGTCACTGACAAGTTATACCTTCGTATAGAACCCATAAACTTCAGAGTAAGATTCCTCAAATGGCACGCGGCTGGAGAGATAGATATTACTTTCTCAGACTCCCGCGGTTGGAGGAGAAGTCCAAATTCTTCAATCTGTTCTCGGACTGCCCGCTCATGACTTGCTCTTCGTGCCTGGCAAACTTAGTTTCTTCCATCCGTGTGGCGTCGCTAAGATTCATGTCTGCCTTCTTGACACAACGGAAATGGTATATGCCCCCTGTTCTACTGGGATGGCAGCGAATTCCCTGTTACGAAAACCGAACGGACGCCTTGGGGGACCTGCCCGCTGGCTGCTACCAGTGTGGTCCGCCCGAATTCGTTCTGAAGGAACTCCCCTGCAACCACGCGTGCTTTTCTGTTCCAAAAATCGGAAATCAAGCCGGAACCTGGTGTTCATTGTGCCATCAGAACCGGTGATAGAATGTCACCGAGAGGTCAGGGGCCGTGCAACTGAATGGTGGCCAGAGGCTGCGAGCGCTGAGAGAGACCCTCGGCTATCGTATGAGGGACGTGGAACTGGCGAGTAATCAGATCGCGCAGAGATTTGACAGTGAGGAGTTCGCAATTCCGCCCAGCCGCTTGTCCGACATCGAAACCAAAGGCATAATCCCAAGTATTTTTCGACTTTATTCGTTTGCAGCGATCTATCGGCGAGAATATCGCGAGTTGCTATCCTTCTACGGCCTCGAACTCGATGGCATCTCGGCGGACATTAGCTTTGGGCATCCCCAGAAGTCTCACCTGTCCAAAGCTTTGAGCAACGTCACACAAGTGCGGATGCCGACGCGGCTCGATCCAGGATTCTCGCTCCAGAAAACGACGGACCTGAGACGCGCCATCGAGCAGTGGGGTACCGTGCCCATGGCTTACCTCGAATTGTTTGCCGATGACCGATACATCTACGGTTATATTGGGTCGGAAGATTTCACGATGTATCCCATTCTTCAACCTGGCAGTTTCGTGCAAGTGGACGAAGCTAAGAACAAAGTAGGGGAAGGAGTATGGCACTCGGAGTTCGAGCGTCCTATTTACTTTGTGGAAATGCGCGAAGGATTTACTTGTTGCTGGTGCTCAATCAAGCGTGACTCCATCGTCTTGCAACCTCATCCCCTGTCTCCGGTTTCGGTGCGAGTTCTTAGATACCCGCAGGAGGCCGAGGTTCTTGGGCAGGTTGTCGGGGTTGCGATGCGCCTCGGGGATTGGCATTCTCCCGATTTTCAACCAGCGCCGAAAGTGCGCTCAGCACTGACCCGAGATGTGCCCGGGCAGCTGGAGAAAGAGGCTTAGGTGAAGATTGCGCCAAGGCAGCCAGGAACTCGCTCTCTGTCAGATGCTCATTCGCGCATGAGGCTGGCACGTCTTTGAGGAGCACAGCCAAAGGTTTCTTCAAGACCTCGGAGAGTAGTACTCGATGAGACACACGGATTGCGTTTTGCGCGGCATCGTCGCCATATACCCTCGCCAAACCCCAGTGATCGTACCTCCCAGTGCCCGTTCCCTTGCCGTCATGCAATCCACCGACGTAGGAAAGTCTGCCCAGCAACCCAGGGACAGCGCCTAGGGTATTCGCTGCGAAGTCTTCGAGAGCAGATTTCAGTCTCATCGAATTTACGATTTCCGAAAAGATATCAGAAGTGAACTAAATACAGAAAACTCCGCCGACGCCTGCAATGTATCACGGTGCGAACTCTTTCGCAAAGGAGCACTACCGTGAAACGACTTACGCTGGTCTTGGCTGCAATGGCACTGTTCCTGACAACGGCCGCGCTTCCGAGTATGGCCGATGGCTTTCCCACGCCCCACGGGACCAGCTGCCCCATCCAAGGCTGTCTCCAGGCGCAGTAGCCTGCGAGGAGCACAAGTTGAAAAGGAGCAATTTCAGGGCTATAGTGCTCTGCAATGCTTTCACTGAATTGGCACAGGGCGCTATCGCTTTTCCTGCTGATCGCGCCGCATGCGCTTCTCGGTGTGCTGGCGGTGATTCTTTACAAGCGCCGCTTGTACCGGGAATTCCCGTGCTTTTTCGTTTATGTACTTTACGAAATTGCCAAGTTCTTTCCGCTGTTCGCGTTGTATTCCGTCCAGGGCGTGAGCGGGAAAGAGTATGCGTATGCGTATTGCGTGACGCTGTTGATTAGTATCGTTCTGCGCTTCGGGGTGATTGACGAGATTTCCAGGAATTTGTTTCGTGAATCCCAGTTTCTGAGAGTGGCAGCAAGGCGTTCGCTGCAATGCGTAACAGGTCTGTTGCTCGGAGCGGGTGCTCTGCTTGCGGTCTATGCGCCCGGGGGCAACAGCGCCAAATGGTATGCGGGTATATTCGTCGTCAACCGGGGCGCGGCTATGGTTCAATCCGGCTTGCTCCTTGCCTTGTTGCTCTTTTCCCGCTTCCTCGGTCTGTCTTGGCGTCGCTCCACATTCGGGATCGCGCTGGGTCTAGCGGTTCTGACGAGTCTTGATCTTGCCATGTTTGCTCTTCGCGCGGCATTCACCAGTGAGGCCGCGGCGAATTTTTTGGATTTGCTGATAACCGGTACTTACCTCGTTTGTGTTTCGATCTGGATCGGATATTTGCTGGCGCCCGAACTTGAACTTGCGTCCCCCACGGTGGTTGCCCACGATGAGGTGGAAACGTGGAACAGGGAGCTTCAACAATTCCTCAAGCAATGATCTCTCAGGCAATAATCGCCGCTTGGATTCTCGTCGCGCTTGCGTTCTTCGCGCTGGGGATCCTGCTGTATATTGCTATCCGCAGCCGCACGCGCCAGGTTGATTTAGAAAAAGCTGTCCAGGCGTTCCGCTCTCTCGACATTGAGGCCTTCAGAAACCTGGTCGACTCAGGCGAGGAAGCATTCCTTCGCAATAATTTATCACCAAAGAAGTTCCGTGAGATTAAGCGGCAGCGTGCGTGGGCGGCACTCATCTACGCGCGGGAAGCGGGAAGGGCCGCGGCGGCGCTGGCGAAGATTGGTCAAGCCGCGCAACAGAGCTCCGACCCTGAGATTGCAGCCTCCGGTATTCCGGTTACAGAGAATGCTTTTCGGCTTCGATTGCAAACCATCGGAGCTTGCCTTCACCTGCTGACCGAGGTCGTATTGCCTGACCTCGGAAGCCCATCGCTTCCGCCCTTGGTCGATCAATATGAACGAGCGGCGGAAACACTCCTTCGACTGGGCAGATTTTCATCCAGAGTGCAAGCATCGGTGCGCCCCAAGGGCGCTTGACGGTGACCTTGTTCGGGATGCGTGATTTACGTCAACGGTCGGAGTGCAGTACATGAGTTCGGTAGATGCGACCTGCCCCGTCTCCTCAGGTAAAATTCTCAGATGGCGCGCGGCTGGGAGAGTAAGTCCGTAGAACAACAACAAGCGGAAATGTCGGAGCCGCGGAAAACCGTCCGCCCACCGATCTCGCCTGACGAGCAGCAACGCAACCGGAAACGCGAGGGCCTGCTTCTTTCCCGGAAACGCCTCACTCAACAACTGCAGGCAGCCGGCAACCCTCGTCACCGCCGGATTCTGGAGCAGGCGATTGCGGAGTTGGATAGTCAACTCTCGTCTTTTGAATAGATTACAGACTCGCCGTCACCAGAGAGAGCGGCCCAGAGCGCATACCTACCATAACGAAAACCACGGTCCCGTTCCTTGTCCCCTGACGTATAATTGTGGGGTTGATGAAAGCCTACGTTTACGTTTCACTGAAGAAGAGCGTTCTGGATCCGCAGGGTAAGACGATCCACGGCGCCCTTACGAAAATCGGCTATAAGAGTTTGCATGATGTGCGGCAAGGAAAGTATTTCGAAATTACTCTCAACGGCGGTATCTCGAAGGATGAGGCGCAAGCGGAAGTAGAGCGGATCGCGCGCGAAGTTCTGACGAACCCGGTCATTGAAGAGTTTCGTTTCTCCCTCGAAGAGTAGATCTCCGTTTTGAGCGTGCCCGAACTATCACCGGTCCCCCACCGATACATTCGTCAAGGAGCCAATTAGCAAATGTGCGGCATTGTGGGATATGTGGGTAAGAAGCAAGTGGTCCCCGTCATCATTGAGGGTCTAAGAAAGCTGGAGTATCGCGGCTACGACTCGGCGGGAATCGCGGTGGCAGGAAATGGCGAAGGCTTGCAGATCCGCCGCGCTGAAGGCAAGCTGCGCAATCTGGAAGAAGTGATCCGCCTCAAGCCGCTCGATGGCACCTACGGCATCGGACACACCCGCTGGGCCACACACGGCCGCCCCACCGAAGAAAACGCCCATCCGCATCGCGACTGCACCGGCAGAATCGTGGTGGTGCACAACGGCATTGTCGAGAACTATCTCTCGCTCAAGAAGAAGTTGATCGCCGAGGGACACAAGTTCACCACCGAAACGGATACGGAAATCATCGCGCACCTGGTCGAGAAGTACTATCTGCCAACCGGAAATGGCCACCGGCCTTCGCTCGAAGAAGCAGTGCGCAAGGCGGTCAAGGAACTTACCGGCGTGTTTGCGTTGGTGGTGATCGCCATTGACGAACCGAATAAGATCGTGGCGGCCCGCAATGGACCGCCCGTCGTCATCGGCCTCGGCAAGGACGAATACTTCGTCGCCTCCGACGTGCCTGCACTCCTCGATCACACCCGCGATCTTTTCTTTCTGGGTGATGGCGATCTTGCCGTGATTACCCAGGAAGGCGTGCGGGTGAGCGATTTCGACGGCAATCCGGTAGAGCGAAAGGCGCAGCGCATCACCTGGGATCCGATCATGGCGGAGAAGGGTGGCTTCAAGCACTTCATGCTCAAAGAAATATACGAGCAGCCGCGCACTGTCCGCGACACCACGCTCGGCCGCGTCTCGCAGGATACCGGTGCCATCTTCCTCAACGAGATGCGGGTCGACGAAGCCGAGTTCAAGGCGCTGAAAAAAATCAATATCGCCGCCTGCGGCACCAGTTGGCATGCCGGACTGGCGGGCAAGTTCATGATTGAGAACCTCGCCCGCGTTCCAGTCGAAGTCGACTACGCCAGCGAATGGCGCTATCGCGATCCGATCCTGGGGCCGGACACGATGACGCTGCTGATTTCGCAGTCTGGTGAAACAGCGGATACCATTGCGGCCCAGCGGGAAGCCAAAGCCAAGGGCTCGAAGACGCTGGCTATCTGCAACGTGGTCGGCTCCATGATTACGCGCGAAGCCGCCGGAACCGTCTATACCCACGCGGGACCGGAAATTGGTGTTGCTTCGACCAAGGCCTTCACCGGACAACTTACTGCTCTTTATTTATTCGCCTTGTATCTGGCGCAGGTGCGCGGCACCATGACGCCCGAACAGGCCAAGGCCGCCGTGCAACAGCTTACGCACATCCCCGGCAAGCTGGAACAAATTCTCACGCACGACGAGGCTTGCGACGAACTGGCGAAAACTTATGTCCGGGCGCAGGACTTCCTCTTCCTAGGACGCGGCATTCACTATCCCATCGCGCTCGAAGGCGCGCTCAAACTCAAGGAAATTTCCTATATTCACGCCGAAGGTTATCCGGCGGGAGAGATGAAGCACGGCCCGAATGCGCTGATTGACGAGAATCTTCCGGTGGTCATCATTGCGACGCGCGATGTGAGCAGTCCGCAGTCGATGATCCGTTACGAGAAGACGATGTCGAACCTGAAAGAAGTAAAGGCTCGTTCCGGAATCGTCATCGCGCTCGCCACCGAAGGCGACAAAGAGATCGCCGAAGAGGCGGACCACGTTCTCTTCGTTCCGCCGGCGCCGGAAGAATTGTCGGCGATTCTGGAGATCGTCCCGCTGCAACTGCTCGCCTATCACATCGCCGTCCGCCGCGGCTGCGACGTTGATCAGCCGAGGAATCTGGCGAAGTCGGTTACGGTGGAGTAAGAGCTCACCAGATGGTTCGAACCGCCTGCGCCTTGCGGATCTCGCGGTCCGCAGTGAGCAGAGACATCCCCTCGACCAGTGCGGTCGCTCCAATCATACGATCTGCCGGATCCTTCGGATAGGCCGCGGGAAGTCCTAGTGCGCGCGCGCACACTCGACCGCTGATTGGAAGCACGACGAACCGGGCCTCGACTTCGTCGAGAAATGATTCAAGGCCGATTTCAAGTCGGATGCGACCCTTCCGGAAAAGTGCGGCCAACTCCAGGAGCGTGATGTCAGAAATGGCGAGGCCATCTCCATTCTGGCGCGCATCGTCGATCGCCGCTCGCGCCTTTTTCGAGAGCCGATCCTGGTCGAATGCCAGCCACACCACAACATGCGTACCCACGAGAATCACTTCAGCTCGCCCCATTCTCCGCTGGAAATCGCGGGCGAGACACCATCGCCAATCACCGCACCCTTGCCCGCAAGAAAGCCGTAGATATCGCCTGCGTCTACTACACTGGCCACTTTTGATAGGGAACCTCAGCGTCGCGCTACGGTTTGCCGTCATCTAAACAGAGCGATGGCTCAGTTCAAAACCTTCGACGCCCGGGTGCTTCGCTCCGTCACGCTCTCCGACTTCACCAAGCACCTCGAACTTGAAGTCAACGGAGTAACCCGTTTCGGCTTCGTCCCCGGACAATGGCTCTCAGTCAAGGCCAACACTCCCGATGGGGAGGAGATTACGCGCGCATATTCCATCGCGTCGCCGCCCTCCGAGAACGGACACGTCGCTTTCTGCCTGAATCGCGTGCAGGATGGATTTATGTCGAACTATCTCTGCGGACTCGATGAAGGCGCGACGATCGCGTTTCAGGGACCTTTTGGCGATTTCATTCTGCGTCCGCCCCTGCGTGACACCGTATTTATTGCCACTGGAACCGGGATCGCGCCGTTTCGCTCCATGCTGCCCTGGCTGCTGGCGGAGCGCGACCGTCATCGGGGACACGAGTTCTGGCTGCTCTTCGGCGTGCGCGGCGAGCGGGACATTTACTATCGCGAGGAGTTTGAACGCCTCGCCGCCGAACACGCCAACTTTCGTTTTCTGCCCACGTTGAGCCGCGCCGCTCCCGAGTGGAAAGGGCCGCGAGGATACGTGCAGGAACATCTGGCCGAAATCGTTGGAACCCGCACCGACATGCACGCCTACATCTGCGGCCTCGACAAGATGATCAAGGCGAACCGGGAATTGCTGAAGAGTCTGGGTTGGGATCGAACCTCGATCCGTTACGAGAAATACGACTGACCCCGTAGAATAGTTGCCGGTCTTGCGTCCGCTCCTTGGCGGCAACGCTTCGTAGACCCCGGACGCACTTGCTTTTGGGTGGCGCAGCGCTTCAGCGCTGCGGTTAACGCATTATTTTGAATGCGCCTTTAGGCGCTGAGGGAGAGCCATCGTGTACGTCGCAGATGACAAGCGTTATGACTCCATGCAATATCGCCGCTCGGGGCGCAGTGGCATCCAACTTCCCGCCGTCTCGCTCGGACTGTGGCACAACTTCGGCGGCGTGGACAACTTCGAAAACTCGCGCGCCATGCTGCGCCGAGCCTTCGATCTCGGCATCACGCATTTCGATCTCGCCAACAATTACGGCCCCCCCTATGGATCGGCGGAGGAAACATTCGGGCAGATCCTGAAGAAGGATTTTCTTCCTTACCGCGACGAGCTGATGATCTCGACCAAGGCGGGCTGGGATATGTGGCCCGGGCCCTATGGCGATCTGGGCTCGCGCAAGTACTTGCTCGCCAGCCTGGATCAGAGCCTGAAGCGCATGGGGCTTGAGTATGTCGACATTTTCTACCATCACCGGCCCGATCCTGACACGCCGATGGAAGAATCGATGGGAGCGCTCGATACTGCGGTACGTTCGGGACGAGCGCTCTACGCGGGTATTTCCGGTTACAACGCCAAGCAAACTTCCGAGGCGGTAAAGATACTGCGCGACCTGGGAACGCACTGCCTGATTCATCAGCCGAAGTATTCGATGTTCGTGCGCGATCCTGAGCAGGGATTGTTCGATGTGCTGGAGAAAGAAGGCGTGGGATCGATCGTCTTCAGCCCGTTGGCACAGGGACTGCTGTCGGATCGCTACCTGAAGGGAATTCCCAGCGACTCGCGGGCCGCACGCGATTTCTTTCTGAAGAAGAAGGACATCGGGGAAGCGACTCTAGCCAAGGTTCGCGCGCTGAATGAAATCGCCGCGCAGCGAGGGCAGACGCTGGCGGAGATGGCGGTAGCGTGGGTACTGCGCGATCCGCGCGTCACCAGCGCCCTGGTTGGCACCAGCAAAGTGTCGCAGGTGGACGACAACGTAGCCGCACTAAAGAACCTGAAATTCTCGGCCGAGGAGTTGCGCAAGATTGACGGCATTCTCGCCGGCAAGCAATCGGCGTGAAAATGAAAGCACCTAAGAAAAAAGACGTTGTTCGCTGCACGTGGGCGAGCAACGAGCTCTCGATTCTCTATCACGACCGCGAATGGGGCGTGCCCCAGCACGATGACCGCGTTCTGTTCGAGTTTCTAATTCTGGAAGGCGCACAGGCCGGGCTCAGCTGGGACACGATTCTGCGGAAGCGCGAAAACTATCGTGCGGCTTTTGATGGGTTCGACCCGAATATAGTCGCCCGCTACGACCGGCGAAAAGCGCAGCGGTTGCTGCGCGACGAGGGGATCATCCGCAACCGGCTGAAGGTGGCTTCGGCAATACAGAACGCCAAGGCATTTCTCGAGGTGCAAAGGGAGTTCGGCTCGTTCGACCGCTACATCTGGCAGTTTGTCGGTGGCAAACCTCGAGTGAACGCCCGGCGGCTGGGGAAGGGAATTCCGGCGAGCACTCCCGAATCGGACGCGATGAGCAAGGATCTGAAGAAACGCGGCTTCAACTTCGTCGGCTCGACTATCTGTTACGCCTTCATGCAGGCTACGGGGTTGGTGAACGACCACGCGGTCGAGTGCTTCCGATATCGCTGGTGATGGACTTGGCCGAGCTTCGAACGCCGAGGGCGCCGGTCCCTACGTGAATATGTAACTCCTGCCTGAAACCGGGCGATTTTACGCGGTTTCCCGCGTTTTGGAGTGATTCCTCAGGGCTTGCAAATCATTGCCTCCCAGCTACTTACAACAAAGCGTCCTCGCCGGCAGCAGCTGGAACGCAGGCTGCATCTTAAATCTTTCGAATGTGCGACTTTAGGTTGTCCCCAATAATTTGGCGTTCAGATAGACGTTCGGATCAAACCCAGCTTTTGGAGGCTCGCGTGAAAAAACCCATCGTTTCATTTTTGCTAGCAGTTTTGCTCTCGGCCGTGTGTATGGCCCAGAGTTCCGCCGATGTGCAGGCAGGAGGTTCGGCGTCTCAAAACACCTCTGCGTCTGCGGACAAGTCAGGAGCGCAGGCGAATTCAAGCACCTCAGCCGAAGCAACCTCGCAAGCGGCCGCCTCCGGTAACCACGGCAATGCGCAGGCGGCAAGCGCAAGCCGGTTGCAGTCCGGCAGCACAGTGCAGGCCGAATTGAGCAAGCCAGTGGACGTCCGCAAGAACAAGCCTGGCGACGAAGTCATCGCGAAGACCACTCAGGACGTGAAATCGGACGGCAAAGTCGTGCTGCCCAAGGGTTCGAAGATTGTAGGCAAGGTGACGCAAGCTCAGGCGCGGGCCAAAGGGCAGGACGAGTCGCAACTGGGCATCGCCTTTGACCACGCCATCCTGAAGGACGGCACGCAAATGCCGGTGTCATTCGCAATCCAGGCAGTCGGCAATTCAGAGTCTGCGGCTTCTGCTGCCGTGGCGGATGATTCGGCCACGATGGCGGGCAACGCCGGCGGCATGGCAAGAGGTTCCGGTTCTGGCGCCGCCGGCTCTCGTGGCGGGCTGGTGGGCGGAGTCGGTTCGACAGCCGGTGGCGTTGCGAACACGACCGGCAGCGTCGCCGGGTCGACTTTGCATACCGGCAACGTGGCGGGCGCAAACACTGGCACAAACGTAGCCGGCGGGCTGACCTCCACTAGCCAGGGAGTGGTCGGCATGCCTGGCATGACGTTGTCGTCTGCGGCTTCCAGTTCGACAACTGCCGGTTCGATGATAAGTTCCAGCAGCAGCAACGTCCGGCTGGATAGCGGAACTCGCATGCTTCTGAGGGCGAACGGTCAGTAGATTTGTAGATTATTAGGAGATAGGCAAGAGGGCAGTGCGTGTTTCTGCGCTGCCTTTTTTGCTTATCTACCTTCTGCTTTGCCGATCTAAGCGAGGCGGTCGCCCTCGTCGGGTCCGCTGCGCTAGCAGCCCCACTCGGCCTCCCCCGGCTTTGCAAAATAGCGCCTCAGGTCTTCTGGTTCGCTTGTTGTTGAAGCCACTTCTAATATCGCGAGGCGTGCAGCTGCCACCATGCGATCTCTTTCGGGCTGTGATACCTGCTCCCATGACTCGGGTGTCGAGTTGGTCGTACCGCCAAAATCGGGCCCAAGTGCGTGGTGATAGTGATGGAAGAGTTTCGCTAATTGTTCCGCTGATACTTCTTGGATCGACATCAGAAATACCCTTTCTCCGATCGGTTAGTGTTGCCGAGCGTCTCAGAGGGGTCAGAGAAGGGTCCGCGTCCAATCCGTTCCCAGGCCGCTCGATCAACTGGATGATTGCGTTCCCGCGGTTGCGGGATGACCTCTTGGATTGGGCGGTACGCAGACCCGGCCAGTCGCGAAGGCGAGCGAGCCTTGCATTCCTTGCCGAGAGCCACCAGGAATCGAACACAAAACGCGACGCCCGCCAGGCACAGCATCGTCATGAACATCGTCACAGCCATTCGAACCTCATGGCGGGGGCTTCCCATTTGAAAACCTGAACCGCTCACACCCCTATTCGAGATGACCACCCATACGTTGCGAATAAGACGTGCATAAAGAGTCCGTAAAGTGCGTGTGGTGCCTGCGTTTGCGAATTCCTTGATTGAAATCAGGACGCTTCCACCGCCCCCGACCGCCCCCGTCCCCATTTGCGGAAACCGCTAAGCTCCGGCATAATAATGGTTTGTCTTT
>Ga0209528_1000056_pt1 | contig 12186 bp, 16 predicted proteins | sample JacPinW_OM2H0_M3_FD_187970 | JGI IMG/M metagenome (GOLD analysis project Ga0209528, IMG submission 187970) | Forest soil microbial communities from Algoma, Ontario, Canada - Jack Pine, Ontario site 1_JW_OM2H0_M3 (SPAdes) (version 2) | ecosystem: Environmental > Terrestrial > Soil > Boreal...
ATATAGTCCTGTTGGACCAGGGATTGCCGGATGGGCATGGTCTCGATACCGTGCGGCGGGCGCATGCTGCGGCCCCAGAAGTCCCAGTAATCGTGCTAACCGGCTTGGACGATGAGGCTCTGGCCGCCGAGGCTATGAACGCCGGTGCTCAGGACTACCTGATCAAGGGCCAGATCGAAAATCGGGCCCTCCCACGGGCTCTTCGCCATGCAGTCGAGCGCCACCGCATGCAGACCGAAACCGATCTCATCCGGACGCACCAAATGCAATTTAAGGATGAGTTCCTATCCCACGTGTCGCACGAGCTTCGTTCACCGCTGACCGCGGTTCGCCAGTTCGTGACGATTCTCCTCGACGGATTGGCCGGCGAATTGAATCCGGAACAGCGTCAGTACCTGGAAATCGTTCTGAGGAATGTAAAGCAGCTGCACTCGATGATTAATGACTTATTCGAAGTGTCTGGCGTACAGGCGGGTAAATTGAAGATCGAGCTGCAATGTACTTCGGTTTCCGATGCCATCGCATACACCGTAAATACACTGACGGGGGCCGCCGCAGCCAAAGGAATCATCCTCCCTGCAGATATCGAGCGTACGTTGCCATCGGTCTGCGCTGACCCGGCGCGCGTGCGACAAATCCTCATCATTCTGGTCGATAACGCCATCAAGTTCACTCCGCCCAAAGGAGTGGTGAGGATTCAGACGCGTATATTTGAAGAAGAGCCGGCTTTTCTGCTCGTGGAGGTCTCAGACTCGGGATGCGGGATCGATCCGGACATGACCGAGCGGATTTTTGAGCGCCTCTTCCAAGCTTCCGATCCAGCTTCGGCAGATCATAACGGCCTTGGCCTAGGCTTGTACATCTGCAAAGACTTGGTTACGCGACAGGGCGGAAAAATTTGGGCTAAGAGCACACCCGGGCAAGGCGCCGTTTTTTCCGTTACATTTCCCATTTTTTCTCTGCCCAAGCTGCTCGCGCCGGCCTTCAGCGAGGAAAGACAAACCGAACGTCCTATCACAGTCGTAGTGACAGAACTAGGTTCACAAACCGGCTGGCTTTCTAACGAGGTGCGCGCGGACCAGTGTCGCGGGATCCGCGACCTTCTGCGCGGGTGTTTGTATTCCGATCTGGATGTTCTCTTGCCCAAGATGGACTCCGCAGGACCAGTAGAACTCTTCTTTATTGTGGCTATTACCGACGGGATTGGCGGCGAGGCGATTTGTAATCGGATCCGGAAACAATTGGACAGTTCCGAACATCTCCGGCAAGCAGGTTTGACCCATTCAACTTTTTACCGGCCACTTGAGGCGATCAAACGAAACTCAACCGAATCGAAGGAAGATTTTCTGGAGAAAGTGGCCATCGACATTCAGGAACTCATGAGCAAGGAAATTTCGGCGAGGCAGGTTAGAAATGGATAGCAGGAAAATTCTCATTGTGGATGATAATGCGGATATACGCCTAGGCATGCACTTGCGCCTCAAGGCCAACCAATACGAGACCTTCTTTGCCGCCGACGCGTTCTCCGGTGTGGCTGAGGCACGAAAGCACCGGCCTGATCTAATCATCCTCGATCTCGGTCTCCCCGCGGGCGATGGCTTCACCGTGATGGAAAGGCTCAAGCAGATTCCCTTTCTCGCAGTAATTCCGATCATCGTCGTCTCCGCTCGTGACGGTCTCGGAAACCAAAAGCGAGCGCATGAGGCAGGGGCGAGAGCATTTCTTCAGAAACCCGTGAATGATGCCGAATTGTTGGCGGTCATCCGTCAAGCACTGGGCGAACCCGCAGGGACGAAGAAACCTACTCTGTATGACCAGGGATCGGTATGACGAAAACCACGCGGAGCACATCAGAGCTCCCCGCTTATTTGTCTCACGAATTGCGGAATGCGCTCGCCTGCATCCAGCAATTTGGAAGCATCCTGGTCGATGGGCTAGCGGGTGAGTTATCTGGCGAACAACGCGAGTATCTCGGCATCATGCTGGAGAATGCCTCGAAAATTCGCCGTGTGCTAGACAGCGCGCTGGACGGGACTGACGGCTCGCTTGAGGAACGTACCAACAAAATCGAACGTGTTCCTAAACTGGAGACCTAATGGACAAGACGAAAATATTAGTTGTCGACGACAACCCCACGATAAGAAAAGGACTGAACGTCCGTCTGCGGGCGAACGGCTACGAGGTTTTGTTTGCCGAGGACGCCATTTCGGCTACCGCCGCTCTGGTGACGGAGAGGCCCGACCTGGTGATTCTTGATCTGGGACTTCCTTGTGGAGATGGATTCGTCGTGATGGAGCGATTGCAGAAAAACGACCGTCTGGCGAACATCCCCGTGATAGTGCTAACAGGCCGCGAATTGGCCGGTAATCGGGACCGAGCTCTGCAAGCGGGAGCGGCGGCCTTCTTTCAAAAACCCGTGGAAGATGGGAAGCTGCTCTTTGCCATTCGCAAGGCACTGGATCTCTCACGCGGTGAATTACGCTTTGACGAGTAACGGGGAATTAATATTGCGAACCCAACACAGAGCTTTACTCAAACGAGGAAACTTACTCCTATGCTGACGATCCTTGTGGTTGACGATAACGTTCAGCTCCAAATCGCGTTCAAGAAGATTCTCACATCATCCAAATATAATGTTGAACTCGCCGGCGATGGCGAAGAGGGTTTGCGCCTGGCGCGCACCATAAGGCCAGATGTCATTCTGCTCGATATGATGCTGCCGAAACTTAGTGGTTTAGAAGTCCTTCTCGCCTTGAAAAGAGATCGCGCGACAGAGAGAATTCCGGTAATTGCGCTAAGCGGTCTGCCCAGCAGTAATGATGCGAAATTGAGGAGAGACGGCGCGGTGAGCTATCTGCAGAAATCAAACCTAGAGGACCTAGACGTCTTGCTGCAAGCCGTCGATTACGCCCTTCTTTTGCCCCGTGACGACGAGTTTAGCCAGACCGCGTTTCTTCCAAGCCTGCCTGGAAAAAGCTCATGAACACGGGGAATCTTTACGCCCCTGCCCCTGGGATGCAATCTTAACAAACAGAGAATTCAAATGGAGAGAGCGAAAATCCTGATCGTCGACGATGACCCTACCCTGAGACGGGCACTGAAAATACGTCTGCGCGCCAACCACTACGACACCGTGCAGGCATCGGACGGCGATTCTGCGATTGCAATGGCGCAAAGGGAGCAACCCGGTCTTATTATTCTTGATCTCGGCTTACCAGCTGGGGACGGCTTTGGCGTTCTAGAGCGGCTGCAGGAGAGTGATACTCTATCAAGCATTCCCGTGATTGTTTTGACCGCTCGTGATTCCCAATTCAACGAACAAAGAACGCTGCAAGCGGGGGCAACGGCGTTCTTCCAAAAGCCGGTGGACAACCACGAGCTGCTGGATGTGATTCGCGCGACCTTGTCGAATACAGGGCTGGGAGCAGTTCTGCAATCGTAAGCGAGAATCGGGAGCGGTGGGGAGTCCGAGACAGTTTCGGACGCCGGCGAAGATTGCGATCCTTGTCGTTGGAGCTATGCTCTTGGCAGTTTTCATAAAGCCGCTCGAGAGTGGCGATGCGATTTCATAGTTCGCCGCTGTCCGCTGGAAAATACGAAAGATATTCCTAACTAACAGAAAATTCTACCTCAAGCCAGCGGGCCAGAGATTGCGCCCTTGAGTTCGCTCTGTATCGTGCCGCCTTGGGTGATATCGCCTGGCCGAAAGCACAGCATCTCGCCTGGGGAGGCTCTTTGGCTTCAGTTCCGATGATCCGCATTCGAAAGTGACGCGAATCAGAGAGAAACGAAAGAGGTGACCATGAAAGCAGTAATAGAGCACAGATCTGAAGTGCGCGCACCGTCCGACGCATTGCAGGTAATCATTGAGCCCTCCGTACTGCTTTCAAGGGTTGTGGAGCAAATAGCCGACAGTGTGATACTCACCGACACGCAAGGCGTCATCCAGTATGTGAATCCAGCCTTTGAGGCAACGTCCGGCTACGGCCGAAATGAAGTCATAGGCAAGACGCCCCGAATCCTCAAGTCGGGTCTACACGATCCGGAGTTCTACCGTCAGATGTGGGCGAAATTCGCCCAGGGGCTCCCCTTCAAAGGAATGGTCATCAACCGCAAGAAAACTGGCGAACTCTACTGGGTACAACAGAACATCACCTCGATGTGGGATGAGTCTGGGCATCTGACCCACTTTGTGTCAGTGTCCCAAGACATCACCGAATTACGGAAGAAGCAGGAACAAGAGTTCCAATTGCAACTGGCGCGCGATGTGCAGCAACGCTTCTATGCAGCCGCACCCCTGGTATCGGGTTTTGACATTGGTGCATCCGCGCATCCCGCCGACGAAACTGGCGGTGACTACTTCGACTTCATTCCGATGGCCGACGGTTCTCTTGTGATCGCCCTGGCCGATGCCAAAGGGCATGGCTTCAGCTCCGCATTGGTCGTGGCGCTTACTCGGGCCTATGTACGCTGCTTTGCCGCCATGCATTTAGAGTTGGATGAAATTCTGGCTCATGTCAACGAGATGCTGCTGAAAGACCTCGAACACGGCGATTTCGTTACCCTCTTTCTCGCTCGATTGAATTCAAGTCATCGGACTCTGTCTTACGCTAGCGCCGGCCACGTACCCGGTCTTATATTCCTCGCGTCGGGGGATGTGAAGTGCAAACTGGAGAGCACTGGTCCGCCGCTCGGGCTCTTTTCCACAAGCAAATTTTCTCTGCAGCAGCCAATTAGTCTCGATTCGGGAGAAATCGCGGTGTTCCTAACCGATGGGGTCATCGAGTCGACGACGCCGAACGGTCACCAATTCGGCTGCCAGCGTGTGCTTGATCAGATTCGGGCCCTGAGCCACGAGTCGGCTTCGAATATCGCGAATGGCATCTACCATGCCACTAGGGAGTTCGCGCAAGGCGATCTCCAAGACGACGATATTACATCGGTGATCATCAAGGCTAATCATTTTTAAGATCTCGACTTGCGTCTGCGTCGTTTTCTGCGCATTTGATTGCTGTTGAGTCCAGTACTTCGGCGTTGACTGCACAACCTAGGGCGCGATTTCGCACGGAGGGGTCACTCGCGCGAAGTCGATCGCTTTGTTCCGCAAGCACCTCAAGGTTGGGTTATGGACACAAAGCCCACATATCCGCGGACCCAGTTACAATCCAGCAGTTCAGCCTCGGCCTGCGGGAATTGTCCATTTCGCCCGATGTCTGTCGATGCGAGAGAGCGGCTATTAGCCTTTTGAGCCACAGGAAATTTGATGCTGTTATCGTTGATCTCCAGCTACGGGAACAGGCCGGGGTGATCATGGACGAGGTGCGTCTCTCGCCATCCAACCGAACAGCGGTGACGTTCGCCATCAGCGGTGGTGATGTAGACGCCACAACAGCCTTCCGCAGGAGGACGGGTTTTGTCTTCGAAAGGCCTCTTTCCACCCAGTCAATCCGCGGCGTACTGAAACCTGCTTACGGACTGATAATGAGAGAACGGCGGCGCTATTTTCGGTGTCCCATCTCTAGCCCAGTCACCATCGTGAGACGAAACATGCCCGAAGTTACCTGCCAGAGCGTGAACATCAGCGAAGGGGGAATGGCCGTGAGTACATCGGTTCCTCTCAACGCCGGAGAACCTGTGCAGGTTCAGTTCAGCATACCGGATCACAAACCATTCGTGGCAGAATCGACAATCTGCTGGCTGAAAACGGGGCATCTCGGTGTTCGCTTTGTTTCGCTTTCATCGGAACGCAAATCTGAACTACAACAGTGGCTGTCACGAAAGCTGGAAGAGGCACTTCCGGAGTCCATTGCGCGTCAATTCCAGAAGACGGAAAACTCTTCCCTGACGGTCTTGACGATTGAAAACAGGATTGAGAGGCTGGGTATACCGTCATCCTAAGTCCTCAATCGTCTTGTGCACCTAGTGCACACTCCGACTACTGGTGTGTTGGAAACCCAATTGGTTGCCCTGAGACTACGATATACGCTCGCTTCCCGAATCCTGCAATGCTCCAGTCGGGGTTCCATCGGGAAGCGTCACTTACGACACCCGCCTAACATCATCACAAACACCAGACCAAGGTCGCTCATCCAGGAGGGTTGGGCTCAACCCTTGATTCGGTCTCGGTTTTCACTTGCTTAAGAATCGCCTGACGCATGAAGCCAGAAAACGGGCCGACCAAACTCCAATAGACGCGAAACTTCCACAACGCGGATTGCCCGAAACACTTGATTCTCGTCTCCGTCGAAAGAACTGTGCTCCGAGGCGACTCTACCCGCAGTTTGAAATTCCACGCTACCTTTGCGAAGCCGGATCGAGAGAACCCGGCGAAATCCTCTGCATTGATTTCCATGCACCGCCCGCCATCGGGACGCCAGAATCGTCCCGCAACGCCGATAACGATCTCCTCGTTTGGAACTTCTGACAGGATCACGAAGCCCGTGCCTTGGAGCCTCTGGCGTAGATCGCTCGACCTATGATTGCGCGGCATCCGTTTTCCAGTTCTTATAGTCATCAGAAGGCGCACCAGCCACAGGTCGTTGAAGTCCGAGCGCAGAAGGCACTCGTACACAACAGAACTCGGGGCGTTGATGGAAAGTTCATCGGCAGCTTTGAAATCGTGATGAGGCAGGAACTCGTCCATCAACGAACGGGCGTCGAGCGATTTAATCGCCATCACCGGAATCCTAAGTTGCGGCTTCACAATTAACAAGATGAGCCGAGGCGCGGTCGCTGAATCGAGCCGTCGTGGTCCGCCATCGAAAGAATAATCAATGGAGTTCGGATGATGAACCACCTGAAGAAGCTCGAAGATGAGGTCTCCGCGTGGCCCAATATCTCGACTCATCCTCACCGTTTTGGAGGAAAAGAATTTCTCTTCGGGAACGCAGAAGTCGGACACATGCATGAGGGCGGTATTGTTGATATCCCGTTTCCTCGGTCGATTCATGATGCACTCTTGGCGGATGGTTTGGCGGAAGGGCACCGCTGGGTTCCCAACTCAGGCTGGATCACCTTCCGAGTTCGGAGCGAAGATGATCTCAAGCATGCGCTGTGGCTGATGCGGCTGTCATACATTCGTTCTGCACTCAAGACCGCAGCCGATCCCCGTGGACTGCTGGAGCAAGAGACCGAGGAATTGCATTTGAGCCCGCAGTTCAGGTCTCTGCTTGAAAAGTTTGTGCCTAAAACAGCCAACCATTCTGCGACGGAGCCACTCTCAGCAGCATAGAATGATTCTCACGGAGGTCAGAATGGAATCTACTATTTCTACAGAAGACCTAAAAGCCAAGCTAGGCCGAAAAGACCCCGTCAAGATCGTTGAGACGCTAGCGCCTGAACGCTACCGCGAGGCGCACATCCCCGGAGCCTTGAACATCCGTCCGGAACAAATCAGAGAACTCGCTCCGCAGTTGTTGCCAAACAAGGATGCTGAGATCGTCACCTACTGCACGAGCACGCATTTGACACGCCAGCGAATACGCCGCCCGTAAATTGGCGGCCATGGGTTACACCAACGTGGCGCATTATCCCGAGGGAAAGCAAGGATGGATGGAAGCGGGGTTCCAGTGGAGAAGGCTGCGTAGAGATCGTTAAGCCCTACGCCACTTTCTTCGACAGCCTAAATCGTCCATGTGGCATCTACTATTCAAGTCCGAGGAGGTTAGTCTATGGCTGAGGCCCCGCGAATCACGGTCGAGGAACTGAAAAGGCGAATGGACGCCGGAGAAGATTTCACGGTGATCGACCTTCGTAACCCTCAGGCTTGGGCAGAATCGGACACCATGCTCCCGGAAGCGATCCGAGTGCCGTTCGACAAGCTCGAAGAAAACCTTCCCCGTATCCCCAAGAACAAACCCGTTGTGGCGTACTGCACTTGACCAAACGAGGGCTCTAGCGCCAGTTTGGCGCAGAAACTTCAGCAGCGTGGATACCAAGACGTGTGGGCTCTTCAGGGCGGATTGCAAGCATGGCAGAAGGCTGGATTCCCGGTTGAGTCGAAACCACGAGCGGCATAGCGGACGTTTTAGCTTGCGAGAATCGTGATTCCCGCCGAGTGCCCAACCTGCCGCCCTCACGGCGCTCGCTTCTTGTCGCATGAGATTGGCTAACCCAAGAAGTGCGCGATCTTTTGCCAGCCGTTCAGCAAGCCGGATGCTTCCGTTGGAAACGGACATTTCCTTATCGCAGGCGCCCACAGCCCCTTATATAAGACCCAGAGGGCATCGCTATTCCTCCGGAAGTTTGTCTTCGAGTTCACTGGCCAGCTTATGCACATCTGTCGTTTTACTGAACGACTGAACCTCTTGCTTGGAGGAATCGACGTTCATACCCACGTGCTGGCACAGTTTCTGCAACATCTGAAGGATGGTGGTCAGTTCTTGTTCAGAAAGCATGCCAACTTGAAGATCGATGTGCGAGCGCCGTTCGGATTGACGCGCCAACCGACTCTGACTGATCAAAACAAAAACTGTTAAGAAGACGCTTTCGGAGGAGACGACAAGCGCGAGGACGCCGAAAGGAAAGGGATCAAATGCTTTGAGTCCGGGAATTACATGGAGATTTAGCAGGCACCAGACAAAGATAAAAATCAGTTGCGCGAGCGGGAACCCGATGTTGCCGACAACTTTCATAATTATGTCGCTAGCTCGCTCAGTAAGAGTCCGGCGACTAAGGGCGTCATGCTCCAGCTTGGCGATTGCGTCAATGTTGTATTGCGTAGGATTGGCGGCAACTTGGCGTGGCAATTGATTTTCCATCGGTTAACTCCTAGAAACCTCGATTCTAAGGCCTGTAAATTCTAGAATAGCGGTTGTAAACCTTCCGCCACGCAAAATGGCAGGCATGGTTTCGGAAGCCATTGCGGTTCGACATCGGCTATACGGATGGAATTACCCCAGTGCTGGCGGTGCCGGAATCCAGAGTGCCGGACGGAACTAGAGCAGGATGACGACCACTGGGTTGATATGAAACGGACATTGCTTTCTTGGAGCAGCGGAAAAGACAGTGCATGGAGCCTTCACCTTCTCCGGCAACAAAATGAGTACGACGTTGTTGGGCTGCTAACGACGTTCAATCAGGCGGCGAATCGGGTGGCGATGCATGCGGTGCGTCGTAGCCTCCTCAAAGCGCAGGCAAACGCGGCAGGCATTGCTCTGTGGGATGTGGATTTGCCGTCGCCGTGTTCGAACGCAGAGTACGAGAGCATCATGAGCGAAACGTGCAAATCCGCCGTTCAGTCGGATATCGAATGCATTGCCTTTGGCGATCTTTTCTTAACCGACATACGGGCGTACCGCGAGAAGCAACTGGAAAATTCCGGGTTGCAGGCGATCTTCCCGGTGTGGGGAATGCCCACGCAGGAGCTTGCACTCGCCATGATCAAGTCCGGAGTGCGTGCGAAACTCACCTGTATTGACAGCAAACTCCTAGCACCGGAATTCGTTGGGCGGGAATTCAATGAGCAACTCCTTTCGGATTTGCCGCCAGAGATCGATCCCTGCGGCGAGAACGGGGAATTCCACACGTTTGTGTATGCTGGTCCGATGTTGGAGCGCAACCTGTCGGTAGAGGTCGGAGAAATCGTATCTCGCGACGGGTTTGTGTTTGCTGATCTGAGCCTCAGTCAGGACAAAGCGGACACCGACTGATGGCGGCCTGTTCGATGCTTCGTTCAGAAAGTGGTGACTCATGCGTCAGATTGCGGAATTCGTCGCCGTGCTCGCGTGCAGCCTGTTCGCAGGAGCCTCCGTCTACATCAATCTTGTCGAACATCCAGCCAGAATGGAATGCGGAGTGGAGCTAGCCGCGACCGAATTTCCGCCGAGTTATCGCCGAGCCAGCGTCATGCAAGCGACCTTGGCAGCGGTGGGTCTCCTGTCTTCCATTGCCGCATGGTTTGCCGGGGCGAGCTTCCTGTGGGTCGTTGGCGGGCTCCTACTGGGCGCTGTCATCCCATTCACGCTCATCGTAATCCTGCCGACCAACAAGTCGCTGCTCAATCCTGCGCTGGACAAGCATTGGGGACAGACGGGTCAGCTACTTGCTCGCTGGGGCAGATTGCATGCCGTGAGAAGTGCCCTCAGTGGTGCGGCTCTGCTGCTGTTCTTGAACTTGGCGATCTTCGCGAAGTCTTATTGAGAATGTAATGCTGACCGACGTTACACCGCGCAGGGCGAACCGCAGCAGATCATCGCTGCTGAAATGGAGAGTCGGGCTGGGAAATGTTGGCCGCATAGAATGACCGCCGCCCCCAGATGCGGGCCTCGTGGGCATCCGCAAATAGGATATCCACGACGGGACGAGTCTCAGTTTGCGCCGTGCGGTCAACAAAGCGTGCAAGATGCCTGCGAGCGCGATTTTTCGACATGAGCACAATCGTGTCGTTCAGGTTGGCATGGAGTTGCCGCTCTGCCATCGGTGAGAGTGCTACGTTCAAAACTTGCCCAGCCGGGAGATCGTGTTTGGGCACCGCATAGGCGCTCCGCGCTGGCGCATTGTTCGAGAAGAGCGGATCGGGGCCGAAATCGTCGGTCAGAGCGTAAGCCGTGACTTGAACGCGGGCTTTAGCGGCTTCGAGGAATCCGAGTTTTTGGTTTGCCTCTGACAGGCGAGCTGTGGCATCGCCAAGCTCGGATTTGGTCTGCTCCAGTTGATCGGTGAGTCGGCGCACAACCGCCGCGTTTCGGACATTTTCGTAACGGCGAAACCCCGCCCCTGCTCCGAGCACGAAAGTAATCAGGAGTGCGGTCGTCAAATTTCGCATTGTCATGGCAGCCTCGCTCTGATGGCATGTTCCGATGCTTGCTGCATGCCATTCCACGCGACAGGAACCGCTGTCACCGCATCGCGGGCGATAGCCCGCCGCAACGCGCAGTGGGGGCTGAGGTTCAAGCTGATTGTGAGCTACGTTCGGGTGGATCCGGGCTGCTGGCGAACTCCACCCCTTCATAGTCACCTGAAAAGTAACATCGCATAATCTTGCGCAGATATCCGAATCGCTCCGACGCGACGGTCGCACTGGGTAACTCCCACGATGGTTACGCACATTCCTCGGCACAGGCTGTTTCCAGGAATAAGTTTGACTCTCGCTGAGAGAACGCTCGGAGCGATCATTTTGTCTACTCACTTCTGCCAGCATCTCCAACCGCTTTTCTCCAGTACAGCATTGTTTCGTCGCTGAGTGCGGGTAGTGTTTTGTTCTGCTCGTCTTCGTAAATCTCAGACAGACAGCCGAAGAATGCTTTCGCCTCCGCTTCCAGTCCAAGGACGGTCAAGCACCTCAGGATTCTCGTGATCCTCAGATGATTGTGATTGCCCGGAGAAAGCCAGCCTGTCGCCTTGTTTGCAAAATTCGGAGCGCGAGTGATAGTGATTTGCTTGCCGAAACGAGTCTCAAACCCATAGAAGTTCATCATCCGCAAGAAAGAGACTCGCAGTCTGTCTTGGAGGTCACGGCGAGTCCGAAATTCCTGAATAGGTAAATAGCCTGGGTTGTAAATCCTTGCCAACAATAAAGAATATGGTGGCCAGGGAGGGACTTGAACCCCCGCCGCCAGCCTTTTCAGCGCTGGACTCTCTGAGCGTAACCCCTTTTCAATCAAGAATTTCATTCGTCAAGGTGGCCTCTTTATTGTGACCACTCTGTGACCAGCGCCGATGTTCGCCTAAGCGTCGGTGTAGAACCATTCAGGATTGCTGGACAAATGGAAGGTTAGAGGAAATGAGGCCTCTGCCGTGACGTTCATACTATCCTAGTCGGACCGGTGGGCTTCCGGCCCCTTTTCAAACTCCACACGGAGGATCTTCGCTGGTCGAAGTACTCCGTCAGCGGGAAGCGAGGTAGTCCCGCCATCCGTGGTGAAGACAGCTACGCGACCATATTCCCCATGAGCGCGTCCCCACGCCCCGTTCGACGAGTTCTTCATCGAAAGAACTCCCGGCGACAGTCTCATTCTCATCAATGCGATCTGGTTCCAAAGACATTCGCTCGATGGTGTTATCACGGTGAGTTGTCACATAGGCGACTCCGGCATCTTCATCGAGACAGAAGTCGTCCATCATCTTATCTCCTCCCAGATACTCAGGAACCCCGAGTGGCGCGAGCGTTTCGCGGTCGACTCTCACGCGCATGAACAGCTTGAGTACTGTTGCCGTGTAGTAGAGATAGGAGGTCTTTTTCGAGAA
>Ga0209528_1000057_pt1 | contig 12137 bp, 16 predicted proteins | sample JacPinW_OM2H0_M3_FD_187970 | JGI IMG/M metagenome (GOLD analysis project Ga0209528, IMG submission 187970) | Forest soil microbial communities from Algoma, Ontario, Canada - Jack Pine, Ontario site 1_JW_OM2H0_M3 (SPAdes) (version 2) | ecosystem: Environmental > Terrestrial > Soil > Boreal...
TGACGACTGCGGACGAGCCGGATATATTCGGCATGCGACCAGCAGAGCGGCATGGCTGCCCCGGTCGGTCCTCCGCGTTTCGTTCGGCCGTCCGGCAGATCCGGGCCGTCCCAAAGTTGTTCCGTAATCATGCCGCCAGCATTAGCGAACCCTTCAATCGCTTTGATAAACGGCATAGGATCGCGTTGAGCAGCCGGCAGCTTCCGGAGTAGGCGGTTCCGAGCCCTTCCTTCGCGCTAGACGTCCAACGCGGCGCGATTCCAGGCGCCCCAAACGCCATACTTTTTCCTCCCGTACTCATGGTGCGATGGTGTAGACGATTTTGATCAAAATCACAGCAAAGTAACGTCGGCCTGAGCGACCATCGTTTTGCTTTGAAGCTCGGCCTAGCCGGTTGCATGGCGACTGCGTCGCTGTCTTTCACGATTGTAGCAAATCACCGGAACTCTCTGAGTTGGTGCGACGTTATACAATGGGAAGATCGAGCTGTGGCGGGATCGCGATCCGATAGATCCGTGCCAACTCTTCTTCTCTCGTTGTTCTACAATATTGGCCGCGCATGGTTCAACCTTCTAACGGAACCTCCGCTCGGTCGTGCGGCGGTAAGTTGCCTTTGGTATTTCCTTCTCTATAGATCGTTCAGTTTGTTCACCTACTTTATTCTGTTTGCGCCGATTCGGTTCCCAAGCGGATGTTATGTGTAAAGTTCAGAAAGGAGAAATCATTATAGTCTGCTAAGGCAAACAAGAAGTGATGACTTCGCTGGCTCGCGCTGGAGCAGTTCCTGGCTCACGGTTCGATCGCCGACCTGCACGAACCAAACGCGGCTCATCCGCCGGCCGACAAGAGGAGAGCAAATATGCAGCCGAGACCATTCCATGATCGAACCGAAGCGGGCCGGCTACTCGCTGGGAAGCTGGCGGCTTACGCCAACCGCACCGACGTGATCGTGCTCGCCCTTCCGCGCGGCGGTGTGCCCGTAGCGTATGAAGTGGCCCGCGCACTCAACGCGCCACTAGACGTCTTTCTTGTGCGCAAGCTGGGAGTACCAGGTCACGAGGAATTCGCCATGGGTGCCATCGCTACGGGAGGAGTCTGCGTACTCAACGATAAGACCGTACGCGCACTGCGCATTCCGGACCACGTGATCGAAGCCGTTGCCGCAAAGGAACAACAGGAACTGGACCGGCGCGCGCGGATTTACCGTGGCGATCGACCACCTCCCGATCTACGTGGCAAGACCGTCATACTTGTGGACGACGGCTTGGCGACCGGGGCTACGATGCTTGCCGCCGTTAACGCGCTGCGACAGCAGCAGGCAGGACGCATCGTTGTAGCGGTGCCGATCGCACCACCTGAAACCTGCGAACAGCTGAGGGGGGAAGTTGACGACATTATCTGTGCGGTCACGCCGGAGCCGTTCTACGCGGTGGGATGCTGGTACGAGAATTTTTCACAGACGACCGATGAAGAAGTTCGCGACCTATTGGCGCGGAGCGCGCGGGCAGGTGAAGAAGCGAAGACACCTGAGTGATCACCCGAAAGGAGAAAAAGAATGCCAACCACGACTGACGCAACACCGATGGAAAGCTTGGGAGAGATTGCGCACCGGCTAACCGGTGTCTCCCAAGACTACGACCCGCTCATGGATCGGATCGGCAACGCGCGCTTCGTGCTGCTGGGCGAAGCATCCCACGGCACGCACGAGTTCTACCACGAGCGCGCCCAGATCACGCAGCGGCTTATCAAGGAGAAAGGCTTTACGGCCGTCGCGGTCGAGGCTGATTGGCCCGACGCCTACCGCGTCAACCGCTACGGGCACGCTGCGAGTGACGACGTTTTTGCCATAGAAGCGCTCGCCGACTTCCGGCGGTTCCCGACGTGGATGTGGCGCAATACTGACGTGGTCGAGTTTCTCGAGTGGCTGCACGATCATAACGAGGCGCTTTCGCCGAACGCCACCAAGACCGGCTTTTACGGCCTCGATCTGTATAGCCTCCGTGCCTCGATGGAAGCCGTGCTGCAATACCTTGAGAAAATTGATCCCGACGCTGCGAGACGCGCCCGCGCTCGCTACGCGTGCTTCGATCAGTTTGGTGACGACATCCAGAACTATGGCTTCGCTGCAGGCCTCGGCCTTACCAAATCATGCAGGGAGGAAGTCGTCGCGCAGCTCGTCGAGTTGCAACGGCGGGCGATGGAGTACGCGCGGCGTGACGGTCGCATGGCTGAGGATGAGCTTTTCTATGCCGAGCAGAATGCTCGTTTGGTCAAAAACGCCGAGGAGTACTACCGCTCGATGTTCCTTGAGGAAGTCTCTTCCTGGAACCTGCGCGACCGCCACATGGTCGAGACGCTCAACGCGGTGGTCGCACACCTTGATCGGCGGGGTGGGCGCTCGAAGGTCGTGGTCTGGGCGCATAATTCTCACTTGGGCGACGCACGGGCAACGGAAAGGTTTCAGCGGGGCGAGTTGAACGTCGGCCAGCTCGTGCGCGAACAGTATGGCGGTGATGCCGTGTTGGTCGGGTTCACCACGCACCATGGCACGGTCACGGCAGCTTCCGATTGGAATGGGCCAGCCGAGCGCAAGCGCGTTCGCCCGGCACTTGCCGGCAGCTATGAGGAGATGTTCCATGACACCGCGATCTCGCAATTTCTGCTCACCTGGCGTGAGAGTGACACGGCGACGGAGGGCTTGCGCGATCCAAAGCTCGAGCGCGCAATCGGCGTCATTTATATGCCCGAAACTGAGCGGAGGAGCCACTATTTTTGGGCGCGACTGCGCGACCAATTTGACGCCGTGCTCCACTTTGACGAAACGCGCGCGGTCGAACCGCTTGAGCGCACCGCCGAGTGGGACGCGGGCGAAGTCCGGGAGACGTTCCCCTTTGGAATCTAAAGAAGTATAAGCGATGGAAAATACCGGACCAAAAGTTGAGGAGCGCTTGGTCCGTGTCGTGGCGGCTCCGGTGACGCTGGAGGGCAACCTGAGTTTACCCGAAAAGGCTCGTGGGGTCGTGCTGTTCGCACACGGCAGCGGGAGCAGCCGGCACAGCCCGCGAAATCGCCACGTAGCACGGATGCTCAACGAAGCGAATCTAGCGACCCTCTTGATTGACCTGCTGACCCCGGAGGAAGAGATGATCGATCTGCGCACAAAGCATCTGCGCTTCGACATCGGTTTGCTCGCAGAGCGGCTCGTCGCCGCCACGGACTGGCTCACGCAGTACCCCGACACACGACACCTTCGAATCGGCTACTTCGGCGCAAGCACCGGTGCCGCCGCCGCTCTAGTGTCCGCGGCCGAGCGCCCCCAATTAGTGGGCGCGATTGTTTCGAGGGGCGGGCGCCCTGATTTGGCTGGGCCAGCCCTGGCGGGCGTTCAAGCACCCACGCTGCTCATCGTCGGTGGAAATGACTACGCAGTTATCGAGTTGAACCAGGCAGCGCTCGCGCAACTCCGCTGCGAGAAGCGGCTGGTGATCGTTCCCGGAGCGACCCACCTCTTCGAAGAGCCTGGAGCGCTCGATGAGGTGGCGCGGCTGGCACGCGAGTGGTTCGAACACCACCTTGCACCGGCGGAGGCGCGAGTTAGGAGAACGGAATGATGAAACCGGTCGTCATAGCTCCCATCACGCCGGCTTCTCACTCAAAAGAGGATTTGAAGGAATTCCTGAGGACTGCCACTCCTCCCACCTTTTCCGCAGTGCCTTCATCCAATGGCCGGGTTTGTCAGCAAAAAGTATCTTGCCAAGAGCCATGCTTTGCTTCCTAAGCTTCGCGCTTCGTTTCTCCAGGTATTGGACGACCTGCCCCACCGGCGTCCTGTTTTCCGGATTACTTAGATGTTTCACCAGGAAGCTTTTCAGCACAGCCAAATCATGGTCTTTACCCAGCTTGTCCTGTAAGCAATCTAAATGTTTTACCGTTTTCCCAAGTCGGCTGGGCCACATTGGTGTAAGCATCTTCAGCAGATAGAAGTAGTATTTCACTCGCTTCCGCCATTCATGAAAATCCTCGTCTTTATCGCTAGATGAAGCGTGCTTCATGCATGTTCGATTCCGGCGATACAGTTTCTTCAAACCCGGTTCGATCGTTTTCCAACCGCGATCGGGCAGACGCAGCGCGTGAAAGGCACGGCGCGTTTGCGCGAGGGCCCTCGCGGCGAGTCGGAGCGCGGTTTCACGGTCCTCGTCGTAATGAGATGATGCAGGCGTTTGAGCGAGAAAGCTTTCAAAGACTTCCTGGACTGCAGCGTCCTGTGAATGGCTTGCGAGCTTGTCAGTGACCTGTTCAAGCGTGCGGCGCGCCACCGCAAGATCGCGCAGACGGGCGAGACGCCTGGCGGCAGAGCGAAGACGAGCGTTTTCGCGCTTAAAGAACGTCTTGCTGACGAGCGGTCGTAGCAGTTGCAAGATGGCCCGCAGTCTTTTGATCGCCAATCGAACCTGGTGCAAATCTTCTTCGCGTTCCGTGGACGGCTCTTTAATACACGCAATGGCGCTCTTGATTAGTTCATCGACGATACGTCTCAAGCCCGCGCTCACGCTCTCGTTTCGACAGAAGACCAGTTGGGGCGCTTTCACAGGCATGGCGTCGACAAGGCTCCAAAAAGACCGAAGATGAGACCTTTGGATTTACGGAAATGCGCAGTCAACACTGTTGGCGAAGACCGGAAAACGTCTACCCTTCGTTCGTGCATGTTTCGTTTTCAGAGACCATTTTGGACGGATATCACCTTCAGAACTCACAAGACGAAAACCGCACCTGATCGCTGTCCTATGGCAGTAGGTCCTGCTCCCACTTTTCAACAAACGTCGGAACTTTATCGCTGATCAGGTCAGCGAGAGCGAGGAGCGCGCGACGAGCGTCGCCGACGGGATAGTAGAACGCGTTCCAATTCTCACTATCCTCGCCATCGTGATTCGGGATCACGTGATCAAAATGCCATGCTTCTTTCAGTTCGTCGTAAGCGCTTTTGGCCCGACGTTCAATATTTTCGAGATCTGGCAGCGAGAGAATGCCTTTTTGCCGTTGAGCTCTGCGTAAAAGCTTCCGTCGCATCACGTCAGTTACAAAGTCGATCAGCGACACATGCCGATCGGGCGACCGGAAATAAAGAATTTCGTCCCGCGCAAGCGGCGCGAGAAAGATACTGAGGATATCGACCTTCGACTCGAACGCATCGTCCAGCTTGCGACCAACGAAGGGGTTACCTTCGTAAAATAGATCACTTTCCTTCAACATCTGACTTGCTTGCTCCAAATCAACAGCTTGGAGATCACCACGGACCTCGAGGACGACGAAGTTTTCTTTTCCACGCCACCACTCGATTTCTTCGCGCTTTCGGAAATGGTAATCTTTCCCATCAATTTCGGCGGGACGCGGTGCGCGGCTATTGTAAAGGACAAGCTTTTTCAGCTTTCCGGCGAGTTCTGGATAGAATTTGATGAATGCTTCATGCAGCGGCCCTTTGCCTACACATGATGGCCCAGAGAGTATGATGAAACGTCCCATTTTAGTTTATCTTGCGCCATTTGATCCAGTGTTGATCGAGCTTGCGAACGAGCAGCGCGGTGCCTCACCGAAAATCGCTTCTTTGGCAAAACCACTTCCGAGATTCTTCAACGTATTCCCGCCATGAGATTCAGTATCGACGGGATGAGCGGGTTTACTGAAGGGAGGCGATACCTCGGGTACTGCGCAACGCGACATCGAATACGACTGTCAGTCTCAACTACTTGAGTTGCAACTGAAGGACACTGACACTCCCAACTTTATTCCCCTCGCTTCGCAACGATTATCAAATGCAGTTGCACCGGACTGTTCATTAGGTGTCTGCTAAGGAGCGAAAGAAATTTTCCGGAACAATACCGAACGTCTTAGCGAGTTCGATCGAATCCCAGATGCCCAAGACGGCGCAGATCCTCGGCTATATCTCCTAACCGAAGATCCGGTTTTGAGGAAATTTTTTGGTGATATGTATAGTATTGATCAAGTGCCGCGCGAGCGCTGTAAGATGCCCGGAATTGGTAAGTAGTTAAACGGCTGAAAACGAATCTTCGAGGATGATTCGCGGGAGAACCAGAAGGCCACGCAACGTCGATTCTCTCCGAGCAGCGGCGATCCTGTACGGCGATTGGGGTACGAGCAAAGCGTGGAAGTCGCGGAACGTAAAAAAGGTCGCGGCGGTGCGGAGCGCCAGATCCCGGCGGATCTAGCTAGGTCGACTTTTCTTACCAGTCGGTCGTTCTTCCAAGTAGGACTTTAGCGCCATGGCATTATTATGTTTCGTGTCGTGAGCGCTGTATAGGAGCGTAATGTTGCCCTGCCTGGCTGCGTCCAGCAGCGGTTGCCAGGCTGCAGGATTGCCAGCGAGCTCGGCCCGATAGCGTCGTTGGAATTCCTTCCATTTGGCTGGATCGTGGCTGAACCAGTGGCGCAGATCGTCGCTGGGCGCTGCGTCCCTGCACCAGGCCTCCATAGGCAACGCCTCTTTTTTCATCCCGCGCGGCCACAGGCGTTCCACGAGGAATCGCGCGCCATCCTCTTTCGCGGCCGGTTCATACACTCGCTTAATCTGGATCATCGTCATAGGCACCTCCCAACGTCGGGTTATTTGTCGATCGAATCGTAAATTCCTGAGTCCCTCGCTGAAATGCTAAAGCGAACTAACAGTCCGTTAAATCACCATTACTTTCCGTCCCTAAAATCGTTCGGAAGCCTTCCATAGGAACACGACCAAAGCGACGAAACCGGCAACACAGACGGCCAGCCAAAAGTTGCGCCATCCAAGAACAGTCGAATAGATCACGGTCGTGCAAATGGCGGCGAAGGCAGAAATCAATCCAGACAAAGCGGCCAGCATAAGCCTAGTCATGGCGACCTTCTCTCTAGCTGCTGTATCCGGTGGTACTGCAACTCTGAGACGAGGGCTATCAGTCCTAGTGACTTTACTCCCTTTAACGTCTGCTCGATGCGACGGGTTTATTTCGCGATTGAGATCTGGGTCAATTAAAAGATTCATATAATATATATGTATGGTCGAACGTTCACAAAGCAATATATTTAATACATGTTTTATTAAAACGCCCGAGCTCGGCATCTTTTCCGTTTGCGATGCCATCCCTAAACAGTGGCGCAGGGACCGTCCGCTGCGGCTTCAGTCGGCGTAACCGATTCTTCCCAAGTTTTTGGCCTACGAAATCTTGAGGTCTGGTTTTGAGTCTTCACGCGTTATTCTGCCGGGAAGAGAAGATCGGGTCGCTGTTGGGCCACCGGGCTCTCATCGACTCGACATCGTAATTGGCCGACGAACTGGCATGGAGCAACTTCAAGATGAGGGCTTTCGATTACCGTCTTGGGCGCTCCAGCGTCGCTTTTTTGCGCCGTGCCGGTGTTGGGGCGCAACTTATGGTTGGCGGTCTGCGTTACGTTGGCTGTCTCATTGCTCGTTGGGATATTCAAGCTTTGTTTTGGAAATCGGCAGACCAGCGATTGGAAAGCCTTTAACCAGCTGAAACGGAAGAGTCAGTCATGCTGCGATACTCGTCGGGAGTGGCCCCGGATCCGGCTTGACGCGTTGAATCGCGACTCTTATCGACCGTGTGGAGACGCTATCTTCTGATCGACGCCGAGCAACTGTCGCAGTTTCAATTTGGGTCGAAGCAGGTCCTCGAGAGTGTACTGATCCAGTTTCTCAAGAAAGGCCTGGACCGCTTTCGCCATTGCAGAGCGCAGTCTGCAACAGGGTGCGATCCTGCAGTAGCCCTCCGGATTCTCGCATTCGACCACTGCGAAGTCCGGTTCGATTTTGCGGACGACCTCCCCCACTACAATCTGGCTTGACGCCTTTCCCAAGCGCAACCCTCCATTCCGGCCCCGAATGGTTTCAAGGTATCCTGCTTGCCCGAGCTGGTACGCCACTTTCATCAGATGGTTTTTTGATATTCCAAAGCGATCCGCGACCTCTTCGATCGTCACAAGGCGGTCGGTTTCGAGTCCAACCAGCATCAATAGACGCAAGGCATAATCGGTCGAGAATGTGAGACGCATAGAAAATCAACAAAAACAGGTATCTTATATATTGCTTTATGGCAAGTTAAGAATAGATGTATCTTATATGAATATTTCGCTTGATCTAGATTCCGCTAAGCGTGGAAGTCCGAAACCAAGAAGTCGGTTGCCGAGGGGATGCGATTTGGATTGTCAGGAAGAACTGTTCGGCCACTTGGCCGATCGCTCGCAACTCTGTATCATGCAGACTCTCTGCGAGGGAGCCAAAACGGATGCGCAGATCGCCAGCGCGACGGGTCTATCCCGCAGCGATATTTCGTCCAATCTCGAACGCTTATTGAGCTGCGGCTGCGTAAAGGTGGAAGATACGGGACATTTGGTTCTGTACGGGTTAAGCGCTCCCCGGTTACTGCAGCTCGAAGGGATCGTAGATGAAATGCTAATAGGCGCGCTGAAAGGGCGCCGCGAGTCCTAAATTACGATTTACGACGCACTCAAAGTGTTTGAGCCCGTGCCGGCGTACGACTTTCGGGCTTACAAGTGCCAAGTTGGATCGGGCTAGGATCGGGCGTATCCCTCGCGCTCCGCCGGCTGATCTATAAAAAATCTGCCAAAGAAATAGTCGGAGTGCTCAGCCTGACCGCTGAATCTAGTTAAAGAAACGAGCACGGTTTGGCATTTCGCCCGGACGGGAACACAGCCAAACCGTGCGCATTCGAGCGACCCGATTATGGTTCAATGGTGATGTGATTTTGTACCTTCACGGTTCCAGGTGCTGACCACGCCGCCTCCTCGGCCTCCTGTCTCTCGGCCCAGGAGCGCACAATACCATAGAGTTTGACGGTCCCGCCGTCGATCTCGACTCTGATGCGGCGAGCATCCAGTTCCGCGCTTCGTCGCAGCGCATCTTCGATCTTAGCCTTTATCTCGGTGGGGGTAACCTGTGGCTTCAGCGTTATGTTGTTGGTGATACCGACCACCCCCCTCAGCTTCTTGATTGCGGACTCGGCGAGACTCTTTTGGTACTGCCAGTCCACCGTGCCTTCCAAAGTTACCCAACCTTTTTCTACGGTTACCTTGATCTTATCGTTAGGGATGCTGACGTGACTCTCAAGTTCTTGAATAGCTTCCCGTGCGATTTCCGGATCGGTTCGCGCCGTAGTCGGTTTGACTTCAATATCATTGGCCACTCCTCGCACTCCATAGACCCGTTTGGCCGCCTTCCCGGCTGCGTCTTTGTCCCAATAGCTTCGAACGAACCCGGAAAGCGTCACCACGCCGTCCTTCACAGCTACAGCGATGTCGCTGCTCGATCCTATTTTGGGGTCCCACTTCAGCTCAAATAAAACGTCGTCACGAATCAAATCATCACTTCTGGTTTGCATTGCGGTATTGGTCCTTTCTAAGTACTCACTGAACAATCATTGATCTTTATCCCATCGAGTTCCATTGCCACGCTGGCCAGCGCGGCTGCCAATTTTGGAGGAGCCACGCGGGCCGCGTGCAGGCAGGTTAGCCTTCGGTCAGCTCGATCTTTCTCCGCGAGCTCTGCGCTTCCGGCTTCTTGGGAATCGTCACTTTCAAAACGCCCTTCTTGAACTTCGCCTTGGCGTTGTCGGCGTCGATCCCCTGCGGCAGCGCGATGGTGCGGTCGAAGTAACCATAGCTGCGCTCCGAGTGATAGTAGTCGCCCTCTTCCTCTTCCTTCTCGCCTTTGATCGTGAGCATGTTGTTGGTCACCGTGACCTCCACATCCTTCTCATCGAGGCCGGGCAGCTCGACAGTAATCCGCACCTCTTTGCCGGTTTCGCTGACATCCACTTGCGGCAGGAATTCTCCGGCGGCGTCGCCCCACAGATCGGAAGATGAACGGCCAAAGAAATCCTCGAACACGCTGTTCATCCGCCGTTGCAATTGGCCGAACGGATCGCCGTCGCCACGCCCGCGTGCGAGTGATCGCTCCTCTTTTTTCCACGGAATAATGCTTTGCAGGTTCATAGGTAGTTCAACTCCTTTCTAAGTAGGTTGTTGTTTGTCTCTACATTTTAAAATGACAACGGACTTTGCAAAACGTTCGAGCGATTGAACGAAAAATCTTGCTGCAAAGCTCATAGCCTAGAACTCACGTTGGTGTCCGCTTCATGTCGGCCTTCCTTTGGTTGCCAGTCGTGGACCCGGTCGCAGTGTGCGAGCTATATCGTGAGGAGTACCCGTCCGAACGGGCGGCCCTCGACGAGGTACCGCAGTGCCTCTGCAGCACCTTTTAGTGGAAATGTCTTGGCGACGATCGGCTTGACCTGGCCCGACTTGAGAAGCTCGGTAATCGTCGTCCATCTTGGTTGTGATCCCAAACTTTTACCGTGTTGGAGCGTTGGGGATTTTTAGCCGGCCTACGGCGGACACGCCATCTCGCTTCGACTATAATAATGTGCATTCCTTCGCGGTTGCCGATCAGTAGATCGGCGTTCCCGGCGTCAGATCTCACGATCCTCAGAGCGGTAATGCTTCGCGTATTTGGCTCCCCAGGATTCCATTGCGTTTAACACCGGTTGCAGACTTTTGCCGCGGGCGCTGAGCGAATACTCGACCTTCGGCGGAACCTGATGATAAACCTTGCGCGTCAGCAAACCATCGGCCTCCAGTTCGCGTAACTGTTGAGTCAGCATCTTCTTGCTCGCAAATGGGATCATCCGGCGAAGCTCGCCAAACCTCAGTACACTCTCCACGGCCAGATGATATAAAATGACCGGTTTATACTTGCCGCCAATAACGGTCAAAGTGATTTCGACGGTGCAATGGACCAGTTTACCTTTCACCATGGATACCGACATATGACTAGGTAACAGAAAGGTGCCTAGTTGTCAAAATAACGCCTTGATGCCAAGGTCGCGACAATGAACGTTTTTATGGTTCTCGCTCATCCTGAGCCGAAGAGTTTCAATGGAGCACTATTTCGCGAAGCACACCACTTGTTCGAAGAACAAGGCCACGCGGTTCGCGCATCGGATCTCTACGCCATGGGATTCAATCCACATCCGATCGACATAATTTCACCAGTGTAAAAGACCCAGAGTTTCTTAAGCTTCAGGTTGAAGAAATGCACGCAACCGAAGTTCACGGATTTGCGCCGGATGTCGAAACGGAATTGGAGAAACTCGAGTGGTGCGATCTGATGATTTGGCAGTTTCCTCTTTGGTGGTTCGGGCTCCCGGCGATTTTGAAGGGCTGGGCTGATCGCACGCTCGCCATGGGGCGTACATACGGTTATGGACGATTTTATGAGAACGGCGTGTTCCAAGGAAAGCGCGCACTCATTTCGCTTACGACGGGCGGCCCTGGATCAGATTATGAAAAGGGAGGTTGGAATGGTGATATTCATTCGATCTTAAGGCCGATTCAGCGAGGCATTTTTGAGTTTACCGGATTTTCGGTGCTCGCTCCGCACATTGCGTATGCGGCCGCCCACCGTACGGACGAAGAGCGAACCGACGAGCTAGCGCGATACGCTAAGCGATTGAGACAAATTCAGTCGGAAGAATCGTACGACGTCGGTATTTATTGAGACTGAAAACGACTTTTAGCCGAATCGCGCAAACGACGAGCTCTGCAACCCAAGCGGAAGAAGCACGACGGGTTACGAGGCCGAAACCGGAACTCTCTACTGTGATCGCATCACTCATTTTTGTGGCCCCTAGCGGGACCTTCAGTAGGCCCGCGTCACCCTTTTAAAATTTCAAGGAACCCCTCCTACCAAAGCAGGAACCCTGAAACAACGCCCATGGATGCCAATAGAGAAATGGCCGTGCCTTGATCTCGAATCCTGGCTGGCTAACAAAAAGCGCCTTGTTCTTTCACGATGTAGTCCTGCATTTGCATTGGCTTTTGACCCGTGAGCTTCTCCACCAAATCGTTGGTTCCGGAAAAGACTCCATCGCGACAATCCTGGGCAACGGCAGATATGTGCTGCCGGATGTAAGGGGAGTATCCCATCTCCTTCCAGATTTCACTAAAGGCTTCGATCTCGACCGGAACGTAAGTAATTTTTCTTCCGAGGACCTGCGTGAGGATGTCAGCTACTTCGTACTGCGTTAATTCCTTCGGACCGTAAAGGGGATAAG
>Ga0209528_1000058_pt1 | contig 12107 bp, 14 predicted proteins | sample JacPinW_OM2H0_M3_FD_187970 | JGI IMG/M metagenome (GOLD analysis project Ga0209528, IMG submission 187970) | Forest soil microbial communities from Algoma, Ontario, Canada - Jack Pine, Ontario site 1_JW_OM2H0_M3 (SPAdes) (version 2) | ecosystem: Environmental > Terrestrial > Soil > Boreal...
CCAACCCCGACTCCAGCACCACCTACTCCAACGCCAGGAACGCCTACCCCTACTCCGGCAACGCCTACCCCTACTCCCTCGCCGGTCAGCCCTTAGCATATAGAGCCGGAAACGCACAGGAACTGCCGAGAACGCCAAGAACTAGTCTGGGCCTGTGTTGCGCATTAGCAAGAGCGCGCGCTATTTGTCTTAACAGTCACCAATCACTGGTCTTCCGGCTCCCGAGTTCTGAATTCTGACTTCTGGCTTCCGCTCCGGTATTCTGTATTCTTAGCCGTGTTACTGTATTGAAGCCCGTGCTCCGTTTTGACATCCTGACCTTGTTTCCTGGCCTCTGCGCAGGTGCTTTTGCCGAAAGCATCCTCGGAAAAGCGCAGGAGAATCGGCTCATTGAGGTTCGCTGCCTAAACATTCGCGATTGGGCCACGGGCAAACATCGACTGACCGATGAACCACCGTATGGCGGTGGACCCGGTATGGTGATGAAAGCGGAACCGATCTTTGCCGCAGTGGAAGCGATTCGGACGGAGCGCTCCCGCGTCATTCTCATGTCGCCGAGTGGACTCCGTTTCGATCAGGTGATGGCGAAAGAGCTGGCCAAAGAAGACCATCTGGTCTTCATCGGTGGCCACTACGAAGGGATCGATCACCGAGTGGCGGAACACCTGGCAGATGATGAATTGTCGGTCGGTGACTTCGTTCTAACCAATGGAGCAATCGCAGCGGTACTGGTCGTCGACGCCGTTGCCCGTCTCATCCCCGGTGTGCTGGGAGACAGTGACTCGGCAGCCAACGACTCGTTCAGTGGTGGTTTACTCGAATATCCGCAATACACACGCCCAAACGAGTTTCGTGGATGGAAAGTGCCCGAAATCCTGCTCTCGGGAAATCACCGGGCGATTAATGAGTGGCGTCTAGAGCAAGCTAAGAAAAAGACAGCTGAGATCCGGCCAGATCTTATTGATGAGCCGAAATGAATCATGCCGTCGAACTCCTAGCATCGCCGCGTAAATGAAGATTTTGGTAAACCGTACGTGGTCAATCCGGCGATTCTTGTTCGGATTCTTCTTTAGCGGAGGAATAGCGGCGCTCTTGCTGTTTCTGTTTTATTTCATTTGGTCGCTCTCATTCGACCTCCAAGCGGTCGGACATATTCCGGAACGCTCCTGGATTTACGACAAAGATGGAAACGTCTACAGCCGGTTGTACGGCGAAAATCGGATTCTATTGGAGTCGAATCAAATCTCATCCTTGTTCAAAAAAGCTTTGTTGGCCCGGGAAGATTCCCGCTTTTTCGAACACCACGGAATTGATTTGGTCGGAGTCTTTCGCGCGGTTACTAGTAATCTGACTCACTTCACTCTGCGGCAAGGTGGTAGCACTATCACTCAGCAGCTCGCCCGGAATAGTTTCGATCTCGGTGGCAAGACCTTAAGCCGGAAAATTCTGGAAGCCTTCGTCGCGCTCCGGATCGAGCAGTCGTTCAGCAAAGAGCAGATTCTCGCTTTTTATACCAATCGTATCTATTTCGGATCAGGCTACTACGGGCTAGAGACCGCCAGTCAAGCATACTTCGGAAAACCGGCGTCCGGCGTGAACCTGACTGAAGCGGCTACGCTCGCGGGCTTGATCCGCAGTCCGAATCGCTATTCGCCTTTGAAGAATCTAAATGGCGCGACAACTCAGCGAAATGAAGTTCTGGATCGCATGGTTGAGCTCAAGATGATCACGGCACAGGAAGCGGAAGCGGCGAAAAGCACGTCGTTGAAAATCGCCAACAAGCGTTCGTCCGTCCCGCAGCAGAACTATGCGATGGATGCGCTCTATCGGGAACTGCAAGGGATTGTCAGCCAAGACCAGGTCGACGCAGGCGGTCTCCGGATCTACACCACTCTTGATCCAGTTCTCCAACCAGCAGCCGAATCGGCAATCGAGAACTGGCTGGAACAAGTCGAAAAGAAATCTGATTATAAACACCCTCGAAAATCGAGTTACACGGACGCCGAGCGTGCGGCGGAAGATCCTACTCCTTATTTGCAAGGAGCGACCGTCGTTCTGGACAATCGTAGCGGCGGTATTCGGGCGCTGGTCGGAGGGCGAGATTTCCGGGACAGCAAATTTAATCGGACGCTGCAAGCCTACCGACCGATCGGCTCGACGTTCAAACCGTTTGTTTATGCCGCTGCTTATGGACAAGGGCTGTTTCCGGGCACCCTGATCAGTGATGATCCCTTAGAGCCAGGCGAAGTACATACTGCTCCGCGTTGGGCGCCGAACAATTCGGACGGAACAAATCGAGGAACGCTTCCGGCTCGAGATGGCCTCATTTTCTCGCGAAACACCATGACCGTCCGAGTTGGCGAAAAGGCTACCCTGGAGAAAGTACATGCTCTGGCAAGTCTCGCCGGCCTCGCGCCCGATGTTCCGAAGGTGCCCGCAATTTATCTCGGAGCATTCGGATCCACGGTCAAAGATGTCACCGCCGCCTACAGCGCTTTCGCGGCTGGAGGCGTTCGACGCGAACCTTATCTCATCGAACGTATCGATGATCAGGATGGAACGATCATCTATCAGGCACATCCGCAGCAGCGACAGATCCTCTCGCCGGCAATTGCCTGGATGGTAGCACAAACGTTGCGCGGAGTAATCGAGCGCGGAACCGCGGCCTCAGCGAAATCGCTCGGACTCGATCGGATAGCGGCGGGAAAAACCGGGACAACGGACGAGTACAAGGATGCATGGTTCGTCGGCTTTACTAACTCACTGACCTGCGGGGTTTGGGTCGGTTTTGATCAACCGCAAACGATTGAACAGAAAGGGTACGGGGCGGCCCTCGCGCTTCCGATCTGGGTCCGAATCATGGAAAAAGCTTCGCGCCAACAGTATGCCGATGGCGAATTTCCTCCGCCGGAAAAACTCGTGCAGGTCCAGCTCTGTTCGGTTTCTAACCAGTTGGCAACATCCGATTGTCAGGCCGCCGGCACTACTTACCAAATCTTGCTACCGCAATCGATGTGCCCACAACAAAGCTGTTCTGTCCATCAAGGCCAACTGCTGAATCCGGAGGAAGAGCCTACCAGGAACGAAGGCAACTTCCCGCAGCGTTTTTTTCGTTCGTTACGGAATCTCTTTGGGAGGTAGAGGGGTTGGCAGTCGGCAGTTGGCGTTCCTGGCGGTGTCTTCGGTAGCGGCGACTGTCCGGTTGGAACACGCAGGTGTGAACCATCAATTGGCTCCGTCGAAGCGATCGGTTTACATCAACCAAAGACAGCAGTCGCCACATTGTTGTCCGCTTGAAAGAGGTGGCGACTGCGCGTTCAGATTGGATCAAGCCGTACGCTCCGGCTTAAGCCTTGCGGTCGGGAGAGCCAGGAGTGTAACGGACAATCGCCCTCGGTAAAGAGCGCTGCGAGAGCGACCGCATCGCTCATTTTGTATGCCCTCATCATACTTCATACCGAACGCAGCGAATTCATCGAGCGCCTTGACATCTCCGGCGAGATTGCCCTCAAAAGCGGGCGCCGGCACAGCAAAACCGATCGCCAACCCTGCGAGGGTAAGTAGTACGCGCACTTCCATTACTTCTCCCTGAGTTTAGATTGGTCGCCTGCCTAGCGACCTGCCGCAGGATTCCCGTCTCCGGATAACGTCGTTGTCGCCGGGAGAAAGGAGACCTTAGCTCAAGGTCTTTGGGCGACACGCAAGGAACGCCCAGGTCTATTCAGCGTCAATGAGAACGTTTGTTGTATGCTTGTTGTCGAGACCGTTCGATCGTTCGCGACGAACTGGCTGATTAAGCACACGCCGTGAGAATCGTCAGTCAACCGAGCGGATTTCTTAGGCCCGGCTTTGCGTATTCCGCCATCCCCGTGATATCGATTACCACAACCGGTTCGTCGCCCACGACCCATGCGTCATGTCCCGGAGGCACCAGCGACACTTCGCCTGGACCGAAATCGTCCTCACTCCCGTCATCCATGTACCTTCACGTCGCCACCTGAGAGAATCGCGGCGATCGATGGTCCCCGCCGGAGTCAGAACCACAACAAAAACCGTAATTGGTAGGGCCGAGCTTCGTCTCGGCTGTACAGGGAGAAGCATTCCACCTCCGAAAGGCTACTGCCGAGAGTGGCGGCAGAAGGCAGTCGAGACAGAACCAGAGGATAAAGCGCTCCGATTGGTCGCGCAGAGTTAGTTCTGGCGAATGGAGTTGAGGATCTGATCGCCACCGAGCGAGCACTCTAGAAAATGTCTGGATTGTTCCACCTGATCCCGCAAAGCTCGAGATTATGAGAATGCTCCTCCAAGTCTCGATTCCACACGAACCGTTTAATGCAGCCGTTAGAGATGGCACTGCCGGCAAGAAGCTTAGCCGCATTATCGACGAAACAAAACCAGAGGTGGTCTATTTTACAGAACAGCACGGTCAGCGTGGCGCCATCATGATTGTCGAAATGTCCGATCCCTCAAAGATTCCCACCCTTGCCGAGCCCTGGTTTCTGACTTTCAACGCGAGTGTCGAATTCCGAGTCGTCATGACTCCAGATGATCTTCAGAAGGCTGGCCTCGACGAAGTCGGGAAGAAGTGGGCATAATCGCTTCTGGATGGTGTAGGGAAACAGTTCTCCGGCAAGCCCCCTAATCCTCATCCGCATAGAGCCATCACACCAAAATAACAAACTAAAACAAAATCGTTACGGCGTTTTTCACGCCTTCGGGATCATCGATATTCGTTGTGATATTTCGGGAGCTTCGATCGCTAAATCCATGAACATCTGATCGGAGCGAATGCGACCTTTGACGTGTAAGGCTCGACTTAGGTCTTGCCCGGAGCCCTCGTCACCTGTCCGGTTGAACTTCCATAACCCACGAGATAGCTGATCTATTCGTGCTAGCCAAGACTGCACTTTCGGCAGCTCCGCGTGTTCCTCTTGGAAGTACCCGATCGCCAGTGTTCGGACTCCATCCACCTGAAACTTCATCGGCAGAGGCTTTTCGCCACGTTCTGGCAAGCTGGTCGTTATGAAGACCACGCCGACAAAACCGGCCATCTATCGCCCAACCGGCACTACCACTGTAAACAAAAGCAGCGCGCCACCCATCAGCAAACTAAACGACCAGATCAGATCGACATTGAACCACGATCGGCGCAGCACGGCCAGGCCAACGCAGTCATAAACCAGCCAAGCGATGATTCCGGCCACGGCGAGATGCGAGATGGTATGAACGAGCACAGCGCCAGCGGCCAAAGGCGAATTGGAAAATAGTAATCGCGCTTTGCCGCTGAACGTTTCGCCGCAGGTTGCTCCGAGTAGGAGCGGTATCAGCATCACTCCCGCACCGTGTGCGCTCGCCATGATCCAAGACCAGCCGGTAAGATCCCAGAAACCGACCCGCATCCCGACCCAGATCGGATGCCGCGTTCGCCACAGCCTCCATCCGCCCAGTCCGAGAAGAATCGTCGCGCCGCTCACTTGCAGCCAGCCGGCCGGTACCGCAGTACCAAGCACGAAAAGAATGAATACCACCAACCCAACCGCTAGCGCGTGGCCGACGGCAATGGGGATCAGGGCCCGGAAGACTGCCCCGCGCGATCGTTGTTGCAACCCTAGCGCCACCGCGAACAACCATCCCATTGCGGGATTAAGTCCATGCCAGGCACCCAGCAGGACCAGAGTCAACCAAGGCCATAGCACGAAGCTCATGAACAGAAGGAGTTGTCAGGATGGATAGCAATAGGAATCGGAAGATGTGTCGCCGCCATCAAGGTGCACTTGGTGCAGTCGATGCTCGTTCGAGGTCACGAAGAATTTCGGATCGAAATGCAAAGAACCATCTGGCGCGGCGTCCGCTTTGACCAACCACGTACGAATTCCTTCCGGATAGAATTGCTCGTCCCATGCCGCATAGAGAGAGTTCGTAAAGTAAACTCTTTTGCCGTCGCGACTCACCTCCACCATTTGCGGTCCGCCGTTCAAACGAAGATTGAGCTCGCGGGGATGTGGCGCTCGACGGACGATTCCGCCGATCTGGAGTACCGAGGTCAACTTCGGATTATCTGGGATTGAGACATCGTAACGGCGCAGCTCTCCCGTTCCCCAGCAAGAAACATAGAGCCATTTGTCATCCAATGATAAATTGAGATCGGTGACCAATGGAGGAACTGCCTTGAATCCTTGCAAAAGCGGGGGCAGCAAATCTGGCTCCGCTGGTTCTGCCGGAATTTCAATAACCTTTTTCGCTCCCCATTTTCCGTTGTCCCGATTCCATAACCAGATGGAAGCCGAGAGATCCTTGAGAGAAATAACGACTCCAACAAATCCGTAGGTGCGATTAGGATCGTGTGATGGGCGCAGTTCAAGAACCATCTGATGTTCCATTCCAAGATCAATCACCTGCTCGTGCTTGCGCTTGCGAAGATTCCAAACATGCAGTTGATGACCGTAGCCGCTATTCAGCAGATGGTCGGGTTGCAGCCCCTGCTCTATCTTGTTGGGAGTTCCCCACTCGCTGCTGATGAGTGTGTCGTGACCCAGATGCCACCAGAAATCATATGCCAATTCCTGGGGTCCACGATCGACTTCCCAGCGGCCCAGCACGTTAAAGTCATAATGATCGAGAAGGAAGATTCCACCCGGCCCGGTCCCATCGGGCGCACCAAGCGCACTGACGTAAATGCCTTCCGGACCGCAATGGACGGTATGTGGCCGGGAATAACCCGTGCGCTTAAAGACATCATGGGGTTCGATGGTTTTAACGATCTCGAGCTTTCGCGGGTCCGGTTTCGTATCGATAACGTGAATACGAGAAGAACGTAGTCCAGGCACGATGAGATATCGCCGCTCCAGATGTGGATGCGGAGCATAGGGACACAAGGCCGTGCTGCATGCGTTCCAGCCGAAGTGATGCAATTCGTCACCGATGTTGGGCAGATTCAATTGCCCGGCGACTTCGCCGTAGGACTGAGAAGCCGGGTCGACATCGACTACCAGAAGTGCATCGCTACGCGACTTCTGATCAGGAGCCAGTGCGGCGACATACGCGTAGCGCTCAACTGGCCCTTCCATGGCTAGCCTAGCAGTGGGATAAAATGTCGGATCGGTGCTCCATCGATTTTCATGGAACCGAGTATGGTTGGCGGACTGTTCGGATGTAGACATGGGGAACCTTCGGTACACCAGAGGTTGTCACGGGGAGCTCTGATTGTCTACATATTTAGTATAGATTAAACCATCGCCTAACGGTCGAGCACCCTTTATCCATTGATAGGCAGCCTTGACACAACGTTCGTGCAAGAATTTGCTTCTCGCGTCCTGGGCGCGCCGGTAAAGATCTTGTCGGTTTAATGCCAACCTAGTTAGTTACAGAGTTCCGAATGAGCAGAATTGTGGTGTTCTTTTCCGCTTTCGCCTGTTTAACCAGCTTCCAGGCATGTTCTAGTTCATCTTCTCAATTGTCGCCTCAACAAGTTGCCGCGTATTCCGTTGCCACTGGCTTCCTGACTCTCTGTGACGATGGGAATTATAAGAATGCCTTATACTTTTATACGGAGCCAATAAGGTCATACCCGGAAGGCGCAACGTGGATTACACAGACGCGAGGCAAACGAGCACCTTTCGGGATCCCGATTTGGCGCGATTGGGTTAACCGGCAACAGGTAAACGAGTCGCCCAAGATGGCGTTCCAATTTCGCACCTCTTTTACGAGTGAGCCGCTGGTGGACGAGCTTGTCTCGGTAGAAAGAATCTGTGGGCAATGGCAGGTTTACGATTACAAGTTTCACGCGCTCGGCAAGCACCCGTCGCCAACACCTGCGTCAAAGCACGCTCCGCCCGTCCCAACTCACTTGCTTCCTCCAGGGGCATCAAGGTCGCCTTCTCCAATGCCGTCCCCCTCGCAGCCGCCTTTGCCAGCCACATCGCCCTGAGAGCCTCATCCTTACATCCATCCGGCTGAGTAACCGACTACTTTCCAAAATCGAGGTAGGTATATCCGCGCAAGCCGCGCTCGTATTCGTTGAGCAACCGCATGGCCTCGTTTGGCTTGAGACGGTCTGACTTAATCGCCGCATCAACTTGGGATTTCACGAGCCGGATCAGCTCATTCTTATCCCATTGCGTTAACGAGAGCACGCTGCCGACAGTGCTGCCCTCAATGATCTCCTCGATATACCAGCCGGAGTCTTCATCCTCATCCAGAAACACATGCACTTCGTTTACTCGACCAAAGAGATTGTGCAGATCGCCCATAATATCTTGGTAGGCGCCCATCAGGAAGAAACCGAGGTAATATGGCTCGCCCGGCCGAATCCGATGTAACGGCAGCGTCTCTTTGACATCTTGTAGATCGATGAACTTGTTCACCTTCCCATCGGAGTCACAAGTAATATCAACCAAGGTACCATTGCGATCAGGCGCTCTTTGCAAGTGGTGAACCGGCATAATCGGAAACAGTTGTCCAAGGGCCCAATGATCGAGTAGCGACTGAAAAACCGAAAAATTGCAGAGATACTGATCTCCCAGCGCGATCTCGAGCTCCTTCACCTCTTCCGGCACGTATCTCATGCCCCGGCAAAAATCGACCACCGCTTCAGCGATTCGCCAATAGATTGATTCAATCTTTGCTTTGCTTTCCAAATCCAGCAGGCCAAGCTCAAACATCGATTGCGCTTGTTCTTTGATCTGTTGCGCATCGTGCAGGTTCTCCATTCGGTTCTGCTTGTTCATCGTTCGATGAATTTCGATGATGTCAGCAAGGAGCTTTGGATCCGATTCTTTGATTTCGAATAGCTGATCTCCGGTCGCTTTCTCGATCGAGCCGAATGACTCAACGATCAAAACCGAATGATGAGCAACGATTGCCCGACCGCCTTCGCTGACGATGGTCGGATGCGGTACTTTCTCGGAGTCGCAAACATCCATGATATTGTAAACGACATCGCGTGCGTACTCCTGCAGCGTGTAGTTCATCGAGCTGTCGAAGGCAGTACGCGAGCCGTCATAATCGACGCCCAGTCCACCACCCACATCGAGGAACTCCATCGGATGACCCATTTTTGCTAACTTGGCAAAGAATCGCGCCGCCTCTCTTACCGCACGCTTAATGACCCCGATATCCGGAACTTGAGAACCGACATGGAAATGCACTAACCGCAAAGCATCGGCCATCCCCTCCTCTTTCAGATATTGGCTAGCCGCTACGAGGTCAGCCGTGGAAAGGCCAAACTTTGCGTTTTCTCCGCCGCTGGTTGCCCAACGGCCAGAACTCTTCGCCTGAAGCCGGACACGTAATCCCAGAATCGGGGAGACATTCATCTCCTTGGAGAGCTGAACGATCTGTCGGATTTCTTCGATCTTCTCTACCACCATGAACACCTGTTTCCCTAATTTCCGGCCAAGCAACGCGATCTTGACGTAGGTCTGGTCCTTATACCCGTTGCAGATGATCAAGCTCTCGGGATCACGGTGAACGGCCAATGCGGCGATCAATTCCGGTTTGCTTCCCGCTTCCAAACCGAAATGAAAAGGCCCTCCGGCATCGATGATCTCTTCCACGACCTCCCGCAACTGGTTCACCTTAATCGGAAAAACCCCTTTATAGACGCTCTTGTAGCCGGCCTCCGAAATAGCGGACTGAAATGCTCGATTTACTGTTTCAACGCGATGCCGAAGCAGATCCTGAAAACGAATCACGAGTGGAAAAGCCATTCCCCGGTCACGCGCCTCTTGGATGACCTCCATCAAATCGATGCTGGAATCGTCCTGTTGGGTCGGCATTACCTGGACATTCCCAGACCGGTTGATCGTAAAATAGCCCGATCCCCAACGGTCAATGTTATATAGGGAAACGGCGGATGGAATATCCCAACTGTCAGACATGTTTCGCGCAAACTAAGTGGTCAGTTTTCAAATGCAATTAACTGATGCGAATTTTGAGCATAATTGCGCGAAAGTTAGAGTTCCTCTTCGGCTTCGCCCTCCGCTGGCCCTTCCTCTTCCATCTTGCGCAAGATCTCTGTCATGTCTTCCACTTCTTCCCAAACTTCCCGACTTACGTAAATGGCGGCGCCCTGTTGTGTCGCCATGGCAATGCAGTCGCTCGGTCGCGCGTCGATCTCGATGATTTTCCGCTGATGCAGTTCGTTTTCGGCGCTCATTATCATTCGAGCGAAATAAGTACCGCGTTTAAGATCGTTGATCACGACCCGCTCAATCTGTGCTCCCAGGGCCCGGAGAACATGAGCGAGAAGATCATGAGTCAACGGACGCTCTTTATGCGCACCCCGCATAAACATCGTGATCGCTTGGCCGACGCCCTGGTCCACATAAATCACGAAAACTTTCTCGCTGTTGCCGACGAACACTGCGCAACCCCCGCTGGTCGGAATCACGGCCCGGACTTGTACTTCCACAACGGGTTTGCTCATAATTGGAACGTACTCGCGGTTGCTGGAAATCGTCAACGCTTGGGCGGAGTACCTTCCTCCAAAATCTCAATTAATCTTTCTTGCACCGCCGCGTAAAAATTAATCTGCAAAAGTACCAGGTCACGCCTGGAAAACGTCTTGGGTGTATGATTAAACGATAGCTCCGCTTCCGTAAAATCATACTTAGTGGCAAGGACTAAACGGGCTTGGTTTAATGCGTTGAGCCACGAGTCGGCATGAGTCAGCGGCACAACCAGGTGGCCAATCTTGCCCGGACGGCGAGTCATCCCCGCCAAATCTTCTTCCACCAGCTTGCGTGCGCTCAAAAAAAGGTGCCGCAGCTCAGGCCGCACAAACTCGTCCCAATCTTTGGTCATCCCCGGAGTTCCTTGACTAGTGGGAGACGGAAAGAGACGCTCCTCCGCCTTTTCTTCACCTTCCGGGTCACCGGCAGCTGGAACTTGCTTGAGCAGTTCCGCTTCGATCGACTCAATCCTGGAGAACTCTATCGACTTATCCTTCCACCGGCGAATCATCATCCTTCTGCTCTTTCCAGGGTCGCATGGAGCAAATAGCCGTGCAATTGTTGCACGTAGAGCTCCGCCGTTTCGCGATCTCCCGTCCAGACGATCGAGCGACCCTTATGATGAACCTCCAGCATGTGGTGCCGCGCCCGATCCACGGAATACCCAAACACCTTTTGCAGAACCATGGTCACGTAACTCATTAGATTCACTGGATCGTTATGAACCACGACGTTCCACGGGGTAGCAATCTGGGTAACCGATTTTGTTTCCTCCAGAGTTTCAGGCATGGAGCTTTTCCGCCAATGGGTTGAGACCTTCCCGGTAGTAATCATTTACCGTTTTGGCGGCCTCGGTAAACAAGTTCTCGATCTGCTCCCGATCCGGAAGCTCTAACATCAGTTCCAGCAAAACATAAGCAAAGATGGCCGTCCGAGCGGGAATCGAAAACGCGATTGCGCGGACTGCGAAAAGGGTCACGAAATGCCCCGGAGTTTCGCCGGTACGAATCGCCTCTTGCAATCGTGCAACCATTCGATCGCCTTTAGGTGGTCGAGCCTGCAAAAGCCGCTCGGCCGCAAGTTTGCTCCGCTGCGAAAGCGATGGGCTAAGAAACGGTTGAAGCGATCGATCCAGGAATACTATCTCGCGCAAAGAATGCCGCACGGCGAGGTCGACGACCTCCGCCAGGTGAGGAAGAATCAATGGCCCGAACTGCAACGTCTGCCAGCTTCGCCAATTACTTTCGGGATGAGTACCGGCTCGCCACATGACTCCTTCGGTAAATGCCTCACCAGCGCCGCAACGGTCAATTACGCGAATTAACTCCTCGATCCCGGTGCCCTTGCAACTTTTGCCCATAAGGGTAGTCCTATCACGAGTTTGGATGGCCGTCGATATTTGGAACGCCGAGTTTGGAACGCTGCGATCGCCCGGGAGCGCCGGGGAACGTGCCTGATGCTCCAGCCTCACTCATTCAGTCAGTGAGAGGTGATTGGAGCGGCGACTGTCCTCCGAAGTTAAACGGGTGCCGGTCTAATACTTTCACCGGAAGGAATTAAGCGAGCCTGGCCTTTGGTTCCAGTCGCCATGGTGTGGTCCGCGAATGGCGCTAGCATGTCGGGGGTCGAACGCCAACCGCCAACCGCTACCATCCG
>Ga0209528_1000059_pt1 | contig 12043 bp, 11 predicted proteins | sample JacPinW_OM2H0_M3_FD_187970 | JGI IMG/M metagenome (GOLD analysis project Ga0209528, IMG submission 187970) | Forest soil microbial communities from Algoma, Ontario, Canada - Jack Pine, Ontario site 1_JW_OM2H0_M3 (SPAdes) (version 2) | ecosystem: Environmental > Terrestrial > Soil > Boreal...
GGCCGCAAGGTTCTCCAAGGCGCGGATGGCCATCGCGTAGGACCCGGCACCCCGGACGGCGTCGTTGACCTGGGCGTGACAAGCGAGCGGCAGACAGGCGAGGCAGGCGAGAGAGAGCAATCTTCTGATTTTCATAGTGTGAGCGAATGGCGAGAGTAGCAGGTAAGGTCGGCAGGCGACAAGTATTGGGTGCGCTGAGTGATTGAGAGTTGAACATTGAACCTCAATCTAGGGATCACCTCACTCGGTGTTCCCTTTGACAGAGCGCAACGTGCCTCTCTACACTTACTGCCATGGAAGTCCACTTTAAGCCTGAAACGGAATCGCGCCTCGCCGAACTGGCCTCCAAGAGCGGTCGCGCCACTGACGAACTTGTGGAAGATGCTCTCGCCGGATATCTGGCAGAAGTGGCCGAAGTCCGCGAAATGCTCGATGGCCGTTATGATGAGATCAAGAGCGGCCGAGTTAGGCCGATCGACGGCGAAGCTTTCTTTGACAACCTGCGCCAGCGTGAGAACGAACTGCTCGCCAAGCGAAATCTAAAATGACCGCTGACCAGGGCTTTAAGCTGCACCCTGGCGCGGCATCGGATATCACGGGCATCTGGGAGTTCATCGCTGAGGGCAACCCTGACGCAGCCGGGCGTGTCCGCGAAGACATTCTGGACGCGATTCGCAGGCTCGTCCCCTTTCCACACCAGGACCACCAGCGGACAGATCTCACTTCACGACCGCTTCGTTTTCGGACGGTGCGCAACTACCTCATCGCCTATGCACCGGATGAAAGGCCCCTCCTAATAATTGCTGTGCTCCATGGTCGCCGCAACCCTGGCGTGATCGGGGCCATTCTCAGAGGCAGGAAATAGCCCATCGCCTCGAACAAAGCTACTGCGCAAACGCTTCCTTATTTACCACATACGGCATCTTGGTAACATCTCCCCCGTAGTTCCCTTCCAGCACGTCAATCAACCCCTGCACGCAGCGTCCCGCCATGCCCTTATTTGGATCGGGCGACAGCCGCGTGATGCGCGCGGCGCTGGCGAAGTGCGGCAGCAGGCGACAGCGGTCGGCGATTTCCGGATCGCGCAACGGCGAATCGGCGGGCAAAGGCTCTTGCTCGTAAACATCGAGAGCGGCGCCACCAATCCAGTTCTCACGTAACGCGCGGGCCAGGGCGGTCTCGTCAATCACCGGGCCACGCGACGTGTTGACGACCATCGCGGTCGGCTTCATCATGCGCAGCGTAGTTTCGTTAATTAGGTGATAGGTCGGCGTGGTGCTCTCGCCTTCGCGCAGCAGAGGTACGTGCAGGCTGATAAAATCCGCGGCACTCAACGCCTCGTGCAATGTGGTGTAACGAATCGAAGTCTTCTCGCGGCTGATCCCGCGCTGGAGGCTTAGATCCATCACCTCCTGGATGGCCTGGATGTAGTCGCGGTTCTCGTAGGCCGGATCGAAGCACAGGATGTTCATATCGAACCCGGCGCATTTCTTGATCATGGCGAGCCCGATGCGTCCGGTGCCGATGATGGCGATGGTTTTTCCGGTGACTTCGTCTCCTAGAAATGGCAGATAGGGATGCCAATATCCCCAACGATTTTCGCGCGTGAGATGTTCGGCGGGCCAGAGTTTGCGGGCGAGCGCGCCCATCAGAAAGAAGGCAAACTCGGCGGTCGCTTCGGTCAGGACGTCGGCGGTATGAGTGAACGGGACTTTGTACTTGTTGGCATCGGCGCGATTGATGTTGTCAAAGCCTACGGCGATCTGTGCGACCACTTTGAGCGTGCCTGTCCCGGCAGCGAAGACCTCGGCGTCGATCGGATCGCGCAGAGTGGTGATCAGGCCATCCACGCCGGACTTCACCTTTTCAACAATCAAGCTTTTCGGCGGAGCTTCAGGCCGGGGATAGACTTCCACGTCGTATCCCTTGTGGCGAAGAATGTTGAGGGCATCTCCGATGTCGCAGGTGGCAAAAACGCGGATTCTCTGGCTCATGGGGCTCGAACAGTGTATCGCAGGGCTTGATGCGGACGAAGGAAAGATCTGCCCTGTGAAATTTCTTCTCAACCGCAGAGGTCACCGGGGTTCACAGAGGGAAAACCTTGATCCTGATCTTAATTCCTTGGGATCTGCGTCTACTGTTCGCGTCGTTCCGGTCGCGGAGTCACCGACGCTGCCTGCGCATGATGACGCACATCCGCTCCCAGAACCCAAAAGATGACATCCTCGGAAATGTTGGTGGCGTGATCCGCGACGCGCTCCAGGTTGCGGGCCACCAAAAGCGCGTCTATTGCTTGCTGAGTTACTTGCGGCTCTTCGTTCATCTTTCGCACGAGCACTATAAAAGCTTCATTCTTCATCCGGTCGACGACATGATCCATTTCGAGAACAGCCTGCGCGAGTTCGGCTTTGCCTTCGACGAACGACTCCAGGGCGCGGCGCACCATGGCGCTTACCGCGGTCGCCATGCGACCGATATCGACCGGCAACTCGACCGCCGGCAATTCGATCATGTCCATGACGCGCTCGGCGATGTTTACAGCCTGATCGCCCACGCGCTCGAGGTCGGCGTTAATCTTGGTCACCGCGAGAATGAAGCGGAGATCCGTGGCCGCCGGCTGCTGCGTGGCGAGGATGTCGAAGGCGAGTTCATCGATCTCGCGCTCGGCGGCGTTGATGAGGCTCTCGTTTTCGAGAACGAGCTGGCAGCGAGTGAGATCGCGTTCGGTGTATGCCTGGCAGGCGCGATCCACCGCCAGTTCCGCGAGACCGCCCATGCGAAGCAGTTTCCCCCGGAGCTCCTCCATCTGATGCTGAAAACGCGTGCGCATTTATCCGAACCTCTTTCGTAAGGACAGGGGTTAGAGGTCAGATTGCAGAGGTGAAAATCCCAAGTCCGCAACCACCATTTATGCGATTGGCTCTTAACCTCTGCAATCTGACCTCTAACCTCAAATGACCTTATTCCTACCCGAATCTGCCTGTAACGTAGTCTTCCGTCCGTTTGTCGGAAGGATTGGTGAATATCTTTTCAGTCTTGCCGAACTCGATCATCTTGCCCAGCAGGAAAAACCCGGTGAATTCCGCCACCCGGGCCGCCTGTTGCATATTATGCGTGACAATCACGATCGTGTATTGCTCTTTTAATTGAAAAATCAGCTCTTCGATCTTGCCGGTCGAGATCGGGTCGAGCGCCGAGCAGGGTTCATCCATGAGCAAAACTTCCGGTTGGACGGCGAGAGCGCGGGCGATGCACAAGCGCTGCTGCTGGCCGCCGGACAGGCCGGCCCCGGATTGCTTGTGGAGAGAGTCTTTTACCTCGTCCCACAATGCGGCGTTGTTCAGAGACTTCTCGACGACCTCGTCCAGTTGTTTGCGATTGCTGAAGCCGTTCAGCTTGAGCCCGGCGGCGACGTTATCGTAGATGGACATGGTCGGGAACGGATTCGGCTTCTGAAATACCATGCCGACGCGGCGCCGCAGCTGAGTGGCTGAGGTTCCGTTATAAACGCTGAGATCGCCGATGTTCACTTTGCCCTCGACCCGCGCCTCGGGAATGGTTTCGTGCAAGCGATTCAGACAGCGAATGAACGTGGTTTTCCCGCAGCCTGACGGGCCGATCAGCGCGGTCGCGTGATTGGCGAGCACGGTGATGTTGACGTCGAACAAGGCCTGATTCTTGCCGTAAAACGCATTCAGGTGCTCGACTGTAATTCCGACGCCCATAGATCGTTAAGCTCCTGCCCCTAAGCCCCCGCTAATGTTCCGTGCTTTACAGCGATGCGGACCGCCGCAACCGCCGCGACGATCAGGACAATCAAAACCAACGCACCCGCCCATGCCTGCCGGTGCCATTCGTCGAAGGGCGAGATGGCATAGGTAAAGATTTGCAGCGACAGCGCCGCCGTCGGCTGGTCCGTCTTCCAATTCCAGTACTGGTTCCCGAATGCGGTGAAGAGCAGCGGCGCGGTTTCTCCTGCCACGCGCGCGAAGGCCAGCATGACTCCGGTGATGACTCCAGAGGTGGCCGTGCGCAGCGTAATCGAGAGCGTGGTGCGCCAGCGGGCAACGCCCAAACCGTACGCGGCTTCGCGGATGGCCTGTGGAACCAGAAGCAGCATCTGCTCGGTGGTGCGCGCAATGGTCGGAATCATCATGATGGCCAGCGCGACGCCACCGGCCAGCGCGGAGAAGTGCTTCTGAGGAAGCACGACGAGTCCGTAGGCCACAATGCCGATCACAATGGAGGGCACACCGTTCAGGACATCGGAGACAAAGCGCACAATATCGCCATAGCGGTTTCGCCCGTACTCGGAAAGAAAAATGCCCGCGCCGATTCCGAGCGGCACGCCGAGCAGACTCGCGATCGCAAGAATGACCATCGAGCCGACGATGGCGTTCGCCATGCCGCCGCCGGCCTCGCCCACCGGCTTCGGAGTCTGGGTCAGGAATGCAACATTGATCGAGCCGATGCCCTTATAAACCAGATAGGCAAAGATGGCGAAGAGCGGCACCAGCACGACAACGACGGTGAGCGCGGCAACGCCGGTCATCGCGCGGTCGACCACACGCCGCCGCAGGGTGATGGGCGGAATATTGATGTGCGGAATCAAGACCGCTGCCGTACTGGAGTTCGTGTCAGACATGTCATCAAGCTATGCTTCTCGCCGGTTGCCCTCGAGTAACGCTCCACACCATGAGCCGTGCCAGCGCGTTGACTACGATGGTGACAAAGAATAGCGCCAAGCCAATCTCGATCAAAGCAGAAAGATACAGATTGCCGGTCGCTTCGGTGAATTCGTTGGCGAGCACGCTGGCCATGGTGTATCCGGGAGCAAACAGCGACTTGGCAATTTCGGGACGGTTGCCGATCACCATGGTGACCGCCATGGTTTCGCCGAGCGCGCGGCCCAGGCCCAAAATGACGGCGCCCACGATTCCGGCCCGCGCATTGCGCAGTACCCCCATGCGGATCATTTCCCAGCGCGTTGCGCCCAACGCCAATACCGCTTCGCGCTGGTGTTGTGGAATGACGGTGAGCACTTCGCGCGTGATCGACGAGATGATGGGAATGATCATGATCGCCAGAATCACGCCCGCGGCCAGCATCCCGATGCCGTAGGGCGGTCCGCTGAACAGTCCCGTCCAGCCGAGCGTCCTGGCGAGAAACGGCTGGACATATGCGCGAAGTATCGGCACCAGAACGAAGATTGCCCAAAGTCCGTAAACAACGCTGGGGATGGCCGCCAAAAGCTCGGTGGTAAAGGAAAGAGTTCCGCGCAGCCCGGTCGGGCACATCTCGGTAATGAACACAGCTACGCCGATAGACAGCGGCACGGCGATGACCAGCGAAAGCAGCGAGGACACGATTGTGCCATACATGAACGGGAGCGCGCCGTACTGATCCGACACCGGATTCCAGTCCGATTGACCAAAGAACTTCCAGCCGAAAGCATGCCAGGAGAGCTCTGAACCCACCACCAACTGGTACACGATCAAGCCGAGCAGCGCGACCACTGCCAAGCCGCACAGGCGCATCGCCCAGCCAAAGAAAGCGTCGGGGATTTCGCTGACCTTCCCCTGCAACAGCGGCGTCGCTCTAGCTTCGATTTTCAGGTCGGCCTTCGAACCCCGCTCCGGTCCGGGAGCATTGAAACGCGGCCGAGGCAGAGCTTGATTGGACATTCCGTGCTGAGGGTACCAGAGGCTTGTTACAAATCGGTTAAAAAGTGTGCAAATCAGCCGTTAGCACATAGCCTTCAGCTGAGCCCCAAAAGATTTGGCTAGCGGCTAAAAGCTAAGTGCTAAGAGCTTAAGAGCTGATTTGCCCGAAGCTCGCGACCCGAAGGCTCCCGGCTGCGCTTGCGCGACCCGCCCCGGTTGTGAGAAGACTGATCGTCAACATTCGATCGTCACATTGTCACCCCTATGCCCACCTTTGCCGCCATCGACATCGGATCGAATTCCGTTCGTCTGAAAATTGCCCGCCTGCAAGCTGGGCGCCTGAAAGAAGTCCACGAGGACCGCGAAGTCACTCGCCTGGGTGAAGGCGTCTTCAGTGGAGGGCTGCTTTCGCCCGAGGCAATGTCGGAAACGGTGCGCGTGTTGCGCCGCTTCCATCGCGCCACGCAGGAATGCGGCACGGATTCGGTAAAGGTGGTGGCAACGGCGGCGCTGCGCGATGCCCGCAATTCGCGCACATTTCTGGAATGGGTTCGGTCGACGACGGGTTGGACGATCGAAATCATTTCCGGGCTAGAAGAGGCCCGCCTCATTCACCTGGGCATTGTTTCGACTGCCCGCCTGGGCGTACACAGCGTCCTAATGCTGGACCTGGGCGGCGGCAGTTGCGAGCTCACGCTTTCGCGCGAGGGACAAATCCGGGATACGGTGAGCTTGCCGCTCGGGGCGGTGCGCCTGACCGGCGAATTCCTGCAGCACGATCCGCCGCGCAAGAGCGAATTGAAGCGGCTCTCTGGATTCGTGGCGCGCGAGATTACGCGCATTCAAGATCGCATCAAGTCCGCACGGGTCGGAGCAGTGATCGCTACCTCCGGCACCGCCGCCGCACTGGTGGGCGCCGCCAGCCACTTGGCCCGCCCCAAAAAGCGCCGGCCGGCGACGTACGCCACCCGCGAGATGATACGCCGCATCGCCAAACAAATTACGCACTTAACGTTGGAGCAGCGACGGAAGGTTCCCGGGATCGGTCCGCGCCGCGCTGAAATCATTTGTGCCGGAGCGGTCGTGTATGCGGAATTGCTGGAGCGATGCCATCTCCCGGGTTTTCGTTATTCGGCGCTGGGGCTGCGCGATGGCATCCTGGCCCAGATGGCGGCGGAATACGATCGCAGCACGAGATCAGGCCGGGCAATTGAATCGGAACGCTGGGAGTCGATCAAGCGCGCTGTCGAACATTACCGGGTCGACCTCCATCATGCCTTACAAGTTCGCGAGTCGGCATTGCTGCTATTTTCGTCGTTGAAGTCCGTACACCAGCTTCCGGCGGAATATCGCGAATGGCTGTCGGCCGCTGCCATGCTGTACGAGGTGGGCGACTACGTGAACCGCAACGGACACCACCGCCACACTTACTACATCATCGCGAACTCTGAAATTCTGGGGTACACGCCACAGCAGCGGCGAATCATTGGCTCGATCGCGCGCTACCTCGGAAAGTCGCGCCCCACACCGGGAGACGGCCCGATGAGTGCCTTGAGCCCCGACGAGCAGGAGAATGCGGCGAAAGCGTCAGTGCTGCTTCGCATCGCGAGAGCTTTGAATATGGGGAGGAGCCAATCCGTGGGCAAGGTTGGAGTCTCGGCGCGCAGCGGCAGAGTCTCCATGAAACTGACTCCACGCGCGAAGGCCAGTGTGGATCTGGAAGTATGGGCGATTGAGAAAGACCGATCTTATTTCCGCGAGGTCTTCGGGCGCGAGCTTTCTGTAGCCGCCGCGTGAAGGGTGCGTAGGATCCGCGGCGTGATGCACCAACTCAGGGACCCGGAATTGCGCCGCATTTCGACTTTGGCCACGGCTCCTTTCTTAAGTTCAACCACGGCTTCGCATCCACTGTCGCTGATCACCCGTCCGAGAAATTCGCGCAGGTTCGGATTGTGCCCCACCAGCAGTATGGAGTCCTGGCGCGCATACTTTTCCAGCATCTTCTGGAACTCCGAGAAGTTCGCCTGGGGGCGTAACGCGCTCTCGGTAACCAGTTTGCCCTCGTGCCCCATTTCGTTTCCCACCAAAGCTGCGGTTTGCGTGGCTCGTTTCAGCGGACTAGAGACGATGATTTCCACCTGCACACCCAGCGCGGCCAGGGCTCGGCCGATATATCCGCATTGCTCGATGCCGTCTTTATCGAGGCCGCGCTTTTCGTCCTTCTTCGCGCTGCTCAACTGTTGCCCGGCACTGGCGTGACGCAAGAAATAGAGAAACATTTCAGAGTTACTATTCCTTTCCGATGATAGCTTGTTCAGTCATCCTCGTCCGATCATGCCCGGCCAATGAAAGCTCGATTGGCAGAAATGCGCCGCGGAACGGAAACTGGAATCTCCTCAGGCATCTTGACGCCTTCCGCAAGTCCAATCAGAAAATCCTGGGCGCTGAAGGCGGCCGAGCCTCGAGGAGGACTCTTCCTCCGTCCGCGCGGCGATTGCCAGGCGCGCAGGTAGCGGCCGTCCTTTTGCAAAAATCTTGCTTTCAAATTGTCGGCGAGGTATGCAGCCAGAATCTCGTGCACCACGCGATCGCGCAGCAACGGGTTCTTAAGCGGGAACAGGACTTCCACGCGCTCGTGCAGATTGCGAGACATCCAATCAGCGCTGCCAAGGTAGACCTCCGGCTCGCCGCCGTTCTCGAAGTAAAAGATTCGGCTGTGCTCGAGGAACCGGCCCACGATACTGCGGACGCGGATGTGGTCGCTGATGCCACGAATCCCCGGCCGCAGCGAGCATATGCCACGCACGAGCAAATCGATGTCCACTCCTGCCTGCGAAGCGCGGTACAGAGACTGGATAATATCGGTATCGACCAGGGAGTTGACTTTGACAATCATGCGCGCCGGACGCCCAATGCGGGCATGCTCGGCTTCCCGCTCAATCAGGGTCATACACTTTTCAGCCAAATCCAAAGGCGCTACCAGCAGCGGCCCGTAGTTCGGGTGCTCGGCGTAGGCAGTCAGAAAACTGAAAACATCGTGAACCGCACTGGTAATTTCCGGGTTGGCCGTGAGCAGGCTGAGATCGGTATAGATTTTGGCCGTCGCCGCGTTGTAGTTGCCGGTCCCCAGGTGCGCGTATTGGCGGGTTACGCCATCGGGATCGCGGCGCACCAGCAGGGAAAGCTTGCAGTGCGTCTTCAGACCGACTAGTCCGTGGAAGACCTGCACCCCGGCATCTTCCAGATCGCGCGCCCAGCGGATGTTCGACGCCTCGTCGAAGCGCGCTTTCAGCTCCACGACGGCGGTGACTTCCTTGTGTGCCGCGGCGGCCATCAGCGACGGAACAATCAGCGAATGCTCGCTCGTCCGGTAAAGGGTCTGCTTGATGGAGAGCACGCGCTCGTCTTCCGCGGCCGACTGAATGAACGATATAACTGCATCGAAAGAATCGTAGGGATGGTGCAGCAGGATGTCATGGCGGCGCAACTCTTCAAACAGATCGTGGGACTTCGCGGTCAGCCGCAATTCCCGCGGCACAAACGTGCGAAACTTCAAATCCGGCCGCGCCGCTTCGTCGTAAATATTGAACAGCCGCGAAAGATTTACCGGGCCATTGACCGGAAAAATTTGCCACCGGTCAAGTTCAAACACCGTGCCCAGGCGCTCGATGATCTCGGGGTCGGCTGTGGACTCGATCTCCATTCGCACCGCGTCTCCCTTGCGGCGGTTGTGCAATTCCGCGCGCACCGATTCCAGCAGATTGCGCGATTCTTCTTCCTGCAGATAGAGGTTGCTATTGCGGGTGACGCGGAAGGCGGCGGAAGAGACGATGTCGTAGCCCTTGTACATCCGCGCGGCATGATACACGACCAGGTCGGCAAGAAAAATGAAATCGATGGTTCCTTCCGATGGCAAGCGGACGAGTCGCGGAAGCGCCCGTGGAACGGTTACAACTCCGGTATAAGTCAGCGACGAGCGACGGCGGCGCCGCAGTAACAAGGCAACGCATAGCGCCTTGTTGATGACACGAGGAAACGGATGTGCCGGATCCACGGTCACCGGGGTGAGCAGCGGATCGAGTTCCCGTTCGCAGTAGTCGTCCACAAAGGCGAGCGCCGCCTCATCCAGTTCGTCGATTGCGAGGACGCGAATTCCCTGCTCCGCCAGTTCCGGCCGCAGGCGCTCGTTCCAACATGAATACTGTTCAACGACGAATTCGCGAGTCGCATCTTTGATCAGTTCCCGCTCTTCCACCATGGTGAGGCCGTCGGGAGTTGTGGAGTTGTGGCCGTCTTCGAGTTGTTGCAGCAGGCCGCCCACCCGGATCTCAAAAAATTCGTCCAGATTGCTGGCGGAGATAGCCAGAAATTTCACGCGTTCGAGCAGCGGATTGCGAAGATCCCCGGCTTCTTCGAGCACGCGCCAATTAAATTTCAGCCACGATTCTTCGCGGTTGAGGAGGGTGGCGCGATTGTGCAGAGTTTGCCGGACCATCTTTAATCAACTATGTTTTGCCGAATATGTTTGTCGAACCAAATCGTTAAGGGCGTTAAACCTGGAACGTTCTATACGGTGGAAATGTCGATCGAGCTGCTGGAGACATTAGGGTCTTCGTACCAGGGCACTAAGGCTTCGTATCACGCAAACGCTCAGAAATCACATGCCCCTTTCGGGGCCCATCAACCGTCGACTTTTTCAGTACCCTCTCAGCGCTATTCCGGAGGTGTTTTGGTGCGGCGCGTAATGATGAACCGCACTTCGGTCCCGTTGGGCCGCCGTAAGAACAGATGATGCTTATCCACACGCCCCTGAACCCTCGCACCGGGCTTCCAGTCCTCCGGCAACACTTCATGTGCGTTCCGAGGCTCGCGCTCGCCTACGAGCACGGTTCCGGCCGCTCGGACCGCAACTTCAAAATACGGATCTTCATGGTAAAGGGGAGTGTTTACCACCCAGTATACGACCCGATCACGCGTCTTAAGCTCGGCCCGGACGATCGTAAGTGGGAAATAAGTGCTCTCGACCGCAAAGGTGCTCGCTCCCAACCCCAGGAACAACACCAGCGCAACCAAGACTCTACAAGGCATCGGACCAAAAATAGTATACCAAGATAGGAATAGGGCGCCGGTTTCGAACCGGCGCCCTATGATCGAGACCTCGAGCCGCACCGAGAGTGCGATTCGCGCGTGCGTTTAGTTCGCGCGTGCGTTTAGAAGGTGTAGATCAAGTCAAACTGCAAGCGGTTGAGCCAAGGTTCCGTTGCGCCGGTGCCGGGCACGAGCACGCCCGTCCCCGGTGTGGTCGATACTTTCATTCCGGGAGCCAGAAGGGCATTCTCCAGGAACGGATCCAAAGTGCGACCATGCCACCAGGTGAACGACGCGGTGGTGTTCGGTGCAACTCGCCACAGACCGTAGAAGCGATGCTGCAGCACGTTCGTCGGTGCCCTCTGATCGCTCTCACCCCAGGACGTAATCGCCGCGTCCTGCTCTTCGCGCAAGAACGCGTATCCAAACTGGACATCGTTCTTCTTCTTTTGTTGGCCGAGACTGATGTCAGCCATGTAGGCGTGCGACTGCTTGCCGAGAGACGTGTTTGGCGTCGAAGTGGACTGCAGACCAGTGGCCGTGTAGTCATACGGATGAGCCGCGGCGTTCAGGTTGTTTTCATATTCAAGCATCAAGTTGAGAGGCAGACGGGCCAGCCCGGTCTTGAACTGGTTGTTCAGGATCAGGTCGGCATAGAGGAAGCGCGATAGGAAATGCGCGTTGCCGTTGGCGTCGATGAAGGTCGAGTTCGTCATGCCGTTGGCAGCGAACGCGCATCCGCCCACCAGCGTGGTCGTCGCCGCTTGCGGAACCCCGGTTCCCCCCTTGATTGTCGCGCAGCCGGGGCCTTCGCCGGGCACCGGAAACGAGGTCGGCGTTGTCGCCGGAGGAATCACCACGCCCGCGGAGGTGGCCTGCACGGCGAACGCGCTGGAATTGAGTAGTGCGTCTTCACCGCGGAAATTCAGGATGGTAAGCGACGGCGTCAACGTCCAGAACTTCAGTGGTTGCAGACGGCCGCCGATCTGCCCGCCCACGGCAAACGAATCATGTCCGCCACCGAACAGTCCCAGGGACTTGGAATTGGTGCCGGTGACTTCGTTGTACAGCAACTGCATGAATTGCAGGTTGAGGTTCTTGACGATCGGTACGCTCTCGAAATCCTTCGAGAACTTCTCCACAAAACCCTCGGGGCTGACGTCCGGGTCGAAGGTCACCGAGGTGCGCGCCCAGGTGAAGGCAAATTTACCGGCGGTCGCCGAGAACCACTTGGCAGCCACCGGGTTGTAGGTGATATAGCCGCGATCCAATCCAATCGTCTTTCGGTCGAA
>Ga0209528_1000060_pt1 | contig 12027 bp, 5 predicted proteins | sample JacPinW_OM2H0_M3_FD_187970 | JGI IMG/M metagenome (GOLD analysis project Ga0209528, IMG submission 187970) | Forest soil microbial communities from Algoma, Ontario, Canada - Jack Pine, Ontario site 1_JW_OM2H0_M3 (SPAdes) (version 2) | ecosystem: Environmental > Terrestrial > Soil > Boreal...
GTGGGACTGGCGAGAGCCACCATCGAGAAAATCAGTGGGAGAGCAAGAACTGCGAGCAGTGATTTCTTCATTGTTTTGACCTCACGCAAGACTTCTTACGCCGTGGTGGGAACCCGTGAGCTTCTTCGCACTTTCAGACCCCTTTCAGACGTTGGAAACCGACAAGAAGTTGCTTTTTCTCTCTGCCGGAAGCTGGCGCCTGCAAGCTTACTCCAATTGCCGATTCTAGCTGGTACGCTTGGCGACAGAACACTGGCGTGGCGGGTAGGCGCATATAACGAACCCAGAGCTTGAACACCGGCCGTCTGCCGAGCCGCCCTCGGCTGTCCAGCGAAGCGAAGCTCGCCACAATGGGATGCGGAAGGGCACGGCTTCAGTCGTGCCGCTAGAGGCATTGAAATGTGTCTCCGCTTCAGCGCCACAGGCGCGCCTTGCGCCATTATCTACTACTGCACCACAGATCAATGTCGGCGTAGTCTGCGCCACCCCACCCACATACCAAATCCAATCCCCGCCAGCACAGCCCCAGTCAGCTTTTTTCGATCCGTAATCGGAACAAACCGGGTCTGCTGCTCGCTCACCTCGATCACGCCCACGGGGACGGCCCGCACCCCGCCGCCGCCGCCACCGCCTTCGCCTCGAGCGCTGGTATCGCCCACGCCTCCCGTGCCCGCACCCGCACCGTAGCCATACATTATTTTTGCCACTGGAATGATCGTCTTTCCGTGTGCCGAGATCGGTTCGCCGTAGATCGTCTTCACACTCGCTTGCCCAAGAATACTTTCCTTCAGGGATTGCAGAAGAGCCACACTGCCCATGGAAGAACCTCCTTGCACGGAAACATTATCCCACTTGGGGCGTCTACGCTCAGAAGCGGGTTTGTTGTTTTTTCCGGCAGCTTGCTTGCGAGCGAATCACAACGCCTCCGCGCTAAAAAAGGCTCTTCGTTTCGAGAATTGCAATGAACCCACTGAGAACCGAGAACTGAGATCTGAGAAACGGAGAACTCACAACTGTTCTTAACCTGTGCACCCCTTGTGCAAATTCAAGCTGCCGAGCACAAAAGCGTCCACCGCCTTTTCCCGCCCGCCGCTCAAACTCCGCCGCTTGTGCACCAACCGCGGTTACTCTTGACCCATGCTTGATCCGGATTCATCCCATCGAACTCGCGAACCGAAATTCCACGGTTGCACAATTCTTATGTAATTGACCGGCCACTTTTCTGCGAGTACAGTCGCTCCACTTGAAACAATCATCCGCCGAGCGACAGCCGCGCTCGGTCACAACGAGAACAAGTATCGGGTGGGGTGAAAGAAAAGCACTATGAATGTGGAACAGCAATGGACCGTCTACTGCACCCGTTTTTTGGTGCGCGCTCGTCAACTTATCGAACCCCTCGTTTTTACCGACGCTCTCGGCCGCGAACAATCCGGCCAGCCCGGCGATTACCTCGTCGAGACCTCTGCCGGAATAAGACGGATCACCACTCAAGCCCTCTTCGAAGACATCTACGTGCCTCTCGCGGCCACGCAGCTTCATTCCCCAGTTCCCGAATTTCAAACAAGACATCAAACCGGAGTTCACAGCGACGGAGCGGCCACTGTCCTAAACCGGCCCGTGGCCCGCGCCTCGCCAGAAAATCGCGTCCGCGCCACCGCCTGAAGCGGCGGAACCCGATAACGCCAGGTTTCAAGGTTTCAGAGCATCAAAAGATGGCGCTGTGGCTTTGAAGCCCTGAAACCTTGAAATTTTGAGACCTGGCTTCACCTCACTTTCCCAACTCGGCACCCTTTACCACTTTTGGGCTACAAGATGTTGTGTTTCCCTCTTGACAGGCACCATATACGGGAGTACGTTAAGCATCCCAGGGCACTTTCTGCAGATCCTCTTAAAGGGGACTAAGACCGTAAACGCAGGGGCGAGATTCCGAGTTGAGCTGACTTCGTTGAGCTGACTTCGCGTCTTCCCCTTCACGGGAAACCATCCCTCCGGAGTGGATGGAAACTGGCGGTGACTTCCCCCCGGGTCTGGCCCTGCCAGGCATCCTCTCGGGGGGATTCATCAGCAGAATTAGAATCTCGCGGCTGAAGCTGCTCCCGACCGGTCCAGCGTCCTGCGAGCCATTAGGAGCCCCGATGGAAGACTTGATCGAACTCGTAGCCGCCTCCTTTGCCCGTCATGGCATCGAATGCCCAGCCGACGATCCTCAGCAGGCCCGACCGAATTCAGTCCAAACGGCCCGCCCATCTGAGCCAGCTCTTACCACCGCGCTCCCAGAACACAACTTCCGAAAAGGCTCGCCAGAAATCTGTCCCTAGAGACGGGGCTTGCCCCGTCTCGCTCTGCGCCAGAAGCCGCGCCCAGTCGCGCGAAATCTGGTCGAAAGCGCGTTTTTGGCCAGGGTTCGTCAACTTTGAGACCATGATCTTTGCAGTCTGCTGTCTAGATCAACTGTTCTTTGCCATCATCTAATTAGGAGAAGGAAATGCCCGAAGTGCGCGACCAAATCAATACTCAATCCGCTGCCAGCAATACGGCCGTCAACAAGAAAACGAAGGCCCAAGGCCTAACCTTCCGCCGCTTGTTCACCAAGCCCGGTGTCTCCCCCTACTCCGAAGTCGAGTGGGAACTCCGCAACGCTCAGATCACCGACTCCCAGGGAGGCATGATCTTCGAGCAGAAAAATGTCGAAGTCCCCAAAGACTGGTCCATGACCGCGACCAACATCGTCGCCTCGAAATATCTTCACGGACCGATCGGCACCGACGAGCGCGAAACCGGAGTGCGTCAACTGGTAGCCCGCGTAGCCGAAACCATTCGCGACTGGGGCATGAAAGACGGATACTTCCGCTCCTCCGAAGACGCCGCCACGTTCCATGACGAACTCGTATACCTGCTAATCCGCCAGCACGTCGCCTTCAATTCGCCCGTCTGGTTCAACGTAGGCTGCGACCGCATCGAGCCTAAGTCCGACGCCACCAACTGGCACTGGAACGCAACCACCAACCAGGTCGAATTCGGCGTCACCGGATACACCCGCCCGCAGTGCTCCGCCTGCTTCATCAACTCGGTTCGCGATTCGCTCGATTCCATCCTCACCCTCGCCAAGACCGAAGGCATGCTTTTTAAGTGGGGATCCGGCACCGGCACCAATCTGTCCACGCTGCGCTCCTCCACCGAAGTTCTCAGCGGAGGCGGTACCGCCAGCGGCCCGCTCAGCTTCATGAAAGGCTTCGACGCCTTCGCCGGAGTAATCAAGTCCGGAGGCAAAACTCGCCGCGCCGCCAAGATGGTAATCCTGAACATCGACCATCCCGACATCGTCGACTTCATCGAGTGCAAGAGTAAAGAAGAAGCCAAAGCGCACGCGCTGGTATTGCAGGGATACGACGGATCGCATCCCGACTCCGATGCCTACAGCTCTATCTTCTTCCAGAACGCCAACAACTCCGTCCGCGTCACCGACGACTTCATGGTAGCCGTCATGCGCGACACCGATTTTTCGACAAGAGCAATCGTAGACGGCCGAGTGGTCAAGACCTATCCAGCCAAAGAACTGCTAGCAAAGATCTCCGAAGCCACCTGGCAATGCGGCGATCCCGGCATGCAATACGATTCCACCGTCAACCGCTGGCACACGTCGAAAAACACAGCCCGCATCAACGCGAGCAATCCCTGCAGCGAGTACATGTTCCTGGACGATTCCGCCTGCAACCTGGCCAGCCTGAATCTGCTGAAGTTCGCGCCCAACGGCACCTTCGACGTGGAAGCCTACCGGCACGCAGTGGACGTAGTAATCACTGCGCAGGAAATCCTGGTAGACAACGCCGGATATCCCACCGAAATCATAGGCAAGAATTCGCACGACTATCGCCCGCTGGGTCTAGGCTACGCAAACCTAGGCGCGCTCTTAATGGCCGCCGGACTCCCCTACGACAGCGATGCCGGACGCGACTACGCCGCCTGCGTAACCGCCATCATGTGCGGCGAAGCGTATCTCCAATCCTCGCGCATAGCCGAACAATGCGAGCCGCTAGCGCCAATCACCGACCCTGTCCAAACGCGCCTGGGAGTAACCATCGCGGAAGCCATGCCCGGAGCAGCCTGCCCCGGCTGGTACATAAACAGAGAGCCGTTCCTGGACGTAATAAGAATGCATAGGGCCAGCGTAAACAACATAGGCGGTGCTCGTGTGGGGACGGGCGCCTGGCCCGTCCAAGCGGAGCGAAGCTCCGCAGCCGCCCAACTGTCCGAGCTAATCGATGCTTCGAAAGCCTGCTGGGACGAAGCCCTGGCCCACGGCGAAAAGCACGGCTACCGCAACTCCCAGGTAACAGTCCTGGCTCCCACCGGCACGATCGGCTTCATGATGGACTGCGACACCACCGGCATCGAGCCCGATCTGGCCCTCATCAAGTACAAGAAGCTGGTAGGCGGCGGCATGATCAAGATCGTTAACAACACCGTCCCCGGCGCCCTCTTTAAACTCGGATACACCCATGAGCAGACAGACGCCATCGTGAGCTACATAGACGCCACCGGCACCATCGAAGGCGCGCCGCACGTCAAAGACGAGCACCTCTCCGTCTTCGATTGCTCATTCAAGCCGTCGAAAGGCACGCGTTCCATCCACTACATGGGACATCTGAAGATGATGGCCGCCGCCCAGCCCTTCATCTCCGGAGCGATCTCGAAGACCGTGAACCTGCCAAACGCCGCCGCGGTCGACGATATTTCCGAAGCCTACATCCAAGCCTGGAAGCTGGGCCTGAAAGCGGTAGCCGTCTATCGCGATGGATGCAAGCAGAGTCAGCCACTCTCCGCCGCCGGCAGCAAGACGGCCCTAAGTAGTGGCGGGGTCGCGCCGGCTGTCGCGCCGGCGTCCTCGCCTGCGCTCCAAGAGGACAACCTGGACGCTCCCCCACGAGCCCTCCGTCACAAGCTAAAAGAAGAGCGCATGTCGGTAACCCACAAGTTCAATGTCGGAGGCCACGAAGGCTACATCATCGTCGGCCTGTATCCCGACGGCGAGCCCGGCGAAATCTTCATCAAGATGGCAAAAGAAGGCTCGACCGTGTCGGGCCTGATGGACAGCTTCGCGCTGGCGGTCTCAATCTCGTTGCAGCACGGAGTGCCGCTGAAGCTCTTCTGCGAAAAATTCGCGCACACGCGCTTCGAGCCGAGCGGATGGTCAAGCAATCCCGACATCGGATTCGCCAAGTCGATCATGGACTACATCTTCCGCTGGCTGCAAATGCGCTTCCTAAGCGGACAGCAGCAGTTCCTCTTCGAAAACCTGCGCCCTAAGCCGCAGGTTGATGTAGGGGGGGCGTCGTCGTCCGCCGGAGACGCGATCGGCGATCTCAACGCCACCGCCGGTCCCAGAACAGGTTCCATCCACGCGGCCGACGCCCTGTCCGAACTCATCGACATGGGCGACGCTCCCAGTTGCCACGTCTGCGGCTCCATCATGGTGCGCAACGGCAGTTGCTACAAGTGCATGAGCTGCGGGAGTACCAGCGGCTGCAGCTAGAATGACGCTGCGGTAGAACTCCACTCAACGCTAAGGTGCGCAAGGTGCGCGATGAGTGGGACGCCCGCTTTTTCCTCGGCTCCCTTCGATGTACCCCAGTCACTTGCCGGGTCTGTGCTATCTTGATTATCCTTAGCAGACCGAACCAGGTTAGGCGGTTGTGTTCCCCGCGAGAGACCTGGGCGTTTTTTGTATGGAGCTTTTTCTCAATCTCTGCTGGCTCTCTCTGTTGCTGCCCGCCTATCTGCTATGGCGGCAACGGACTTCTTCCGATCGTCCGGCAGCGCCCCCGCTCATCTTCCTCTGCGCTCTTGGCTGTGCACTCATTCTGCTGTTCCCCGTGATCTCGGCGACCGACGACCTGCACGTCGTGCGTCCTGCGATGGAAGAGTCGGAACGCGGCTTCCGCCGCGCCGGCACGGGCGCTTGCACACCTCATGCGCTGGCGCATTCCTCGCAACCCATTCTGCCCAGTTTCGCTCTCACACCCGAGTTCGAGCAGATCGGTACGGTTCTGCCGTTCACGCCGCAATCGCGAAGAACTTTTTCTGCCTCTGCGACCGCAGGCCGCGCTCCTCCTTTCGAAAACCCAACCTCGCTGTAAATCCGAAGTCAGTCTTAATTTGTCCGGAAAATTTCGCATGCACGCGCATCGGGCAATCCGCTTTTCCTGATGCGCACGGAGCGCGCGATGTTCAAGTTTCACAATTTCAGTCTGATCGCATGGCTATGGTTATGGCTATGGATAATATTCGCAGCGGCCAGCGGCCGAGCGCAGCAGGCTCTCACCTGGGAACAGGTGCGCGCGCGGTTCGAGCAGAGCAATCCGACTCTGCTGGCAGACAAGCTCAGTGTCGACGAATCAAGGGCACAGGAGATCACCGCTTTCCTGCGCCCGAATCCGACGTTCACGCTGTCGGCGGATGGGACGCAAATCGCTCCTGAGAAAGGCGTCTGGCGACCGTTTGCCGGGACGTTTGAGTCACCCAGCATTAGCTATCTGCATGAGCGACAGCACAAGCGGGAGTTACGCCTCGAGAGTGCGAAAAAGGCAACTCTGATCGCCGAATCGAGTCATGCCAACTTGCAGAGAACGCTGCTATTCAACTTGCGCGGCGCATTTGTCGCAACCCTGCAGGCAAAAGCGGTGCTCCAGTTGGCAAAGGACAACCTTGCCTACTACGACCGCGTGCTCGAAATCAGCAGAACTCGCTTCGACGCCGGCGACATTGCTCAGATTGATCTCGATCGGCTGGAACTGCAGCGCGTCCAGTATGAATCGGATTTGCAAGCTGCCGAGGAGAGCCTGGAAAACGCAAAGATCCAACTCCTCACGCTGCTCAACGACCGAACTCGGATTGAGCAGTTTGACGTCACCGGACCGTTCGATTTCAGCGACCAGCTCATGCCGCGTGACGAGTTCCGGAAGATTGCCTTTGACACGCGGCCAGACTTCAAGGCCGCAGTCGAAGCCATAGACAAAGCCCAAACCGACCACAAGCTAGCGATTGCGAACGGCTCAACCGATCCGACCTTCGGCGCGTGGTATACGCACAACTCGTCCAACAATAATCCGTTTGGCATAAATACGCTCGGCGTCAGTGTCGGCCTTCCCTTGCGCATCTTCGACCGCAACCAGGGAGAGAAGCTGCGCACGCAACTCGATATCACGCGCAATGAGAGATTGCGCGACGCCGCCGAAGCAACCGTGCTGAGTGACGTCGATTCCAGCTACGCCACGCTCGAAAGCGACCTGATTCTGCTGCGCCCTTACAAGGCCAAGTACCTGCAGCAGTCTGTTCGCGTGCGGGACACGATTTTCTTTTCTTATCAACACGGCGGAGCCTCGCTGCTGGATTTCCTGAACGTGCAGGCGGAATACCGCATCGTGCAACTAGCCTACGTGAACCTGGTGGGTTCCTATTTGTCCGCCGCCAGCCAATTAAATCTGGCCGTGGGCCGCGAGGTGATCCCATGACATCGCAAGCGATATACTTCTTGAGTTCAAGATTGCGTTCAAGAGCCGCCAAAGCTGTGCAGTCGGCGGACTCTTGCGGCGCGGCCGCAGCAGCCCTTCCCCCTGTTGCCGCGCCGAAACTCTCTGCGGCTCGCATCCGCCGGTCCTTGGTATTCCTGCTGGGCCTGGCTCTGACCACTCTCTTCGTGGCCTGTTCCAACAACACCAAAGCAGCACCCACAAAACAGGAAATCACAGTCGACCCTAACCTAATGACGGTCGACCACCCGGAGCTTTTCCAGACCGTCAAGGTGGAGAGTCGCGACCTGCCCACGGAACTCAACGCCAACGGGACTGTCCAGCCTGACGTGAACAAAACTATCCGCGTCACCTCGCTTGGTTCGGGCCGCGTTGCCGATCTCAAAGTCCGGCTCGGCGACTACGTGAAAAAGGGTCAGGTGCTGCTTGTGATTTCCAGCCCTGATCTTGCCGCCGCCATGGGCGACTATCACAAGGCTTCCGCCGACGAGGCGCTCGCCCGAAAGGCGCTCGAACGTGCCCAACTGCTTTACTCGCGAGGCGCCCTCGCCCAGAAAGATTTGGAAGCCGCCGAGAACGCCGATGCCAAAGCTATATCCGATGAGAAGACCGCGGAGACCCGCCTGCGCATTCTTGGCGGAGATCCCGCTCACCCCAGCACCATGATCGAACTGCGCGCCCCAGTAGCCGGGACCATCGTCGAGCAGAATGTTGCCGGATTCGAAGGCATCAAGAGTCTGGACAACACGCCCAACCTGTTTACGATCGCCGATCTCTCGAATGTCTGGGTTGTCTGTGATGTCTACGAAAACGATATTGGCGACGTTCACATCGGCGATCCTGCCGAGATTCGCCTGAACGCTTTGCCTGACCGTGTGTTCAAAGGCAGCATCAGCGACGTCTCTCGCGTCCTCGATCCCAACACGCGCGCCGCCAAAGTCCGCATCGTACTCGCCAATCGCGATGGCGTTTTCCGCCCCGGCATGTTCGCCGTTGTCACTTTCCGCTCGCGCAAAAAGAAGCCGCACCTCGTTGTGCCTGCGACTGCCATCATGCGGCTGCAGGATAAAGACTGGATCTTCCGCAAGGAGACCGCCAACTCCTTCCGTCGCCTCGAAGTGCACACTGCCGGGCTGTCCGACGGCCTGCAGCAAATCCGCCAGGGGGCGAAGGTGGGAGATGAACTCGTGGCTAACGCGCTGGCGTTCTCTGCCGCCGCTTCGGAGCAGGGCAAATGATTCGTCTGCTCATCGATTTCGCGCTGCGCAATCGCATCCTGATACTTAGCGTGGCGCTGGTGCTGTTCATCTGGGGCATCATCTCGTTTCGCAATCTGCCCATCGAAGCCTATCCTGACGTCGCCGACACTTACACGCAGATCATTACGCAGTGGCCCGGTCATGCCGCTGAAGAAGTCGAACAGCAGATCACCGTCCCGCTCGAAGTCACTCTGAACGGCGTTCCACACAAAACCCATCTGCGCTCGGTCTCGCTCGCCGGGCTTTCGGTCGTGACCATCATTTACGACGACGAAATCTCCACCTTCAACGCTCGTCAGGAAGTGCTGGACCGCCTCCAGCAAGTTACGCTCCCAACCAACGTGAACGCCGGTCTGGGTCCCGACTACAGCCCGACCGGGCAGATCATGTTCTTCACGCTCAAGAGCACGAATCCGCGCTATGACGCGATGGAGCTGAAAACTCTCAACGACTGGTTCGTTCTGAACCAGCTTAAATCCGTTCCCAACGTAGTCGACGTCAACATCTTCGGCGGGCCGACCCGTGAATATCAGGTACAGGTCGATCCGGGCAAACTGGTTGCTTACGGATTGTCGCTTGCCCAAGTCGAGCAGGCGCTTACCAACAACAACACCAACGCCGGAGGCGGATTTATCGAACGCGGCCAGCAGGCGCTTAACGTGCGCGCCGTCGGCCTGATGCAGACCACCGACGACATCGCCGCCACCGTCATCAAGAGCGTGAATGGAACGCCTGTCCGCGTCCGTGACATCGCCATCGTCGCGCAAGCGCCCAAGATTCGTCTGGGGCAGCTCGGAAAAACCATCCGCCGCGAAGACGGCACTGTCATCGATGACGAGGACGTGGTCGAAGGCATCGTTCTGCTTCGCAAAGCTGCGGAAGCCGACGCCACCCTTGACGCGCTCCACGTCAAGATCAACGAACTCAACACACAACTATTACCGCCGGGCGTAAAATTCATTCCCCATCTCGATCGTAGCGACCTGGTGCACTACACGACGCACACGGTTCTGCGAAATCTCACTGACGGCGTGGTCCTGGTTACGCTGGTCCTTTTTATTTTCCTGGGGAACGTTCGCAGCGCGCTGATTGTCACCATCACGATTCCCTTCGCACTTCTTTTCGCCGCCATTCTTTTGGATCTCAGTCACATTCCGGCGAATCTTCTTTCGCTTGGCGCACTCGATTTCGGCATGGTTGTGGACGGCTCCGTGGTCATGGTGGAAAACATCATGCGCCACGTCGAGTTTTCTCATGGGAAGAAAACGTTTTTACAGCTGATCGCTTCCGCCGCACACGAGGTTCAGAAGCCGGTCTTCTTCGCCCGCATCATCATCATCGTTTCCTATCTCCCCATCTTCACGCTGCAGCGCGTCGAAGGCCGCCTCTTCCGCCCCATGGCCTGGACCGTAGCTTTCGCCCTCCTCGGCGCGCTTCTGTTCGCGCTGCTAATCGCGCCCGTGCTCTGTCACTTGGTCTTCCGCGACGGAAAAATCAAGGAGTGGCAGAACCCGCTGATGCGCATCCTGCAGAACGCCTACCGCCGCCTGCTTGACTGGTGCTTCGACCACATAAAGTTCACGCTTGGCCTGGGAGTGGCCGCACTGGTGTTCATGTTGCTCCTTTTCTTCAGCGGAATCGTCGGCTCCGAGTTTCTCCCCCACCTCGATGAAGGCGCGATCTGGGTCCGCGGCACACTTCCCCCGAGCACTGGCCCGACGACTGGAATCGCGGTCACCAAGCGCGGCCGTTCCATTCTCGCGCAATTTCCAGAAGTGAAGCAGATCGTCAGCCAGGTCGGCCGGCCCGACGACGGCAGCGATGCCAGCGGTTTCTACAACACAGAATTCTTCGTCGATCTCCTGCCCCGCTCCGAGTGGCGCGCTGAGTTCCGCACAAAAGAACAACTCATTGACGCGATGGACAAGTCTCTCAGCCAGATTCCCGGCGTGGACTGGAACTTCTCCCAGCCCATCTCCGACAACGTCGAAGAAGCGGTCAGCGGCGTGAAGGGTGAACTTGCCGTCAAACTCTTTGGCCGCGATCTCAAGACGCTGGAGCAGAAAGCCGACGAAATGCAGAACGTCATGAGCAAGATTCCCGGCATTGCCGATCTCGGCACCTTCCAGGTCCGCGGCCAGCCCAACGTCAATCTGGCCGTCAACCGCGCCACTGCCGATCGTTTTGGTATCAACGTCAGCGACGTGCAGGATGCGGTCGAAACCGCGGTCGGCGGCAAGGCCGTCAGCCAGATTCTGATCGGCGAGCAGCGTTACGATCTCACCGTTCGCTACCAGGAACCATTTCGCAAAACCGTCGAAGACATCGAGAACATCCGGATACTGGCTCCCTCAGGCGAGCGCGTTTCGCTCGGCCAGCTCTGCGATGTTAAGCTCGAAGATGGCGCTTCCACCATCTACCGCGAAGGCAACTCCCGCTACATCGCCATCAAATACAGTGTTCGCGGTCGCGACCTCGGCAGCACGGTTCGTGATGCCATCGAGCAGGTCCACCAAAAAGTAAAACTTCCAGAGGGTTACCACCTCGACTGGACGGGCGAATACGAAAGCCAGCAGCGCGCTAACCGAAGGCTGGCATTCATCGTGCCGATTACGTTGCTGCTCATGGCTTTCATTCTGTACTCGATGTTCGGCTCCTGGAAATGGGTTGGCCTCATCTTTGGCGTAGTCGCGCTTTCGCCGTTGGGCGGCGTGCTCTCACTGCTCGCAACCGGCACGCACTTTTCTGTATCGTCCGGCCTCGGTTTCCTTGCGCTGACCGGCGTCTCCGTGGAAATCGGCGTGATCATGATCGAATACATCAACCAGTTGCGCACCCGCGGCATGGACCCGCGGCAAGCGGCCAGAGAAGGCGCGGAACTTCGTCTCCGCCCGATCATGATGACCATGCTGGTCGCAACCCTCGGCCTCTTACCCGCAGCTCTCTCCCACGATATTGGCTCAGACTCACAGCGGCCGTTTGCCATAGTGATCGTAGGCGGACTGATTGTGGAACTGCTGGTCAGCATCGTTTTGTTACCGGCGTTGTACGTGTTCTGGGCGCGCCCTGGCGACACACTCCCGCCGCCAGAGACCGGATTTTTTGGAGAAGGCGAACATGTCGATTGAGTCCGAACGCCAGGTCGCGTCTTCGGTGTCATCGCGCCTGTCAGGAATAACCGCGGTTCTGTTCGCAGCAGTGCTCTTTGTCGCGGCAACTCAAGTCTGCGCTGGTCAAAC
>Ga0209528_1000062_pt1 | contig 12004 bp, 10 predicted proteins | sample JacPinW_OM2H0_M3_FD_187970 | JGI IMG/M metagenome (GOLD analysis project Ga0209528, IMG submission 187970) | Forest soil microbial communities from Algoma, Ontario, Canada - Jack Pine, Ontario site 1_JW_OM2H0_M3 (SPAdes) (version 2) | ecosystem: Environmental > Terrestrial > Soil > Boreal...
TGCGGTGGGAATTTGTCTCGCCGTGTCCTCGACATGGAGGTGGACGGTGGTTCCAGAGGCAGCGAGTGCCCCGACAACTGAGCCCGCGAAGCCAGCCCTAGTCGTTCCTCGCCATCGAGCTTGGCCCGGCTGGATAGTGCCCAGCCTGGTCTTGCTTCTTGCCGTAGTCCTTTTATTCGTAATCGCGGGTAACTGGAACGCATGGGTAGGGGGAGAAGCGAAGCAGGCCACGGATGATGCCTATCTCCATGCCGATGTAACACCGCTCAGCACCAAGATCTCAGGGGTTGTCGCGAGTGTGAAAGTGTCCGACTACCAACACGTAAAGGCTGGCGATCTTCTTGTCCAAGTAAAGGATGACGACTATCAAGCCCAAGTAGCGCAAGCCGATGCTGGGGTGGCTGCTGCGAAGGCCGCAATCGAAAATAATCGGCGTCAAAAGCAACTGCAACAAGCCAAGATCGACAGAACCGTGGCCGGTGTTGGCCAAGCGCAAGCTGAGATATCAGCAGCTCAAGCAGGCATTGACGCTGCTCGGGCCGAGCTCGACCGTACGTTGCCGGAACGACAACGCCAGGAAACTCTGATTGCTACCGGTTCTACAACCCGGCAGAAAGTTGAGCAAGCGGTCGCTGACGAAGAACGGTCGCGGGCGCAACTCGTCAGCCGTCAAGCTGGATTGGCGCAGGCCAAAGCAGCACTGGCCAGCAACGAGTCAGCAGTGGAGGCCGAACGCCGAGGGCTTGACGTTTTGAACTCACAGGAAGCTCAGCTTCGTGCTGATCTTGCTGCGAAGCAGGCGGCTCTTGAGGCGGCCCGCGCCAACCTCGCATACACACGAATTGTTGCCCCAACGGACGGTACGGTCGGTGAGCGGAAGGTCCGCCCGGGACAGATGGTCAATCCGGGAACTCAAGTGATCTCGCTGGTCGAAGACGACGTGTGGGTCCAGGCAAATTACAAGGAAACGCAGCTCACGCACGTTGCAGTCGGGAACTCAGCAGAGATAAAGGTCGACGCTTTTCCCGGGATTGTCCTGCGTGGGAAGGTCAGCAACGTCTCGCCTGCCAGCGGCTCGCAGTTCTCCCTTCTTCCGCCTGACAACGCGACGGGGAACTTCACGAAAGTCACACAGCGTATTCCTGTGAAGATCACGCTTGAGTCGGACGGCCGAGTTGCCGGAAAGCTGCGCCCCGGCATGTCGGTGCTAGCCACAATAGATACACGTTCTGCCCACTAAATCTCAGGACCTCATCTCAGGATCAGGACGGAGTATGAGCGCAACCGCACAGAGTTCGCAGACTCAAGAAAAGACCGGGGCACAGATCCTCACGTCCCTCTCCGGCGCCCTGCCGGCAGAAATCTCCGTACGTCCGGTCATGGGAATGGCGGGCGTGGCGCTCGGGGCAATGATCGGAACCATCAATGGCCGACTCCTCTCCGTGGGGCTTCCTGATATCCGAGGCGCGATGGGCCTGGGGCTGGACGAAGCTTCGTGGATCCCGACGGTTTTGAATATGGGAATGATGTTCATCGGCCCATTTTCAGTGTTTCTTGGCGGTCTGCTCGGAGCCAGGAAAGTTCTACTTCTCTGCGCGACCATTCTGATCGTGGTTTCTGTGGCGTTGCCCTTTGCACCCAACTTTCCGCTCCTGTTGGTCCTCGAGGTAGTCGCGGGAATCACTGCCGGCAGCTTCTATCCGCTCGCCATGAGCTTCATTTTGCGCAACTTGCCAGTACGCTATTCGATCTTTGCGATCGCAATGTATGCCGCGGCAATTGATTTCTCGACAAACGCGGCTACATCCCTTCACGCCTGGTATATGCAGCACCTGTCGTGGCATTGGGATTTCTGGACTACCGCCCTGCTCACGCCGCTAATGATGTGGCTCGTCCACAAAGGCATTCCTCCCTCTCCGCCGCCGTCCGGCAAGGGTCCTCGGCCGAGTTGGCTTGCTTTCTTGTATGGCAGCTTCGGCCTTGCGTTCCTTTACGGCGCCCTGGACCAGGGTGAGCGCCTGGACTGGCTGAATTCAGGAACTGTCGTTGCCATACTTTCGGTCGCAGCTTTTCTTCTGACCGTCACGGTTGTCCGTCGGCTGCGCACCCCGAATCCATTAGTCGACCTGCCTTTTCTGCGGCAGCGAAACACGCTGCTGATGGCCGCTGTTCTGTTCATATTCCGCTTCGTGCTTTTGTCTACCATCATCCTTATTCCGCAATATCTCGGAGGGATTCGCGGACTGCGTCCTGAGCAAATTGGTGCGACGCTTCTTTGGGTAGCTCTTCCGCAATTGCCCCTTGCGCTGCTTACCGCGTTGTTCCTCAGGCGATTCGACTCCAGACTGCCGTTGGCTGTTGGCTTTTTTCTGGTAGCGATTGCTTGCTTTATGAATTCGCACCTGAGTTCCGCGTGGGACCGCGGTGATTTTGTCGCATCGCAGATCGTGATGGCATTCGGACAGTCGATGGCGTTCACGAGCGTGGTAGCGAGTTGGATCATGCAGGCGTTCTACACAGGTGCCATCAGCAAACCGCAGTGGATTCTGACCTTTTCCGCTTTTGTCCATACCATCCGGCTTTTTGGCGGAGAATGCGGCGTGTCGTTGATGGGGCACTTCTTAAGCGTTCGGGAAAAGTTGCATTCGAACTTGATCGGCCTACACGTAGACACCGGAAGCTGGCTGGTGCAGCAAAGACTCTCGTTGCTTACTGCCGCCCTCGCCCCGGATTCCAGCGGCGCCGATGGCGCAAGCGGCCGTGCAGTCGGGTTGCTAGCGCTGCAAGTGAGCCAGCAAGCTCACACTCAGGCCCTCATTGATGGCTTCGTTCTGTGCGAGTGGGCTGTCCTAATTTGCCTGCTGGTCGTTTTGTGTATGCACAGAACGCCTATTACGTATGGCGACTTGGACATCGTTCCCGGGCGACCAGCAAGTGTGTGAGGGCCAGTCACAGGAGAGACACTATGGAAGAGCACTATCACGCCCTCGGCAAATGCGCTGTCATGTTGCTCGGTTCCTTACTGCTGGTGTCTGCGGCCGGTGGACAGGAGCGAAGACTGACTTTACAGGAGGCGACTGACCTCGCGCTAAGGCAAAACCACGCAATAAAAACTGGCCAGTACGCCTTGGCTGCCGAACAACAGAAGCGGCGGATCGCACAGTCCAACTACTACCCAACGCTCACCAACGAGTCCAATCTTCTGCATATCACCGATCTTCAACGTGTGGAGGTGCCAGCCGGGGCCTTTGGCGTCATCCCTGGGGGCGCATCCATTCCCCCTTCGAATCTCTTCCTTACACAAGGAACAAAGACGCTTGAAACCAGTGGCACGATGCTCGCGCAGCCGCTGACCCAACTCATCAAGATCCACCAGGCAAATAAGATCGCGGAGGCGGATGTAAAAGTATCGGAAGCCTCCTTAATAAAGACATCCAGCGACGTGGTGTTCCGCGTGCACGAACTCTATTACCGTGTTCTGGCGACTCAGATGGAAAGGCAGGCGACCGAATTGCAGATTGCATCTGGCAACGAGAATCTGAACGAGAGTAGCGAACAAGTCAAGAACGGCAGCCTACTTCAAGTAGATCTAGTGGAAAGCCGGGCGAACCTGCTTGAGGCCAAGCAAACACTGTTAACTTATGATTCGCAAATCTCCGATCTCAGCGTTGAACTAAACGATCTACTCGGCCTACCACTCGATACAAGGCTTGCTCTGGATCCTGACGTCAATGTGGCGCTAGACCTACCAACCCGAGACGAGTCAGTCAAAACCGCGCTGAGCAGCAATCCCGAGATGAAGCAAGCGTTGCAGGAACTTTCTAAGGCGCAGGCGGCTCACTCGGCTGCGAAGGCCGAATACATACCTGACGTGGGTGCTTTCGCTCGATACAGCTACCAAAACGGTGTGCCCTTCGTCGACCGGAACTTTGGCACGTTCGGAATTCACCTCACCTACGATCTATTCGACGGCGGCAAACGAAAGGCGCTCGTTCGGGAACGTCGTGACGAAATATCAGAAGCCAAAGAAAACCTCCAGCGCATTCAGGATGAGATCGAGGTTCGTATCACAACGATTTACAACCGGCTGGAAACGACTCGATCCATGGTGGAAGTCAAGAGAGAGTATCTTGCCGCACGGCAAGAGAGCGCCCGCCTTGCTGAGGATCAATTCAAACAAGGGATTACTTTGGCGTCCCAGCGGGACGCATCACGCGCGCAAGCAATGAAAGCGAAGGCTGGATTGCTCGACGCAAGCTTGGCGTATTTGTTGGCCCGCGACGACTTGACTCGAACCCTTGGTCGCGAACTTCCACGGTAGTTTCTCACGCTAATGTAATCGACTGAGAGCGCGTGTTCCAGATAGCCTGTCGAAACAGACTTCATCGCAGAAGCTTGCGAATGCCTACCTCTGAACCGCGCACTCATCCGAGAAAGGCGAATCCACAACCAAAACAAAGGGCACAGCTCGTCTGAACGCCAATCTTCAATCACGTGCCAGCCCGTTAGCACTCGGTAACGGCAGCAGCATTTATCGCAAACCAGATCATTTGCATGGTGACCTCATTCCCTTGGCTTTACGAGCGACTTTCCCTGAAAAGAACTTCGGCATCGTGATTGCTTCATTACCATCCGGACACCGCAACCGCCAAAGAAAATCAGGAGAAGAACAATTAAATGATTGCCTACCGGCTCCTCCAACCTCAACAAGCTCCGGAGATTCAGGATGTGCCCAAACCATCGCCTCGTGCCGGACAGCTTCTGATCAAAGTGGGTGGCTGTGGACTCTGTCACACGGACATCGCCATCATGGGCAAGACCAAAGCGCAGCTCGATGAGTGGCATGCTGCGCCTCCGTTCACATTAGGACACGAGATCGCCGGTTGGGTCGCGGAGCTCGGCCAGGGTGTCACAGGGTTCAAGACTGGCGAGCCGGTGGCAGTGGTACCTGTGTGGGGGAGCTGTGGGCATTGTCCTCCGTGTCGCCGCGGTGAAGAGAACTTCTGCTACTACATCACGAGTCTGACCGGCGCCGGCATTGGATTCGACGGTGGTCTAGCTGAATATATGGTGGTTGAGTCCCGCTTCGCAGTTCCGATCGGTGATTTTGATCCTGTCCTTGCCGCTCCCCTCACTGACGCCGGCTTGACTACGTACACCGCGATCAAGCCGGCCTTGCCATCGCTCGTCCCTGGAAGCACGGCAGTTGTAATCGGTGTGGGTGGACTGGGACTGCTTGCGGTTCAGTTCCTCCGTACTCTCTGCTCTGCCCGAGTCATCGCAGTGGACAGCGACCAGGGCCATTTGCAGATCGCCACGGAGCACGGCGCCGACAACACTCTGCCGAGTGACGCGACAACTGCAGAACAGATACGGAGCCTGACCGCAGGGACAGGCGCTAATTTCATTCTTGATTGCGTGGGCGCCGAGGCGACTCTTAAGACCGGCGTCGCGGCCTTGGCACGGCTTGGGAGACTGACTCTCGTAGGTGCAGCCCTAAAGACGATTCCATTTGGACTGCACGAAGTACCCTGGGGCTCTCAACTTGCCACCAGCATGAATGGAGGTACGGTCAATCTCCGCGAGGTCATCGAACTTGCCCGGCTGGGAAGGATCGAAACTATTGAGGATCGTTACCCGCTCACGCGAGTTGCCGACGCCTACAACGATTTCAAAGCGGGGAAAGTACGAGGTCGAGCGGTTTGCATTCCGGAAGGGACAGCGGCGTAGCAACCGAGACCTCCTGAAGTCTTGTCCGCAGGATTCATCGGTTGCTCGCATGGGGGAATTCCGATTATGAGTCTGGCTGAAGCGATCAAGGTTACGACAGTCCCGAACGAGCCCGCTATCCTTTCTGACATCCGTAAATTCTTTGTGGCTTACGGCCCCACGTTCGTGGAACTGGCAGACGGAGAACGGTCAGATCTCGACGCGCTGCTCGATTTTTACGGCGCGCCGCTAAGGTTCATCGGTTCGAACTTCCATATGGTAATGAAGGACGACGATGCTATCACAAGTGAGGACGGAATGGGAGGCGAGATCGGCAGGCTGCGACATGCCCATTTTGCTGGATCAACGCTTGACAAGTGCGACATCAAAGTTCTCAACGCTCAGGCGGCGATCGTCGATGCCGTGTGGGTCCGGCGCGACACCGCAGGTACTGTGATGTCGCGATTCGGTGTGATTTACCTCATGGCTCTTACTGCGCACGGCTGGCGCATCACGTCTGCAGTCAACATATCGGAGTGAGCGCCGCTGAACTCAGTTCCGTTTCACGTTGGACCAAGGAAAGGAGACTTGACGAAAGCAATGGGAGCGGAAGCAAAGATCGGGATGACGATGCCGACGACAGACATTACCACGCTCGAAGTGGGCGATATACAGGCGACAGTTTTGCGCCCGCGGCCTTCTCCATATAAAGGAGAATACGTAATACTTCGCATCGACGATGCCGCACAGGCACGGGAAATGGTGCGGCGACTGCTCCCTCACGTAGCCCCAGCGGATGATTGGTGGGTACCAACGCTCCCCGGCTGGCTGGGAATTGCTTTTACTTATCAAGGTCTCAAAGCGTTGGGAGTGCCCCAGGCATCCTTGGACAGCTTCCCCAAAGAATTTCGCGAAGGCATGGCGTCGCGTGCGTCCATCCTTAATGATGTGGGTGATAACGCTCCGGCTAACTGGGAATATCCGTTTGGCAGCGTGGACATGCACGTGGCGCTGGCGATTTATTCGAAGGACGACCATAGCCTGGAAACAGTTCTCGAGCGGGCGCGACAGAGTCATCACGACCTGCCAGGAGTCTCGGTCATCTACCGCATGAAGTTCAGTGAGCTTCCAGGAGGTCGCAACCCATTTGGCTTCAGGGACGGACTGCACAACCCACACGTTGAAGGAAGCGGCTTTCATGCTCATCCGGGTTATGGGCCGCTAGTGAAGGCCGGCGAGTTCGTCATGGGCTATCCGGACGAACTAGGGCACGTGGCAACAAGTCCAGAGCCCGAGGTCTTGCGGCGGAACGGCACCTTTTTGGCTTTTCGTAAATTCCACACGAGGGTAGCCGCCTTTCGGAAATACCTGCGCGAGCAAGCGTCGACCTCCGAAGGAGACGAATTGATCGCGGCGAAGATGGTCGGCAGATGGCGAAGTGGCGCGCCCCTGGTGCTCGCCCCCGAACACGACGATCCCAACCTCGGCGCGGATGCGGACCGCAACAACACTTTCAGTTATGAAGGCGACATGCAGGGATTGAAGTGTCCTTTCAGCTCACACATTCGACGGGTGAATCCGCGCGATGCTTTGAAGAATGAACTGGTGGCTGTGGATCTGCACTATTTCCTGCGTCGGGGGACCAATTACGGCCCTCCCCTTCCGGAAGGCGTCCTGGAAGATGACGGCGCGGAGCGTGGCGGAGTTTTCCTGTTGATCGGTGCACATCTACAAAGGCAATTCGAGTTCGTGCAGTCGCAATGGATTGCGGACGGCAATTTCATTGGCCACGGGACGGAGCAGGACCCAATCGTAGGAAACGGCGAAGGTGACGGAATCTTCACCATACCTAAACGGCCGATCCGCCGTCGTCTTCACGGGATGCCGCAATTCGTTGCCGTCCGCGGAGGCGAATACTGCTTCATGCCCGGCCTGCGAGCGTTGAAATGGCTGGCCGTTCTAGACACCGAGCACCGGTAAGGAACGGAAAACGTCGTTGCTAGACAAATGAGCAATACGCGTTAAACAAAAAGGAGACAAGAATGGCTACAACACCGGAAGTGAAGAAGGTCGCCAAGGCCCGTCCGGGCACCAAGGCAGGACAATCGAACGAGTTCACGCTTATCTGCGCGCTCAAGCCAGGAGGCGCGGAACGCATGCGCAAGTTGCTGGCCGATGGATTCACTGGCGAACGCCAGAAGAACACGGATCGTATAGCCACAGTCCATGACTTGCGCTTCGTGATCTTCGATAACGACAGCAGGGTCATCTTTGCCTCCACTTTCGACGGCGACTGGGAATCGTACATCAACGATTTTGCCACCATCCTTCCCGACGAGATTGATCTGCTTTTTCACGAATGTGCTGGCTATCCCGGAATACATAGTCCTGGGATTAAGGACTGGATTGTTAGCCAGCAGGTCTCGGCCGTCGGTTTCTACAGTGCATATCCCGACGCATCGGTTCGGGATGTGTGGAAAGCATTGAAGACCAAGAAGGCATTCGACACCTTGCTGGACGCGGCTAGCTGAAAAAAGCCTGTAGCCGGCCCGACTTCGAGTACATCCGCCTCAAGCTTTCTTGAGGCGGCTTCCAAGACGGAGAGAAAACATGAATCACGGTCAATACCGAATATCCGCGCAACTGGTAGAGATGATCCATCAGGATTTTCAGGGGTTCCATCCGGGCTATCGCGATGTGCACGCCTCGGGTCGTTATTATGCTGGTACGTTTAGGGCCACACCCGAGGCCAAGAAGCTGAGCCGTGCTGTACACCTGCAGGGTGATCCCGTGCCGGTTACCGTGCGGCACTCGAACAGCCGATCGGGCAACCCTTGGGGGCCGGCAACCACGGCCTCGATGGCGGTAAGGTTCTATCTTCCCGATGGCACCGTAACGGATCTGGTCTCTCTGCCGATCCCGCTCTTTTTTGCGCGCACTCCCGACGAGACGCTCGAATTTCTGGAAGCGGTGCGGCCGGATATCAAGACAGGCGAGCCTGATCCGAACCGGATCGGGCCGTTCTTGGCAGCACGTCCATGGATTGCGCACGCGGTCCAACTGGCGAAAAGCCTGCCGGCATCATTGAGCCTTGCCCAGACAGCGTTCCACATGCTTCACGCCTTCCGTTTTGTGAACGCGGCCGATGAGGCGCAGTACGGTCGATATCACTGGGAGCCCGAAGCTGGCGTTGCGGGTCAGGCGCTCGAAGAACTGCAGAAGCAGCCGCCGAATTATCTCTTTGAGGAACTCGAGGCGCGACTGCGTCAGGGGCCAGTAACATTCAATCTTGTCTTGCAACTTGCCGCAGACGGGGACTCAACGGATGACCCGAACGCTCCGTGGCCCGACGGTCGCCAGCGCGTACGCATTGGGCAACTCAAGGTCGTCCGAACGACCACCGTCGAAGAGATAGGCGATCCCGTGATGATGCACGATCCCACACGGCTGACTGACGGCATTGAGCCGTCGGACGATCCCGTCCTTGCTGCGCGGCGCGGTGTCTATGAAGTCTCGGTCGCCTACCGCACCGGCGGGTGGAAGGGACGCCAGGCGGCGTGGGAGCGCGGAGGAATTTGCCCGTTCGGGGGCGGCGCCAAGGGATAGGAAGCGATCGACAACAATCAAGGCACTTAAAGTTGCGACAATAGAGGACTCCTATGGTGACGAAATGGATCGACAATGAACGTACGGCATTGGCCCAAGAGGTGACCCGTCAGCCGGACGGTCCCGGCAGACGGATCGGGAAGCGAGGCGAGCTCACCGGCATCGGCAAGGTTGCGCCGGGAGGAGCGAAGATCTTCCGAGAGCGCCTGCCGCAGTTCCAGGCTGAAGCCGCCTACTGGGAAAACCGCATCGGCACGGTGCACGATTTCGCGTCTTCTTGTTTGACAACGACACCCGTATTTTGTTCACCATCGTCTTCGATGGCGATTTTAAGCCCTACGTCGAAGACTTGATCAAAGAAGTGACTCCCTGGCTCGATCAGATCTTTGGCGACGTCTGGGAGGGATATAAGGGCATGAAAGATGCCGGGATTTTGGAGCTCGTCCACAACGCCAAAGTTGACGCCGAATTCTTCTACGCTGCATTCCCTGACTCCACACGCCGGGACGTTGAGAAGGCGGTGCGGATAAGCAGTGCGGTGAACGAGTTGCTGGACGCCGCAAGTTAATCGCTGCCCAGTGTGGGGCGAGCACTCGAGATAGCCATTGATCCCACGAGAAGACTCTGATCGATTTGCGCTTGAAATGACATAACGGTGACAGAACATTCATTGGCCTGCGCTGTACCCGCCGGCCTCTGGCCCATTCGCGCTGATGCTGCTAAATGAGTATTCGTGCGGCCATTCCGTTGCTCACCCTTCTATTTGCGGTCGGACGCGTGCTTGCCCAAACCGCTTCGGCTTTTCCCCCGACCACCCATGGCATTCCGCTGTCTCGGATCCGAGTGCCAATCAGCTAGCAACAGCTAACCCATTAGCACGGCAAAGATCGAGCCGAAGAGTCAAACTTGGGTTCTCTTCCGCGACATCTCTTACATCTCAACTCTTTGGTGTAGTCGTCGGGTTTGGCCGAGATTGGCATATACCGTGCACAGGAAGAGATGGCAACGCCCCCGAAAGGTTTTTTCACCTGACCGGTCATGGTTGCGGTGAACCTCACCGCACGAAATCCGAGAACGATGATGGCCACGTGACAGCACTGGATTGAACCAACAGCGAACACGGGCAGTCGGAACTAGTAGCTTCATTGAAGTCAGATTGCGACGCCTAAGAGGAGAAAGGAACCAATGTCTTTGAACAAACCAGTACGTCGAATCGCAATCGTCGGCACAGGAGTAATCGGCGCGAGCTGGGCCGCCCTGTACCTTGCGCGTGGCTTCAATGTTGTCGCCACGGATCCAGCGCCAAACGCCGAAGCCAATCTGCGTCAGTACATTGATGCCGCTTGGAAAGACCTCACTGTCCTCGGGCTCTCGCCGAAAGCATCGCGCGATCATCTTGAGTTCACTCTCGACATGAAGAAGGCGCTCTCGGACGCTGACTTTGTGCAGGAGAACGGGCCGGAACGGCAGGACTTTAAGATCAAGCTGTTCGCGGATATGGACGCCGCTACTCCCCTAGATTCGATCATCGCGTCGAGTTCATCGGGGTTAACCATGAGCGTGATGCAGTCAGCCTGCAAGCATCCCGAACGCTGCGTGATTGGCCATCCTTTCAACCCTCCGCATGTCATTCCGTTGGTCGAAGTGGTGGCTGGTGCGAAAACATCATCTGAAACCGTCCAACAGGCGATCTCGTTTTACACCTCGATCGGAAAGAAGCCGATCCATGTCCGGAAAGAAATGGTCGGCCATGTCGCGAACCGCCTCCAAGCCGCGCTCTATCGGGAGGTTGTGTATCTCATTGAGCAGGGTGTGCTGGATGTCGCAGATTCGGATGCTGCTGTGTGCTGGGGACCTGGACTGCGTTGGGGAGTTATGGGGCCCAACCTCCTGTTTCATCTGGGTGGTGGTCAAGGAGGGATTCAGCATTTTATGGATCACCTTTCCGGCCCGACAGCCAGTTGGTGGAAAGACCTTGGGAAGATCACGGAATTTAGCCCCGAGGTCAAGCAAACCATCATCGACGGCGTAATAAAAGAAGCCGGAGGCCGCTCGCTCGATCAATTGGCTCGGGAACGCGATGACGTGTTGCTGGGATTGCTCGGTTTGCGTAGCAAGCACGCCGAAGTATCTCCGGCTTCCGCTAAGACCGCAAAGACCTAAAGATATAGCGCTCTCTCGCTGACAACACACTCACAACAGCATGCATTCCGATTCGGAGGGCTTTCATGGTAGCTGCAACGCAGGAAATCGACGCGGCGAAAAGTGGCAAGAAGACCGCAACACTCCCGGCTCCAAATAGCGACTTCTACGAACTTGCCGAGACCCTGTCCGCCGAAGATCTGGCGGTTGTGAAGCAGGTGCGCTCCTTTATGGAAACGAAGGTCGCGCCCATCATCAACAAATATTGGATCGACGATGCCTTTCCTTTTGAACTACTGCCCAGCCTGAAGGATCTCAACATCGGCGGGCTTGCAATGAAGGGCTACGGCTGCAGAGGCGGAAGCGTTCTGCTGTTTGGCCTGGTCGCAATGGAGATGGCGCGCGTCGACGTGTCCATTGCGACATTTTTCGGCGTCCACAATGGCCTGGCGATGGGTTCCATTTACCTGGGCGGATCGGAAGAACAAAAACAGAAGTGGCTTCCGCCGATGGCTCGCATGGAAAAGATCGGCTGCTTCGGGCTCAC
>Ga0209528_1000063_pt1 | contig 11979 bp, 9 predicted proteins | sample JacPinW_OM2H0_M3_FD_187970 | JGI IMG/M metagenome (GOLD analysis project Ga0209528, IMG submission 187970) | Forest soil microbial communities from Algoma, Ontario, Canada - Jack Pine, Ontario site 1_JW_OM2H0_M3 (SPAdes) (version 2) | ecosystem: Environmental > Terrestrial > Soil > Boreal...
ATGGGTGGCGACCAGTTCCGCCGCCGTCTTGTCGGCAAAGCGGCCCGCCGCTTCCTGGGCCTTCGCGGCCGGTTGCGCGGCTTTGTCGTCGGCCTTGGCGTCCTTCACTGAATATTTGGGTTCAACGAAAGCAAAGTCCACCGGTTTCGCGGCGTTCTCTGCCGGCGCCGGAGTGGCCGCAACCGCCGTTGTCGGAGTCATTGTCCGAGTCAGTGTAGCCGAAGTCACCGGAGCCGAAGCCAGCACCAGTTTCGGCGCTACGCTGGCGGCCACCGATTTTGCGGCCGGCGCCGTTTGGCGATGCGCCACCACGGCATCGTGGATATTAAGAACGAAGCCGCCGTCCGGACCCGCCACCAATTCATGCTGGCGGCTCGAGGCGAGAGCGCCGCCGGCGAGGTCGAGATCGACGACCACGCGAGTGCTGGGCGGAACTTGCCCGTCCATCCCGACGCGGACATCTTTCACGCCATCACGGCCAACGCTGATGCGGCTCTGTGCCGTCGCCATCACGGTGTTGGGAAAGTCGACGACGATGCGTGCCGGAGAATCGAGCGTCGTCACTTTGGGCGTCGACTTGCCCGTCGCCTTGAACTCGACCCGCAATCCGTCCTGGCTGTGAGTGACCTCGAGCCTCTGCAATGCAGCGGTCGTTTCTTTGGCCACCCCCTTGCCCGTGATGTCAGCCGCGGCGGCGATCAGCACGAACGCCAGCAGCGTAACAAAGAGACCCAGCAGTTGCTTTCGCATTTCCCTATCCCCCCATGCGAGGCCGTTTCGCCTCCATGTGTTTCCTAGAACGCATTTCTTCGAAATCTATTGTGTCTCCAGGCCTACACTGCCGGAGTCGTAATCTTCTTCACTACTTCCCGCGTAAAGCTCTTGCCCAACCGGTCTTGCAGTGTTTCCTGGAAAACGACAGAGTCGCCGGTGATTTTCACCACATAACCGTTGAACACCGGATCGTTTTCCCGCAGAAAATAAGCTTTATTCAAACCGTTGCTGACCACAGCGATGAAACCGCTCTCGGCGCGGACCACGCCCCGCAGGTTGATGGCCCCGATTTCCAGGCACTTCTTGCCGGTGCTGCATCCCGAACCGCCCGCATGGCTTACAACTGGACTAATGAAAGGGTCCCGTCGCCCGTTCGCGGCGTACTTGCCCTCGGGGACGACCTGCTCTTCGCTCGCCGCGCCTTCTGCGCTCCCCGAACTGCTGTGGGCTGCGCTGGCAGCCGCTGGCGGATTGCTTTTTGGAACCGTAGGCGCTGGCTTCGCTTGCGCCTTGCGCCCGGCCGCGACTGCCGGAATCTTTTTCGCCCCGCCCGTCTTTTTCGCGCCCGCCGCACTCGCACCCGCATGGGTTGAAGAAGACTTCACCGGCGTAACCACCGCGACTCCGCGCGACTTGGCCGGAGCATGCGTGGCGCTCGCTGCCGCCGGGGCCGATTGATGAACGCCCAGAGCCTCATTCGAGGCAGCCGTGGCATTGTTACTCACCGTGTTCATGGTGTTGCGCGTGTTCTGAATAATGGTGGGACTCTGGGCCGAGGCCAAGCCCGCGGCCAGTACACAAACGAAAATTGTTGTCGTGAACGCTGGCTTCATCATGTCCCCCTATTTCTTCACCGGTGGTCCGGGCTTGCTGGCCGGCCCCGCCGGATCCAGGTCATGGCTGAAATACGTGGTGGTCAGGCAGGTGGCCACAACACTCTCACCCGGCGCGTACTGGTAGGTATGCTTCGCCTTGGCATCGGTCGGCTTGCGGGTCGAGGCCACCAGCAGGTTCGAGACGTTTACGATGCGCTCCACTTTTCCCAACCGGTCGAAGAAACCGAGCATCGAGTAGTACGGACCATCGAGCTCAACTTCAAACGGCACTTCGGTGTAGAACTCTTTCGCGGCATATGGACGGGACGTGTAGCGACGGATCTCCACTCCCGACTTGCGCGCTTCTCCGCTCACCATGCGCATGAAATTGTCCACTTCTTTTTCATCGGGCACGATGCGCCGCTCGATTTCCAGTTGCTGCTTCAAGCTGGCGAGCTGACGCTCGATGTCGGCCAGTTTCGGCCGGTAGGCTTCGAGTTCCGCGTTCTCGCGCAGTTTGGCCTGCAGCTTGATCTGGGCCGCAGCATTTTGATCGCGCTGCGACTTGAAGACCGTGTAGTAGAGGGCGCCCGTGCCCACTACCGCCACCAGCAGCAGAACTCCCAGCAGCTTCGCACCTGATAATTCGCCAAGATTCATAGTCGGTTCCGCCTTTACGACTTCGCCTTCTCGCAGGTCAGCGTGAACTGAAACGCCTGCATATCCTTTACCCCGTCGTCCTGATAACTTTCCTTGATCTCGATGTTGCGGAAGAAACCGGTCTTCTGCAGGTTCGAGATCAGGTTAGCCACCGCATCGCTGCTTAGCGCCGTCCCATCAATGGCAACGCTCGCGCCCTGGTCCTGCATGCTGTTGAGCCAGACCGCCTCGGTGCTGTTGACCGTATCGCCGATCATGGCCAGCAGGCTGACCGGACCCGATTGGTTCGCGCGCAACTGGTCAATCACATCCACCCGGTGCTTGTAGGAGTCGGCTTGCCTCTGCCGCTCCAGATACCGCACCTTGACGGCGGCCAGTTCGCGATTCTTCTGCTCCGCCACCAGGGCCCGCACCTCGATCGATTTCTTTTCCCGATCAAGTTGGTACCAGTAACCCCCATTGAGGGCGCCGGCAATCAGCAGCACGGCAGCCACCTGGATCATGGGCCCGCCCAGGTTGCCGACTTCGAAGCTCGGCATGCTGAAAGCGGGACCTTTCTTGCCTTTCGGTTTCGGAGACCCCAGCAGATTGATTCGGATCATAGCTTTTCAAAGCTCCTCAGGGCCAAACCCACGGCCACTGCCAACTGGCCAGCATTCTGTTCGACCAGCTCCGCCCCAGCGCCGTCCGCCGGAGCCAGTACTCTCTGAAACGGATTAAACAACTCGACCGGCATCGAGAACTCCTGGCGCAAAGCTTCCACCAGGCCCGGAACCTTGGCCGAACCGCCGGCCAGATAAATCTTCTCGATGTGCTCGCCCGCGGCGCTGGCGCGGAAGAAGTCGAATGTCTTCTGAATTTCCAGTACGATAATTTCAGTGACCTGCTGCAGGATCGGCGTCTTCGCGTCGTCGTGCATCGTGCCCACCTTGCGCCCCAGCTTGAGCGATTCCGCGTCCTCGAAACTGAGATCCAGTTCCTTCTGCAGCGAATCGGTGTACTGATGGCCGCCGACCGAAACGTCGCGCGGGAACAGCGGCGTCGTGCCCTTGACGATATTGATGTTCATCACGCTCGCACCCAGGTTGAGCAGTGCAACCACCTGTGTCGGGGCGGGCTCGTAGTTGAACTCGTAGCAGTTCTGCAGGGCCAGGGCATCGATATCCACAATAGCCGGAGTCTTGCCCGCCATCGAGAGTACGTTGGTGTAGTTCAGAATCTTGTCTTTCTTGACAGCCACCAGCAGCACATCCATCTGCGGGCTGCTCGCGTCGTCGGTAAGAATCTGGTAGTCGAGGTTCACATCCGCAAGATCGAACGGGATATGCTGCGCAGCTTCCTTCTGGATAGTCTCGGCCAGTTCCTGATCGCTCATCGAAGGCAGCGAGATTTTCTTCACGATCACCGAGTGTCCGCTCACCGCCGTGGCCACCGCCTTCGACTTAATCTGCGTGTCGGTGAACAGTTTGGCAATGGCGCTCGAAACCGTGCCCGAGTCCACGATCATGGAATCGACCACGATGTCGGGCGCGATCGGCTCCAGGCCGAGGTGCGCCACTTCGATTCCGGTGCGTGTCCTTCGCAGCTCGACGGCCTTGATGCTCGAAGAGCCTACGTCCAGTCCCACTATCGTCTTCGATCCCATTCCAAACATGTGCCCGCCTTTGGTTACGGAGTTCGCTTACGGAGTTCCGGCAGCTTTCACCGCTGCCTTGATTTTCTTTTTTCCCCGTGGTTCCAGTTCCATCGACTTCTCTTCCATCCACTGATCAAGCTTCGATTTCTTGAAGCGCCAGCGGTTGCCCAACTTGAACGCCGGAATCTTCTGTTCGTTCACGTACTTGTACAGCGTGTCCGGACTCACTCCCAGATACTGGGAAGCCTGGCGAATGTTCATCACTTCTCGCGAGTCGGCCATAACGTTTCCCTCTCCCACAGAATCCAGTTCCCAGCCCAGCCTTTTCTTCCCGGCAACGCTGAGGAATTTGGGAGAACCAAGTCCTCGATCCAACGCGTTCGAGTGTATTTTGGTGTGCTGAGCATATCTCAACCGGTACCGAGGGCCTCTCAGCATGAATCTCCCGGTTTCTTTGGGTTTTATGGGGTGTTTCTGGATTTCACAAAAAGTGGAGTTGCAGTCTATCTCTGTAGGTTGTGGCCACAACTTGGTATACCGCTATAGGTAGTAGTCAAGAGACAAATCGGGCACCGGTCACCCGAAATAGGGTAACTAAGGTACTAGAGACGGTACGTAAGTACTTGCACGGCCGCGCAAACCTTTGAAAAGACAGACACGAACCTCACCCGCGATGGTTAGAACTTGCGCTGCACGTGGCAACTTTTCGCTTGCAAATGCAGCCGCGAGCTACCGAGCCAACCTCCGGACATCCGCTCGCGCGAAGTTCGACGCCGGTAGCTCGCCGCCTTCACCGGTCCTCGCCGACGACCGTGATCTTCGTATCCGTCCGGAATTTCTTGTAGTCGCGATAAGTCTGTTCGACATCCTCGTCGTAGCTTTTGAACAGCGCCACGCGCGCGTCGAAATGAAGCTGAACAAGTTTGGGCAGCCAAACTTCATCATTCACTCTGGTCAGCTCGATGAGAACCCGCGTGCCTTTGTGGATCCTCGCAAGCACGAAGCCGACCGATATTGTGTCAATGGCCGTTATGTCGAGCTTGACCCACTGTGCCTCCGCCTTGTCAATCCAGACGCGGCCTTTGAACTTGCCGAGGATCCTGGCGTCGCGCTGCTTGGGTTCGTAGCCGGGACGTGGTTCGCCTTCGAGCACCCAGGCATCGCGTCCGTCGAAAACTTCAGAGCCGGCCAGGCGGAAGTTGAACGCGTCGGCGATCTCCAGAACGAACTTGCGATCATCTTCGCGACTTTTTTCTTCGCGCTCCACACGTTTGCGCCGATCCGCCTCGGACTCATTCTTGCGTTTGTCGATAATCTTCTGAATCTTCTCGTCTTCTTTTTTCGCCTCGTTGGCCGGCAACGGTTTGTCGTCCTTGGCAGTCAGCCGCGAGACCGGTTCCCCGTAGATTTCAAGAACCTCTGAAGTCCGCGATTCGATCTTCCTGACCGCTCCATGACCATCGAGTTTGCGCGCTTCCTGGCGCTCGACGTAGGTGTAATCGCGCTGCTGCCTGTCGTTTTCAATGTCCTTCTCTTCGGCACGGCGCAGAAGTTCCCGAATCTGCTCCGGAGGGACGGCGCCGGAAGCATCGGGCTTCAGATCGACGGGCGGCGAAGCGAGTGCGGCGGGTCTCGAAGCAACAGGTGACTGTGAATCTGAAGGAGGATCCTGACTGAAAGCACAGACCGCCGAGAGAACCGCCGTAAAGATGAGTGCGACAAAAAAACGCATAACAGAAGTATGAAGCGAATCCAAGAGCAGTGCCTCCGAAGCCGGGTCCCCCTGAGTACCCCCGTGCTCCCTGTAGTTAGAGCTTTTTCTCCGCCCGCTCCAAACACCCGGCCCGGAACGACCGCCCATCCAGCCGATGCAACCGCTTCGCCTGGGCCCGAGTGATCAGCGGATAGTGAGAAATGGTCAGCAGGTACTCCGCCACGAACCAGACGGGCTTCTCCGTGGTCATCCAGCGGAGGGGATCGAAACGGCGCATGGGGACGGGCCGGGAAAAAGTTCGCAGCGTTCGCTCCCCCCGCTGATTGAAATACACGTCGAAATAACTGAGCGCCAGTTCGCGCAGCGAACGATACACGGGTTCGCGATAGCGGCAGCCGGTGTAATTCGATTTGGCCACGGAACCCCAGTGTCCGTCGATGGGATTACGGTACACGGCAATCACGTGGTCGGTATCGTGCTCGGCTTCCAGATCTAGAATCAGCGGAGGATATCCGATCACGCGCAGCGCCGCCGCCGCAAACAGCGCCCCCTCGTAGCAATGCGAAGTATTCTCACGCAGCACGCGGCGCGGAGACCAGGCGCTATCCGCAAGGTGATATGGCATGTCGTCAAGCAGCCGCTGAATGCCGTGCGGAGTCTTCAAGCTGCGCAGTTTGCGGAGTTCGGCGGGGGTCAGTCCCCAGGAGTTGGAGTCATTCTTCATCCCAAATTTTCCCGCGGCGTTCTTCATCCCAAATTTCTCGTAGAGCCGCGGCTTGCCGCGTCTCTCGCTGATGGCAGAGTCACTTGAAAGTAGCAGGAGCGGGCAATGATTGGGAATAGAGCAGCGGTTTCGCAGTATGCAAGTGCCAATATGGAAAATGCCATGTTATGCCAAACCGCAACGCAGTCCTGATTGGCATTACGGCAGTAACTTTGGATGTCCTTGCTTTATCCCTACCATTCTGGATACTGGCATGAATCTCACTTCCCTATTGGTTTGCTCGGACGACCGCGCCGTTCGCATCCTTCGCAATGTCCTGGGCGAATTGGAAATTCATGTTGAGCACTGCGCGGATACCGTCACCGCCGCCAACAAACTGGCGCAGCACAGCTTCGAAGCGGTCATCATTGACTGTAATGACGAGCGCAGCTTCGGGCTGCTGAAAAGTGTCCGCTCCGGGCAACAAAACCGTAAATCGGTGGCCATCGCGATTATCGACGCGCGCACCAATCTGCAGACTGCGTTTAAACTGGGCGCGAACTTTGTTGTATACAAGCCGATCTCGACCGAAAAGGCGAAGTCGAGCTTTCGAGCTGCCCGCGCCCTCCTGAAACGAGAGCGGCGCCGGTCCGTCAGGCTGGAAGTTAATATTCCCGCATATTTCCGATTCCAGGATGGAGAGGGCGAACAGGCCTCCATCTCTGGGCTTAGCGAGGGCGGTCTCTCGGTCCGGCTGGCGAACTCGCCGGGCAGGAAAAGCGGACTCATTGCTTTCTCGTTCGCGCTCCCCGACACCACGACCGTGATCGAAGCCACCGGAACGATTGCCTGGCAGGATTCGCGTTCTCGTGTCGGCATTCAATTTTCGAACCTCTCCGAGGTCTCGCACCACAGTCTGAAAGAATGGTTGCATCTGCAGTCTGGAGAGAAGCACGATCCGCCCATCCGCTGCTCTCTGGTGGGACTCAGTTTCGGTGGATGCTTCCTGCGAACGCAGTCCCCTTTCCCCGCCCACACGCGAGTCGAGCTGCTGCTCCGAGCTGCGGAGGGTTCAGTCAAGACGCAAGGAAAAGTACGGCTCATGGATCCCGAACTCGGCATGGGGATCGAGTTCTTGAACCGGACGTCGGAGCATCGCCATCGATTGGAACAGTTAATCCACCACATGGCCGCGAGCCCGGACACCATTGCCGAGGTGCTCGTTGAGCCGGAAGGACTCGACTGGGACGATAGTGCCGCCGATGCCGCCGCCGATGCTTCGGGAGGCGCCACCCGCTCCCTCGAAGACGATGTTGAACGTGATCCTCTTCTGGAATTGTTCCGTATCGGGGCCACACTTACCAAAGAACAGTTTCTTCTTGAACTCGAAAGATACCAGTTGGCAGGTTCTGCCGGAAGCGCGTCGCAACTCAATTTGAACCAACCCATCATTTATCAACGATGGGAACCTAGATTATCCGTGTCGCAGCCGATAGAAGTGTGGGGCCAGGACTACCAGGAATCCTTGCCCCAGACGACTTCCCTGATCGATGTCAGCCATCGCGGTGCGCGGGTCGGCGGCGTTGCATTCCATCCCAAGATCGGAGAAGTCGTTCATCTGGTGTCAGACGGCGTCGACGCACGGTTTCGAGTCATTTGGGTGGGAGAGCTGGGCACTCCCCAGGAAGGCCAAATCGGCTTGCAGAGCTTAAAACCGGACGCTAAGCCGGACGCTAGAGCCGGGCAATCGAGTGCACGAGCGCGGAAACCGAAGCGCCTGGAATCAACCGATTCTTCGCTCACGATACCTGAGCTATTTTGCTCATCCTTGTCGCCAGATAACCTGTTATCCTTTCGCTGTCAACAGTTTGCTGACCTTCGGGCGCATTTGGATTTTGGCGATCGTCCTGAGGTTCCTCTCAGGCGCGCTTCCCCGAGATCATGGCTGCGACGACCATTTTCAGCATCAAAAGATCGCGCAGATTCCGCGGACTTCCGGGTTCGCGACAGAAAAACTTTTTAAGGAGAGAAACACTTCTATGACACAAAAACTCAAGAAGTCAGGCTGGTGGAGCGTAGTGCTCGGGCTGGTGCTCGCGACTATGGTTCTACCAATAGGAATGGCCGCTCAAGATCAATATCAGCAGCAGGACGATCCGCCGAGCCGAGTGGCTCGCATCGGCTACATGGAGGGCTCGGTTTCATTCCAACCGGCCGGTGAAACGGAATGGGTGCAAGCGGTCGCGAACCGGCCCATGACGACCGGAGACAAGATCTGGGCGGATAAGGACTCGCGCGCTGAGCTGCAACTGGGGTCGGCCGTAATTCGTTTGTCGGCCAACACCGGATTCTCCTTTCTAAACCTGGACGACCATACAGCGCAGATTCAGCTGACCTCAGGCACGATTAACATTCGGGTGCGGCGGCTGGACCAGAACGATATCTTCGAGATCGATACCCCGAACCTGGCGTTTTCGGTTACCCAACCGGGAAACTATCGGGTAGAGGCGAGTGAAGACGGAACCTACTCAGTGGTCAGCCCGCGCGAGGGCGGAGGCCAAGCGACCGGCAACGGCCAGACCTACACGCTGCACGCCGGACAAAGAGGCACTTTCAGCGGGACAGACTCGTTGAACGCCGATGTAATTGAGATTAGCGGAGCCGATCAATTTGATAACTGGGCGTACAACCGCGATCACCGTTATGACAACTCGCGCTCGGCGCGGTATTTGTCCCACGATGTCGTCGGCTATGAGGATCTGGATGATAATGGCGACTGGCGCGACGATTCGAACTACGGCCACGTCTGGTTCCCCAACCATGTTGAAGCAGGCTGGGCGCCATATCACCACGGCCACTGGGAATGGATTGCTCCCTGGGGATATACGTGGGTCGATGACTCTTCCTGGGGCTACGCGCCATTCCACTACGGACGCTGGGTCACGGTCGGAGGACGCTGGGGTTGGGTGGCTGGACCCGTCGAGGTGCAGGCCGTATATGCTCCCGCGCTGGTGGTGTTTATTGGCGGAGGAGGAGGACGAGGAGTTGGCATTGGCGTTGGCTTCGGCGGTGATGTGGGATGGTTTCCGCTGGGTCCGCGGGAAGTTTATGTGCCCTCCTACCACGTCAGCCGGGAGTATGTGAATCGGGTCAACATCAGCAATACGACGGTCAATACGACCACGGTCACGAACATCTACAACACCACGATTATCAATAACAACACGAACAACACGACCATCACGAACGTGACGTATGCGAACCGGAATGTACAAGGTGCGGTGACGGTGGTTCCACAACGCGCCTTTGCGAGTGCGCAGCCTGTGGCCCGGGCAGCGGTTGTGGTGAACGCGCAGCAAATTGCGGCCGCGCCTGTGAGTGCGAGAGTAGCGGTCGCCCCGACACGGGAGAGCGTACTGGGAGCGAAGGCCGCGACCGCGAATCATGTGACCGCACCGCCGCCCGCAGTAATGAACAGGCCGGTGATCGCGAAGACGACTCCACCTCCTCCGCCGGTGCCGTTTGCAAAGCAGCAGCAGGCACTGGCAGAGCATCCGGGACAGCCTTTGGCGAAGCACGAAGTGCAGACGTTGCGTCCAGCCGCCACTGCGGCGGCGGCACAGCCGATGGTCAAGGTGGCGCCTCCGGGCAAGCCGGCGACACCCACGATGGGCCGTCCGGCAAGCCCGCCAGGAAATCAGCCCGGGGGCCAGCCGAATGCTGGGCGACCGGGACAGCCCGCCTCCAATCAACCCGCTAACCAACCGGCAAACCGGCCGGGAAATCAGCCGGCTCCAAACGAGCGTCCGGGTCAGCCCGGGGGCCAGCCGAATGCTGGGCGACCGGGACAACCCGCCTCCAATCCGCCCGCTAACCAACCGTCAAATCGGCCGGGAAATCCAGCCCCAACGCCGTCACAGCCGAACAATCGCCCGGACACGAATCGTCCGCCCACGGCACAACCAAACAATCGTCCCGAGACGAATCCGCCGAATAATCGGCCCGAGGCGAATCGGCCACCCGCGGCACAACCAAACAACCGTCCGGTGCCACAACCGAATCAGCCAGCGCCGTCACAGCCGAATAATCGCCCCGAGGCGAATCGGCCGCCCGCGGCGCAACCGACCAATCGTCCCGAGCCCAATCAACCGAATAACCGCCCGGAGACGAATCGGCCGCCCGCAACTCCGCAGAACAACCAGCCTGAGCCACCTCGTCCCCAGACGAATCGGCCTGAGCCAACGCCGCGCAATACCCCACCGCCTGCGGCACAGCCGAATAACCGTCCCGAGCCGAACCGGAACCAGCCGGCTCCGGCTCCGCGACCTCAACCGCCTGCGCCGCCCGAACGGCAGCAGCAACAACAGCAGCAGCGCACGCCTCCTCCCGCAGCGAGTAGGCCGACACCACCGCCTCCTGCAGCAACCAAGCCGGCGCCTCAGCGCCCCCTAACGCCCGAGGAGAAGAAGCAGGAAGAGGAACGGAAGAAGCGCGAACAGCAGAAGCCTCCGGGTGAATAGAGGCTCAGTTCCCAGAGGTGGAAGTGAATAGTAGCGGGCATCCTGAGATTCTCAGGATGCCCTTTTTAGCGCCGCACACCGAGCATTCTCGGGAAGGAATAAAATATAAAGCGTGCGAACCAAGAATATTTGCGCACGGCATGGACACAAGCAATTCGGACGAGTCGGCCGTCAATGCAGCGGCGACTCCCCCGATGCCTCGTGCATGGCGCGTTTGGGCCAGCTCATGCTGCTCGCGATCGGGATATATTTTTGTTCCAGCCCAGCGCTTTGGGCGCAAACATCCGACTCGCAAAGGGAGGCCGCCCCCAATTCGTGGACCGCTACAACCGAGACACAAAGTGGCAACATAAATCCCACACGCACCATTGAGAGCCACACCCAGAGCGGCAATCGCACGCTGGACAAGCAGTCGCTCCAGCGCCGCGGGTCCGACGGGCAATTCGAACCTTACCAGGACGTCGAAAAGGAAACGGTGCAATTGGACGCGACTTCTGTGCGAACTATCACGCGCACCTTCGGTCGAGATGCCAATGGAGCGAAAACACTGGTGCAGGTAACAGAAGAGGAAAGGCACGCGCTCCCCGGAGGTGACTCGAACGCAGTAAGCACAATCTCGAATCCGGATGGCAACGGCAAGCTTCAGCTGATTCAGCGCCAAATCGAGGAGACGAAAAAGACGAGTGCGGATGTGGAGGAGACGAAGACCACGATGATGCTCCCAAGCGCGAATGGCGGTCTGGCTCCCGCAATGAAGGTGCAAGAGCGCCGCCAGCGAGGCGCGAATGACACCGTTGAATCTCAAAAAACCACGTTGCTTCCCGACGGCGCCGGAAACTGGCAAGTCAGCGAAATACGGCGAGCTACCAGCAGGCAAGAAGGCAAGAGCAAGGACCGCAGCACCGAGGAGCGGATCTCGCGCCGCGATTCGGAAGGCAAGCTAGGCGAGGTCTCCCGCACCTTGAGTAACGAGTCCGAGAACGCTTCCGGAGAAACCCGCAGCACAGTCGAAACCTATTCGATCAATGTCCCCGGATCGGTTGGCGACGGTAGCCTCCACCTGGCTGAGCGCGCAACCGCTGCCCAGCGCACCAACTCAACGGGTCAGCAAATCACCGAACATCAAGTGCAGCGGCCTATCCCCGGCGATCCCGGCT
>Ga0209528_1000064_pt1 | contig 11918 bp, 12 predicted proteins | sample JacPinW_OM2H0_M3_FD_187970 | JGI IMG/M metagenome (GOLD analysis project Ga0209528, IMG submission 187970) | Forest soil microbial communities from Algoma, Ontario, Canada - Jack Pine, Ontario site 1_JW_OM2H0_M3 (SPAdes) (version 2) | ecosystem: Environmental > Terrestrial > Soil > Boreal...
GCGCGCCGGCTTGGGTCGCCTCTCGGAAACGAACTCTTCGTTTCGCGAAGAAGGCGCGCAAGGCACGCTCAACCCGCTCGGCCGCTGGAAAGAACGCCTGGCGCAGGCCGATGTGGCCGCCATTGAAGCGACTGTGGGCGGGTGTCTGCGGGAAAATGGCTACGAACTGTCGCTTCCCGCGGCCGAGCGCCGTCGGAGCTTGCGGCAATCGTGGATGTGTGGCATGTATCCCAGCTTTCTCAGGAGCAAACTGTGGCTGAAGTTGCATACGCCAGTCGGCCGGCTCGCCAACATGTCTGTGCTCGAACTCGACGAGGAACCGGTGCAAGCGGCGGAGTCGGTGCGGTCCTGAGCATCGGATCGTTTCGCCTGCCCGCATCGCCGACAAAGGGCGCTTGGGCATCGCCGAGTCCGTTGGCTGCCGGTCCGGAATTGGGTCCGAGGCTAGGTAGGGTTGCACTCCCCCGGTAATGATCTCTACAGATGAATGCGATTTCCCTAACCTGGCACCCCGAAGGCGCGTTCCACCACGTCGGCTTCGTCGTGGCCTCGATTCCGAATTCCGTACAGGGCTTCGCCAGCATGCTGCAGGCGGATTGGGACGAGCAGGTTTTTCATGATCCCAACCAGGGCGTTCGCGTCACGTTCCTGAAAAGCCGGCGTACCGGCGATCCGCTCTGGGAACTGGTGGAACCGGCCGATGAACAATCGCCCGTGTATTCCTTCGCCGCCAAGGGCGATGGCCTGCACCACGTTTGTTATGTCGTGGACAATATGGAGCAGGCACTCGCCGACGCGCGCGCACTGGGAGCGATTGTCACGCGGCAGCCTATGCCGGCAGTCGCGTTCGGCGGCCGGCGCATCGCGTGGATCTACACCCGAAACCGCCTGCTGATCGAGTACCTGGAACGCTGATTCGATATCTACTTCAATGTCTGATTCGATATCCAATTTGCCGCCGGATCCAAAGGCCACTGAGCACAATCCGTCAAACCTGCGGGCAGAAGTTGACGGCTCAATCGCTCAAGGGTCTTTCGATCTGGCCTCGCGGCGGCTGGCCGAACTTTGGCGGCGCGATCCTGCGTCGGGGACGGCGAGCTTCGTAACTTCGCGACTCGACGAATTACGCGAAAAGTTACGCGAAAAGACGCGCGACCAGTTGGGCGGCGAACTCGGTCTTACGAAATTTAAACTGGCGATTCTGCGCTCGTTCACCGTGGAGCCCATCGTGCCGCTTTTTCGGGCCGAAGCATTCGCGTACGGCATCGACCTTGGAGTCCATGTCGGCGATTTCAACACCTACGTGCAGGACATGCTCGACAGCCAGAGTTCGCTTTACCGCTTCGCCCCGAACGCGGTCGTGCTGGCCGTGCGCGCCGACCAGGCCGCGCCCGAACTATGGCGTGACTTCGCCGATCTGGCGCCGGAAGCGGCGCAACAAGCCGCCGAGCGCGTGGTTCGAAGTTATGAGCAGTGGATCGCCACGTTTCGAAAACACAGCCAGGCGGCGCTGATCGTTCATTCCCTTGAGCGCCCGTCGTCTCCAAGTCTCGGGATTCTCGACGACCAATCCGAAGCCGGCCAGTCCGGACTCATCCGGCAGATCAATCGTGAACTGCGGCGCATCGCCGCAGAATTCCACGGCGTGTACGTGCTCGACTATGACGCGCTGGTCGCGCGCCATGGCAGCGAGCATTGGCACGATGAGCGCAAATGGCTGACGGCGCGGCTTCCCATCGCAGCCAATCATCTTCTTCATATGGCCCGCGAGTGGGTGCGTTTTATCGTGCCGCTCAGCGGCCGCACCGCCAAAGTTCTGGTCGTCGACCTCGACAACACATTGTGGGGCGGAGTGATCGGCGAAGACGGAATGACCGGCATTAAAGTTGGCCCCGAATATCCGGGCGCGGCTTATCAGGCATTGCACCGTGCCCTGCTCGATCTGTCGCGCAAGGGAATTCTGCTCGCTGTGTGCAGCAAGAACAATCTCGACGATGCCATGGAAGCGCTGGAGAAGCACCCCGGCATGCTGGTGCGCCCGAAACATTTCGCGGCGATCCGTATCAACTGGACCGACAAGGCGCAGAATCTCCGCGAGATCGCCGAGGAACTGAATGTCGGCATCGACGCGCTCGCCTTTCTCGACGACAATCCATTTGAGCGCGAGCAGGTTCGCGCCGCGCTTCCGGAAGTTACGGTCATTGCTCTGGGAGAGAGTCCGCTGGAGTATGCATCCGCCGTCAGGAATTGTGCGGCTTTCGAGCGGCTCACCCTTTCGTCCGAAGACCGGCAGCGTACCGAAATGTATGCCGCGCAGAAGCAACGCACCGGCGCCGAGCAGACCTTTCAATCGAAGGAAGATTTCTTCCGCTTCCTGGAGCAGGAAGCCGAACTGGAACCCGTGTCGGACCTGACGCTGGCACGGATCTCGCAACTGACGCAGAAGACCAGCCAGTTCAACCTGACCACCCGGCGCTACACCGAGCCGCAGATCGCGGACATGGCTAAAAAGCCGGACTGGCAAATATTTTCCATCCGCGTCCGCGATCGTTTCGGCGACCACGGGCTGGTTGGGGTCGCGATCGCGCACGACGAAGGCGAGCAGTGCGAGGTGGATACCTTCCTGCTAAGCTGCCGCGTCATCGGAAGAACAGTTGAAACCGCGCTGCTCGCCCATCTCGCCGAAAGCGCCGTCCAGCGCGGCTGCAAGCGGCTGGTGGGCTGGTTTCTGCCGACAAAGAAAAACGCTCCGGCGCGCGATTTCTACCTGCAACATGGCTTCAACCGGCAGGAGGCAAATGGCACCGGCTCGCTGTGGACGCTCGATCTGAAGAGTTCCACTCTACGCTGCCCCGATTGGATTAAGCTGAAGGTAACGACACCGTTGAATCACGGAAACTAAACCGGGAGGAAAGAATTGGCAGACAGTACGTTTGAACGGGTGCGAAGCGTGGCCAGCGACATCTTCGGAATTCCGGCGGACAAGATCACGGCGGAGTCTTCGCCGGAGACGATCGAGAATTGGGATTCCATGCAGCATCTGAATCTGGTTCTGGCAATTGAAGAAAAGTTCGGAGTGCAGCTCGAGCCCGAGGATATCGAGCAGATGAAGAACATCGGCGCGGTGGCGGCGCTGGTCGAGAAACTGCAATCGGCTCCGCGCTGATACGTTTAAGTTGCCATCCTGAGAGTTTGTGACTTTTTTGCGTTTGTGGCGAGTTTGTCGTCGTAACTATTTTGTTTGCGACATCGAATTTTTGACGACATCAAAAAGTCACAGACTCTGAGCGGAGCACGGAGTAAAATCCAACAGCCAACGCAGCCTCGCCCTCAGAAAAAGCAAGCTTTCACTGACAGCTGATAGTTAGCTGTCAGTCTTTGAAAAGATTGTCAAACGCCGCGCGAGCATCATTTGGACGCTGACTTCCCTTGCTGGATGTTTCTTTTTCGACCATCACGCGGATGGAATAAAACGAGCAGTCGTTGCGCTTGTCTTTGGGAGAGATTCGAACGGGGATCGGCTGATTGCATTCGAAGCGGCATGAAGGGTCAAAGTGTTCGCATTGTTTGCAGGCGTGCAGATCGAATCCGCATTTCGGGCATTGCCCGACCGGATCGGTGAGATGCAGCAGCAGCGCGCCGCATTCCGCACAGCGGGAGACGGTTCGCGTTCCGGGCATGTTCATCGGCCGCGGTCCGAAAGTGTTTTCTTTTTTCGGCGCCGACGGCTTCTCGAACTCTTTTTTCGGTCCGGCAGCAGAATCCTGGTATCCGCGTTGCCGGTACTTGCGGTCGGACAAGAAGTGCCTCCTCGAGAACGCTCATTCTCCGCCTTTGGCGCGCCCGGCACAAGAGGTTCTTTTGCACGGTCGGAAGAACCGGTTGGTGGAGGGCCATGAATTGTCTTTCACATATCAGGGTGCTACCATTCCGACAGACAGAGTAATTGAGGAGGTAGTTATGGCGGATCGTGATGGCAACAGCTTTTTGTGGTTCCTGGCAGGGCTCGGCGTCGGAGCTGTAGTTGGCGTGTTGTACGCGCCGCACTCTGGAGAAGAAACACGCGACGTGCTTCGCTCCAAAGCGCAGGAAGGCAGCGAGAAGGCGCGCAAGCAGGCTCGTCGGGCGCGGGAGCAGGCGAATGACTGGGTGGATCGCGGGCGCGACGTGCTCAACCAGCAGAAAGAGCAGTTCCGCAACGCTTACGAGGCCGGCCGCCAGGCATATAACGAAACGACCGCCGCCGGGGCTGAACCAGGCAAGAATCTTTAGCGGCGAAAGCAGAAGGAGCAGCCCAAGAGCAGCTGAGGAGCAGCCATGGATGACAACCTCCTAAAACTTTTTATTGCGGTGACGACGATTGCAGTCGCGGTCCAGGCGGGAATTTTGGTGGCCCTGTACGTCGCGGTCCGCAAAAGCTCGGAGAGGATGGAAGCTCTCGCCACCGAAGTGAAGAGTAGAGTTCTGCCCACGGTGGAAACGGCGCAGAATTTGATGGTGGAGCTGCGCCCAAAGATTGATGTCATCAGCAACAACCTCGCCGAGTCAAGCGATCTGGTGCGCAATCAGCTTGGCCGCCTCGACGCTACCGTCACCGATGTGCTCGACCGCGCCCGGCTGCAAGTCATCCGCGCGGATGAACTGCTGAATCGCACCATGGACAAAGTTGAAGAGACCAGCGAAGTCGTCCACAAGACCGTGATTTCTCCGCTACGTCAGGTGAATGGACTGATGGCCGCGATCAGCACCGGAGTCGACGTCTTCCTCGGCCAGAAGAGGCGCCATCCGAGAAACGGCGGCGGCGTCCCGCAAGATGAGATGTTTATTTAATGGATGATGGTGTAGGGACGGGGCTTTGCCCCGTCCAAGCGGTTCGGAGCCCCGCTCCCACACCGTTTTCTACTCTTATTCTTCCGCGCCGCCCGCCACCCGCTCACTTCTCACATCGGGCACGTAGATGGAGTGGACGTTCTGTTCGGCGGCCAACTTCTGGAAGGTTGTGATATCCGCATTCCGAACCTGCTCCCAGCTTGCCAGTAATTGATCGGTCTGTTTTTTCAACTTGTCGAATTCCTGGTACTCAGACTCGGTCGGAGCAGAGTCGGCGAAACCACCCACTGCCATGGCAAGAAACGCCAGCTTCGCGTCGATCCCCGGCGCGTAGGCAAGAGAATCCTCGCTGGCGCTGATTTTGAAATTAATCAGCGGATCGCGAACTGCAATCAGCTTTGCGTCCAAAGTACCCGCGCCATCGAACAAGGCTTTCGAGGAGTTACCCGGCACCAGGCGCTTCTTGAGCCCGTCCAGTTGCTCGCGGACGTCCTGTATTTGGTTCACCGCGTAGTAGACGCGATTCAACTGTTCGCGCACATCCATCTGCAACTTGAACTGTTTCTCCAGATCGCTTTGCGAAGTGGTGACTCGCGGATCAATCTTCACCTCAAACGGAGCCGTCAAGCTCTTGCCATTCGCCGTGAGCCGCACCTGAAAGTTGCCGGGCGGCACCATTGGTCCGCGCGCACCGTCATTGTATTCCCACAAAAAATAGCCGGGGACGCGGTTCGCCCCCTCATAGTGCAAATCCCACACAAAACGATTCAGACCATCTTCCGGCTTGATCTGCTTCTCCGGCTTCTTTTCGTCGGGATCGCGCGGTTCATCGAGCGGCTCGGTTTTCTTGCTGGAGTAGTTGCGGACCACATTGCCCGCCGCGTCCAGGATCTCAATTTTCACTTCCTGCTTCGGCGCCTTCTTCACGTAGTAATAAATGACTGCGCCGTTTGGCGGATTTTTTCCTGCAAAGACCAAGCGCGCGGGAGCCTCTCCGGTATGCACGCGATACGCCGTCGCGGGCTGGTAAAGATGCATGTCTTCCTTGGCAACCGAATCGGTGAACTGGCGCAGCGGCGAGACATCGTCCAGTATCCAGAACGCGCGCCCGTGCGTCGCCACTACCAGATCGTCGTTCTTAATGACGAGGTCGTGGATCGGCGTGATCGGCAGGTTGATTTGCAGCGGGCGCCAGTGTGCGCCGTCGTCGAAAGAAACAAAGACGCCGCGCTCTGTCCCGGCGTAGAGCAAACCCTTCTTCTTCGGGTCTTCGCGAACAGCGCGCACAAAAATTCCGTCGGGAATTCCGGTGGTGATCCGGCTCCAGGTCGCTCCGTAATCGCTGGTCTTGTAGATGTAGGGCGCGAGGTCGTCATTCTGATGGCGGTCAATCGCGACGTAGGCAGTGCCGGCATCGTGCGGAGACGCTTCAATCAAACTGATGCGGCTCCATTCCGCAAGGCCCTTGGGGGTTACGTTGGTCCAATGCTTCCCTTCATCGCGTGTGATCTGGATCAATCCGTCGTCGGTGCCCGCCCAGATCAGGTCTTTCGCCAGGGGCGAGGGAGCAATGGAAAAAACGGTATCGTAATACTCTGTACCGGTATCGTCCACCGTGATCGGGCCGCCCGAAGCCTGCTGCTTCGATTTGTCGTTGCGAGTCAGGTCGCCACTAATCGCCTCCCAATGCGTACCACCGTCGGTGGTTTTAAAAATGCGCTCGCCTCCGTAATAAATCGTGTTCGGATCGTGCGGAGATGTCACGATTGGCGCCGTCCACTGAAAACGGTGATCAAGTGGGGCCGCACCGCGCGCATCCGTGAGTTCCGGCCAAACGGCGATGCTCTTGACCTGGTTCGTGCGCCGGTCAAAGCGCGTGATGTTGCCCTGATAGTCGCCGGCATACACAATGTTCGGGTCGGTGGGATTGGGGGCAATGTATCCGGCTTCCCCGCCCCCAACCGGATACCAGTCGTCGCGGCCAATCGCGCCTTCGTCGCTGCGGCTGGCAATCGCCACGGTGGAATTATCCTGCTGCGCGCCGTAGACGTAGTAGGGCGTTCGCGTGTCGGTGATGACGTGGTAAAACTGAGCGGTCGGCTGGTTGTCTTCGCGGGTCCAGGACTTGCCGCCATCCAGGCTGACGGTGACGCCACCATCGTTCGACGCAATCATTCTTTTTGTATTCTTCGGATCGATCCACAGGCCGTGATTGTCGCCATGCGGAACTTTAATTTTGTTGAAGTTGCGGCCGCCGTCGGTGGACTTGAAGAACTCGACATCGGCGATGTAAACCGTATTGGCATCCTGTGGATCGGCGACCACGTGCATGTAGTACCACGCACGTTGAAACAGGCCGTGGCTGCCGTTTACGAGATCCCAAGTGTCGCCGCCGTCGTCGGAGCGATACAGTCCGCCGGATTCCTTGGCTTCGATAATGGCGTAGACTCGGTCGGAATTCGCTGCCACCGCCAGGCCGATGCGTCCGTAGGGTCCCTTCGGAAGGCCGTGCTCCTCTAGCTTTTTCCACGTTGTGCCGCTGTCCGTGGAACGATACACGCCACTGCCTGGCCCACCGCTGGAGAGCGTCCACGGCGTTCGTCGAGCTTCCCACAGCGAGGCAAATAAAATGTTGGGATTCTGCTGATCGAAAGCCACATCGATCGCTCCCGTGTTCTCGTCTTTGTAGAGAACCTTGTCCCAGGTCTTGCCGCCATCGGTGGTGCGGAAAACGCCGCGTTCCTGGTTCGGGCCAAATGGATGGCCCAGCGCTGCCACAAAAACGATGTCGGGATTGCGCGGATTCACGATCACCTTGCCAATCGCGCGCGAATCCTTCAGGCCAACATTCTTCCAGGATTTTCCAGCGTCCACCGACTTCCAGATGCCGTCCCCGTGCGAGATGTTTCCGCGAATGCACGCTTCGCCGGTCCCCACATAAACGACGTTGGGATCGGACACGGCGACCGCGATGCTGCCGATTGAGGGAGCTCCATCCTTGTCAAAAATTGGGGACCATGTGTTCGCCGCGTCAGTCGATTTCCAGACGCCCCCACCGGTCGAACCGAAGTAGTAGATCGTCGGGTCGCCAGGAATTCCAGCGGCTGTGAGAGAGCGGCCGCCACGAAATGGTCCGATGGAACGGTACTTCATTCCCTTGAAGAGCGGATCACCTTCGTTCTTTTCGTCTTTGTCCTTGTCATCTTTCGCTGACGGCTCGGATAAGGTAGGCGCGGTTTTTTGCGCGGCGTCCACCGTGCGATTCCCTTCCTTTTGCTGGGAGAAGGTCAGGGTGACAGACAATAGGACGAACAAGGCAAGCACTGCGGTGCGCACATCTGCTCTTTGAATCATGAATTCAATGGCCCCGGAACAAGAATTTTGTATGGCTAATGTTAATGCCAAAGGCGCGAAAGGTACAAACGGACGGACTTCCGAATGGCGGCCCAATTTTGCGTCGAAGGGAAGGAAGGCCTGTTGTTGAATTCCCCTGTGATTCCCCTGTGATTCCCCTGTGCACCCCCGTGCCCCCTGTGGTTAAGATTTGCTCCTCTGCGTCCTAACACTGCCAGCTTCCGGCTAGGTACCCGCGTAGTCAACACAAACACGACGAAACCTTGGTTGATTTCTACCGTTGCCGCCTAGAATGTGTCAAACATTTCTCGAATTTCTTGTTTGAAACAGAACGTGTTGAAAATGCAAAGACAGTTCACATCCAACGACGTGATCGCCCTGACCGGAATCACCGCCCGCCAACTGCAATGGTGGGACGAACGGGGCATTGTGGTGCCTGGCCGCCAGGGGCATCGCCGCATCTACAGCTGGGACCAACTGGTCACCGTGGCGGTTATCTGCCAGCTTCGCCGACGGGGCTTCTCCCTCCAGCGCATGCGCAAGGTCATCGGTTTCTTGCGGCAGGAATTCGGCACCAGCCTTGCCGCTACGGTCAGCGCGTCTTCGGAGTATCACCTTCTTACCGACGGCACTCATCTTTATCTGCGAACCTCGGCGCGACAGGTCGTGGACCTGCTGAAGAACGCCCGGCAGCCGATGTTCGATATATGCCTGAGCGACGAAGTCCGGAGGGTTCGAGCGGAGATTCAGGCGCGCAAGAAGACTGTGGTTTCGGAACGAGTTCGGCCATTGCGGCGGGATCGAAGAGCGTAATTCGGAGAGCGTAACTCAGTGAGCGTAAGGCGAGCGTAAACGGAAAGCGGGGGAGGCATGATGATCGGTGAATTGAGCATTATCAACGAATGGATTCCCGAGCAGATGGAACCCGGTACCGTCTTCGTGCTGGAGAATGCGGGCGAAGTGGGGGAGAGAGAAGACCCCTATTGGGCGGTGCTCTCCTGCCCTTCCTGCGGCACGCTGGGCTTGATTACGCGCAAGCAGATGGCGGGACTTCTGCCGACGATCTGTGGCTCAGCGCAGTGCTCGGCGCAGTTTTTCATTAAGGATGAGGAGATCACGGCGCGGAAGCCGTTTTAGCTGTCGCAGAGCTGCGCTCGGCTTGGACGGGGCGAAGCCCCGTCACCACATGGGCATCTACGTTTTCGGGACGGAGAGTCTTACCGGGACCTGCTCGACTATCTCGATATCAAATCCTTCCAGCGCTGCTACCCTTCTGGGGTGATTGGTTAAGAGTCGGATTCGCTTCAGATTCAGATCGGACAGGATCTGAGCTCCCAGGCCGATTTCGCGCTGAATCTTCCGCTCACTTTCGGGATGCGCCGGCAAACGCCGCTCGCGATGAAATGTGAGAACTGACTGGTCTCCAATTTTTTCAGTTGAAAACCCTTTCGAGGTTTGGTGCAGGTAGATCAACGCGCCTCGCTCTTCCTCAGCGATAATCCGTAGCGAAGCCTCGAGCGTCTGATTGCAATCGCACGCGGTCGCGCCGAACACGTCGCCCAGCAGGCAGTGCGCGTGCATGCGGACCAGGACCGGCTCGGACGAATCACTGATGTCGCTACGGCCGATATCGCCTCGAATGAGCGCCATGTGGGAATCACCACCGTCCACTTCGCTCTCGTAGGCGATCAGGCGGAATTCTCCGTACTTGGTTTCGACCATCGCCTCGCCTACACGATGCACGTAGCGCTCATGATTCATCCGGTAACGGATCAACTCCGCAACCGTGAGCATTTTCATTTCATGGGTGCGGCAGAACTCGATGAGGTCGGGCACACGCGCCATGGTGCCGTCGTCTTTCATGATTTCGCAGATGATTCCTGCCGGGACCATGCCGGCTAGCCTTGCCAGATCGACGGAAGCTTCGGTCTGGCCGGCGCGCACGAGGACTCCGCCCTTGCGCGCTCGCAGCGGGAACACGTGGCCTGGCCGCGCCAAATCCGATGGCCGCGTCGCTGGATCGATCGCAACTTTGATGGTCTGCGATCGATCGTACGCGGAGATTCCCGTGGTTACGCCGTCGCGAGCGTCAATCGCCTCGCAAAAAGCAGTTCCGTATTGCGATGTGTTTTCGCTGGTCATGGGACCGATGCGCAGGTGGTCAAGCCGTTCTTCGGTCATAGCCAGGCAGACTAAGCCGCGTCCGTACTTGGCCATGAAGTTGATGGCTTCGGGAGTAACTTTTTCGGCCGCCAGGGTTAGATCGCCTTCATTCTCGCGATCCTCGTCGTCGATTACGACGATCATTCGTCCGGCGCGGATCTCTTCAATCGCGGTGGGAACATCGGTAAAGGGGAGGAGAGGTGTCATAGTTCGCTACGCAGCGTTCAGATCGCGCCCCTTCGACGGCGCCAGTTCGTTCTGGTTCTCGGAACCGTGAAATAGGCTCTTCAGAGCCCGCGTCATAGCCCGGACGATCCATCGCATGGCGACTACAATCACCGCCAGGAAGGCGGCAACGATCAAGGCCGCCGCGATTGGGTGCCGGGTAGCAAGCCAAGTCAGGAACACCGCGAGCGTATCTTCTCCCGCGCTGAGTGCGAAATTCGAAAACGGCTCGGGAGACGGTGTCACGGCTACGCGCGCCGCCGTCTTGCCGCCGTGGGCCGCCAAGGCTATCGCCCCGCCCGCCAGCGCCGCCAGCAACTGCTTTTCCGGCGACAGCTGGGAGGTCGCGCCGTAGGCAATCAGGGCCGCCACCGGGATTCGAACAAAGGTGTGCAGGGCATTCCAGAACAAATCGAAAGCCGGGATTTTGTCAGCAAACAGCTCAATGGCAAAAAGCACACTGGAGGCCGCAATCACCCACCAACTGGAAAGCAGATGCAGACCGGAAGGCAAATCGAGGCCGGCATGGGTCAGAAGCCCGAGCGTAGCCACCGTGGCATACACGTTGAGGCCGGCCGCGAAGCTCACCGCCACGATTAACCCCGCGAGTTCGGAGCCGCCAAACTTCATGTCTGCCAGCATATCCAGACTCCGCTTTCTCCATCCAGCAAAAAAGGAAAGGGTCGCTTACGGCGACCCTCCCTGAGAACGAGTTCGAAAACGTGGTTCGAAAATTTGGATCGAAACCCGCTTCCCTGCAGTTACAGGGTGGATTCGATTTCAAAGCCCCAAGCTTCGAGCAAGGGCTCGGGGATGTACTTGGAATTCTTGTTCCGGCGCGCCCATTCCCGCAGCCGTGTAGAGCGCAAGTACTGGTCGGGGGAGAGCTTATACTCGTGCACAACCTGCTCAAATTCGGTGATTGTGGGAGTAACCGGTCCAATAGGCTCGGGCTTGCCCCAGTTAGGGTTTCCGCGTCGCTTAGCCATGAAAAATATACCCTCTTATGCGTGGAATAAGGACTTCTTCTTAATTTAGGCCTCTATGTTCTTTGATTCCAAGAAGCGTCCAGGGGATTCACCCACAAAAAAGGAAACCCAGACCAACAGATTCTAGCCCCTCGGCGTCTATGGAAGCTATTGATAATAATAGGTTTTTCACGGTTAGTCAATAGTAAAGTTGACTGAGTGGCGCCGGGTCGCATATCCCCTTTGTGCACAGCCACTTGCGGTTTGCACTGCGGGAACACCACCCAGGCCCGAAAGCTATGAATACACGTAGAGGATCCCTACCTCCCAGCCCGTAAGGACTGGTAGGGGAAGCCGTCTGGGAGAACGGGCCCGGAG
>Ga0209528_1000065_pt1 | contig 11858 bp, 8 predicted proteins | sample JacPinW_OM2H0_M3_FD_187970 | JGI IMG/M metagenome (GOLD analysis project Ga0209528, IMG submission 187970) | Forest soil microbial communities from Algoma, Ontario, Canada - Jack Pine, Ontario site 1_JW_OM2H0_M3 (SPAdes) (version 2) | ecosystem: Environmental > Terrestrial > Soil > Boreal...
ATCGACGCGCACTCAGGAGCTATGGGCGGTTCGCAGTCGCAGGAGTTCATGGTGCGCACTCCGGCGGGTGAGGATCTAATCGTTAGCTGCGAGAAATGCAGCTACGCGGCGAATATGGAGAAGGCTACGTCGAAGCTTGCTCCGGTCGAAGACCTGAAGCCCGAGGGCGATGGCCAGCCGCTCGAAGTGCATACTCCGGGACAGAAAACGATTGAAGACGTGGCGCGGTTTCTCGGTGTCTCTCCGAAGAACAAGATCAAGACTTTGGCGATGATGATTACCGAGGAAGATGCGAAAACGGGCAAGGCTCGTGCGCGGGCCGTAGTGTTGCTCATGCGCGGCGATCACCAGATGAACGAAGCCAAGCTCTCGATGGCGGTTGCGGGCAAAGAGGCGCGTCCCATGCAGGAGGACGAGATTCGCGAATTGTTCCACTCGCCCGCCGGATACCTCGGGCCGCTGGGCGTTGATTGGGCTAAGGACTTGACGGATTCGGGCAAGCCCATCCTGCTTGTCGATAAGGCGCTCGAAGGCCGCATAAATCTGATCGGGGGCGCGAACAAAGAGAACTATCACGTCAAGAACCTGACGCCGGGCAAGACCTTTCATCCTACGGCCTACGTCGACCTGCGCAGCGTGAGCGTGGGTGAAGATTGTCCGAACTGCGGCGCTCCGCTGCGCATAGATACCGCAGTCGAGATTGGACACATCTTCAAGTTGGGCTACAAGTATTCGGAATCCATGGGCGCCCGCGTGCTCGATCGCAACGGCAAGGAAGTGGCGCCGATCATGGGCAGCTACGGGATTGGCATCGAGCGCATTTTGACTGCGGCTGTCGAGCAGAGTAATGACGAGAACGGCTTCTGGCTGCCGCCTTCGATCGCGCCATTCGAGGTGGTCGTGGTGTCGACTAACTCCAAGGACGAGGCGATCCGTAGCGCCTCCGAAGACATTGCCCGGCAGTTCGAAGCCTCCGGATACGACGTTTTGCTCGACGATCGAGACGAACGGCCGGGGGTGAAGTTCAAGGATGCCGACCTGGTGGGCATCCCCTTTCGTATCAACGTGGGGAAGAAGGTTACCGAAGATACTGTGGAAGTCGTTCGGCGCTCGACTCTCCAGCGGGAGGACGTTAAGATTTCTGCCATAACCGAGTATTTCCAGGGACTGCGCCAGGCACCACAACAATGACTGGTCGCGGGCGTTCTTAGCCAGGAGAGCAGGCGAGGAGAGCAGCCCTTAGCGCACGACGGAAAGCTCGCAATTGGGAAGTCGCAACCAGCGATTTGGCGATTGTTTCTTATGGCGACTCTGAAATTAATGATAGGCCTGGCCCTCTTCTGTATATTGGGCCTGGTGGGCGTCAAGCTCATCCCGCCGTACTTCTCGAACTACGAGCTGGAGGATGAGATCAAGACCGAGGCCCTGCAAGCGACCTACAGCACGCGCTCGGAAGACGACATTCGCGATGCCGTCATCAAGCATGCCCGCAACTACGATATTGCGCTGACGCCAAAGCAGGTGCGTATTTCGCGGGTGGGCGGGTTCGGCACTGGCACTCTCGCCATTGAAGCCGACTACAGCGTTCCGGTCGATCTGCCCGGCTACTCGACCACAATCGAGTTCCATCCTTCTTCGAAGAACAAAGGCATTTACTAGGGGATAGCTGTTGGCTCTCCCTTGGCGATGGTCGGCCTCGCATCATCCCCGGGACCACGAGATGGATGCGTCTATGTCTACACACCCGTCCATCGTTTGACACGCATCCAAATAGGTATAGGGGTCGTTTTGTGATTTAGAATCAATCAGAACCACGCCCTAGCTCCAAATTCGGTCCCGGACTGAGAATTGCCCCTGTTCATGATGAACCGTTGTCTCCATGGCCATTAAGCTGAAAATACCGACGACGCGAAGCGCTGGCCAGCGCGGGAGAAGCCGCGGGCAAACGAGCTTGCTCGCCCGCGATCCCGTCGTACGGATTGCCCTGCTTGGTTTTCTCTCGCTGTCGCTCCTGGTGGTCGGTTTTTTTGCCTACTGGTATGTGAAGTACGACCGCATCATCGAGCAGCGTTTCCGCGGTCCGGTATTTGCCAGTTCGGCGAAGATTTTCGCTGCTCCGCAGGTAGTGAAAATCGGATCGAAGTTGACCGTCTCTGAGATTTCGGCGGAGCTGCGTCATGCGGGCTATTCCGAAAAGGAGGGCGCATCTCCGCTGGGCAGCTACCGTCAGCATGGCGGCTCGATTGAAATTCTGCCCGGACCCGAGTCTTATCACAGTCCCGAACCGGCCACGATCAGCGTCGCGGACGGAGCGGTTTCGGCCATCAACAGCCGCGCCTCCGGAGATCTGGAGGCCTATGAACTCGAGCCCCAGATGCTGGCTTCGCTGTTCGACGCCGAGCAGCGTTCCAAGCGTCAACTGGTGAAGTACGACGATATTCCCAAGATTATTGTGGAGGCGGTTACGTCGATCGAAGACCGCCGCTTCTTCCAGCACAGCGGAGTCAATTTCCTGCGCCTGGCCGAAGCCGCATGGGTCGACTTTACCCATCAGCGCCATCAGCAGGGTGGTTCGACCATCACGATGCAGCTCTCACGGGCATTCTTTCTGAGCCCGGAGAAAACGTTCAGGCGCAAGTTGATTGAAATCCTAATCGCGGTGGAGTTGGAACAGAAATTCTCGAAGCAACAGATTTTCGAGTTCTACGCCAACCGCGTCGATTTAGGACAGCGCGGATCGTTCACCATCTCCGGCCTCGCCGAAGGGTCCCGTTCTTATTTCAATAAGGATCTGAAAGACATCACCCTGCCGGAAGCCGCGCTGCTGGCTGGATTGATCCAGGCCCCCAGCTATCTTTCTCCCTATCGCCACCCCGAGCGGGCGCTGGAACGGCGCAATACCGTGATCGAGTCCATGGTCGACACTCACGCCATCACGCGTGAACAAGCCGATAAAGCCAAGGCGGCGCCGCTGAAGCTGGCCCCGCCGAACGTTGAGGCGAGCGACGCGCCGTACTTTGTGGATATGGTTCGCGATACCATCATCAGCAAACTGAACGAGCACGAGGTCAACGACCAGGAGTACCGCATCTACACGACGCTCGATCCCGCACTGCAACGGGCGGCGGCGCAGGCGGTCGAAGCTGGCTCTAAACTGGTGGACGATCAAGTCACAAAGATGCGCACGCACAAGAAGAAGATCGGGAAGAACAAGTTTGAAACCACCGTCACTCCCGGACCGCAGGCGCAGATAGCGCTCATCGCCATGGACCCTCACACCGGCGAAATCAAGGCGCTGGTGGGCGGACGAAATTACGGAACGAGCCAACTGAACCACGCGCTCGCCAAGCGTCCCACCGGATCCATCTTCAAACCGTTTGTGTATGCGGCCGCCATGAATACGGCGCTCGACGGCTCACCGACCGTGATCACTCCAGCCTCCACGGTTCCCGATCAGCCTACAACGTTCTCCTACGGCGACCAGATCTATGAGCCGCGCAACTATAAAGAGGAGTACCACGGCGACGTCACGCTCCGCTATGCGCTGGCGCTTTCGCTCAACAACGCGACGGTGAAATTGGCGGAAGAAGTGGGCTACGACAAAGTGGCAGATCTGGCCCGGTCCGCCGGAATCGCATCGGTGAAAGCCACGCCGGCGATGGCGCTGGGCGCCTATGACGCCACGCCTATCGACATGACGGCCGCCTACACCAGTTTTGCGAACGGCGGCGTGCGGCTTTCACCAGTGTTCGTAAATTCGGTGCGCAACGCCAAGGGCGACATCATCGTCAACTTCGGTACCGAGAAAAAGCAGGTTCTCGATCCGCGCATCGCCTTCCTCATGACGAACATGCTGGAAGGAGTTGTGAACTTCGGCACCGCCTTCGGGGTGCGCTCCCGCGGTTTCACCGCCCCGGCCGCAGGGAAGACAGGCAGTTCGCACGACGGCTGGTTCGCTGGGTACACCAGCAATCTGCTATGCGTCGTCTGGGTGGGATATGACGATTATAGCGACATTCGCCTGAGCGGGGCGCAGACTGCCGCCCCCATTTGGGCCGAATTCATGAAGAAAGCGGTTGTGCTCCCACGGTATTCGGACGTGAAGCCCTTCCCCCAGCCGGAAGGCGTGGTGGATGTGCAGCTCGACAAAATCACCAACCGCCTGGCAACTCCTTCCTGTCCAGACACTTACACGATTGCCTTCGTGGCCGGCACCGAGCCTCGCGACACCTGCGACCAGAGTGGCGGTGTGCAGGGGTTCTTCTCCCGAATGTTCGGCGGAAATTCCGAGAAAGCGCTGCCTCCGCCCACCGCGAACGGGAACCCGCAACCTGCCACTGGTGTCCAATCTGAAGAAGAGGCCAGCAAAAAGAAAAGCTTCTTTGGCAAGATTGTGGGCGTGTTCAAGGGAGACAGCGCCTCCCCAAAGAATGACAAAAATGCGCCGCCGCCGTCTAAAAGTAGTGACAGCGGCGCGCCGCCGCAGTAGTCTGGAGTTCGTCTGAAGTTCGTTGACGTTCGATCGCGTTTAGCCCGGGGGTGTATATGCGTTCCTGGATCCGCATCGGCTCCGTATCAGTTCTCTTCTCTGCCCTTTTCGTCCTCCCGTTGCAGGCTCAGAATTCCGAGCAGGTGGAAGTCGGCCCTCCGCCGCTGCACCGCGCCGATCCCCCCGCTCCCGGAGCATCGCCCGAGGAACTCGAAAAACGAGGCGACGAACTGCGCACGCAGAAAAACTTTCTCGACGCGGTCGATTTCTACCAGGCGGCGCTGAAAGGCGCGCCGGGGAGCGCGTCCGTGTTCAACAAGATCGGGATCTGCCAGCTCATGACGCAGCGCTACAAAGATGCCAGGAAAAGCTTCGAACACGCCATCCGAGCCGATCGTAAACATTCCGACGCTTACAACAATCTCGGCGTCATTTATTACCAGGCGCATAACTATAACGGAGCGATCAAGCACTACCAGAAAGCGATCTCGCTGAACAACGACGCAGCCTCCTACTACAGCAACATGGGTGCGGCCTATTTCGGCAAGAGACAATTCGAAAAGGCCATACTGAACTATTCCAAGGCAATGGAGCTTGATCCCGACATCTTCGAGCGCACCTCGCGCGCCGGAGTTCTGGCCCAGCTTCCTTCTCCTGAAGACCGGGCCCACTACGACTATGTTCTCGCCAAACTGTACGCCAGGACGGGCGTGCCAGAGCGTTCCTTGCACTATCTGAAGAAGGCGATGGAAGAGGGTTACAAAGACATTAACAACGTTTACAAAGACAACGAGTTCAGCACCCTGCGCAACGATCCTCGCTTCGCGGAACTGATGGCCGCCAAGACCACGTCCATCCCGGATTAGAAGCCGAAACCTTGCTGGCAGGGAACGAGCGAGAGAAAAGCGGGAAAATCCGAGAATCCCCGAAACTTTCCCGTGGCAGCTGGGTTTTCAGGTGCAATGCTCCTGAAAACAACAGGGTGAGTAGGGAGAAACAAGCACCCGCCGGTTGCTAACCCGAGCACGCCCCAAGCAAGCAACCGGTGGGTGAGTTGGAACATTTAGCACTCAGCAATTAGCATTTAGCTTCTCTCGGAAATGTAGTCTTCTACTGCCTGCTTCCATTTGCCTTGGGCTTTCAGGATGTATTCGACGGCGTCGCGGGCGGCGCCGTCTCCTCCCGCGTGGGGCGTGGCCCAGTGGGCTTCGGCTTTGACCTCCGGACGCGCGTTCTTCACCGCGATCGCCAGGCCGCATTTGCGCATCGCCGGCAGATCGATCACGTCGTCGCCAACGAAAGCGGCTTCGGCGGCAGTGATCCCGTCCTTTTCAAGAATCTGCGCGAATACCGACGCCTTGTCCTGAATGCCCTGATATACGTGGTCAATCTTCAGATCGCGCGCGCGCAGGGCAACGGTTTCGGAGATGCGCTTGGTGATGATCCCGGTCTTGATTCCCGCGAGGCGGGCCAGCGAAATAGCGGTGCCGTCGTGGGCGTTAAAGCCTTTGGCCTCGATCAGGCTCGTGCTCTGGAGACCGAAACCGCCCTGTGTCTCTCTCCGGGAAACGCTCTCGGCAGACTTTTCGAGAAGACTTTGCTGAGCGCCAGATTGCTCGCCTCCGGAAGGCGCGGGAAATATCCAGATTTTGCCGTCGGTGAGGACGCCGTCGACGTCGAAGAGAATAAGCTTAATTTTGCGGGCACGAGCGGCGGCAGATGGTTTGGGCATCGCCCGAATTCTAGCAGGCCGCGGAAAAACTCGGCTTCGTATCAGCGCGACGCATTCGCGATCAGCGACTGGTTAGGCTCTTTGCTCTTGCCGAGGAAGCGTCCCTGCCTAAGCCCGTCCAGTTCCGCACACCACTGCGCGGGATCCGCAATGAGCGGTTCCAGGAGCACTCCCTCCGCCACGCGGCGCACCCGAACCGGACTGCCCTCAAAGCGAAACTCGCGTGGCCGCCGCACGGCCTGGCTGCCTCCATTCGGAAACAGCTTGGCAATTCCCGGATTCGGCATTGGGCAACTCCTCTTCACAAATCGCGATCATGAAACCGGATGATGACGAATGGCATACACCACAAAAGGACTTGGCTTTCTTGCAAAGAAAATTATGCGCTGGCTTTGTCGATCCTGGCTTCGTCCATCAACGACACTGGCTTGTCGCCTGACGCCGACGTTTCCAACTCCAACTGCTCCTGCCCGCTGAGCGCGGACACCTTCCCGCGATAACTCTTCAGGTGCCGCTGCGCGGTCTCGAATGCTTCCTGCGCTTTGTTCAGATTCTTGCCCACGTTTTCGAACCGGTTCTGGAAAGAGTCGAAGGACTTCTGCGCCTTGGCAAGTTCGGCGCGGCTCTTCTCGAAGCGGCTGGCGACTGCGTACCATTTGTGCACCAGCGCAATCGTGTGCAGCGTCATCAGCAAGGTGTTGGGCGAGACGGGAAAGACATGCTGCTCATGCATCCAGTCGCCCAGTTCGCGGTTGCGGATCACTTCCATATACAACGTCTCGCTCGGCAGATACATGAGCGCGATTTCCGTCGTGCCATTCTCCGGTTGGATGTACTGCTGAATGCGTTTGGCCTCCGCCTTCATCACGCGCACCAGCGCAATACGAGCCGCTTCAATCTCCGCTTTGTCGTTGCTTTCGAAGAGCGCAATCACTTGCTCGCGAGGAAACTTGGCGTCGATCGGCAGCTTGCGATCGGGGAAATAGATGACGGCGTCGGCGCGTCCTCCGCCCTCGCCCGGCGATGACTGCAGCGCGAACATATGCGCGGGCAGGAAGTCAGCGAGGAGCCGTTCCAGGCTCGCCTCCCCGAACTGGCCGCGCAGATGCGGAAGCTTAAGCAGGTTGTTGAGATCGTTGATCGAGTGGCCGAGGGCGCCCACTTCACGGAGCTGCTCTTCCGCATTCTTCAAGTGTTGCTGAACTCTTTCGAACTGCGCAAAGCCTTCTTTAATGTTCTGATCGAGCTTCTCCTGCACCCGCTCGGTGATCGCCATCAGCTTCTCGTCCACGCGATCGCGAATCGAGTCAAGGCTCTGCGCGGTCTGCTGATTCAGGCTTTGAAATTCGATCTTGAGTTGCTGGGTAGTGAGTAGCAGAGAACTGGTCATCTCGCTGCGCCCGTCGCTCAGACTCCGGTTTTGTTCTTCTCTTCCCGCGGCAAGTTGCTGCTCGACCGAGCTCCGAATCTCCGAAAACCCTTGCTGGATGCGGTCTGTGACTTGCTGGCGCAGGTCCCCCTTAGTCTGCTCCAGCCTACTGGCCATATCGGCAGTGGCGGAACTGAACTTCTGGCCGAGGCTGGTGCCAAGACTTTCGAGCAGGCTCGCAACCTCCGCTTTTACATCCACTTGCGCGGCAGCCGAAACGCGGCGCAACAGAACAGCCGAGAACCCAAGCAGGACAAGGGCTCCGACGAGCACGGTAACCAGCGGTAAGGTCTCCATCGTAAGTCGCTGAGCTAAATTCTAGAGGTTAGCGTGAGAGATGGAAAGCGGAACTTTACCGGCAACCCCGCACCGAAACGTTCCACCAACTATCATGCTCCGGACCTTGGCTGTTTCCCTCGCGATGTTGGCAGTAATTCCGGGCCCGTGCGCGGCACAATCAACTCCGCCGCCAGCCGAGGTTCGCAACCACGACATCCATCGTAAGCCGCCCTCCCCCCCATCGAACTCGGCGGCGGAGTCCTCCTCTGGTGAGGACTCCGCCGCCGAGAGCGACCTTTTGCAAGCGGCAAACAAGAGCCGCGAACTCGCCGGCGTGCCGCCGTTGCGCATGGACGAAAGTCTGCGGGAAGCGGCGAAAGCGCACGCCCGGCGGATGGTTGAGAGCGAGCGTCTGGAGCATCAGTTGTCCGGTGAGCCCTCCCTGCTCGAAAGAATCGCACTGGTCGACCCGCTGGTCAGCCCTCTGAAAGGCGCGCTGAAAATCGATCGCGCCGGCGAGAATATCGCCTACGCTCGATGCGCTCCGGACGCGCATGAAACTTTGATGCGCTCGCCCCCGCACCGCGAGAATCTGCTCGATCGCGGATTCAATGTCGCGGGCGTCGCGGCTTTCTGGAGCAAGGGACGACTGTATGTGGTCCAGGATTTCGCGCACGAGGTTCCGTCGTACACTGCGCAGCAGAGCGGGAAATTAGTGAGCCGGGCGATTGACGAGATGCGTCAACAGGCGGGGCTGCCGGAGCTCGCCCAACTCACGCCGCCGAAGCTTAACGAAACCGCCTGCTTGCTGGCCGGAGAGGGTCTTCGAAACGCTCAACTGCTCTCTACCGCCTATGACAATCGAAAAATGATTACGTACACGCAGAGCCATCCGGAGATACTCCCGCAAGCCGCGTTGCGAATGCTGCGCGATCCAGGCGTTCGCCAGTTTGCTGTGGGCGCCTGCTACGCGCACAGTGCGGCGTATCCGAATGGGACTTACTGGCTCGCGATTCTTCTCTACTGACTCTTCTCCGTTGCGCTTATCGATTGGCTGAAGATCCCGCCTTATGGCGTTCGCAGACAGAAGTGTCCGCGCCACACGGGCCTGGCACGTGGGCGGTGTGCTAACCTGCGAGCATCTGATCCTTCAACATCTGGCCCGCATGGAACACGCTCCGCGAATCCGCATCGGGACTGCCGGCTGGTCGTATAAAGACTGGGACGGAATTCTGTATCCGCCGGAAGTAACCCGGAAGAAGGTGCATCCGGTCGAATTTCTGGCGCGATTCTTCGACGTCATCGAAATCAACACGTCGTTTTATGGACACATACGGCCGGAACTTGGACGGCTGTGGTCGCGCAAGGCAGGGGCAGTCAATCCTAATTTTCTTTTTACCGCGAAGCTGCACCGGTCGTTCACCCATTCTCCACTGGCGGTGATGGAACCAACTTCGGCGGCCAGCATCCGGCCGAATGACCGGGATGAACAACTTGCCAGAGAGGGTCTGGACTCGCTGGCCTCGGAAGGCAAGCTGGGCGCGCTGCTCATTCAGTTTCCCGTCTCGTTCAAGAACACGAGTCTGAACCGCGAATACCTGGAGCAGTTGTTGCGGCTGTTCATCGAGTATCCGCGAGTGGTCGAAGTGCGGCACGAGAGTTGGGATAATCCGGAGACGATCGCCGAATTCATGCGCCACAACATTGGTTTCTGCAACATCGATCAGCCGCTCCTGGGGCGTTCTTTGGCGCCGACCGAGCATGTTACGTCGGGCGTCGGATACGTCCGCCTGCATGGCCGCAACTACGAGCAGTGGTTCGACAGCGATAACCGCAACGACCGTTACAACTATCTCTACAAGCCCGCGGAGCTGGAGAAGTGGAAAGAAAAAGTGGAGATCGTCGCGCACAAAGCCGAGTCGACGTTCGTGATTGCGAATAATCACTTTCAGGCAAAGGCCGCGGTGAATGCGCTCGAGTTAAGGCACCTGCTGGACGGAAGGAAAGTTCGCGCCCCGGAGACGCTGGTGAAACATTATCCCGAACTGAAAGAGATGGTTGAGGTGGAAGACACAAGCGGCGAATACTCGCTGCTCGGTTGAAGAACAATGCGGAGTTCGCGGTAGCGGTGATACGACAAACGCTGCATAGAATCCCTGCCGCGGCTGTAGCACGATTGAGCTATGTCCTCGCGCCGCTTGGATGATCGAATCCGGGAACTGTCCGCACAGGCCCTAACGGCCGGGGATTCTGATTTGGACTCGACCTTTACCAGGCTGCAATCCTCCCTCCAGGAACATACCAAGCGACTGAGAAAAATGGCTGCTGAGCAATTTGGCGGCGCTGCGAGAAAAAGAAAAGAGCGGCGATCGGTCGGAACATCAAAATAAATCGATACTTACGAAGTGTAACGAAAGCGATATTCTGCTAGACTCTCCGCTAAGAGCGAGGGCAGGTTGCTGAGTCGGACAAGTTAAATGGGCGCCATCTTAAGGGAAAGTCTTTCGAAAGGCTCCTGGGAACTAATCTTGGGGCAGTCGCTGGAATTTGATCTGGCCAATCACAACTAAGCACGATTCCAAGCGGCTTGCCCAGGGGTGAGCCAATGGCATGGCACCCTGCTAAGCGCCACATTCCGGACGAATTGTCAGTTGAGTGGGACCCGATCCGGCGGGCCCTGGAAGAAAACGAAGACTGGTATCGCGATCTCGTTGAGCACAGCCAAGACCTGCTGTGCGTCCACGACCTTCAAGGCCGATTCCTGTCGGTCAATCCCGGTCCAGCGCGTCTGCTGGGTTACAGCGTAGAAGAAATGCTCCAGAAGCCGATGCGGGATTTTCTTGATCCGCAATATCGGGATCAGTTCGATGTCTATCTGCGCGAGATCGAGCGCGCCAGGGAGGCTCGCGGGCTGATGGCGGTGTTGACGCGATCAGGGGAGCAGCGGATCTGGGAGTATCACAACACGCTGCGCACCGATGGAGTGGCAACGCCGATTGTGCGGGGGATCGCGCACGACGTCACGGAACGGGTGCGGGCGGAGAAGGCGCTGCGCGCGACCAACGAGGAGCTGCGGAAAACGGCGCTGGAGCGGGAGCGAATGCTCCGCGAGTTGACGCTGTTCCGGACGCTGCTGGACCAATCGAACGATTCCATTGAAGTAATCGATGCGGAGACCCTGCGGTTCCTCGATTTAAATGAAAAGGCGTGCGTAGGACTGGGGTACAGCCGCGAAGAGCTTTTGTCGATGACGGTTTTTGACATCGATCCGGACTACGACGAAAGTCTGCGCACGTGGCTGCGACAGCAGTCGAGGGAGCCGGGATTCGCAATCATGGAAAGAACGCATCGGCGGAGGGATGGAACGACGTTTCAGGCGGAAGTGAATTTACGACAGCTACAACTGGAGCGCGCGTATATCGTGGCGGTGTCGCGCGAAATCACAGCACGGAAGCGAGCAGAGGAGAGGCTGCGAGAGTTCGGAAGAGTAGTAGAGAATCTTGAAGAACAGGTCGCGGTGGTGGACCGGGAGTATCGGTATGTAATCGCGAACCGGGCGTACCTGAGCTATCGGGGCGTGACGAAAGAGTATGTTGTAGGACGCTTGGTACCGCAAGCATTGAGCCCAGAAGTGTTTGAGTCAGTGGTAAAACACAAACTGGATGAGTGTTTGCGGGGGAAGGTCGTCAGCTACGAGGTCAGATATCGATATCCCGAGATAGGGGAGCGGGACATATCGGCCACCTATTTTCCGTTAGAAGGTTCGACAGGGACCAGTCACGCCGTGTGCGTTCTCCGCGACATTACGGAGCGGAAGCGGGCGGAGGAGGCGTTACGGGAGAGCGAAGCTCGGGAGAGCGCAAGAGCGAAGGAACTGGAGACGGTGCTGGAGACGGTGCCGGTACCGGTTTACATCTCGCATGACGCCG
>Ga0209528_1000066_pt1 | contig 11840 bp, 8 predicted proteins | sample JacPinW_OM2H0_M3_FD_187970 | JGI IMG/M metagenome (GOLD analysis project Ga0209528, IMG submission 187970) | Forest soil microbial communities from Algoma, Ontario, Canada - Jack Pine, Ontario site 1_JW_OM2H0_M3 (SPAdes) (version 2) | ecosystem: Environmental > Terrestrial > Soil > Boreal...
GACCTTGGCCTGGAAGTCGTCGGTATTCGCGACCGCTTCCTGCGCGATCTCAATTATGACGTCGCCCGGCGACAGCCGCTTGTCGGCGGCAGGCGAGGAGGCGTCGATACCGGTGATGACCACGCCGTTGACGGTGTCCTTGATGTTGTAGCGCTTGCGCAAATCACCGGACATGTTGGCGAGCTCGATGCCAAGGGTCTTCTTGACCACGTTCTGGTCGGGCACACCGCCATTCTTCGGTTCGGCGGCCGCCACCTTCTCGCCGTCCTCGAGCCGGCCGAGCGTGACCGTCTTGGTTTCTTCCTTCCCCTTACGGATAACGACCACGGGTGTTTGCTTGCCCACCGGCGTGTCTGCGACGACACGCGGCAGATCACGCATTTCCTTGATCTCCTTGCCGTCGAACTTGACGATCACGTCGCCTGGCTCGATCCCGGAAGGCTTCGCCGGCCCCTTGTCGTCCACCCCAGCCACAAGCGCCCCGCGCGGCGGCTTGATGTTCAGGCTTTCCGCGATCTCGTCGGTCACCTGCTGGATGCGGACGCCGAGCCAGCCCCGGCGTGTTTCGCCAAATTGCCGGAGCTGATCGATGACGGGCACTGCGGTCTTTGCCGGCACGGCAAAGCCGATTCCGATCGAGCCGCCGGACGGCGATATGATGGCGGTGTTGATGCCCACGACCTCGCCGTCCAGGTTGAAGAGGGGACCGCCGGAATTGCCACGGTTGATGGAGGCGTCCGTCTGGATATAGTTGTCGTAAGGGCCTGAATTGATGTCGCGGTTGCGCGCCGAGACGATGCCCGCAGTGACGGAGCCGCCGAGGCTGAACGGGTTGCCGATGGCGATGACCCATTCGCCCAGGCGCAGCTTCTCCGACTCGCCGAACTTGACTGCCGTGAGCGGCTTGTCAGGCTTGACTCGCAGGAGCGCGAGGTCGGTCTTCTGATCCTTGCCGATGAGCTCGGCCTTGAGCCGCGTGCCGTCATTGAGAATGACCGTGATCTCATCCGCCTCGGAGATCACGTGATTGTTGGTCACAACGATGCCGGACGGGTCGATAATGAAGCCCGAGCCGAGCGAGTTGACACGGCGCGGGCTGCGCTCGCGGTTCTGAGGATCGCCTGGTGCGCCACGCCGGTTAAAGAAGTCTCTGAACAGCTCGTCCAGTTGCGGATCGTTCGGCAATTGCGGCATCGGGCTATTGCGCGCCTCCACCTTCTGTGAAGTGGAGATGTTGACCACCGCGTCGATAACTTTTTCCGCTACATCGGCTATGCTGTCGGGGCCGCGCGCTGCATGGGAGACGGTGAGCGGAGCAAAGAGGATCGCAGCCAGCGTCGCCACGGCCAGGGCGGGCGGCCGGGTCTGCAGAATCAATGTGCGGAAAGTGCCGAGCATGGCTTTTGGCTCCTGAATCGATTATTGCGAGATTACTGCTCCCGTGCGCCTATCGACGCAAGGCCGATCTCGGGCGAGAAAAACTGCCGCCGTGATTGGGGCGGAAATCGGGACTTTGCCCAACTCCACGCTTAGCAAACCGGCGACGCTTCATAACGTTCCTGTCACCCCCGCACCAGCCAGATGAGAACGAGCCCGAGTACCGCGGACAGAATACCGGCGATGCGCAGGGAGTTTTCCGGGCTCTCCAAGGCAGTTGCGGCCAGCCGCTTGGCAGCCGCTGGAAACGCCGCAAACAGCAGCCCCTCGATTACAAGAACGAGCCCGATCGCAACGAGGAACTGGGCCATTTTCCCGAAACCGCGGCTGTAAGGGCGGGACTTGAGCTCCTATCGCGTGGGCGTTTCCGGGGGAGCGGCAGATCCGGGAGCGGCCGTGCTGGGCGGAGGAGCGGAGCCGTTGCGGGGCTTGCCCGCCGGGTCGCCGAAGAAGCGGAAGAAGTCCGAATCGGGTTTGAGCAGCATGCGCGTGTCATTGGAACGCAGACCGGTTTCGTAGGCCTGCATGGACCGGTAAAACGAGAAGAACTCCGGATCGCGCCCATAGGCTTCGGCGAAGATGCGATTGCGCTCGGCGTCCCCCTCGCCGCGGGTCTGCTCGCCCTTGGACTGCGCTTCCGCAACCAAAACAGTCACGTCGCGATCGGCTTTCGCGCGGATCTCCTGCGAACGCTGGGTGCCTTGCGAGCGGAATTCCTGGGCCTCGCGTTGGCGCTCGGTCTGCATGCGCTGATAGACGGCTTGGCTGTTCTGCTCGGGCAAATCCGCGCGGCGGATGCGCACATCGACGATCGAGATGCCGAACGCCTGCGCCTCGCTCTCGAGCTGCTCGCGCACCCGGGCCATGAGCTGCTCGCGCTGGTCGCGCACCACCTGCGTGAGCGTCGCCTCCCCAAGGACGCGGCGCAGCGCGGAGTTGAGCAAGGTCGAGAGACGCGAATTGGCACCCTCGATGCTGCCGACCGACTGATAGTATTTCAGTGCATCTACGATGCGGTAGCGCGCGAAGGCATCGACCACGAGGCGTTTCTGATCGGAGGCGATGACCTCTTGCGCCGGATTTTCCAGATCGAGAATGCGTTTATCCACGGGGATCACGGTGTCGATCAGCGGGATCTTGTAGTTCAATCCGGGCGCGGTAACGACGCGGATCGGCTGACCGAGACGCACCACCAGCGCCTGGCGCGTCTGATAGACGGTGAACAGCGTGCCGTAGGCGACGATGAGCGCGACGATGATGAGGGCGGCGACCAGACCGCCGAAGACACCCAGCCTCATCGTCCGCCTCCCGTTTGCGGCGTACTCTGCTGAGGACGTCGCATCAGCTGATCGAGCGGCAGATAAGGAACCACGCCGCCGCTTGCCCCGGAATCCATGATGATCTTGTCCGTGCCCCCGAACAATCGCTCCATGGTCTCCAGATACATGCGCTGCCGCGTCACGTCGGGTGCTTTCTTGTATTCATCGTACACCTTCAAAAACCGGGAGGTTGCGCCCTTGGCCTCGGCGACGGTCTGCTCCCGGTACGCCTCAGCGCCCTGGGTAATCTGCGCAGCTTTACCGCGCGCCTCCGGGACAACCTTGTTGGCGTAGGTCTGTGCCTCGTTCTGCGCGCGCTCGAGATCGGCGCGAGCCGCCTGCACGTCGCGGAAGGAGTCGATGACCTGCGAAGGGGGATCCACCTTCTGCAATTGAACCTGCGTTATGGTAATGCCGGCTCCATATTTATTGAGTGTCGACTGCATCAATTCCTGAACGGCGGTCTCGACAGGTTGTCGGGTGGTGAGGATCGGCTGAAGGGTGGAGCGGCCGACGATTTCGCGCATGGCGCTTTCCGCGACGGCTTTTACCGTGCCTTCGGGCTGCTGGATATTGAACAGGTAATCCCCGGCGCCGTCCGGTTTCACCAGCCAAAACACCGAGAAGTCGACATCGACGATGTTCTCGTCGCCGGTGAGCATCAGGCTCTCCTCGGGCACATCGCGCATCGTTGTGCCGCGACGCAGATCCTCGACAAGCCGCATGCCGATATCGATACGGTTGACGCGAGTCACTTTGGGGGTCAGCACCGACTCGATGGGATAAGGCAGGTGATAATTGAGGCCGGGCTTGGCGTCACGCACGTATTTGCCAAAGCGCAGGACCACACCGAGCTCATCTGGATCGACGCGAAAAAACCCGGACAATCCCCAGATGGCGATCGCGGCGAGCACAATCAGGCCAAGTCCCTTGCCGCCGAGATTCCCTCCGGGCAATACGCTGCGCAGCTTGTCCTGGCTGCGCCGCAGAAATTCTTCGAAATCCGGCGGCGTACTTCCGGATGGTTGCGGGCCGGAGCCCCAGGGCCCCTTGCCCCCTCCACTCCCGCCACCCGTTCCCCAGGGCCCGCCGCCCTGATTGCTCCACGGCATCAGCTGTCTCCTCGCTGCACCGCTCCAGCCGCCGGCGCTGTTACGACGTTATAGGTGAGGGCACACCGCCTTACAACGCGGCTCTATGTCCACATCTCAATTCCCCGGCCCGGTGCAGCGCGACGCGTGCCGCGCCTTCGCAGACCAGCTCAGACCGCTACTTTGGCCTTAATGTGCGGGTGGGGATCATAGCCCTCGAGCAGGAAATCCTCGTACCGGAATGCGAACAGATCGGTAGCCGCGGGATTGATCCGCATTGTGGGGAGCGGGCGCGGCGTACGGGTCAGCTGAAGCTTCGCCTGCTCCAGGTGATCGAGATAGAGATGCGCGTCACCAAGCGTGTGCACGAATTCGCCTGCGGCAAGTCCAGTGACCTGCGCCAGCATCAAGGTCAGCAATGCATAGGAAGCGATATTGAACGGCACGCCAAGAAAAACATCGGCGGACCGTTGATAGAGTTGGCAGGACAGCCGGCCCTCGGCGACATAGAATTGGAACATACAGTGACAAGGCGGCAGCGCCATCCTGTCGAGATCCGCCGGGTTCCAGGCCGTCACGATGAGGCGGCGCGAATTGGGATCGCGGCGAATTGAAGCAATCACGTCAGCAATCTGGTCAATGACGCCGCCGTCAGGCCCGCGCCACGATCGCCATTGCTTTCCATAAACAGGCCCCAGCTCCCCCGCCCCGTCGGCCCACTCATTCCAGATGGTCACGCCATGGTCATTGAGATATTTGATGTTGGTGTCGCCGGCGAGAAACCAAAGCAGCTCATAGACGATCGACTTGAGATGAAGCTTTTTTGTCGTGGTGAGAGGAAAACCCTCACGCAGGTCGAAGCGCATCTGGTGCCCGAACATTGACAGGGTTCCCGTGCCGGTACGGTCCTGTTTCACGGCACCGCGGGAAAGAATTCGTTCGATCAAATCCAGGTATTGGCGCATGGGTCACGGCTCGAAGGGCGCAGGGCCGAGTCGATGGAGTCTAGCGCCACGGCGGTGACGGATCGAGCGCGCCAGCAGGTTCGCGGCACATTTTGCACAGGCACAGGCAGAAGCGGGAACCCGCACAGTTCGCGGGAACAACCCCCGATCGGATCGCGCAGCCGCCCTACTCGACAAAAACCTCGTCCCGACGGCGGCGGATCTTCGGCAACGCCGCAATGACAAGCAGAATAATGGCGGTGGTGAGCAGGACCGCGGAGATCGGTCGCGTGAAAAACACGGTCGCATCGCCGCGAGCGATCAGCATGGCCCGCCGCAGATTTTCTTCCATCAACGGTCCCAGGACAAAGCCGAGTAGCATCGGCGCCGGCTCGAAGTCGTGTTTGACCAGCCAGAAACCGATGACGCCGAAGATCGCTGAAATCAGCACGTCGGTCGGAGAGTTGTTGATGGAATAGATGCCGATGCAGCAGAACACGATGATCGAGGGGTAGAGCAAACGATATGGCACGCGCAGCAGGCTCACCCACAGGCCGACGAGCGGCAGATTGATCACGATCAGCATCAGATTGCCGATCCACATGGATGAAATCATGCCCCAGAACAGCTCCGGCTGCTTGGTCATGACCTGTGGTCCGGGCACAATGCCGTGAATGGTCATGGCACCCACCATGAGCGCCATCACCGCGTTCGGCGGGATGCCGAGCGTGAGCAGGGGGATGAACGACGTCTGCGCGGCGGCATTGTTGGCGCTCTCCGGTGCCGCCACGCCTTCGATGGCGCCGCGCCCGAAGCGGGAGGGATCCTTGGCAATTTTCTTTTCGAAGGTATAGGCGGCAAAGGATGCAATCACGGCGCCTCCGCCGGGCAGAATGCCGAGGAGAGACCCCAGCGCGGTTCCGCGTACGATCGCGCCCGCGGAGTCGATCAGATCCTTGCGCGTCGGCATGAGTCCGGTGATCTTGGCCTGCACGATATCGCGGCTCTCCGCCGGCAGCTCCAGGTTGCGGATGATTTCCGCGAACCCGAATACTCCCATCGCGATATTCGCAAAGCCGATCCCGTCGGCAAGCTCGGCTATGTCGAAGGTCATGCGCCCGGCGCCGGTCTCCAGATCCGATCCGACCATGGACAGCAAGAGCCCGGTGAGCACCATGGCCACCGCCTTAAGCACCGAGCCCTTGGCGAGCACGACTGCGAAAATGAGGCCGAGCACCATCAGTGAAAAATACTCAGCAGGACCGAACAGCAGGGCGAGGCTGGTCAGCGGGGCGCCGAGCGCGGCGACCAGCACAGTCGCCACGCAGCCCGCGAAGAACGAGCCGATGGCGGCAATGGAAAGGGCCGGCCCTGCGCGGCCTTGCCGCGCCATCTGGTGACCGTCGAGGCAGGTGATAACCGAGGTCGCCTCGCCCGGGATGTTCACCAAAACCGAAGTGGTCGAGCCGCCATATTGTGCGCCGTAATAAATGCCGGCGAGCATGATCAGGGCGCCAACCGGCGGCAGTCCGAACGTAATAGGCAACAGCATGGCGATGGTGGCAACCGTTCCGATGCCGGGCAGAACGCCGACGAGGGTGCCAACCAGCGCGCCAATCAAGCACCACATAACGTTCAGCGGAATTGGAATGGAACCAAATAACCAATAGACGGAGTGAAAAAATACGACGCCCATGCCTTGTCCGAGATGCGACAGCAGTTCGGTCATGACTTCCCACTCCGAATTAGAAGCGCGGCCAGAGCTGGAAGGGCAGGCCGAGGAGGAAGACGAACAAGAGCCAGCAAAAGACCGTCATGGCTACCGCCGCGATGAGACTCTCGATCCAACGCATCTCCGTCGATCCCAGGATCGAGATCATGAAGGCCAGGAAGGTTGCCGGGAAAAGGCCCAGCGGCCGGATCATGGCAGCAAAAGCAAGAATGCCGATAATTACCAACAGCGGGCCCCGGATCTTGTATTTCTCGATCGGCGGTCCTTCGGCAAACACGCCGCCAACGGCCACCATGGCGCCGAGTGCCGCAAGTATCAGTGAGAAAAGTCTCGGGGCAGTGCCCGGACCAAAGGCAAAGCCGCGCTGCCCAGGCAGCTCGGCCGAAGAGATCAAGGCCAAGGTCGGCGCCATGACCAGGACGAGCCCACCGTAAAAATCCCGAGGACCCTGCACCGGTATGACCCCCATTGCCGTGCCGATTCCAGCAAGGGCAATAAGGACCGCTAGAATCCGCGGCACCATCGTCGTGTTGGGCATGTAAAACGAGAAGCCCAGCAGCGCCAAACCAAGCACCGCAACGATTGTACCGCCGATGACATTGTGGCTGCGGACCTCGGATACCCCACCCGCCCCCTGGGGGGATGGCGTTACGCTTTCCGACATGTTCCCTCCTGGACCCGCAATGTGCCCTGAACCTGATGCTCAGTTTGCACATGTTCACGGGTAGCACAATTCGGGGACCGGCGGGAAACAAAGTGGCTCATCCCAATGGGGGCTAGAGCCCTGCGGAACGTCTTGCATTGCAACTTGCGGGACGCGCACTTGGATGGATCAAGCGTATTTGACGAGTGGAAGCGATCCTCCACCAGCGAAAAGCTCGACGGGCGCAAGCCGGCGGATGGCTGCGCGAACTTGCGTACATTTAGAGCTTTCATATCAGGGGGTTCAGGACTATATTGGGGGTGCCGGAGCAATCCGGCTATGGCAATAAATGGTCGTCGGAATAAACCTTTCGGACCCGGGGGCAGTACCCGGCGCCTCCACCATTCAGCGGTCAGGAAACAGGGATCAGTAATCGGATCTGGGTCTTGTGATGCTGATTGCTGATGCCTGATTGCTGATAGCTGAAACGGGGGCGAAACAGGATCGACGAGGGCGTAAAGGGCGTACTTTTGCTCGGCATGGTTCCGCCGTTATCGGGCCAAACTCATAGTTGCCAACGACAACTATGCTCCGGTGGCCCTGGCCGCGTAATGCGGCTTGGAATACCGATCTAAAGTCCTGAGGTCTTAGCAGCCTCAGGCGGGGTACGGAGGCGCCTGGCAACAGAAGCCTCCACTTTCACCGCAAGCGCCCCTGATGTGCCCGCCGTTCAAGGCGCCCTGGCGCAGCGGGTCTTATCCGGGATAAGCTTGTCCCGGTGAGTTGATGGGCAAAGGGAGCCGAGCCAAGCGCAATCTGGATCGTCCATCCAAGTCTGTTCGGAAAAGGTTTTTCCGCCAATGGCAGTCGATCACATCCGGTATGACTTATTGACGCAGGACGCGTTGCGCGGCGTCCTGCGCACGGTCCTGGCAGATGCGGCCAAGAATGGGCTTCCGGGTGAACACCATTTCTACATTTCTTTGGATACGACCGCTGAAGGGGTGCGCCTATCCCCGAGAATGCTCGCCCAATATCCAAAAGAAATAACCATAGTCCTGCAGCACCAGTTCTGGGATCTGGAAGTCAAGGAAGACAGCTTCGAAGTGGGCTTGTCATTCGGCGGAATTCCGGAACGGCTGACCGTTCCTTTCGCAGCGATCAAAGGGTTTTTCGATCCAGCCGTGCAGTTCGGGCTTCAGTTTCAGGAAATGGCGGCATCGGCGAATGAAGGGGAGGAGGCTCTCGCGGAGCCCGCCGGCTCAGAACGGCTTAAAAAGGAACGGGCCGTCGAGCAGACGCAATCGCCAGCCGCGCTGCCTTTGGCGCCCCGGCCCGCGAACTCGGAGCCGGGCGTAGTCCCGGACGGTGCGCAACCCGACGCGGGTGCGGAAGTTGTGCGGCTTGATCGTTTTCGCAAGAAATAGCGCGGCATCCTCTCGGCAGATCAGCGACGTACCGTCGGCTCCGCTCGATCGGTGACAGGCTCGTTGCGCCGCGGGCGCGTGGCATGCGGCAAACTGACCAGAGATGAGAAGTCATCCAACATGCGCGCGCTAATCGCGGATGTCTTAAACCTGCATGCTGCGCGGTAGCCTTCCCGTGCCAGCGCAGCCATCAGCTGCGGATCCGTCATCAGACGCAACAATTGCGAGCGCAGTTTTGCTTCGGCGTCAGCGGCGCGGTGGTCGAAAGTCAGGCCGCTCACCCCGTTCTCGATGAACTCGTCAAAACACCGCAAGTTCGAGACAACCACCGCGCACCCTGCCGCCATTGCCTCGAGCGGCGCGAGACCAAAGGCTTCGCCCATTTCAGCAAGGCTGGGATATACGAAAATGGATGCACTTTTATACGCGCTTATCAGGGCGCGTTGTTCGAATATGGGACCAGTGAATTCGCATGCAGCTCCGAGCGGCCGCGCAAGTGCCGTGAGCTCTTGCAGGTAATCAGCACCATCCCCTCCTTGTGTGACCTCGTGAGGGCCGACGATCCTCAGTCGCCACTGGGCGAGCATGCCGGTATTATCTTTCGAAGTTGCCGCGGCGAATGAATTCAGTAAGAGATTGAACTCCTTTTCCCGCGCAATCCGCCCGACGAAAAGAATCGTCTTGCGCTTTGCATGCGTAACGTCCGGTAGAAAATAAGCGTCAGGAACGGGATACCCGATTGACCTTATTCTGCTGGCGAGGTGGGGCGCCTGTTTACGGATGGCATCTGCAACAGCGTTCGAAATTGCCTGCAGCCGATCGGCGCGAAAGTAAAGACCCATTTGATGTTTCGGGAATCTTGCTACGTGTACGTAGATCTTTCCTGCCCGACTGCGCGGCAGTAGGAGCGGCAAAGAGAACGAGTTCGTGACCGTGATGTCCGATTCCGGCAGCATACGTGCGATCCTTATGGCATACCGGAAATCGCGCAGCAGATTCCTGATGAGCGATGCTGTGCGATCGGTGGAAGGCACCCTGATGTGCCTTACTCCATTCACGATCTCCTCGCGCGGAAAATTCTTGTACGCGCGGGAGACAATCGTCACCTGATGGCCTGCTGCTGCGTAAGTTTCGGCCAGCAGCAAATGCACCTTTTCCACCGCTCCACCGAGAACAGGAGGAACGGGTAGAAACGGTCCGAGCAGTATGGTGATCCGCATGGTACCGGAAGCGTGAGCCCGTCATATCAATCGAGATGGAAGCGCATTTGCCCGGCTCAGCATCGATGGCGAAAAGGAGCAACCCGCCACTGTGCCGTCTTCATGGACCAGCAGGATCAAGCAAATTCCAGAATCACAGCATCCACCGCCAAGCTCTCACCTCTCCTGGCATGAATCCGCTTGACCACCCCATCACGGTCAGCGCGCAAGACATTTTCCATTTTCATGGCTTCGACCACCGCGAGCGTTTCTCCGGCCTTGACTTCCTGTCCTTCGGCGACCGCGATCGAGATGACCAGGCCGGGCATCGGACTGCGTACCGCTTTGCCCGAATCCACCACCTTCTTTGCCGGCATGAAACGCGCAGCTGCTGCTTCGCGCTCGGTATACACGTAAGCCCGGCTCTCGACCCCGCGATGCGACAGCTCGAAGCCATTGAGAACTGGTCGCACTTGCACGAATATCGACCGCCCGTCGAGGGTGCCGGACCACACCGGGTCACCAGGCTTCCACCGCGAGATCAGCACATGCTCTCTTGGCGGCGCGTCGATGAAACGCACCTCCAGCGGCGAATGATTCAGCCCCGACACAGCCGATTCGAGCAGCTTTGAGCTTCGCGCAGCCGAACCTGCATCACTACGGGCAATATCCAGCCTGACTTCACACTCGCCGAGTTGGACCATCCGGCGACGTTCGCGGGTCACCGCTTGACCTGGCCGCTGGCCGGAAATGGACCGCTTCCTTTCGCCTGCGACATGATCAATGCAAGCGGCCACTGCTGCAAGGGCATATTCAGTCTCGCCTTGCGGAACCGGAGCATGAAAGCCGTTTGGGAACGCCTCTGCCAGCAAGGCCGTTGACAGTTGACCCGCCTTCCAACGCTCATTCTGCATGAGCGTAGATAGAAACGAAATGTTATGTCGGACACCCTCGATGATGAAAGCATCGAGCGCGTCCATCTGCGCTGCGGTTGCGTCGTTGCGCGTAGGACCGTGGGTAATGAGCTTCGCGATCATCGGATCATAGAACAGCGAGATTTCGCTGCCCTCCCGAACTCCCGTATCGGTGCGAACCGTAACGCCCGCTGTTCGGGACTCCGGCGGCGGGCGATAACGCACAAGCCGACCGATTGACGGCATAAAGTTGCGCGCTGGATCCTCGGCGTAGATGCGCGTTTCGACCGCCCAGCCCGACAGCTTCACGTCGCTCTGCTTGAGCGAGAGCCGCTCGCCGGCGGCAATTCGAATCATCTGTTCAACGATGTCGATGCCGGTGACAAGCTCGGTCACGGGGTGTTCGACCTGAAGACGCGTATTCATCTCAAGAAAATAGAAGCTTTTGTCCTGTCCCGCGACGAACTCCACGGTACCGGCGGAGTCGTAGGCAACCGCCTTTGCCAAAGCGAGCGCTTGCCGTCCCATCTTCTGACGCGTGTTCGCATCCACGATCGTGCTTGGTGCCTCCTCCACGATCTTTTGGTTACGGCGCTGGATCGAGCATTCGCGCTCGCCGAGATGGATAAGATTGCCGTGCTTGTCGCCCAGCACCTGGATTTCGATGTGGCGTGGATCAACAATGAACTTTTCTATGAAAACCCGGTCATCGCCAAACGAGGATTTCGCTTCCGAGCGGGCGCGGTCGAAGCCCGTTGCGACCTCCGCTCTGGAACGCGCAATCCGCATGCCTTTGCCGCCACCGCCGGCGGATGCCTTGATCATCACGGGGTAGCCGATTTCCTCGGCGACCCTGACCGCCTGTTCCGCGTCGGCGATGGTGCCTAGAAAGCCGGGAACTGTGGCTACTCCCGAACCTGCAGCCACCTTCTTGCTTTCGATCTTGTCGCCCATCGCCGCGATCGCGCCGGGGTGCGGCCCAATGAAAACAATTCCGGCGTCGGCCAATGCCTCTGCAAAGGCGGCGTTCTCCGAGAGAAAACCATACCCTGGATGCACCGCTTCAGAGCGCGTTCTGCGACAGGCCGCGATAATCTTGTCAATGACGAGATAGCTTTGCGAAGCGGCGGCCGG
>Ga0209528_1000067_pt1 | contig 11822 bp, 15 predicted proteins | sample JacPinW_OM2H0_M3_FD_187970 | JGI IMG/M metagenome (GOLD analysis project Ga0209528, IMG submission 187970) | Forest soil microbial communities from Algoma, Ontario, Canada - Jack Pine, Ontario site 1_JW_OM2H0_M3 (SPAdes) (version 2) | ecosystem: Environmental > Terrestrial > Soil > Boreal...
TGCGCATCTCGTCAAGCGCGGGATCGTCGTGAGGTTCAAGAGCTGATCGACGTACTGCTCGCTCACGCCCCCCGTGAGGTATGCCGGCCAGAAAGGCTGCGAGATAACGATCTCGGCATCGGGCAGCTGCCGACGCGCGGCTAATGAATCCACCGTTTCAAGCCGATGGAGCACCCGCGGGTTGCCTTACCATGCGAGGGTATTTCGTGTGCTGACCCCTTACCGGGAAGACCGTCTTACAACGACGTGACCGGTTGGAACAGATCATCAATCCTGTTCCCGGCATCCAGATTGGCGACTACGTCGAGAATCGTGGAATCGCCTAGCCAAAGAGAAAGAACTTGAGGGCATACTTGCCAAGCAAAACCGAAAGAAAAGGTAGTCGCAAACATTTTGGCGCGTTGCTACATGGCGCATAACGAAACGGACGGCTGCGCTATTTCGGTCACTCCGGTACCTGGTTTAGCGAAAAGGAATTAAAAGAAGCGATTCATCGGTTGAAGCGGCCCTGCCTTGTGAGGTTGCCTTCCCACAATGGACTCTCGATGGGGAGTTGCGGCAGACAACGTTTCTTGGGTGGCGGAACGATAAGAGTCCGCATGAGGTAGTGATAGAGGAGACACTCAGATAGGCCGATAGAACCGATTTATGCAGCTCCGCCCTTACAGGAATCCCAAAACAGCGGTACGCCCGTACCGACTGGCAGATTCGAACTCCTTTACGGTGAAATTCAGCGAACCAGATATCCCCAGTCCCCTGCCACCAGAGCAGTCTCCAAAGACTGAACCGCCACCTCCTTTTCCGCCATTGCCAACCCGGCGGCTCCAGCTCCCAGTACGCCTGCCCCTCCCTCGATAAATCCCGATAGTAAATTTAATGCCTAGCAAGAATAGTCGTTATAAGAAAGTCATTTTTCGGGAACACATCCCGATATCAAGAACGCCTGCCAGTCGATCGCTGATTGTAATAATCGAGATCCAGGGAGATCAGCCTGATCCAAAGGAGTTTGAAATAATGAACTTCGCAAACGGTATTGTTAGGCTTCAGGTAGTGAATGAGGGCTGGGAGGGTACCGAAAAGAGCTTGCAGCACATCGAATTTAGCGAACTCCCAGTTATCGGCAGACCTGCTAAAGAAGAAAGAGGCTTTATTGGATGGATCGTAAGAGCTTCTTGGTAAGGAGAATTTGAGAGTTTGCAGTCCTGGATTGTCGGCTCAAGAGAAACCGCCGGCTCTTGGCAAGATTCATTTGCATACTATGCAATGAGCGTAACTCCCGACGCGATGCGACAACTACTGGACGAACTCTAAGCCGATCGAAAATACCAGGAGAATTGCCTGGGCAACGCTTCAGCGCTTAGGTAAATTTCTAGAGGAAAACGGCGCGAGAATCGGGATGCCCGACGATTGCAACTTCGAAACTGAGGGTGAAGCAATCGAGTCCTGAGCACGTCCTCTAATCGGAGAAAAAGCGCGTCATACAAAAAGAGCTAACCCGCAGAAAAAGATTTGAATCTCGACCGTTAGGCCAACGTCAATGGGTTGATGAGTGAGCAAGCCTTTTTCGAATACAGAGCGAAGCTGATTAACACCGCTCATACCGAAGACCACGGCGAACCAATCCATTGCTTAATAAAGATGGAGATCGGCGCTGCCCACGAACGCTCGCGCGAGCTCCTTGAGCAGGAAGCCGGAGGCTTATTCCTTTTTAATGTCAATCCGGGACCGCATCGTAGAACCACCCATTCCAGCATTGGCGAGGTAGATGAAAAACGCCTACGTGAGCTAGGTCCTGCCACAGATTTTAATCGGGTCGGGAGCACTGAGATTTACTCTTATTCGTTTTGATGATGCGCGATCGCATTACGAAGGTCAGCGAATGGCATCGTGATTACGCGGCCCCTCACCGCTTTGCGAGACCTCAGCATTTCATGACCCTTGAGCATTCGACGATTTGCACTTTGGTATTGGAAAACGGGCGGCGCGATTCGCTGCTCTATTTGCGCGTGACCACCGTGTTCAAGCTATTGCGTCTTGTTGAGCAGGCGGTAGAGACTGGACCCTGGACGCATATCGAAATTTCAAAAATCTGAGAACAATTGGGATCGCCACAAGCATTCGCCTAGTCACCGGGCCTCTTTGGCTAATCGCTAACAATTACTGCTTTTTCAGCGCCACGACCTACTCGACGAGCGAACTACTGATGGAGCCTTGGGAAGAATACTGGGGGATATGCCCGGCTTCAGGCACCAGGGCACTTACGCGCGCGCCCGATGCCGCCTTATGCAGCCGCGTTAGTAATTTGTTTCGAATTGGTGCTGAGAACATATGAGAAGAGTTGAAGCGAAGATTGTTGAAAACAGAAAGGAAGATCCTGCATCGGACAATCCATGAGCGCAAGTAACCTCTCCGATGATCAAATCACTGCAATCTTAACCGACGAGTATCTACGCCTTCATGATATTTCTCCTCATGACGAGGACGAGGCAAAGGACCTGGAGCATGTGAAAAATGCCGTCAAAATAATGAAGGTTTTGCACGCCCAAAATCTGGCTAAGGCGCAAGGAAACCAAGAGATTTTGCGCGCACTACAAACCGAAATTGCATCGGCGGATCTTCAGTTGTCAAAAGCGGAAGAGAATCCTTATCTTACCACTGATAGTCCAGCCGTATTCTGTCAGCGAATTCTCGACGCTCAAAAGCCACCTGAATCGGTTCCCCAGATTTCCGTCGAAGAGGCTCTAGAGCGACTCAGCAAGGAAAATAAGGGGTGATTTCTTTTATGACGCGCGTCATGACTGCTAGGAACATGCTGGGAATTTCGAAACATTTGTTACCATCTCGACCATTCTCACTCGTCCAGAAGCCACGCTGGTTCGTCAACACGGAGTTCATCACTGCGGTTTCACCCGACGACTGGCAGGATCAATGAATCTCAAGAACCGATTATGCTGATTGATCAGCAGCCCGAAACTTATTCCTGCCGCTGTTTGGATTTTGCCATGCGATTTTCGGCAGAACGCGGCAGAGGCGCAAATAGAGCGAATACCGCGTTGGTTTCAGGATTTTAATTGGTACCGGCTCGATTGGTTTAATGACGGGTCGTTGAAGGGGTCGAGCTTCCCGGTCAGGCTGTACCAGCCGTCAGCAAACTTGGTTTCTGGGCAGGTTTGAATCAACCTTGTCGCATGCCCGAGTCAATGACGGGGCTGCTTCAGTTTGGGAGTTTTGCTTATGATAATTTAGATATCCAGCATACCAGCTGCTACACTGTTCTCGATATGGAAGAAGAAGCGAGGTACGGCCTGGGACCCAGCGAAGCCTCGGTGAAGGCCTGGATATCAACTTTCTACAGATAGGCTTCCGGGTTTTGCGGCGCTCGAGGTACCGCGACCAATAGCTACAAGGTCACGCTGAAAAACCCGGCCTGGCTCTCTCAGCTGGAGCCCTCGGCACCACTTAACGGCTACTTGATGGAGCATGGGGAGTTCAATGCAGAACTTGCAAAAGACGAGCGCATCAATGAGGACCTGAAAGAACCGTTGAAGTTACTGACCTGTAAGTCTTCGACCAAACGAAGCCGTTCAGACAGCCTTTCTTATTCCGGTGAAGTCCAAAACTCGGACGAGATGCGATTCTCAGCAGTGGAGTTCTTTGGTGGCTTTTTTATTGGCCGAGGAAATAGAGAGGCCCGGGGGGTCTAAAAATAGCCGAAAGGTCGGAGCGGTTGCGGGGCAGCCGGCCTCTCGCTCTTCGGCGGCACAATGCTGGAAAGCGGCATAGGGACCGCAGCATCGGCGTAGCTTTTCTCAACGCTTCCGACCCTGCGCTGGGGCTGCCAGCTATTCGGGCCGCTATTGTTCAAAGATGATATTGCCGCCACTCGGACTGTTTACCGTGACTTTCAACTCGTGGCGTCCGCAGGGGCCCGGATTCTTGGAGCCCGGACTTGGAAGGCTGGGGGCGAAGATACCGGACAACTTCTCCCCTCCCCCGCTTATTCAGTTCGCTCCGTGAGCCCTGGATCCTGCTGCCGCAAGACGAGGAGTCGCGAGCTGCTCCTAGTGGCGCTGCTCGGAGTGGTGTTTCTAAAGGGATTTAAGGAGGCCATTGGAATCGCCGTCATCTTAGTGGCCGTGTATTTGGCGCTTAATTTAATTGTTGTTCTTATCGGGATAGAGCAGATCGCGGCTCACCCGCACGTGTTTGCGAATTGGAAAACCGCGCTTTTCGCCGAATATGGTAGCCCACTCGCGATGATCGGTTTAAGCCTGCTTCTATTTCCGAAGCTAGCGCTGGGTCTGTCCGGTTTCGAGACCGGCGTGTCGATGATGCCACTCGTCAAAGGAGCGCCGGATGACCAGGAGGCCTCGGCCTGTCGGCAAGATCCGACACACGCAATCGTCTACTGCTGACGTCATGAGCCTTTTGCTGTTGAGCACGGCGCTCATAACTACGCTGCTGATCCCAGCCGACGCTTTCCGCTCCGCAGGTCCGAACGGCGAGCCGGCCGGACCGGCTAACGGACGCGCGCTCGCGTATCTAGCACACCAGTTCCTTGGCAACCTTCGGTACGGTCTATGATCTTTCGACCATTGCGATTCTGTGGTTCGCCGGAGCCTCGGCAATGGCAGGGCTTCTGAACATAGTGCCGCGTTATCTGCCGCGGTACGGAATGGCGCCAGAATGGACTCGCGCCAGGCGTCCGTTGATACTGATCTACACGGCTATTGGATTTGCGGTAACACTCTTCTTCCGCGCAAACGTGGACGCGCAAGGCGGCGCGTATGCAACGGGCGTGCTCGTTCTTATGACCCCTTCTGCGGTGGCGGTAACTCTGTCGGTGTGGCGAGAGGCTCATCCAGTATCCGGCGTATGCTTCGGCTTGATTACGCTCGTATTTATGTACACGACTTTGGTTAACATCGTCGAGCGACCCGATGGTGTAAAAATTGGCGCCTTTTTTATCGCCGCTATTGTCCTGAGTTCTCTAGTTTCGCGCGTTTGGCGCACGACAGAATTGCGCGTCGAAAAGATCACGCTCGATAGTGAGGCCCAGCGTTTCATAAACGAAATGGATGGCCGGGGCGAACTGCGCATCATCGCCAATCAACCGCGCCGGTGCGATAACGCTGAGTATACCCACCGCGAGCAGGAACAACGCGAGGATAATAACATCCCTTTGGATGAACCAATCGTTTTCTTGGAGATCTACGTGCGCGATGCGAGCGAGTTTTCTGCCGACTTGAACATCCACGGCGTTCGTGTTGGCCGCCATTGTGTTCTTCGTGGCGAGAGTGCTGCAGTAGCTAACGCCATCGCTGCGTTCCTGCTCTATTTACGTGAGGACAAGGGAAAAGTACCGCATGCATACTTCAACTGGACTGAGGGCAACCCGCTCCTATACCTCCTCCACTATGTTCTGAGCGGTGAGGGTGACGTTGCCCCCGTGACTCGGGAAGTTTTACGCAAGGCGGAACCTAATGCGCAGCGCCGGCCTGCAATCCATGCGGGAGTCTGACACTCGAGAGATGTTCTTGAAGCTCTTGGACGAAATAGACCTGCAGCTTTGGTTGCAAAGAAGAATGAGGATTTCGGCGATGCGCTTCAGAATCTTTATCAGGAACTAGAGCGCGCAGAGGATCTGGTTGGCATAGCGGTGCTACGATCAAGGTTCAAAAAAGCAGGGGCCAAGAAATCCGTATTTGGCCTTTAATAATCTTCGATCCCTGAAATGTGATTTTGGCAGCAATATCTGTTTCTGCTAACTGATCCGCTGCTGGATTTCGCAATCGCACCCTCCCAAACGTGAAAACCAGGTGATGATGGCTAATACACCCAGTAAGGTCTCCAGAAATCACGTTTAAGCGGTCGCGAAAGTAAATCGCTAGTTCTCGGAAGCCCTGTCTCCCCGAGAATTTAATGGCATTCTGAGGGGATTGCTCACCCAGCGTCTGCGGATCAGCTGCCGAAAGAATCCATTCAACCCGACGAGAAAGGAATCGAAATAGCTGTTCGACATCGTCGGAACCAATAAGAGCGGCGTAAAACAGTTCAGCGATTTCTGCTCTCTCCATTTCGATGCGCCTGGATGAATTTTGCGGTCAATGGTCGGCGCTCGTCAAAAGCTGCGACATTTTCCTGTAGGTAAGCTGTTAGACGGCTCAAGGCACTGAATTCGTCACCGGATCTCCCGAATGATTTAGTCAGAAGTTAGCCGTTGTTGCGGCTACTTCTGAAAATTATGAAAGCAGTCTGGCGGATTGCGACGAAGAGAAGGCGAGCCTTCTTGTCTGGGCTGAGGGACCACTGAGCGGCGAATCAGGAGCCTTTCGCAATGAGAGAGAAGATCAGCCGGAAAGGAACGGAGGTGACTCGCCTTGATACCTTAGGAGACCGCTTTCTTGAGCGTTTATTTTAAAAGAGGAAAACGAAACAACCGTTAATGGTTCAATATTCGAATCCACGGTGAGACCAAAATGAACGCAGAGAAGTCCGATGTTCCGCAAGCAATGGCGCGCCGACCCGTCGCCAGCTGGGCTTCAATTTTCCTCGATTACTTTGATTCGAAAGCACGCCTATTGGCTGTTGAGTCCAGAGAGGCAACCGGCCATTTCATTGGGCTTCTAGTACTGCTTGGGATAATGCTCGTTCTTGCTCTGTGCAGTGTGCTTACGTATGGGGCGTTTCTTTTGTATTTGGTTGGGCTCCTCTTTCATCTGGCCTGGGGTTGGAGTGCTTTGATCTGCGGAGTGATCCTTACCCTTCTTAGTATCCTTACCTTTTTTCTGCTCCGAGTCCGGCTCCGTAAACCGGTATTTCAAACAACTTTAAAAGATCTTGAGAAGGACAAAGCATGGCTGATTCAGTCGAAGACAAAGGCTTCCTAACAGAACGGTTGGAAGAGGATCGCCAAAGAATGGCGATTCAGGTGAGCGAGTTAAAGAAGGATTACAACGTTACCAATCGCATGAGAGCCTCTGTTCAGAGGTATCCTTGGCCCTGGATTATGGGTGCCGTGCTCACTGTTTTTCTGTTCTCTCGCCTGCCCGCCCGTCGTAAAGAAGTTTATCTAAGGTCTGATCCTTTCCAGCTAAGGCCTTTGGGCGAGGTCCACCCTCCTCCCGTGGAGAAGAACGGGTCGCGCGCTGCGCACAAGATTTGGTTCCTCGTTAAACCGATTATCAGCGCTTATGTTGGTAGGCAAATTTACAGCCGGGTAAAGAGACCGAGCAAGCGCGCCCCGCTGACCGGAGGCAGAGTGTCCACAGCTAACATAATCAAAATGCTGCTGTCGAAAAAAAGTAGGCCAAAGCTGCAAGACACTTTTTTCGAAGACTTATTATCGCACAGCTTCCGAGGATAAAAACAACCAATTTGTGTTGAGCTGCGAATCTGGAATGTCATGCAGTAATGATCAAGGAACCATCGACAATGGTTATTACTTCATTTGCTGCACTGCCAGAAACGGTCGCTACTTTTGAAAACCAAGCGGAGCTCAAATAGCCGTAAGTCGAAGCCAAACATCAACATTGTAGCTGAAGATCCGAAAGAGGCTGCTGCCTCAGCAGGTCTACGTTATGTGTCTGATGAATCTCCCGGCATCATGCGCCGGCGAAAAGGGGCGAGTTTTGTTTATTACAATAAAGAAGGGAAACGGATTAGGAATCCTTTAGAATTGAAACGAATCCGTTCTCTGTCGATTCCGCCGGCATGGGAGAAAGTTTGGATTTGCGCTCAAGCCAATGGACATCTGCAAGCAACAGGCATCGATGCAAAGGGCCGGAAGCAGTATAGATATCATCCGACTTGGCGAACCGTTCGCGACGAAGCCAAATTTGAAAGACTACTTTCATTCGCTGAGGTCTTGCCAAAAATCAGAGCGAAGGTCGATGAGGACATGCGCCGGCCGGATCTGAGTCGGAAAAAGGTGCTTGCGACGATTGTTCGCCTGCTGGAAGTCTCCCTCATCCGAATCGGCAACGAAGAATACGCTAAAGAAAACAAATCATTCGGTCTTACTACGATGCGCAACCGCCATGTGGAGGTAGAGGGGGCGACCATCAAGTTTCAATTTCGTGGCAAAAGTGGCAAAAAGCACAATGTTGAGGTTTCAGACCGGCGAGTAGCTCGCATTATTCAAAAGTGCCAAGACTTGCCTGGACAACAATTGTTCCAATATGAGGATCAAGCCGGTGAAGTTGCTGCGATTGGATCCGAAGACGTCAACGATTACCTGCAGCGAATCACTGGCCAACCATTTACGGCTAAGGATTTCCGAACTTGGGCGGGGACTATTTTAGCAGCAATAGCGCTGGGCAAAATGGAAGAGGTCGATAGCCAAACCTTAGCGAAGAAAAATATCGTCACAGCCATCGAAGCGGTGGCGGGACTGTTAGGTAATACCGTCGCGATTTGCCGAAAATGCTACATCCATCCCGCAGTTCCTACCAGTTATCTCGAAGGAACACTGGCTCGGACCCTGCGCGTGAAAGCCGACGCTCAAATCGCCGAGCACTTGCACGAATTGAAGCCGGAGGAGGCAGCGGTCATTACGCTACTTCGGCAGGAGCTAGCGAAGCGTTCGGAGAAAAATGGTGCCAAGCGCAGTAAATGAAAATAGGCGTTTTCAGTCGCTGGGAAGGTCTGCGAGCAGATATCGGTGTGCCACGTCTACCGCAACCTTAGTTCCAGCAACTTTGATCGTGCGGTGTCTCTATTCCAAAGCTCATTCTATGTGCAACGACACATCCACGCGGCAAACGGACGGCGAAGCTGTGAGCGGGTAGGAGATGAAAAAAGGTCGATTCTAATAAGCTATCAAATCTACCAACTTATAATGATGAAGGCTGCGTTCATGCTGTGGTCGAAGCGCCTAAAGGGTCGCTCGTGAAGCTCAAGTACGACATTGAGCTTGGAGTCTTCACAGTCTCTCGCGGCTTACCCCTAGCCATGTCGTACCCATTCGATTGCGGTTTTGTTCCGAGCACACGAGCTCCTGACGGTGATCCATTGGATGTCTTGGTCGTGCACGAAGCCAGCACCTATCCCGGCGCCCTGCTACCGTGCCGGCCGCTCGGCGTGGTCGAAATGGACCAGGACGAAAAAGACCGCAAGCGGGAGCGGAACGATCGCGTCATTGTCATACCCTCGTGGCATGATCGTCTCGGTGAATTGGAGCGAGCCAGCGAATTGCCGAGTGCCTTGCGTGAGGAGATTGAACACTTCTTTTTAAACACCACTTTTTTTACAGCAAAGAATTCCAAAATCTTGGGTTGGAAAGGTCCTAAAAAGGCCTCTTCTACAATTGAAGAGACTCACAAGGCTTACTTCGTGGAAGCCGGTCTCTAAATTGCCTTTCCGTTCGTGAGTCGTAGCGCCATTCCCAAGAAATGTTCCGATCGATTGGGCGGCGAACTCGTTCAGGTCTGTCTGTCCAAGATAAGGCCTGAGGAGGCGCGACCCCTTTGCGAATTGAGCAACTGTCATCACGAGCGGCACCGCAACCGCGGCTTTGCTCGCTAAGACTTGGACTGTCGCAGATCGCCTCATTGCTAAACGCGATGACAGAAAATCCTAGCATTTTACTTGTCATCGTGGCGCACTGGCAAGGAATAGCCGGAGCAGCATAGCGCGAATTCTTCGACGAGAAGATAATTAGGATGTCTGCGAAAAATTGCCGTTCTGACGGCTCGTATTTTCATGGCTTAGGCTGGGAACGGTAGCAAAATCTCCTTTCCTGCTTTTCCTGTCAGCCACCGCTCGTCTTCGCTGCGCTCGCGGCTCTTCCCGTCCCGATCCTTTATCCGCCGGCCGCTTCGGCGGTGCCTTCGCTTCCAAACGAAAAATATGCAACAGCATATTTTCCAGTTCGTAAGCGAACTTGACGAACTCCAAAATACTACCTCTCTAGCCCCTCGTCTCACTGTTCCTCGGTCCAGGAACGACTCGTTAACTATGGCTCGGAAGCGCTCGATACCGTTGAGCACCTGGGCTTGATCCTCAAAGACCAAAACAAGGCTGCCGTTTTACTGGAACATTTCGGCTCCCTTGACCAACTGGCCCGTGTCTCTGTTCAGGAACTCCTGCCTTTTCTTTCACGTGCCAAGGCGGTCCAGCTCAGTTCCTTGCGTTTAGCTGCCGTTGCCTTGCGCGAGGAGCGGTCAAAGCTCGTGATCGACACCCCTTTAGCTGTGGCAAACCTCTGCGCTGAAATGCGTTTTCTCTGTCACGAATCCCTCCGAGTTATCCTTCTCGACACTAGGCAACAGCTGATCAAGGTCGTTTCCATCAGCGAAGGAACCCTGAACGAAGCTTTGGCTCACCCGCGTGAAGTTTTTAAACCCGTAATCGTTTTTAGCGCTTTCGCTTTCATCATGGTCCATAACCACCCTAGTGGCGATCCCTCCCCTTCGGAAGCTGATCTCCGGCTCACCCGCTCCGGGCAGAAGCAGCTACTTCAGTTTCAAAGAAGGCGGCGTCATCTTGACGCGCTAGTCGAGGGTGTCATAACATTGAGGGTTTCCGGCCCGCGAACTTATCGGGGTCACTACACCAAACGTCAAAAATTGTACGCTAACTGGTTCCTGACGTTCAGCCGCGCTACTTCCGGCTAGCCGACAAACCGGAAGTCAAGTGACGAGAAGCGCGTTTATCAGGACTTAGGAACGGTGCGGCGGAATGTAGTCTTCCTTGCCGCGGTTTGGCCTGGAGATTTTAGGCGCTATGAAGTGAGCAAATTCTTTCAAAGTGCCTGGACCTGGGGCGCACGTTGCAACGGCTTCTGGTGCCGTCCGCCGCTAGATCTTCCTCCGCATCACCCCGAACGTCAATCCCATAGGGTCTCGCGGAATCGCCATGTGCTCACCTTGCGGTAGGGTCCGGGGCGGAATCAGGGTGCTGCCACCGTAATTGGTCACCTTGTCAATAGTCTTTCCGGTGATTACTTGGTGGGTCGGGTCGGCCAGCTCGAACCGCACCTTGTGTGGACCAAGTGTGAGGCCGACTGAATCTGCCATGGGTCGAAACAGGAGAGCCTCTACCATCGAGGCTCTCCTGCTGATTTGCGAACAGTTAGCCAGCTTTAGCGAAGGGCACATCCGACTTCGCCATGCCTGACCGCAGTGATCGGAAACCCGCGCGAACCTCTTCTGAAAGAAGTTGGGGCTGTTCCCACGCCGCGAAGTGACCGCCTTTGTTGAGCTTGTTGTAATGGATCAGTTTGGGATACGCCCGCTCTGCCCAGCTCCGCGGGGCTGGATAGAGTTCGTCAGGGAAGACGCTCACGGCAACCGGGATGGAGACGCCTTTGGCGTTGAAATACCCGAGTTTGTTCTCCCAATAGAGACGGGCGCCAGAAAGCGCCGTGTTCGTCAACCAGGTGATCGTGATGTTGTCGAGGATGTCGTCGCGCGTGAGGCCCTCAGACTGTCCGTCAAAGACGCGCGCGATGAGCTCATAGCTGCGCGCGTCGTGATCAAGGAAATAAGCCGCCAGGCCGACCGGTGAATCCACGATTCCGTACAACGTCTGCGGGCGCAATCCCATCTGGTAACCGTATCCGATACCCTTTTGATATACGAACTGCAAACGCTCGTAAGCGAGTTTCTCGTCGGCTGAGAGACCCGATGGCGCCGGCGCCCCGGAAAAAGCCGCGTTGTTAATGTCGTCCGGAAACACGCCAGGCATGTTGGTGTGAATGCCGAGCAACTCCGGAGGAGCAAGCAGACCCATTTGTTCGGTGATGACCGCGCCCCAATCGCCGCCTTGCGCCACGAATTTCGTGTACCCGAGGCGCTTCATCAGCACGACCCAGGCACGCG
>Ga0209528_1000068_pt1 | contig 11810 bp, 13 predicted proteins | sample JacPinW_OM2H0_M3_FD_187970 | JGI IMG/M metagenome (GOLD analysis project Ga0209528, IMG submission 187970) | Forest soil microbial communities from Algoma, Ontario, Canada - Jack Pine, Ontario site 1_JW_OM2H0_M3 (SPAdes) (version 2) | ecosystem: Environmental > Terrestrial > Soil > Boreal...
CGGGCGTGAAGGAATGCGCGGTGATCGGCGTGCCGAACGAGGCCTCCGGGGAAGCCGTCAAGGCGTTTGTCGTGCGCGGCGATCCGGCGCTTGACGCCGAGACGGTGCGCGATTTTTGCAGAGGCGAGCTCGCCGGCTACAAAGTGCCCAAATTGGTCGAGTTCCGTGACGATTTGCCGAAGTCGAATGTCGGCAAGATCTTGCGCAAAGAGCTGCGCCAAAAACCGCCCGCGAACGCTAGTGAAAGCAAGGCCTGAGCCGGAAGGCGGCCGGGCTCACCAGCGCAAAAGCCGCCGCCCCGCCGCGGCGCCGATGGCGACGACGAAGCCAATCGCCAACGTATACCAGGCCGCCACGAAAAGCGGCGAATCGTCCGGGCAATGCGTGGCATAAAGCGCCGCGCCGATCGCCCCAGCGAAGAGGCCGGCCGCCGCTCCGGCAATGGCGGGATGCTCCGGCGCGCCTTGACGTAATGCCAGCAAGGCGGCCACGAGCGGCGCCGCGGCCAGAAAGGGGATGCTTTTCAAGCAGAATATCGCATTGCTGCCCACAAGTCTTTGGCCCCATTCGGCTGCCGGAACAGCGAGGAGTTCCGCGAGGTTAGCGGCCGCCAGCAAGGCCGGCACGATCGCCAGCAGGAGGGTTATGTGGCGGATACACCCGCCGGGACTCGCAATGCGCGCGACCAGCGCGCCGGAAAGGGCAGCCAGCAAGAAGGTGAGGCAAAGCTTGAACAGAAGCCGGGGTTCGCCGAGCAAGGTTAAGAGATGCGGCCGGAGCCCGAGGACCGCGAAATGGAGGCCCACCGCAATCGCGACGCCCGGAATCAAGGCGAGCGCCAACGCCCGGCCCGGCGGCATTGGGTGGACCTCGCTGTCGGCGGCAAGGGCGCGGATGAGATCGGCGGTTTTCACGTCCCCTCTCCATTGAATTTCGCGGCGAGCGCCGCTAATCCGCGATGCAGGGCCACCCGGACGGCTCCATTGGTCATCGAAAGACGCGCCGCCGCCTCGCTAATCGACGCACCATCGACGGCAATGGCCCGCACGACATTGCGTTGTCCGGCTGGCAGGCAATCGAGATGACGATCGACGTCGGCGACGAGCATGCTTGGTTCGCTTTCGCCGCCCGCCAAGACTTCGGCAAAATCGTCGATGGGAAGGTCGATCCGGCGGCCGCGCCGGCGCAGCGTATCGATCATTTTATGGCGCGCGATGGCCCGCAGCCATGGGCCAATCGGGGCGTCCTCGTCCCAGCTTTGCCGCTTGAGATGAATGGCAAGCAGCGTCTCCTGCACAACGTCCTCGGCGTCGGTATCGGCCATTCCAGCACTGGCAAGGCCCCGGCGCGCCACCGCGCGAAGCACCGGCGTCAATTGCAGCAGGAGACGCCGGTAGGAATCCGCGTCGCCGGCATTGCCGGCACGCATCAGCAGGGCCCACTCCTTTTCTCGTCCATCGCCTCGCAAAACGATCTCATCACTTTAATTCGGCCGCCGCCGGCCTGTCGTTACATCGTCCGTGCGGCCTCGTTATCACGTTTTTGTCATGGAAAATATCCGCCGTTAAGCGTAACGCCCGCGCTCGCCACTGCGTAGAAAAAGATGTACAAACGGTGCGCCGTTGCTACGGGCGGGGGAGGGAGGATATCTGATTTCCCGCGTCCATAACCGGCTTTCGTTTAAAAAAGGAACCAATCATGATCACAAAAACCGAGCTCACTGCCGCCACGCTCGCCGCCGCGTTCGCTCTTCTCGCGGGGCCTGCCTCGGCTCAGACCATGGGCGGCGACAAGCCAGGGAAGGAAAAGTGCTATGGGGTCGCGCTGAAGGGACACAATGATTGCGCGGCGGGAGCGGGCACCACCTGCGCCGGCACGTCGAAGGTCGATTACGACGGCACAATCTGGAAATATGTCCCGAAGGGAACGTGCGAAAAGATGAAGACCCCGAACGGCATGGGTTCCCTCAAGCCCGGGTCTTGATGCGCAACCGGGGCACGCGGCATCCGCGCGCCCCTTTTTTGCGTCAACGAGATACGCGCTCGAAGGCGGGTTAAGGAGAAAAATCCATGCGCGTTTCGCAGCTTCCGTTGAGCGCTGGCGCGAGCTTTAAGCCCGAGCATTTCGCCGCCATTTCCGCCACGCCGCAACCGCTCGGCTTTTTCGAGGTCCATGCCGAAAATTATATGGGCACGGGTGGCGTCCCGCATGCGCAGTTGGGATTTCTGCGGGAAAATTACGCGCTTTCCTTGCATGGCGTCGGCCTCAATATCGGTTCAACGGAGCCGCTCGATCGCGCGCACCTTGCCCGGCTGAAACAGCTTTGCGACCGCTATCAGCCGGAATGCTTTTCGGAACATCTGGCCTGGTCGTCGCACGCCGGAATTTTTTTCAATGATCTCCTCCCGCTGCCCTATACAGAGGCAAATTTGACCTCGGTGATCGACCATGTCGACGAAACGCAGAGCACGCTTGGACGCCGCATGCTCCTCGAAAACCCCGCGACCTATGTGCGCTTCAAACAGAGCACGATCCCGGAGACGGAATTTCTGGCGGCGATCGCGCGCGTGACCGGCTGCGGACTGCTACTCGACGTCAACAACGTTTTCGTTGCGGCGCGCAACCACGCAACTAGCGCGAGCGGCTATCTCGAAGCTTTTCCTCTCGACCTCGTCGCCGAGATTCATCTTGCCGGTCATGTCGAAACCATCGACGGCCACGGATCGCCGCTGTGCATCGATGCGCATGGATCGCCCGTCGTCGAGGATGTCTTCGCCTTGTTCGACAGCGTGATCGCCCGCGCCGGGCCGCTTCCGACGCTGATCGAATGGGACAATGACGTGCCGGACTGGGCGGTGCTGCTCGCCGAAGCACTTGCCGCGCAGGCCCGCCTCGATCGCGCGCGGCTTGTACGTGTTGCACCGGCCGCGGCTTAAACGACTTGGTGCATGGCCATGCAAAAGTGCCACAGCGATTTCGCCCACGCGCTGCGCGACCCGGATTTGGTTGTTCCCCGAGGCGTGACCGCGCATAATTCGGATGCGCCGCGCGAGCGCTTCGCAATCTACCGCAACAATGTCGTGGTGGGCCTCGTTAGTGCATTGGAGGCGCGCTTTCCGGCGACGCGCAAAATCGTGGGCGAGGATTTCTTCAAAGGCGCCGCGAAATTGTTCGCCGCCACGCAGCCGCCGCGCTCGCCCCTGATGCTGTTTTATGGCGACGCGTTTCCCGCTTTCCTAGCGTACTTCGAACCGGCGCGGGAAGTACCCTATCTCGCCGACGTCGCAAGGCTTGAAGCGGCCCGCACGCGCGCCTACCACGCCGCCGACGCAAAACCTCTGACGCCCGCCGCGCTCTCCGGCGGCCTCCCGGACGCCCCGGCGGGCATGCGGTTCATTCTGCACCCCTCGGTTGAAATCGTCGCGTCGGACTATCCGATCGTTACGATCTGGGCGATGAACTCCGGCGATATCGACCTTGCGCCCATAACCGATTGGCGTGGCGAGGATGCGCTTGTTGCGCGCCCCGGCTTCGATGTCGAGGTTCGCCGCCTGCCGCCCGGCGCCAAGACTTTTTTGCAAAACCTCGCCGCTGGAAATCCGCTTGAAGAGGCGGCCGCGGCGGCGCTCGCCGGCAACGCCAGCTTCGATCTTGTCGCCAATCTCGCGGCGTTATTCGCGGGGCTCGCGATCGAAATGACCTATCAACCCAACGAGGCTCCCTTGCCATGATCCGATCCCCCGAGACTCACGCGGAAAACCGCTCGGCGTTGATTGTCGCGATGCGCGCTGTCGCCGCCGTTTTGGACAAAATTCCGCAATCCCTGATTTCGCTTGCGGCGCGGATTTTTCCGGCCGCCGTGTTCTGGATGTCGGGGCAGACCAAGGTCGAAGGGTTTCATGTGACGGACAACGCGATTGCGTTGTTTCGTGACGAATATGCCCTTCCATGGATCGATCCCGCGCTGGCCGCGAACATCGCTGCCTTCAGCGAGCATTTTTTTCCGCTCTTGCTAGTTATAGGGCTCGCCAGCCGCGTGTCCGCGCTGGCGCTTCTTTGCATGACCGCGGTCATCGAAATTTTCGTCTATCCCGATGCCTGGCCTACCCACGGCGTCTGGGCGACCTGCTTTCTCGTCGTCATCGCGCGCGGGCCGGGAATTTTCTCCCTCGACCATCTCATTGCCCGGCGTTTTGCCGCGCGTGGCGAGAAGCGGCTTAGCCAATAGAATTTATAGGGTGTTTACAAAAGATCGACGCTCCCGCCGGACTCTTTGGCGGCATCGAACGGTCTTGAACATTGTTGTTCGGGAACATAGTTAACCCAGAACAAAAAAACGGCCGCCGGTAACGGCGCTCGTCCATAAGGGAGAGTTATGATGCTCAAGCTTCTTGCTACCGCCTCGTTATTTTTTGCATTCACCCTTGGCACGGCCGCAATGGCGGTTGCCCAGACGATGCCGCCTCCCAATCCACCCAACATCCGCTACATCCTGCCCGGCGCGGCGGACAGCTACTCTGCCGATCGCCTTCGCGAAGGCCGCTCCATTTACCGGATGGAGGCTCCCAGCACTTTCTATTACGGAACGGACGAACGGGGCTCTCCGAGCGGCGAGCCGCAAAATCCGCGAACAGGCGACTGAACTTATTCCGGCCTGATCCGCGACAACCAGCGTGTCGAACACGGCCGCTCTACCCGACAGCGGGTCAAACTGATTGCGCTGTCGGAATCCCGGGGACCTACGACCACGTCTCGGCCAGCGGCCATCCTGAGTATAACCTGAGTGGGGAGCGGCAGCCCGGCACAGCGCCGGTCGCAACGAAGACAGGTCAGCGCGGGTGCGGCTCGCGCTGCTCGTATCCCGACTTTGGATCAGTCGCTAAGACCGCACCGGCCAGTGGCTGAGCCGTCCCTTACGGAGAATTGGGAAACGAGTTCCGAAAGGAAGCACGCAATCGGATTCATGATTCAAGCGTGGAGGGGCTTCCATCGTTTCCCTAGTCCTCGAAATCGAGCCCGATGTCGAGGACGGGGGCGCTATGCGTGAGCCAGCCGATCGAGATCAGATCGACGCCGGTCGCGGCGAGCGCCGGCGCCGACGCCGGCGTGACTCGGCCGGAGGCTTCGATCATCGCACGGCCATCGACTATTGCGACCGCCTTGGCGAGCCCATCCAAGCTCATGTTGTCGAGAAGCACGGCATCGGCGGCTTCGCCGAGCGCCTCCTTGAGCTGGTCCAAATTATCGACTTCGACTTCAATTTTGACGAGATGGCCGGCGGCCGCGCGGGCGCGCCGCAACGCCTGCGCGATCCCCCCCGCGATGGCGATATGATTGTCCTTGATGAGGATGGCGTCGTCGAGGCCGAAGCGGTGATTGGCGCCGCCGCCCGCGCGCACCGCGTATTTCTCGACCGCGCGAAGACCCGGCGTGGTCTTGCGGGTGCAGGTGATCTTGGCCTTTGTGCCGCGCACCGCCGCGACGACGGAAGCCGTCGCGCTCGCTATTCCACTTAGATGCCCGAGAAAATTAAGTGCGGTGCGCTCGGCCATAAGAATCCCGCGCGCCGGTCCGCTAACCCTGGCGATGACACCGCCCGTCGTGACCGTCGCGCCGTCGTCTATTTCAACCTGCATCGCAATATTCGGATCGATGAGCTCGAAAGCGAGTTTTGCCAAATCTAGCCCGGCGATGACGCCCTTTTCACGTGCAACCATCGCGGCTCGCGCCGCGAGCCCAGCCGGAACGATCGCGTCCGTGGTGAGATCGCCCGCGCGGCCAAGATCCTCGAGAAGCGCGGCGCGCACCAAAGGCTCGACCATGATCCGCGCGAGGGGCACAGGCGTCATCGCGCGACTTTCGTTTCAGGCGACGGTTTCGGGCACAATTTCCCGCGCGGCGGCAAGCGCCTCGTCGAGGTGCAGCATGCTTCTTCGCGCATGCGCGGCGCGGCTTGGAAAATCGGTTCGCGCATGGGCGCCCCGGCTTTCACGCCGGCGCAAGGCCGCGATCACGATCATCAGGGCGACGCAGGCGGGATCGCTCGCCGTCCCGCGCTCCAGCGCCAGCGGCAGCAGCTCGGCCGCCGCCGCCGCCAAACCGTCGCCGTCGCGGAGAACGCCCGCGGCGCGAGAGAGAATCTTACGCACCGGATAAGGGTCGCTAGCGGCAACCGCCATTAACTCGGCACGTGGCTTTCCCCGGTGGCGAGGCATGGTCCCTTTGATGCTCTCGGCGACAAGACGGCCGCAGACGGCCGCTTCGAGCAGGGAGTTGCTGGCAAGTCGATTGGCGCCGTGGAGGCCCGTGCACGCGGCCTCGCCGCAAGCCCAGAGACCTTCCACCGATGTAAGCCCGGCAAGATCGACCGCGATGCCGCCCATGTGATAATGCGCCGCCGGGCGGATTGGAATCGGCTGGGTGACAGGATCGATTCCGGCCGCGTGACAAAAGCCGGTGATCGCCGGAAAGCGGCGCGCAAAATCGAGGTCCGGCACGTCCCGCGCATCGAGAAAAACCCGGTGGCCCGCCGCCAGGTGCCGCCAGACCGCGCGCGCGACAACATCGCGCGGTGCAAGCTCGGCGCCGGGGATGCCGGCCATGAAGCGATGGCCGGTCTCGTCGATGAGGATCGCCCCTTCGCCGCGCACGGTCTCGCTGATGAGCTTAAGCGGAAACGAAATGCTATCGAGCGCGGTCGGATGAAACTGGATAAATTCGAGATCGGCCATGGCCGCGCCCGCCTTCGCCGCGAGGACGAGCCCTTCGCCCCACGATCCGGCCGGATTGGTGCCATATTGAAAAAGGCCGCCGATGCCGCCAGTCGCGATGACGGCGCGCTCCGTAGCGAAAACCACCGGTCCGCGGATGCTTTCGGCGACAACTCCTGTCACGGTGTTATCTTCGACGAGCAGCCGCCGCGCCGCGAAACCCTCGATCAGGGTAATGGAGGGTGTTTCGCGCGCAAGACGGGTCAAGGGCCGCATGATTTCGCGTCCGCTGGAATCCCCGCCGGCATGAACGATCCGCCGGCGCGAATGCGCGGCTTCGAGGCCAAGGGTAAGTTTGCCCTCGCCGTTGCGATCGAAAGGCACGCCGCGCCGGATCAATTCGTCGATCGCGGCCGGCGCCGCTTTGAGGATCGCGCGCGCGACGGACTCGTCGCAGAGGCCGTCGCCGGCCTTGAGCGTATCGGCGAGATGCAACGAAAAGTCGTCGTCCGGCCCGAGGCTCGCGGCGATCCCGCCTTGGGCGAGGACGCTCGAAGATTCAAATCCAAGCGGTGCCTTGCTGAGAAGGATTACCGGCCGGGGGGCCAAGGCAAGAGCGGTCGTCAGGCCCGCTAGGCCGCCGCCGACAATGATGCATGTCCCCGTGGAGTCGATAACATCCATCAATGCACCGCCAGCATGCGTTCGACGGCCCGGCGCGCGGGAACAGCGATCTCAGGACAAATATGCACTTCGTGTTGCATCGTCTCCAGCGCCCGCCTGATATTGCGAAGCGTGATCTTTTTCATATGCGGGCAGAGATTGCACGGCCGGATGAATTCGAGCTCGGGATATTGGATCGCGACATTGTCGCTCATCGAGCATTCGGTCAAAAGCACCACGCGCCGGGGCCGGTTCTTGCTCACATAGGACGACATGGCGGCGGTCGAGCCGGAAAAATCGGCTTCCGCCACAACGTCCGGCGGGCATTCCGGATGCGCCAAGACGATCACCCCGGGATAATCCTCGCGCAATTGCCGCACTTCTGCGGCGTTGAAACGCTCATGCACCTCGCAATGGCCCGACCAGGCGATGACTTTCACATTTGTCTCGGCCGCGACGTTGCGGGCGAGGAATTCGTCAGGCAGCATGATGACACGCTCGACGCCGAGGGATTCGATCACGGCCCGCGCGTTGCCAGACGTGCAGCAAATGTCCGACAGGGCCTTCACGGCCGCCGAGGTGTTTACATAGGTGACGATTGGAACTCCTGGATAGGTTTGCCGCAATAGCCGCACATCCTCGGGCCGGATCGACTCGGCAAGCGAACAGCCGGCTCCAAGGTCCGGGATGATAACGGTTTTTTCCGGATTCAACAATTTCGCGGTCTCGGCCATGAAATGAACGCCGGCCAAGACAATGACGTCCGCGTCCGCCGTCATCGCTTCCCGCGCGAGAGCGAGACTGTCCCCAACAAAATCGGCAACGCAGTGAAAAATCTCGGGCGTCTGATAATTGTGCGCAAGCACCACCGCGTTCCGGGCCCGCTTCAACGTCATGATGGCGTCGATGTCTTGCGCATGGACCGGCCACTCGATCGCCGGGATCGCATGGCGCACCCTTGCATAGAGGTTCTCCGCGTAGGGATTTTTCGCGCGGACAGTTTCCCGGTACGGCATCGCCATCGCCTTATACTCCAAACGAGTATTATCGGAGCATATACTTATATTGAGCATAAGATTTGTCAAGCCCTCGAAATCGGCAATTTGGTTCCCGCAATAGCTCGTTGGGCAAAGACCTCGCGCCGGAACCGGAACAGTTTCGCCGGACGCCCGCCGGTATCTGGTGTGGTTTCCCCGGTTTCCTCGACCAGTTCCTGCTGTTCGATCAGGCGGCGGAAGTTTTGTTTGTGGACGAGCCTCCCCGCCAGGGCCTCGACACAGCGCTGCAATTGCAGGAGCGTGAATGTTTCCGTCATCAATTCGAACACCACCGGGCGATATTTAATTTTAGCCCTCAGCCTAGCTATACCTGTAGCGAGAATGCGGCGATGATCGAGAATCATGGGCTGGCCCGTGCTCGGCAAGGCGCCGGGCGCGACGCCCTGGCGCAAGGTCCCCGGCGAACTTCCGCGGACCGCTTCAGGGATGAGGCCCGCCTCGTAAAGCAATTCATAGCGCTGCAGGACAAGCTCCTCGTTCCAGGCGCGGCCGCCGCGGCCGAAGGTGATCGCGACGCGCTGGCGGCGGCCTTGCCGAAGGCCCGGATTTTGGGGCGCGCTGGCCCATGCCTCAAGCTTAGGCAAAAGCACGGTTTCGATCATCGAGGGGGCGCCGGCGCGATGGTCTTCCCACGGGAAGTAATAATACCAGCTGCGCCAGCTCGCCTCATGCTCGCCCGAGGCGGGCTGCTCGCGCGTGAGGCCCAGATAGCTGATCGAGATGACATGTTGTCCGGCGCCGCCGCGATCCCGGTCGGCGAAAGTATAGAGCTGCTCGACATAGCCGGGCGGCAGCCCGGTTTGCCGCTCGACCCAGGCGCGCAGCCCTGCCTGCAGCGAACGATGGGCGAGTTCGAACGGACCGGATGGTAACGCCGATCTATCCTGGATGGTCAAGACGCGCGGATCGCTCGAGGTCACGGCGACCAGCACCGCGATAAGATCGGCTGCAATCACATTCTTGGCGGCAACCGGCGCGGCCGGCGCGCTTGCCTCGACAAGGCCGCCTTCGCGAAACGTGCCCATTAGCCGGCGCCGTTACCGGGTTCCATGGAAACCTGTCCGATCAAGAAGTATTTCATGAAGATACCGCGATTTGGCCGCGAAGGGAATCCTTATTGGCGCGGTATCCTCTTGTTTCAGTGTAAATTTCTGAACGCAGAAGCAGGCCTATCCGATTGGCCGCGACATCGCCGCTGGGCTCATGAAAGCCGGCTTTCGGGCAAGGCGAGGCTCGCGCGGCTATCCCAGATCCAGTTCGATCGCCGCGATCTCGTGACGCGGCCGGCGCCAGGGCGCAACATTGACGCGATCACGATATCTGATTTGTCTTCATTTGCATTTCGAGCGAAGCCAGTCTCGACTCGCAGTACGCCCCAAGTTCGCGGTCTTTTATCGAAATAGCAAAGGCAAGGACTTCATGGTGATAAGCATTGTGGACAGATTTTTCACCAAGCACCTTAAGGCGCTCGGCGAAATCAATGGGCTGTGACCGCTTGCTGTTGAGTTTATTGACCTGCCCCAGTTTCTTATGGTCGGCGCGAAGAAGATATTGCTCTGACGTAAGGCGAACAAGAATTCTTTCAAATAGGTCCTCGGGCAGTGAGCTCAAAGGAGTCTATTAAGAAGCGGTAGACCGCCATTCCATGTTTCCCTTAGACTCCTCTCGGGAATCTTTAGGTACGCGTCAACAAATCTCCGGACTAGAAGTGGGTTCTGGGTATCCCGTCCTTGACCGAAGAAAGCATGAATCTCCCGGCAACGGTGTCGTTGCAGATCAGAAGCTTGCCACAATAAGACCTTTTTTTGATTCACCCTTAAGCCATAGCGGTCCAAATTTTCTGAAGATAGTAATTAGCAAGAATCCGGGAGCAATCAGCGAGGGCATCTTGAGGAAGCCCAACGGCCTGAGGATGTAATCCCGTCTTACGACGATTCCACTGATTCAGCAGATAAAATAGGAGCGTGATGACCCAGCCCTTCTCACTGTCGGCTTCTTCACGAATCCAACGTTCGAGCGTATCGAGGCGCACGGAATCGTAAAAGTTCGAGAGGTCAAATTGCAGAACGTGAGAGTAATTCCCTTGATCGAGCTGAGAGAACAGAAGAGAGTTGAATTCGCCGAAGGCTCGTGTCCAAGCCTGCGGGTTAAATGAATAACGCCCATATTCGGTGATCTCACATTCAATCTCAGACGTTTCTTGCTGCGGAACTTGCCGCCCAGCGACCAACCGCCAAATGTGTTTTGGTGCGATTTACGCAGAGAACATCTTCCAGTTCCTTAATGCAGAAGTAATAGACGCAGTAGTCCTCGATACAGAAAACTGGGACCGTACGTGCCACGCCATGTCCCTTGTTCATCACAAGTTCTGCTTCCGGGATACTCGGTGCATAGCGGGCGGATGAGATGGACAAGTAAACTTTTTCTATGAGATCATTTTTCTCGTTTTCCGTCTCGGGGATTTTGATTGGGAAGGTGCGATTCTTGAAGGCCTTCCAAAAAGCTCTATTAAACCAGCGTTGAAAATTCTCCTGCTTCATAAACCGACCCTTACAGACGTAATCAATTAACCAGCAAGTGACCGAGTCGCTAATTGCAGTGAATCAACGAATATAACGCTGACCCGAATTGAGGCGCAATTCGTCCCGTAACTTGGTTCGATCATGCTCTAAATTAGTTTGTGCTAACGAATGATCCCGGAAAGTATGTAACTCTTTGGGATCATGCTCTATCCCAGATCCAGTTCGAATGCCGCGATCTCGTGCCGCGGCCAGCGCCAGGGGGCGATGTAGACGGCGTCGCCGCGCCACGTCAACGGCGCCGCCCAAGGATTCGAAGCGAGCCAGGTTTTCGCCGCGCGGGAGATGCGGCGGCGTTTGACGAAGTCGATCGCGGTCCTAGCCTCGTCGAGAGTTGGCCGTACCTTCACTTCGACGAAAGCGATCGTGTCGGCGCGGCGTGCCACGATATCGATCTCGCCGTCACGGACCCGGTAGCGGCAGGCCAGAATGCGATAGCCCTTGAGGCGCAAGATCAAGACAGCAGCACGTTCGGCGAAAATACCTAGGCCATGCGCCTTTTTCCGGTCGCGCGGGCCTCTCGCCTTCATCGCTGGCGCGTCGACAGTTCGATCGCCCGGGCATAGACTTTGCGGCGCGGCTGGCCCGTCTCGGCCGAAACCACGGCGGCGGCGTCCTTGACCGAATGGGCTTCCAACGCCTTCCCGAGCCTGGCGTCGAGGTCTGGTTGGACCGGCGGCTCTGGTCCCGGCGGCCCGACGAGGACGACGATCTCGCCTTTGCCTTGCAGCAGCCTGCACACCTCGGCCATCTGCAAAGTGCCCGATTGAGCCTCGTCGGACCCCACGAAAGAGACTCTG
>Ga0209528_1000069_pt1 | contig 11782 bp, 11 predicted proteins | sample JacPinW_OM2H0_M3_FD_187970 | JGI IMG/M metagenome (GOLD analysis project Ga0209528, IMG submission 187970) | Forest soil microbial communities from Algoma, Ontario, Canada - Jack Pine, Ontario site 1_JW_OM2H0_M3 (SPAdes) (version 2) | ecosystem: Environmental > Terrestrial > Soil > Boreal...
CAGGCGCCTTACGTTTCGCGGGTTCCTCTACTTCGATTATGCTTCACAGTTCCCCGACTTCGTCACTGACATGAAGGCATGGTTGAGCGAAGGCCCTATCAAATACCGCGAAGACATCACTGACGGACTTGAGAACGCGGCGTGTGAACTGATTCGGCTATTGAAGGGTGAGAACTTCGGCAAGAAGATCATCCGTGTAAGCCTGGACCCGACGGCGCCAAAACGATAGCAAGGCGGGCCTGCTTTCCGCAGATAAGCGGCTCCCATGGCCTGTTTCTGATTAAGGGCAATTTGCTTGCCTGGGAGCATGGATTGGGCGCAGATATGCGAATTACTGCAAAACGAAAGCGCGGTCTTATGCCTAAGAAGACGGAAGTGGATGTCAATGGAAGACGGCTGGAGCTATCAAATCTCGAAAAGATCTTTTACCCAAAGGTCAAATTCACCAAAGCCCAGGTAATCGACTACTATGCTCGAGTCGCTTCGGTACTTCTGCCGCACCTGAAAAACCGGCCGGTTAGCCTCAAGCGTTATCCAGATGGGGTGACCCGTCCTTACTTTTTCGAGAAGCAGGCTCCATCGCACCGTCCCAAATGGATTGAGACGACCCCGGTCGAAAGCGAAGATCGGCGGATCGACTATTGCATGATTAATGATCTAGCGGCTCTCGTCTGGGCCAGCAATCTGGCAAACTTAGAGCTTCATACCTTCCTACATTGTGCGCCGAAAATTGAGATCCCGACGATGTTGGCCTTTGATCTCGATCCCGGGGAAGGAACCGACATTTTGCTCTGTGCCCAGATTGGGCTCTGGATACGGGATCTGCTCGAAAGGTTAGGGATTGAGTCATTTCCCAAAACATCTGGATCCAAGGGGCTACAGCTCTATGTGCCACTGAATACGCCGGTGAGTTATGACAAGACGAAAGCCTTCGCTCATGCGCTGGCTGAGCTGCTGGAAAGCGAGCACCCGGATCAGATCGTTTCCAAAATGCAAAAGAAGCTTCGCGTTGGGAAGGTGTTTGTCGACTGGAGCCAAAACGATGAGCACAAGACGACAGTGACGGTTTATTCCCTCCGGGCCAAGGATCGGCCAACCGTCTCGACCCCGGTAAGCTGGGAAGAAGTCGAGTTAGCGCTGCAACAAAAAGATCCGAACCGACTGGTGTTCGAATCTGACGACGTATTGGAACGGATCGAGAAAAACGGAGATCTATTCGAGCCCGTTCTCCGCCTCAAACAAAAGTTACCTTCACTGAAGGCCCTGATCGGGAAGGTGCCCAGCCGATTGCGGGGATCCGATACCGCCGAACATTCGCGCCGGTCGCAGAAGCCTTCCAAGAGGCTAGTTCGGACAAGTCGCAGTCCGTCCCCACGTTCAGCGCGATCGGCCCAGGAGGAATCGCAACCCGACTCCGCAAGGTCTGCGTCGCGGCCTACCCGGCAAAGCCTTCGGCCGATCAAACTCACGGCGGACCGCCCGGTGTCGGCAGATCCTCGCGATCTGCGTGCCAAAAGGAAATTGGGGTCTACCAGCGATCGGAAAGAAAAACAGAAAGTGGCCAAAGAACTGGCGATCGAGATTCAGGAGGATCGCAATTCGTCAGAGATCTCCGCATTGCCACAGCTCCGGCCGATGTTGGCCAAGAGCGCGAATGCAGCTTTTAACGATCCGGAATGGATCTTTGAAATTAAGCTCGATGGCTATCGAGCACTCGCCTTGGTTGACCAGGTAAGTGCAAGGCTTATTTCTCGGGCGGGGAATGAACTTAGCTCGGCCTATCCGGCAATCATCAGCGATCTGGTTACTACGAAGCTCGCCGCCGTTTTCGATGGCGAGATTGTGGTCCTGGATGAATCCGGCGTTCCTAGATTCGAGTTGCTGCAAAGCTATCGGACAGCGCGCCAGGGCTATTTGGTCTACTACGTTTTTGATCTGTTATTTCTGAATGGACGAGATTTGAGGAATCAACCTTTGGTACAGCGCAAAGAGACTTTGCGGCAAGTCCTGAACGGTTCGGAAATTGTCCGCTATGTCGAGCATGTCGATGGTAGCGGGAAGGAGTTCTTCGAGCTTGCGAGAGAAAGGGGACTGGAGGGAATCGTTGCTAAGAAAAAAAGCGCTGCCTATCTCGAGGGCAAACGGGTTGACCATTGGCTTAAGATTAAGTGTCGCCGAGTCGAGGAGGTGATCATTTGTGGCTTCACCGAAAGTCGCGTTAACCTCAATATGCTGGGAGCATTGCTCGTTGCAGTGCGCGAAGGTGCAAAGCTGAAGTACGCTGGATTGGTTGGTACCGGTCTAAATCGAGCTCCGGGCCTGATCAGTAGGCTCAGAAACCTTGTCACCAGAGAACGGCCATTCAAAACGGTACCAAAAACCGATATGCCGATTCGCTGGGTTGAACCTGGTCTGGTTTGTTCGATCGAATTTCAAGAATGGACAAACGATGCAATCTTGCGGGGAGCATCATTTTTGTCGTTGCGCACGGATAAACCAGCTAGCGAGATTGAGTGAGTCCCGGACCGCCGAAACCACCGGCGTGCCATTGCTGCTAGCCTAAAAATCTTACCACTATCAAACCTCAGGCAATAGTTTGCACCTACCCCGGATCCGACGGTAGCGGAGCGACACGGCCTACCTCAGTTCCAGCGGTCCGTCCCGGAGATGTCTACCTCAAGCAGCTTTGGAATGGCTCGGTTGAAAAAATCGTCTCGGCTTGGAAGAAAATTTAATTCTGGTAAACGGTCCCTGACGCCCGTTGCAGGTGGCGCATCGCAAGCCGGTCGATAGGCTCGCACCCTCGCCGTCACATTCCCGGCAAAGTTCGCAGGCCTCCACATTGACGACGTGCCGATAAAGATCCCGCTGGAGCTCGGCTTCGTGGGAAACATGGCCCTCACACTCCTCGCGAGTGTCGGCTGATCCAATCGCGGCATAGATTGAGCCGCTCTCGATATCCTGGCATTCCACGATGTATCGCCACCTCGTTGTAGCAGGAATCTCTACCATAACCCTCATATTGTAGTTCGAGGGCTGGACTAATACAAGATATTGTGTTCACCTTTTCGAGAAAAAAGATGCATCCTTGGAAGAGTTGTATTACGAATAGGTAAGCACCTAATTATCAGGGCCTTACCTATGAAATCTATTTGGAAAGGCGCAATCAGCTTTGGTTTGGTAAACATCCCGGTTCGCCTCTATTCGGCCACGGAGCGGGAATCGGTATCATTTCACATGCTCTCCAAGAAGGACCATTCTCGAATCCGGTTTTTGCGGGTCTCTGAAGCGAGCGGGAAGGAAGTGCCCTACGAGGACATTGTTAAAGGGTACGAACTGGAAGACGGCGGTTATGTCGTCGTGTCCGATGAGGAATTGGCCGAAGCCGCTCCTGAAAAATCAAGCACGATCGAGATACAGGAGTTTGTGGATGAGTCGGAGATCTCAAGCTTGTACTTTGACAAGCCCTATTATTTGGAGCCAGACAAGAGTGCGGGCAAGGCATACGCCCTCTTGCGTGATGCATTGGGTAAGAGCCGCAAGGTAGGGATTTCTCAATTTGTCTTACGCAATCGAGAACATCTCTGTGCGCTGAAGGCGATGGACGAAGTCTTGGTATTGAATGCGCTCCGTTTCGCATCCGAGATCAGAGAAACCTCTGACCTGTCACTGCCGAAAAAGGAGAAAATCACGCCGAGCGAGCTCAATCTAGCGCTCCAGCTGGTCGAGGGTCTGACCGATAAATTCGATCCAAAGAAATACCAGGACACCTACGCCGAAGAGGTCAAGAAAGTGATCGATGCGAAGGTGAAGGGTCAAAAGATCAAGGCTCCGGCTAAATCTGCGCCGTCCACCAAGGTCATCGATCTCACTGCTGCTCTCAAAGAGAGCCTCAAGACACCAAAGAAGAAGCGAGTGGCGTAACTGGCCGGGGACCCGGCCGCACGTTTTCGTGCGCCGCGGATCGCGATGACACCTTTTCCAGCTTCGGCGGGCCCTGGCTCTAAGTTTGGAAAACACCATTGTGCGTCGCGGCGACGTAGGCTTTTGTGAAGCTGGAACGCGATCCATTCCAGCCATTCGCGGCCGCGATGACCCACAAGAACTTGCTATCCAAGCGGCGCTTAGTCGTCAGATGGGTTGGTGTCGTGGTGCTGCTGCTTGGTCTGGTTAGCGCGGGGGTCGTTTATTCTGTCGGAGAGAGTGACTCCGCGAAGCCAGCGCATGGCCAGGAGACCGTTGGCATTGACTCGCGCGATGACACCCTTTCGTTCGACGACTCAAAAACTTCTTCTCGCGGCACCGAAATGTATTTTGGAAAGGTCGGAGTATTACTGGCGACTTGGTTCCATCATTGGGAGGAATTGAAAGGTTTCGAGCGTTTGGCAATCATGATTGCAGCGAGCTCCGTCCTCGCATCGTCGATCTGCTTTCTAGTCGTCAACCGGTTGCCTGGTAGATGAATTGGCGGAAAAGAAAGAGAAATCCTATGGCAGCAGATGACAGCAGCGTAATGTTTGTACTTAGCCGCATTGCGGAGTGGACAGAGAGCTAGCTCATAGCGCAAATATAAGGGCTCCCCGACCTTGCGGAGGGCCAAAAAGACCGTTAATAAGGACCGAAGACCGCCGGTAAAAAATGTCTGTCGCTACCGAAGCAATTTCACGATTTGTCGCTGCCCCTGTCTGGAGTTCGCAAACCATCCACGGTCCGGCTTTTGTCGCTGCCTCGGCGCGCGATATTGACCCTGATATTTGGGCAAACGCTTGGAATCAACACGCGAAGGGCAGCCGATTCAATGAGGTGGTGGAGCGAGGCCTGAGTGACCAGTTTGAGCAGCGCTATTTCGTATTGGTGAATTCTCGGCGAGACCAAGTCTCTATTCAGACCTTTTTTCTCATTAGGCAGGATCTTACAGCCGGCTTGCCGAAGACAGTGCGAAACGTCGTGACCCGACTTCGCCAGCGGTGGGGGTCGCTTTTTTTCATGCGAATGCTAATGGTCGGGAGTCCGGCAGAGGAAAGCCTCCTCGACTGCGAGGAGCCTTGGGCGGTCGAAGCGTTGCGAATGGCTCTAGAGCGGTATGCGCGGCAGGCACGGATCGGTTTGGTTTTATTGAAAGATTTCCCAGCAGAATATCGGGAATTGCTCAAGAACTTCACCCGCCGAAATTATCAGCGCATTCCCGGTCTACCCGGAGTGAAGCTTGAACTTGATTTTTCCTGCTTTGAAGAGTTCATGGCGAAAAAGCTCAGCAAAGTTTACCGAAAGAATTTGCGCCGAAAATTTAGAGCGCTCGAGTCGTCACCACCGGTAACTTTTGAGGTTCACAATGGTTGCACTCCGGAACAGGTGGACGAAATTTTCCCGCTCTATTGGGAAGTCTATCAGCGAGCGAAACTAAGCTTCGAAGTGCTCAACCGAGGCTATCTGATTCGGCTGGGGCAAAGTATGCCGGATAGGATCCGATTGTTCCTTTGGCGGCAAGAGGGTCGCTTAGTCGCCTTTAATATGGGAATCGTTCAAGACGGAGTCATCGACGACCTTTACGTTGGGTTCGATTATGAGGCGGCTGCCAAGTTAAACCTCTATTTTCTGACGTGGCGGGATGTAATTGAGTGGAGCGTTCAAAACGGTGTCAAAACGTATCGCTCCGGGCCGCACAATTACGATCCCAAGCTCCATCTCAAGTTGAGTTTGGTTCCACGTGATCTGTATGCCCGCCATCTATCGCCGATTTTGAATCGTCCATTACTGTTGGCGATGAAATGGCTGGGGCCGACCCGCTACGAGCCGATTCTCAAGGAATTCCCGAACGCGCACGAGCTGTAGGTCAGCAGTAACAACAAACGGCGGAACAAAACAAAAGGGCGCCGAGACAGAATTTTAAACAGGGATCGCAAAGATCTCAGGGGAAGATTAGGATCCCCCTGTGGGTCAGATGCCTACCTGTTTGAAGAAAGCTCTATGCTCTCGGTGGCCCTAGGCAGCTTTTGCGGGTCCGTGGCCCAAGGCCAGTAGTAGTTCGGCACCTGCACCTGCCGAGGGCTAGTTGAAACGGATTTCACTTTTGTGATCTCCGGTTCGAAAATCTGTCTCTGCGCGCTTCCGTAAGAGCGTTGGGCGAGCTGGACCACCGTCGAAATTACGCCTTGGAAACTTCGCCCGAAGCAACCGTCCTCTTCGGTTTGTCCTTATTCAAATCTGGATCAAGGAATCCGAGCGCATGCGGCGGTTTGATAACCCGAACGCCAGCCTTTTTCTGTTCTTCCATAATCTGCTCATGCAGCTCATGCATTTTGGTCCAATGCACCTTCGGCTTGTAATGATGTTCCGCATGGTAGCCGTTGTTGAACCAGATCAGATTATAAATCTTGTCGTAACTGCTCACGCCCCACGCCATCGGCTCGTCAGGGTTTCCACCAAAATGGCGGTAATAACCGTTCAGGTAAGAGAGGCAATGACCGAGATAATAGAATGGCAGATAGAAAAGCATAAACTGCCAGTTCAAGAAAAAGCCGATGATGACCAGAATCACCCAGGAAGCGATTTCGAGGACTCCCCAATATGCGTTGAAGGCATTACGTTTTTTGACTTCTCTAAAGATCGCTTTGGGGTCATCGCGGAAATAGCTCAGGAAAACGTATGACCAGACATTCTCCGCTTCGTGCTCGTGGCCATGCTTGTAGATGGAAATTGGATCGACCGTCTCTCCTTCTCCATCTGGGAAATCACTGTTACCTTGATGGTGCTTGAGATGAATCAAGTGATAGAACTGCTGGGAATAGCCCATCGTTACCGACAACAACCAGCTGAAAAATCGGTTGGCCGGTTTCCACTTAAAGTAAGGATTATGAATGAAATTGTGCGCGATCCCGTTGATATTCCAGGAGATGCTGACGGAGTAAACAAAACCGAGAATCAGCATGATCCACAACGGAGTGTGTGGAAACAAAAGGAACATCGAAATCACAAATCCAGTATGCGCCAACATGGCAGCCACCGGGATCCAGTCTTTTTTAGAATGGGCCAAAATCTTCATATAGCCGTTGACACCGTCACCATTATGGTAAACGAAAAGACTTGCAACCAACTTCCGAAGAGGGCGTCCGTAATTTACTGAGTTGTAATATTTTAAAATGCTTGTTACGTCCGACCGCGATACCTCTGCAGGGCGACTCGATCATCCTCCCAAGCGCGCCTGGTTTTTCAATCCGTACCTTCAAATCGGAGTGAGTGTTCTGCTCAATGCGGCCGCTCAGATCTTTATAAAGATCGGTACCGGACACACTACCGATCAATCGCTGTTTTCCATTTCCAGCCTGACCTCCGGCGCCATGTGGCTCGGAATCGTGGCGATGGTGGTCGCCCTTGTTTCTTGGCTTTATGCGTTGAAATCGATCCCGCTCACGATCGCCTTCACTTTGGCTGCTAGTACGCAGGTGATAGTTCCGCTAGGGTGTTGGATCTTTCTCGGCGAGCAGATCTCTCTACTCCGCTGGGGCGGGATTTTGCTCGTCACATTGGGGATTCTACTGGTGGCTCAACCGCTGGCAAAAGTTGAGGAGCGACTATGAACCCGCTCTATTTTCTATTGCTCCTCGTTTCCAATGGCAGTTCGATTGCCGGACAGGTCTTCTTTAAGAGAGGCATGGGCGACACGGTGCAAATGGCGGGCTGGCAAAGAGCTTCGTGGGTCGGAACCGGAATTGCAGCGAAGGCCCTTAGTTTCTTTTGCTGGATCCTGCTGCTCTACCGATTCGAGCTCAGTTATATCTATCCTTTTGAAGCTTTAGACCCAATTTTTGTCGCGCTAGCAGCCGCGCTCTTTCTGAGAGAGAAACTTAATTTCCGGCTGTTATTGGGGATCTCAATCATTTGCGCTGGAATTGCGATAGTCTCCATCACGTAGTTAGGTAGGCGGATGTTCCGGCCGCCGCAATGCGGTGTGCAGTTGGGTCTACCGCTATAGACGCTCACAATTCGATTTCTGCGCTCGATTCAGGAGTCAAAGATCGAGCTACGCTGCTTGCTCCGAACCAATCAAAGCAGGCCAGATGCGTTCCACCGTCTTCCGGTTTCGTTCGGAAGCAAACATCCGGTCCGGCAATGGTTTCTTTGGGTGATCAATTTGCGCGGTTTTTCGCTGAGTCCACCGAGTGTAACCGGCCGGTGAATGGGCGCCGCAGATATCTCCGCCGACCACTAGTGAACCGAGCCGAATCTGTCCGATCGCCCAAACCAGGTCATTGGCACTGAAGAGTCCTTGTTCCCAATCGGTCACTGCGTCCTCCGGGCTCAAACAGTCTAAGTCGACGGTTATGTAAACGTGCCTCCCTTTTAATGTATCAACGAATTGGCCGAATTTTCTGCGCCAATTCTCCGCGTTCATACCAGTCCACCGGCGGCGCGCGGACTTGTCGAATCGCTCAATCCAGGGCCAAACCTCCAGTCTTCCCGACCGCAGCGCGGCGTGATTGGCAAACCAGCGATGTGGTGCATTCAACTCGAAATTGGCACATCCCCAAATTGCCGCTCGGGTAATCGGTGCACTCTCTAGAGCTCGATTCATCCAGGTTCCACAGCACCAGGAAGGCGGTCGCGTGTCCCAGTCTGGATGATTATCAAACGAAACGAGAATAAAGGGCTCGCGCACCTGCCGAATCCAGAGACCTGTAAGATGATGGAAATCGCCTGATCCAAAGAGCGTATAGGGAGTCACCTTACTTCCAATTTCTTCCCAGAACGTGTTGATGAGTCGAGTGGGAGCACAATAGCGGAGTTGTGGACCCCAGTTGCGCCAGTTCTGGATTTGTGAGATCGCGGCTGTTCCAGCGGGCCATGCGCCGTCAAGGTCGATTATCTGGCAATCGGTGGTCATTCTCGTCTGAGACTCGAATGATATAGCAAATAGCAGATAGCAAATAGCAAAACACCTCATTCTCGCCCGGGCGAGAATGAGGTGCCTCCCGTCGGCTCTGACCTATTTGCTATTTGCTATCTGCTATTTGCTATATCATTCGAGTCTCAGACGAGAATGACGATGATTTCCCTCCAAGACATTCAAGCCGCCAAGAAACGAATTAAAGGCGGCATCTATTATTCACCTTGTCCCATTTCGGGACAGCTCTCTGAATTCGCTGGCGCCCAGGTCTATTGCAAACTGGATCACTTACAGCGGACCGGTAGCTTCAAAGAGCGAGGTGCTCGAAACGCACTTTTGCTCTTGGATTCAGCTCGCCGCGAGAAAGGGGTCGTTGCAGCATCAGCTGGGAATCATGCTCTTGGCTTGGCCTACCACGGCAAGCTGCTCGGCATTCCGGTGACGGTGGTAATGCCGGAAACGGCGCCACTGATTAAGATCACGAGTTGCCAAAGACTTGGTGCGAATGTGCAAATTCGGGGAAAAGATTTTGCGGAAGCGCGAGCGTTCGCGGACAACCTCGTCACCAGTGAAGGTCTTACCTACATTCATGGTTATGATGATTGGGAGATAATCGCCGGTCAGGGAACAATGGGACTAGAAATTCTAGATCAGGTACCTGACGTCGACGCGATTCTGGTTCCGGTCGGAGGCGCCGGCTTGATCGCGGGAATTGCTTTGGCGGTTAAAAGTTTGCGACCCGAAGTGCAAATCATTGCCGTTGGAGCCGAAAACACGCCCAGCTTCGCGGAGGCCTTGCGAGCAGGGAAGCCGGTGCGGGTTACCAATCATCCAACCTTAGCAGATGGTTTGGCAGTTCCGGAAGTTGGGAGCAACGCATTCTCTCTGGCCAAAGGCTACGTCGATAATTTGGTTCGCGTTTCGGAAGACGAGATCGCGCTCGCAATTCTCCGGATCATCGAACTGGAAAAAAGTGTGGTTGAAGGTTCGGCAGCGGCGACCTTAGCTGCTTTACTCAGTGGCAAGCTGCCCGAACTTAAAGGGAAAAAAGTAGTGCTCCCGTTTTGCGGCGGGAACATCGATCCCGGTATTTTGAACCGGGTCATCGAAAAGGGATTAGTTGCGGATAATCGGCTCTTTCGTTTCACTGCAACGATTAGCGATCGGCCTGGTGGGCTAGCTGCTCTGACTCACGTGATCGCGTCAGTCGGAGCGAGCGTCAAAGAAATCACTCATGATCGGACGTTTGGTCGAGCGGAGGCTTCCGCCGTCCAAGTCATTTGTATCGTCGAAACGCGAGATCGTGGGCATATTGCTGAACTGCAGCAAGCGCTGAGGGAGAGTGGTATCCGTTGCAGCGAGGGCTGAAGGAGAATGGTCAGACGAGAGAAACCGATCAAGTCCCTCCATGGACAGATCTTCGACAGCACCCACACGGCGGCCTCGACATCGTTTCGCGGAAACCCAGTAGGAACTCTACGGATCGCGACTTCCTACCAATGGATCTCTTTTCGATCTCGGAAAAACTTGCCCGAAATCTCAGGGGGAGCATCTGTTGCCAACCAGACCGCGGTATCGGCTCCTTCCTCGACTGATCTCGACGCGCTCGGGCCGCCCATATCCGTTCGGACCCAGCCCGGACACATCGAATTGACGGTGATACCCTCGCTCCGAAGCTTCTGATCCAGCATTATTGTCACCCCGTTCAGTGCTAATTTGGAGAGACAATAGCTCGGAACATCGCCCGATAAACCGTCGAGTTCTCCGTATCCGCTGGAGACGTTGATCACGCGCGCCGTCCCGGCCTTTTGCAAATACGGCAGGAAAGCCTGCACCAATTGCAAGGCGCCAAATGTGTTGGTTTGAAATGTCGCGGTAAGCTGTTCCCGCCTAATCGTGAGAATATTAGCACCTTCGTCCGGATAGATACCAGCATTGTTCACGAGCACATCGAGGTGATCGTGCTTGTCGCCGAATTCTTTGGCAGCTCGCTGGATGCTCGCCTCATCAGAGACATCGAGAGTTTGAAAGCTGACGTTACGGTTGAGCTCGGATACCGCGCGCTCGCCGGCATTGCGATTTCGCGCAGCTAATACAACACGGAAACCATGCTTCGAGAGCTGTCTCACGATTTCAAATCCGATCCCCCTATTGGCACCGGTCACCAATGCAAGTTTCCTGGAGGGCATAGACCAATAGGCATGACAAATGACAGATGACAAAGGTGTTTTTCCTGGTACCTGTCGAACCCGGACTGGTCGAATCCGAGCCGTCGTACTTTTGTCTGATTTTGGACAGCCCGGCTACTAAGTATTGATCATCCTGTTCAATGTACAGCCAGTCGGCATCGGTCATTTGTCATCGGCTTCGCTGCCGGATTGACCATTGACCCTTCTTGCTTGCTTTTTATAGTTTACTTCCCAGGTCAATTTTCCCTGCGGTAACTCCTACCTTATATACTATGGCTCTCTCAATCGGCTCAAAGGCACCAGATTTTGCTCTTAGTACCAAAGACGCTTCCGGCATCCGCCTCGTCAAGCTCAGTGACAATTTCGGCAAAACGAACACTTTGCTCCTGTTTTTTCCGGCGGCATTTACCAGCGTTTGTACTGCAGAAATGTGTGACCTAACCGAAGAGTTCGGAACCTACGAAGGATTGAATACTGCGGTATTCGGAATCAGTGGCGACAGCCCATTTTCCTTGGAGTCGTGGGCGAACCAGGAGAAGATTCGGATTCCGTTACTGAGCGACTACGATCATTCCGTCGCCAGAGCCTATGGAGTTGCCTACGATAGCTTCCTGCCCGAGGCGAATCTCCCGTTGAGTGGGGTGGCAAAACGATCGGCTTTCATTGTCGATCGAAACGGCGTGATACAATACGCCGAGAGCTCGGATAA
>Ga0209528_1000070_pt1 | contig 11730 bp, 13 predicted proteins | sample JacPinW_OM2H0_M3_FD_187970 | JGI IMG/M metagenome (GOLD analysis project Ga0209528, IMG submission 187970) | Forest soil microbial communities from Algoma, Ontario, Canada - Jack Pine, Ontario site 1_JW_OM2H0_M3 (SPAdes) (version 2) | ecosystem: Environmental > Terrestrial > Soil > Boreal...
GCCGCCGATTTTTTTCAGGACGCGGTAATGTGAGACTGTTTCCCCAAGAATGGATTGATCGTCAAGCATTGGCGCACATCTTAGCAGAGGGCGTGATGCGCGGCTTACAAACTTTGCGCCGTCTCCCGTTCGCTCTTCGTCGTCTCATAGCGGCCACCGAGACGGGCCCGCTTGATTGCGAAGCGCGCTCTTCACATCCCATCGTAATTCGGGCCGCCGCCGCCCTCGGGTGGGACCCAGGTAATGATCTGATAAGGGTCCTGAATGTCGCAGGTCTTGCAGTGCACGCAGTTCGCAGGATTCAGGCTGATGCGCTTGCCATTGGGCGCGGTTTCGTCGTCGACCATCTCGTAGACGTTCGCGGGGCAGAAGTTCTGGCAGGGGCTGCCAAACTCTTTGACACAGCGCTCATTGCAGATGTTTGTTTCTTGAATCAGCAAGTGCGCCGGCTGATCCTCTTCATGCTTGGTGCCGGAATGATAGAGGTCGGTGAGTTTGTCGAAGGTGAGCTTGCCGTCACCCTTTGCCGGGCCAAGCAAGTTCGCTTCCGGGCCCCCGTCGGCGGGGAGATTGGCGAGCGGTCGCAGATTCTCGTGCCCCGCATGCGATGGCACGCGGTGGCGTGGACCGCCGCGGAAAATTTCCTGGAGTGCGGTGTTGAACACTCCCGCGACCATGCCATTGTTGAATCCCTGGTGGAAATTGCGCACCGGCCAGAGCTCATCTTTTATCCAACTGGTTTCGACGCTGCGCTGGAAGTTGCCGAGGGTGGCTGCTGAAGAGTCGGATTTCACCAGCGCTTCGAATGCGGTCTCGGCCGCCAGCATGCCGCTCTTGATGGCGAGATGAATCCCTTTCAGACGCGCGGAATTCAGAAATCCGGCGGAGTCGCCTACGATCATCCATCCATCGCCCGTAAGCGGTGGCAGCGACCACCATCCGCCGTAGGGAAGCGCCTTGGCGCCGTAGCGGATCATCTTGCCGCCGGCAAGCAACTTGGTAATAAAAGGATGCTGTTTGAAGGTTTGAAGCACGTGCTGCGGGTCGAGGCGCGGGTCGCGATAATCGAGTCCGGTGACGAAGCCGAGCGAGACTAGGTTGTCTTTCGAGCCATATATCCACGCCCCGCCGTATTCTTTTGTGGTCAGCGGATAACCCATCGTATAGATGACTTCGCCTGCCTGGATGCGGCCCGACGGGACTTCCCACAGTTCCTTTACTCCTACGCCATAAGTCTGCGGGTTACGGTCTTTCATCAGGTCAAACTTCTGGATGAGTTGCTTGGTAAGCGATCCGCGGGTGCCTTCGGCGAGCACGACGACCTTTGCCTTTATGTCGTAGCCAGGCTCAAAATTTGATTTCTGCTGGTTTTGTTTATCGACGCCCTTGTCGTCGGTGCGCACGCCGGTGACTCGATCGCCCTCGTACAGAAGTTCCGATCCCGCGAAGCCCGTGAAAATCGTGATCCCTGCTGCTTCGACTTTCGCAGCCAGCCATTTCACGAAGCGGTTGATCGAGATGACGTAGTTGCCGTGGTCCCGCAGCGGCGGAGGCGTGATCGGAAGCTGGTAGTGGCCGGTGCGCGTCAGGAAGTAGACAGCATCTTTGTTTACCACCGCGTCGAGCGGGGCTTCGCTTTCGAATCCGGGAAGCAGCTCTTTCATGGAGCGCGGATCGAGGAGCGCGCCGGAAAGACAATGCTGTCCGGCTTCGCGCGCTTTTTCGAGCACGTAGATATTTTCTTTGCTGAGCGGAGAGTCGGGATGGCGCGTCTGGTGATCGTCGATCAACTGCGAAAGCCGGAGAGCGCAGGCCATGCCCGCCGGCCCACCGCCGACAATGACGACGTCGGCTGGCATTTCAGGGTGCTCGACGTTGGGGAGAGGCTTGCGGAAGATCAGGGTCATGGCTTGATGGCCGAAAGATGCACGATAAATGGGAACACGCCTTGCAATTTCTTGGCAAGCGCCCGGTCTGCGGTCACGAAATCGCACCTGTGCTCGATGGCGAGCGCACAGTAGAGGGCATCATAGACCGAATCATTGTATTTCAGCGCCGCCTGAAGAGCCGGCGTCTGCCAGCGCCACGGAGGCTCGCAAGGAAAGGGGTAGGGTGAGAAGTCGCGATCGATACGCGTCGCTTCAAGAGCGGACAGTTCCTTTCGAACCATGGCCCGCTTCGAGAGCGCCAGGCGAAGGTCATGAAGAGGTTGGAGAGAGTCAGGAGCAGAATTGTGGTCATGCGGATATGTTGCCGGATTGCGTGTGTCGTTTCCACGCTTAGAGTCAGTGGAGCGCGGGGCGACTCGCCCGTCCATATCGTGTGGCGGCAGTCTGGCGGCCGGGCGGGGACGCCGGGCTCTCCACGATCAAGAGCGTCGGGTCTCCGCGATCGCCTCGCGAATTGCTTCGAACACTCCATCCATCTGTTGGGGCGTCCCGACGGTGATCCGCACACATCCTTCGCAGCCCGGATTTGCTGATGAATCGCGGACGAGAATGCCGCGCCGCTGCAGCGACTCCACGAACGCGATCGCTTTTGCGCCAACTCGCACCAAAACAAAGTTGGTTTGACTCGGCCAGAAGTGCAGGCCCAACTCCTCGAATAACTGCGCCAGGCGTTCGCGGCCGCGCTTGATCTGTGCGACGTGCTCGCTTACGAACGCCCGGTCGGCTAGCGCCTCTTCGAGACAAGCGAGCGCCACCGAATTCACGTTGAACGGCAAACTGAGCCGCCGCAGGTAGTCGATCTGCTCCGCCGCGCCGGTTAGCACACCCAGCCGCAGGCCCGCGAGTCCATAGGCTTTCGAAAATGTGCGCGCGACGAACAGGTTCGGATGGCGCGCCAGGTCCGAGATCAGTGTCCTGCAGGTCAGTGCCGGGCCGCAAAATTCGAAGTAGGCTTCGTCGACCAGCGCCGCTGCATCGGGCGCCGATTCCGCAATCTTTACCAAGTCGGCGCGCGACGCCGCCAAGCCGGTGGGATTGTTGGGATTCGCGATCGCAATTACGCGGGTGCGCAGTGAAATGCGGGCCAGCAGATCGGCGATGGGGAGCGCCAGGTCTTCGCCCGACTGGATACGCACGACTTGCGCACCAATCGCCTCGCCTAACGTGGGATACATCACGAACGTCGGGTCGGCAAAAAGCAGCTCGTCGCCAGGGCCAAGGTAAGCTGTAAAAACCAGCGACAACGCCTCATCCATTCCGTTGGTGAGCAACACCTGCTCGGGCGCGATGCCCAGGAAATTCGCGACCAGCCGCTCGCCAAAGTCGCGCTGCGGATACAGCGACAGGTCCGCGGCCGAGAGCGAGCGCAGCCGCGCCAGCACGCGCGGCGAGCATCCGGCCATGCTCTCATTGAGATCGAGACTGAGCCCGGCGCGGCTCGTGATGGGCGAGTGGTAGGGACTCAGCCTGGCAATCGATTCCCGCGGTTTCAGCATGGAATGCGCGTAAAGGAGACGCGCGTAAACATGACGCGATGAGTTTACCTGATTTGTTTATCACGGTGCAGGAGGTCGCAGTGGAGTACGTTCTCCCGGCCGCTTATTCTTCATCCTTCGTGTGGAGACGAGACTTGCCCGTCTGAGACGCGGCAAGCCGCGTCTCGACCAATCATTTTTCATCCCGCCTCGCATACTTCACCGCGACAAAGATCGTCGTGCAGATTGCGAAATCTACCAGCAGGCCCCAGTCTTCCTTGAAAAGTGCGTGCCGCGCCACCATGGGTAGATGTGGCATGAGCAGGAAGTAGATCGCGTTGCCTGCGAGCACGGCTGCGAGCGCGTCTAGAAAATTCTTCATCGTTCGTTCGGACCCCAGCCCCGTGGTGGAACTTCAATTCCGAGATCCAGCGCCTGAAGGCGGATTCATTCTAGGCGCTTTCGGCATGCCTGAACGCATGCCCGGGTACAAATCCCCGGTGCGAATCCTGCTAACATCGCTTAAGATGCTGGAACCGTCCACTCCAGTGCAGTATGTGAAAGGCATCGGCCCGCGCCTGGCCGAGATCCTTGCCGCCAAGGGTATCGCGACCGTCGACGACCTGCTGCACTACCTGCCCTTCCGCTACGAAGACCGGCTGAACCCGCGGTCGGTCGCCGAACTGCGCGCCGGAGAGATGGCAACGGTGATCGCCGAAGTCCGCAACTCGGGACTGCTCCGCACGCGCCGCATGCCAATCTTTCAACTCGCGGTCGGCCAGGGCCGGACCAAGTTGAAGTGTATCTGGTTCAACGCTGCGTATCTTCAAGATCGCTTCCAGGCCGGACAGATGGTCGCGCTCTACGGCAAGGTGGAAGAGGACCGCGATGGGGAACTCCAAATCGTGCAGCCGCAATTCGAGATTCTCGGCGATATCAACGAAGAAGGCGGTGCTGACGAGGCCGAAAAAAAGGCGGCCGCGTCGCTTGAGATCGGGCGGATCGTTCCGATCTACGAATCGACCGGACAGGGAAAACTCACGCCGCGCTGGTTCCGGCGCATTATCCGATGGACGCTCGAAAATCTGAATCACAATCTTCCCGATCCCATCCCCGCGGCGGTGCGCGCGCATTTGAGCCTGGTCGCTCCGCGCGAAGCTTGGTGGAACGTTCACTGGCCCGATGCGGGCGAAAGCTTCAGCGATCTGCAATCGTCGCGCACGGCGGCGCACATCCGGCTGATCTTCGATGAACTCTTCTTTATCGAGCTTGGCCTCGAACTCAAGCGCCGCGAGCAGAAGGCGCAAACCGGAATCGTCTTTCGTCTTGATGGCGGAGTTCGCGAGGCGATTAAGAAGATACTGCCATTTCATCCGACTGCCGCTCAGAAGCGAGTGCTGAAAGAAATCGCCACCGACATGCAGACCCCCTGCCCCATGCGGCGTCTGCTGCAGGGCGATGTGGGATCGGGGAAGACCATCGTCGCGTTTCAGGCCGCGATTATCGCGATCGAAAACGGATACCAGGTCGCCTTGATGGCGCCAACTGAAATCCTGGCGCAGCAACACTATTTTTCCGCCCGCCAGATTCTCGAACGAGCCGGATACCGCATCGTGCTTCTGACCGGCTCGCTCGAGCAGGGCCGCAAACGCGACGTGCGCCGACATATTGCGCAAGGGAACGCCCAGCTCGTCATCGGAACGCACGCGCTGATTCAGGATCGAGTTGAATTCGAAAACCTGGGCCTGGTGGTAGTGGACGAGCAGCACCGCTTTGGCGTGATGCAGCGGCTAAAGCTGATGAGAAAATCGGACGACGCTCGTGTGGGGGCGGGCGGGGACGCCCGGCGCTCCACCGATTCCGACCCTGAGCCCGACGTGCTGGTGATGACGGCGACGCCCATCCCGCGGACGCTTGCGCTCACTCTTTACGGCGACCTTGACGTCTCGGTGCTCGACGCACTTCCTCCTGGACGCATGCCGGTTGTCACCCGCTCTCTCGCCGACGAGCGCGCGCCCGAAGTGTGGGACTTCGTCGGCAAACAGATCGGCGCCGGACATCAGGCCTATGTGGTGTATCCGGTGATCGAGGAGAACGAAGAGCGTGAACTGAAGGCCGCGCAGCAGATGCACCGGCAGTTGCGGGAAAAGATTTTTCCCAACCTTCATGTCGGTTTGCTGCATGGCCGTCTTGATGCCGACGAAAAAGAACACGTGATGCGCGAATTTCAGCAGGGCAAGATCGAAATTCTTGTCGCAACCACGGTAATCGAAGTCGGCGTCGACGTCCCCAATGCGACGGTCATGGTGATCGAGCACGCCGATCGCTTCGGATTAGCGCAGCTCCACCAGTTGCGCGGACGCATCGGGCGCGGCGCGGCGAAATCCTATTGTGTGCTCATGCGTGGTGGCAAGGTTTCCGAAGAAGGAGAGCGCCGTCTTGACGCCATGGTGCGCTCGAACGACGGGTTCCACATCGCGGAACTTGATCTTGAACTGCGCGGGCCGGGAGAATTCTTCGGAACGAAGCAGGCGGGCATTCCGAGCTTCCGCGTGGCTAATATCATTCGCGACCGCCAGCTGCTGGAGGCGGCCAAGCGTGAGGCTGCTTTTGTGATCTCTGGGCCGAATGCGGAAATATCGAAAGAGGAGATTGATCGGGCGCTTCGGGAGATGCGGTCGCGCTGGGCGATGAGCTATGGGCTGGTGGAGGTGGGGTAGCTCGATCAGGCGGTGTGGGAAGAGTTGAGCCGGAATGAATGGACGCGGGCAACCTGATATCATCTGCCTTCGGCGGGATTCGAAAGCGCCCGCCTATTCTTGGAGGTCTGGACTTATGCAGGAAACCGCTGGATTGCCCCTGGGCTCCCGCCGCAACGAAGACATCGCGCTCGACCTCATGAAATTCATCGCCATGACAACTGGGTACGGCAAGACGATCGGGACCGGAGTCGGCTTCCAGGGCGGAGGCGCGGCCGCCAAGCCCGAGGATTATGCGGCGCACTTGCTGGAGCTCTATGGGCGTTGCTTGCAATCGGTGGGTGGGAAGTAAGCCAAAGTCTTCACCACCGAGAGCACAGAGGGACCCAGAGGGACACAGGGGAAACCAAACTCAATCGATCTTGAGTCCAAGAGCCTCCCCGGGTAACCCCTTGCCTTTGAACCTCTTCGTTGACAAGGGCGTCGCTGCTGGGCTATCCTAAACTTCTTTGGAAGTCCTGCGGCTGCCCGCCTGGAACACCTAGCGCGCGTTCTGCGTGGATCGATCATTGATTTGATTAGGGCACTCAGCGGTCTTCATTAATAGCGTTCTTTAGTTCCTGGGAGATTTCCGATGTCAACCTATTTCCCGAAAGAGGGAGATATTGCGCGTAAGTGGTTTGTGGTGGACGCAACCGGGCTGCCGCTCGGACGCCTGGCCTCGCGCGTAGCCCGCATTCTGATCGGCAAAGAGAATCCGAAGTACACGCCATTTATCGACACCGGCGACCACGTGGTCATCATCAATGCCGAGAAGATCAAGATCACCGGCATGAAGGCTGACCAGAAGGTCTATCACCGCTACACCGGGTATCCCGGCGGACTGCGCTCGGAAGAAATGAAGAAGCGCATGGTCCGCAAGCCGGAGCTGGTGATTGAAGACGCCGTGTCGCGCATGCTTCCCAAGAACAAGCTGGGCAAGCAAATGTTTACGAAGCTGAAGGTTTACCGAGGCGACAAGCACCCGCACGAGGCGCAGAAGCCGGAAGCAAAGGTGTTTGCGTAGTAAGGCAGGTCGCAGGTGTCAGGACGCAGGAAAACCGACACCGCATAATTCTGGAAAGGTCGAAGCGCGCGGTGGTTTGGCGAATTGCTAAACGCTAAGTGCGAAATGCTTAAATGGCAGAAACTATTCAATACTACGGAACTGGACGCCGCAAGACGGCGATCGCGCGCGTTTTTCTTCGTCCGGGCAGCGGCGAATTCAAGGTCAACGGCAAGGCGTTCGATGAATACTTTGTGACGCCGTCGCAGCGCATCGCCGCGAAACGGGCGCTGGTCTCGACCGACACTGCGGCCACCTTCAACGTGCTGGCGAACGTGTGCGGTGGCGGAGTCGCCGGGCAAGCAGATGCGGTGCGGCTGGGCATTACGCGCGCACTGATGCTGTTTAACGCTGAATTCCGCGCCAAGCTGAAGGCCGAGGGCATGGTGACGCGTGATCCGCGAGCCAAAGAGCGCAAGAAGTACGGTCAGAAGGGCGCGCGCAAGCGCTTCCAGTTCAGCAAGCGGTAAGGTTTTGGGTTTCGCTGAAGGCTGAGTGCTGACAGCTGACAGCTGTTTTAAAATTCATCCCCCCACCTTCCTGAGGCGGGGTGGACGGGAATGGCAATCCGGGGCCTCTTAGCGTCCGGATGCAGACCAACCGAGGAGGTTGATTGGCGAATATCACAATGAAGGAGTTGCTCGAAGCCGGCGTTCACTTCGGGCACCAAACGAAGAGGTGGAACCCAAAGATGAAGGAGTACATCTTTGGCGAGCGCAATGGTATTTACATTATCGATCTGCAGAAGACGCTGAAGATGTTCAAAGAGGCGTCGAAATTTGTGCAGGATCTGGCCGCCGATGGCAGAATCATTCTCTTCGTCGGCACCAAACGCCAGGCGCAGGACGCAATTGCCGAAGAGGCGCAGCGCTGCTCGATGTACTACGTGAATCAGCGCTGGCTGGGTGGCCTGCTGACCAATTGGATCACGGTACAGAAATCCGTGAAGCGGCTCAAAGAACTCGACGAAATGGCCACCGATGGCCGGTACGATCTGCTTCCGAAGAAGGAAGTGATCAAGCTCGAACGCGAGCGCAAGCACTTGCAGGCGAATCTGGCCGGCATCAAGAACATGACGCGGTTGCCGGATGCGATCTTTGTCATCGATTCGAATAAAGAGCAGATCGCGGTGCGCGAATCGCGCAAGTTGGGCATCCCTGTGGTCGCCGTGGTCGACACGAATTGCGACCCGAGCGAGGTCGATTACGTGATACCGGGCAATGACGACGCACTGCGTGCGATCCGGCTGTTCACCTCGAAGATATCGGAGTCGATTGCCGAGGGCGTCCATGCCCGGGACGACAAGCAGATGGCGGACATTCAGGCGGTGGCACAGCCAGAACCGGTCCAAGCAGTCGCAGCCCCGGAGTCTGAAGAACTGTACGCGGAAGCTGCAGCGGGAGGCGAAGTTGCCACCACGGCTGCGGGATCCGAAGGCGCGGCACCCGAAGGCGAAGAGATCCGCATGGAAGACGTGCTGGGCAAGGGCACGCGCAAGCGTCCATCCGCCGCCACGGAAGACGTCGACGAGCTACAGGCGGAAACGCGCCGGTTCTAGCATCGGCTCCGAGCTTCTAACTTATTCGCAAGCACCAGATCTGACCCGCGCAGCTGGTCTGTGCGCGGGTCGAGTTTTATAACGGCAAGTTTCAACCGAAGGAATGAACCCCGAATGAGCACTACTATGGCAAATATTTCCGCTGCCCAGGTTAAAGAACTGCGCGACAAAACCGGAGCTCCGATGATGGACTGCAAACAGGCCTTGACCGACGCCAAGGGCAAATTGGAAGATGCGATTGTCCTCCTGCGCAAGAAGGGTGTGTCGGTCGCAGCCAAGAAAGCGGCGCGTGTGACGAGCGAAGGATCGGTGGGCCACTACATTCACGCCGGCGGCAAGATTGGCGTACTGGTCGAAGTCAATTGCGAAAGCGATTTCGTAGCGCGCACCGAGGACTTCAAAGACCTGGTCCACGACATCGCCATGCACATTGCGGCTAGCGATCCGAAGTATGTGCGGAAAGAAGACGTCACGCCGGCAGACTACGCCCGCGAGAAGGACATCTATCTGGCGAAGGCCATCGCTAGCGGTAAGCCTGCAAACATCGCGGAAAAGATGGTCGCCGGCATGATGGAAAAATTCTACGAGGAGGTCTGCCTGCTCGAGCAGCCGTTCATCAAGGATCAAACCATCAACATTGCGCAGCTCATTGCTGCCAAGGTTGGCAAGCTGGGTGAGAACATCGCCGTGCGGCGCTTTGCCCGGTTCAAAGTCGGCGATGCCACCGCTACCGTCGCCTTCACCAGTTCCAAGTCGGACAACCCGCCAGACGAGGGCGGCGAGGCTTCCGCTCCGGTTGCCAAGTAGCAGCCGAATAATTCAGGGGCGCTGCGGCGCCCCTTTCGTTTATGCTTTCCTCCACGTAGCTAGTCATCGTAACTAGTCATTCTGTGCGAAGTGAAGGACCCGACCTGCCATGTCTGCACCGATCTTCAAGCGCATCCTGCTGAAAATCTCCGGCGAAGCTCTTGCCGCCACGCAAGGTTTCGGCGTCGACACCACTCGCATCCATGAAATCGCGGCTGAACTTGCCGATGTAAACACTCTCGGCATCCAGATGGCGATTGTCGTAGGCGGGGGCAATTTTTTTCGCGGGGTTGCCGAGCAGGCCAAGGACATGGATCGCGTCTCCGCCGACCACATGGGAATGCTGGCCACCGTCATCAACGCGCTGGCGCTGCAGGACGCTCTCGAAAAGCAGAACGTCTTCACCCGCGTGCAGACCGCCATCGAGATGAACCAGGTTGCTGAGCCTTTCATCCGCCGCCGCGCCATCCGGCATCTTGAAAAAGGACGCGTCGTCATCTTTGCCGGAGGCACCGGCAACCCGTATTTTTCGACCGACACGGCTGCCTCGTTGCGCGCCATGGAAATCAAAGCCGATGCCATCCTCAAAGCCACCAAGGTAGACGGCATCTACGACGCCGACCCCATGAAAGTGAAGGATGCCAAGAAGTTTTCGCAGCTTACCTACATGGATGTTTTGAAGCAGGGCCTCAACGTGATGGACTCGACCGCCATCTCCTTGTGCAAGGACAACAATCTGCCCATCATCGTTTTCAACCTGAACCAGCGCGGCAATATCCGCAGGGTTGTGCTCGGCGAAAAGATCGGCTCGCTGGTCAGTGCGTAGAACAAGGTCGGAGGTTAGAGGTCAGATTGCAGAGGTAAAACCATGTCATATCCCTTGGGTTCTTACTTCTGCAATCTGACCTCGAACCTCTGACCTGAGCCTTGGGTTTATAATCTACCGTTTTGATTCTCATGCATACTAGGAGCTCTGAGCTATGGCTCATCCTGCCCTGAAAGAAGTCTACGTAACCCTCAAGACGCGCATGGAGAAGGCGGTGGAAGACTTCCGCCGTGAAATGGCGGCCACGCGCACCGGGCGAGCGAACGTTCACATGCTCGACACGGTTTCGGTTGACTACTATGGGTCGCAGATGCCGCTCAACCAGATCGCCCAGATTCATGCGCCCGAGCCGCAAATGATCACGGTGCAGCCGTTCGACGCGTCCCAACTGGCGGTGATCGAAAAAGCCATCCGCGGAGCCGACCTGGGTCTCAACCCGATGAACGACGGCAAACTTGTCCGTGTGCCCGTGCCCGCGCTCACCGAAGAGCGTCGCAAGGAGATGGTCAAGCACCTGCACCGGATTCTCGAAGAGCACCGCACCGCCGTGCGCAACATCCGCCGCGACGGCAACGATGCCATTAAGAAGGCGCTGAAAGACAAGAAAATCGCCGAGGACGATGAGAAGCGCGCGCTCGATGAGATCCAGAAGCTCACCGACGACGAAATCAAAAAGATGGAAGAGATGAGCAAGGCCAAAGAAAAGGAAGTCTTGGAATTCAAGTAGAAGCTATCTCTCAAATGGTTTTGGGAAGGGCACGGTTTCAGCCGTGCCGTCGACGCGGGCTTTCCTGAGGGCCCCGGCGCTTTACCGCTTCGGTTCATTGTGAGATGGGCCTCTCGTACGTGTAAAGATCAAAGGCTGCCAACAGCTACGATCAGGCGGGTTGTTGATAGAGGCCGATCACGTTTCCTCCAGGATCCCGGAACCTCGCAGTAATCTCGGGCGCGTCCGCGCCGATGGGCTGCACGATCTCGCCTCCGTTGGCGACGATAGCGTCAAGGGTCGCGGCCACGCTGTCGACCATGCCGTACAGGAGGCCAGGCGCTCCGCTCGGTGGGCGTCCGAGGACCCATGTGCCGCTCACTTCGCCGGTCGTGTCATCAAAGGACGTGCTGCCATCGCCGCGCTTCCGGATGTTCCAGCCGAAGACCTGTTTGTAGAAGTTCGAAGAGCGAGCAATGTCGGTCGCAGGCATCTCGATGTAGCAAATCTTGCCGTTCGCTATGGTGGGAGGCATCGGTGGTCCTTCGAGGCGTCGCCATTCCAAAGTGCAACCCGTCCCGGTAGCAACCTAGGTCACACCAGGA
>Ga0209528_1000072_pt1 | contig 11707 bp, 16 predicted proteins | sample JacPinW_OM2H0_M3_FD_187970 | JGI IMG/M metagenome (GOLD analysis project Ga0209528, IMG submission 187970) | Forest soil microbial communities from Algoma, Ontario, Canada - Jack Pine, Ontario site 1_JW_OM2H0_M3 (SPAdes) (version 2) | ecosystem: Environmental > Terrestrial > Soil > Boreal...
CCACCGGCGATTACACACCTTCCAGCAACTGTGGAGGAACCGTTGCGCCTCAAACAACCTGCACGATTAACGTGACCTTCACGCCATCGGGTTCCGGTCCCCGCCCCGGAGCGCTGACCGTAGCCAGCAGCGATCCCGCCAGTCCGGAGCGAGTCAATCTGGTTGCCACTGGTCTAGGCGTGGTTCTAAGCCCTGGCAGCCTCGGTTTTGGATCTCAAACCGTCGGCACCACCAGCGCCCCCCAAATCGTCACGATTACCAACCAGAATGTAACTTCTATCGTGATGGGAGATATTGCAACCACCGACGATTTCATTGTGTCCGCCAATAACTGCCCGGCAACGCTTGGGCCTACGAAAAGCTGCACGATCCAGGTCGAGTTCGCGCCCGACGAAACCGGAGCCGCAACCGGAACGGTCTATATAAGCGATGACGACCCCGCCAGCCCGCAAAAAGTCAGTCTCGGCGGTACGGGGAAGTAATGGGTATAGAATTGGCCGGATTGGCACGCCATTCCCACAACCGCTGCGCGCTGTGTAGAATAATTGTTTGATCGCTGTTTGATCTATGTGCGGCGGAAGCCCCGGCGACCTGTCCCGCTGACCCAGAATTCCTAGCAGACTGTAAGGAGATGTAAACCAGCAATGTCGATTCCAGCAACCCAGCTCCGTCCCGGCATGATCATCAAGCACAACAATGACTTGCATTCCGTGTTCAGCGTCGAGCACCGTACCCCGGGCAACCTGCGTGCTTTCATCCAGGCGAAGCTGCGCAACCTCCGCACCGGCGCCATGTTCGAACACCGTTTCCGCTCTCCCGACCCCATCGAAAAGGTCAACGTGGATGAGGTCAACATGGAGTTCCTCTACGCCGATGGCGACAGCTACTACTTCATGGACACCGAAAATTACGAGCAGACCCACCTCACCCGCGACACGCTCGGCGACGCGGTGGATTACCTGACCTCGAACCTCCAGATCAAGGTGGAGTTCTTCGATGGCAAGGCCGTCGGTATCGAGTTGCCGCAGACCGTCGTGTTGACCGTAACGGAAGTCGAACCCGGCCTGAAGAGCGCCACCGCATCGAGTGTAACCAAGCCCGCGAAGACCGAAACCGGCCTCGTCGTGCAGGTGCCGCCGTTCATCAATGAAGGCGAGAAAATCAAGGTCGACACGGCCGAAGGCACATATCTATCGAGAGCATAGGAAGGGCAGAGGTCAGAGGTCAGATTGCAGAGGTAAAACCAAATTCACAAGGTTTACACCTCTGCAATCTGACCTCTGACCTCTTCAATCGAACCATGACCTCCACCAACAGTCGATCCCGTACTGAAGCTCGTCGCTTTCTCGTGCGCGGGCGCGTCCAGGGCGTAGGCTTCCGCTGGTTCGTGGAACGCGAAGCCCACATCTTGCAGATTGCCGGATGGGTGCGCAACGATCCCGATGGCAGCGTCGAAGTGCTGGCCATCGGCACACCCGAGCAGTTGGCCGGGTTGCGGTCGCGTTTGCAGGAAGGGCCGCGCGCAGCGCGTGTAGATGACGTAGAAGAGTCCGAGGCCGAGCCGGTCGCCGGACTCAATTCATTTCAAGTTCGAGGAGCTTAGCCTTAAAATGCAAACCAAGATGTCGACCCAGATGCCGACCAAGCCGGTGGATTGCGACGGGTTGAAGAAGCTTATCCGGGAGGTGCCCGACTTCCCGAAAAAAGGCATCCTCTTCTACGACATCACCACGCTGCTCAAGGACAAGCTTGGCTTCGCGCTCCTGATTGACGCGCTCTCGGAACACTATATCGGCAAAGAGATTGACCTCGTGCTCGGCATGGAGGCCCGTGGATTTATCTTCGGCCCGGCGCTCGCCTACCGGCTGAATGCAGGATTCGTTCCTGTCCGCAAGCCGGGAAAACTGCCCGCCGAAACAGTGAAAGTCAGCTACGAGCTCGAATATGGCAGCAACTCACTTGAGGTTCACAAAGATGCTATCAGGAAAGGTGATCGCGTTCTGATCGTGGACGACCTGCTGGCCACGGGCGGCACTGCTGTCGCCACTGCTGAACTGGCCAGCGGCTTGGGCGCGCAGATTGCGGGACTGGCGTTTGTGGTCGAGCTCGACTTCCTGAGAGGTCGCGAGAGACTGGGGAATTACGACGTCTTCTCGCTGCTGCACTACGACCGGTAAATTATGATCGGCAAACTACCTACTTCACCAGGTGTTCCACGGCCAGGAACAGACCCCTCCAAATCGCCAAGCTGACAGCCAGCGACCCGGCATATGAGATGATCGCAACCCAGTTCCACTGAACACCAATGCACTTTTCATTTTCACGGATCCACATGGGGAAGGGCTCCTTGATGCAATCCAGCAGCAATTATCTGTCCGTTTGTGCTTTTTCTGCAAGTAATTGAAAGTATTCCCTTTGGCTTCACTGCCCGCTTCCTCAGAGTGGGTGAAATCGCTACATAACCGAGAAATTTATGCGGTTGGTGCCGAAATCGTGACCGCCTGCTGCTCCGCAGTCAGAACCGACCAACCCTCGGGGACGCCCCGCGATGGTGGTAATCTAAACTTTCGACGGACGCTGCATGCACGCAATTTCTAGTTCAATCCAGATTACGATCCGGGGCCCGATCCAAAGCTTGACCAGAATTTTATTTCTGCTGGCGGCCACACTGGTCGGCGGGGCCGGGGCCAGCGCTGATTCCGGCCCGCTTCCGCCTTCCATCACTACGGCGCCACTCTCGGTCGATCAGGTCGTTAACAATCTCGTCCGCAAAGACGAAGAGCGGGCGCAGGCTCTGCGTCACTACGAATCCATCCGCGTTTACCGCCTTTCCTATCGCGGATTCCCCGGCGATCGCGACGCCGAAATGACCGTGAAGGCCACTTATGACAGTCCTTCAACCAAGAACTTTCGAGTGATTTCCCAAGCTGGATCGAAGCTGATCGTCGATCGCGTGTTCAAACGGTTGCTCGAGAGCGAAAAGGAAGCCGCAGAGCCGGAAATGCACGTCCGCAATCTTTTGAACCGCGCCAACTACGACATCGCGTTGGTTGGCTATGAGCCCTCGGACAAGGGCAGCCAATACGTGCTCGCCGTCTACCCGAAGACGAAGAGCAAGTATCTCTACCGCGGCAAAGTATGGGTCGACGGAACCGATTTCGCCGTGACCCGGATTGACGCCGAACCGGCTCAAAATCCTTCGTTCTGGACGAAGAAAAGTGAAATTCATCATGAATACATCAAGGTCCAAGACTTCTGGCTTCCCCGGCGCAACGAGTCGGTGAGCTACATCCGCCTCGGCGGCCGCGCCACGCTGACGATTGAATACGACAATTACCGTGTCATCGATTCGCGGGAATCGAGGAACTCCACGAAAGCATCGTCATCCAATTCCGACGCAGGCGCCCGCTAAGCTCGGCCTCGCCTTTTGGGGCCATCCACCATAGGCAACTTGCAGTAGAGCTTGGCTTTCCTGACACCCGAGACCTGACACTTGAGACCGGACCAGGGAGTACAATCCCGCCATGGATGGCCTGATCCAGCCAAGCGTAAATCCCACGACAGAGCGGCAAGAGTCCAGCCTGCGTCCGATCCTCATCGGGATCGTCATCGTAGGGATTGTGGTCGGCGTTCTCGCCCTGATTTTTCGCGCCGAGCAGAAAAAGCCCGCCGCGCTTCCAGCCTATGCCGCGAACCTGAAATTCTCCGACATGACGACAAGTGCCGCGCAGAATTTTGCCGGCCAAACCGTCAGCTACATCGATGGCTCCATCAACAACACCGGCGATAAGACCGTAGTCCACGCAATGGTGCAGATCACATTCAAGGACGAGCTGGGCCAAACCGCGCAGCGCGACGAACTTGCCATCCGTGTGCTGCGCACTGGCGGACCGTACGACGAAGCCGTCGACCTCACCCTGTCGCCGCTCGCGCCCGGCCAAAGCAAACCCTTCCGCCTGACCTTCGAAAACATCTCCGCCCAGTGGAACCACGCGTATCCAGATCTGCAGATCACCCAGGTCATCACCAAGTAAGGTCTGCAATGGTTACAATGGCCTCGTGCCTGACGTAAAACCATTCCGTCTCACGGAGTCCGTAAAAGCCGCGGGTTGAGCGTCCAAGCTGAGTCCGGCGGCGCTGGACACGGTGCTTGGGAAATTAGCCCGGCAACAGGACCCGAATGTGCTAGTCGGCTTCGATCAAGCCGACGACGCCGGCGTGTATCTGCTCACGCCCGAGACGGCGCTGGTCCAGACGGTGGATTTTTTCACGCCCATCGTGGACGATCCCTACACCTTCGGACAGATAGCCGCGACCAACGCGCTCAGCGACGTCTACGCCATGGGAGGAAAGCCACTGACTTCGCTAGCCCTGGTCTGCTTTCCCGAAAAAGGCGATCTAGAAATTCTCGAGCGCATTCTAGCCGGCGGCTTGTCGAAGATGATCGAAGCGGGATGCACGGTAGTGGGCGGCCACAGCATCCGCGATGAAGAAACAAAATTCGGCTATTCGGTCACGGGAGTAGTCCATCCCCATCGCGTGCTGGCCAATCAAGGCGCGCAACCCGGCGACCGGCTGCTATTCACCAAGGCGCTAGGCACAGGCGTCATTTCGACAGCAATAAAAAAAGGCGTAGCGAAGCAGGAGTGGATCAACGCAGCGGTAAAGTCAATGACAACGCTAAACAAACGTGCAGCCGAAGTAATCACCACCGCCCACGTAGCGGCGGACGCATTCGTCCGCCCAACCGAACTCAGTGGAGCGACGGGCGTCTCGCCCGTCCAATCGGAACCTCGCACCTCGCGAAGCGCCTTCGCCGTCCACGCCCTTACCGACATCACCGGTTTCGGCCTGATCGGCCACGCTCGCGAAATGGCGCTTGCCTCGAACGTCAGCCTCGTATTTCAATCCGCCAACATTCCCGTGCTCGAAGGCGCGCTCGATTGCATCCGCGCCGGCCACATTCCCGGCGGACTCATAGCCAATCGCGACTTTGCCGAATGCCGGGTCGAATACGATCCGTCGGTTCCCGCCGACATCCGCACGCTGCTCTTCGACCCGCAAACTGCCGGAGGCCTGTTGCTCTCAGTTTCCGCCGATGACGCCGACAAGCTTACACACGCGCTGCAGGATGCCGGCGTCCCCGCCGTGGAAATTGGTCAGGTGCTACCGCGCACAAAACCTTTAATCCGAATCACTTCTTAATCAGTGCCGTCCCCGCTGGCCCGAGTTGATCAGTTCCCACGTGTAAGCCAGATGATGGTCATCGTGCTCCGCCACAAAGTACAGATGATCCACCAGCCGCATGGGTGTTTTCAGCCGCGGATGGAGCGAGGCGCGAGCGAAAATCGCAGGGTCGATTCTCTCCACTCGGCTCACCAATCGTGAGCGGGTGCTTCGGAATTCGGCCAGGATCTCATCGATCGGGCGCCGGTTGTGCTGCGCCTCGGAGGTCTTTCGATTGCTCAGGTCAGCCACGGTAAGCTGGGATGCTCCCTTTAGGTAGTCATCGACCCGAGCCATCCATAGAGGTTCGAGGTCCGCCAAGTGCCCGGCATGTTCCTGGGCCGACCACTTTTCGCCGGGTTTCCAAACCAGCACATCGTGATCAGCGCCGCGGACGATTTCTTCCAGCCGGGCCGGTGCGCCTCGCAAACGCGCGCACAGGTTCGGATGCTGCTCCACGGGAAAGGTGAACTCAAACTTTCTTTCAAACCAGATCGGAGGTGCATTCATGATTGCAGGCAAATTATGTCTTCCTACCAGATGCCGAAGCAAGCGGAGGCGACGTAATTTGTGGAACCCTTCCGCTTCTCGTAACCTTGTTCGTGGCCCTCGCATCTATACACCCAAAACATGACACTTGAATGATGTCTCCCAAAACACGGGACTTCTGCGAAAGGAAATGCTTAAATGAAAACCCGCACTCTTGGACGTTCCGGCCTCAACGTTTCCGCCCTCGGCCTCGGCTGCATGGGCATGTCGGAGTTCTACTCCGGACGCGAGGACGCCGAATCGATCGCGACCATTCATCGGGCGCTCGAACTCGGCATCAATTTTCTAGACACCGCCGACATCTACGGACCATACACAAACGAAGAGCTCGTCGGACGAGCGATCAAGGGCAAGCGCGACCAGGTCGTGCTGGCCACTAAATTCGGAATCGTCCGCGACCCGAGCAATCCCAGCGCCCGCCGCGTCAGCGGCAAGCCCGACTACGTGAAGAAGTCCTGCGAAGGAAGTTTGAAGCGGCTGGGCGTCCAGCACATTGACCTCTATTACCAGCATCGCGTCGATCCCGATACGCCGATTGAGGAAACCGTTGGCGCCCTCGCGGAGTTGGTCAAGCAAGGCAAGATCCGCCACGTTGGCTTGTCGGAAGCCGGCGTCAACACGCTGCGCCGGGCCGCGAAGGTGCATCCCATCACAGCGTTGCAGACCGAGTATTCGCTTTGGACGCGCGATCCGGAGAAGGAAATCCTCGCGACCTGCCGCGAACTCGGCATCGGTTTCGTCGCCTACAGCCCGCTCGGACGAGGCTTTCTTACCGGCCAATTCAAAAAGTTCGAAGACCTGGCCGCCGATGATTATCGCCGTTTCTCGCCGCGCTTCCAGGGCGAAAACTTTCAGAAGAATCTCGATCTCATAAAGAAAGTCGAAGAGATCGCGCGCGAAAAAAGATGTCAGCCATCCCAACTGGCGCTCGCCTGGGTGCTGGCGCAGGGTGACGATATTGTCCCCATCCCCGGTACGAAGCGGCGCAAGTATCTCGAGGAAAACGCCGCCGCAGTGGAGGTGAAATTGATGCCAAATGACCTGCGCGGCCTGAATGAAGTCTTTCCCTCAGGCGCGGCTGCGGGATTGCGCTATCCGGAACACATGATGAACCTGGTCAACGCGTAAAGGGTCGCGTAGGGGCGGACGCATTCGTCCGCCCCGCGGAGCGAAGCTCCGCAGTGTCGGCGTCACCACAAGCTCAGCCAAGGCCCGACCTCAGCCGCCCAGCAACTTGTTCACCTCGGCATACGGCACAGCCCCCTCCATCGCACGATAAGTTCCGGAGGTCCTAAGCTCCTCCGCCACTGTTCGCAGCAGCCCGAGCGTTGCCCGCATGGGGCCCGATCCCAGGCTCACGCGAGCCACGCCCAGTTTTTCGAGTTCCGGAATCGAAGGCGTTCCCGGCCCGGCCAGAATATTGAGTGGACAATTGGCCGCTTTCACCAGCCGCCCAATCGTGTCCGCATCTTTGAGTCCAGGGGCGAAGACGCAATCGGCGCCAGCTTCGCGATATGCAACCAGCCGCCGCACGGCTTCGGAATAGTCGGCGTTCGGATTGCCTCCCGGTAGCAAGTACACATCGGTGCGAGCGTTGACCACAATTTGCGCATGCAGCTGCACGGCCGCCGCGCGCGCCGCCTTGATCTTCTCGACCGCTAACTGCAAATCGATCAAGGGCTCATCCGGATTGCCGCTCGCATCCTCCAAATTCATCCCGACGGCGCCCGCCTGAATCAATTCGAGCGTGGTCGCGGCGGCAGCGTCGGCGCTCGAACCATATCCCGCTTCGATGTCGGCGGTTACCGGTACACGAACGGCGCGAGCGATGCGGCCGATACGAGCGAGCATTTCCTCCCGCGGAATGCGCTGGCCGTCGGGATAACCCAGCGAAAAAGCAATGCCCGCCGAAGTGGTTGCAATCGCGGGAAAGCCCGCATCCTCGAAGACACGGGCGCTGGCCACATCCCACGCGTTCGGCAGGATGAGCACCCCCGCGCCGCGATGAAGCTGTCGGAACTGGATCGCTTTGCTGGTTTGGGATTCCATAACTTCTTGTTTCAGCCGCGGCTTGCTTTGAGCCGCCTCAACTGCCGCGAGCTTTTTCCCGCATCCGCTCCATGAAACTCGGGACGTGCACCACGGCGCGTCCCACCATACCGTTCCCGATTTCCCGAGCGCCGTCGTGGGCTCGGACGCGCATGATATAAAAGCGCCCGTCAAACGATTCCAGTTTCGCCTCGGCGTGAATTCGCATTCCGACCCCGCTGGCCGCGCGGTGTTCGATGTGGATCGAGATCCCCACCCTGATTTCACCCTCATCGCAATACGGTTGCAAAGCTTGAAAGGAGGCCGTTTCCATCAGCCGGATCATGTCCGGAGTCGAATCCACCGGTGGCAACTCCGCGTGGTGTGCGGAGAGTGTGTGCTTCAACTCGACGGTTTCAGACGCCTCGCCGCGTGTACCGATGGGGATGGGTCGGGCCATGGGATTTTACAAGGCGCCACTGGGATTGTGTGGTGGCGGGTCTTTGACCCGCCGCCGGATGGGGCAAAGCCCCGTCCCCACACAAGGCGGCTGGAATCGCGGCAAGCCGCGTATCTACAGGAACCTATGCTGCCGCTCGTTCCATCCTTCGCGCCTCGACGCCATCCAGCACGGTCCATAGAGCTTTGGCCGCGCTCTCAGCGGCAACCAGCGCTTTTTCCGCAGTCTCCGGGCCGGCCTGGACACGCTTCTCCAACTGTTTGCGCCACACTTGCGCGTGTTGCATGTCGGCGACGGCATGCAACGTGAAATACCCGCGCGTCTTCTCATCGGCGCCGTAGAGATCACGCAAGCCGCGATCTTTTTCCTGCGCCAGGCGCGGCACCTGTGATTCGTAGGCATAGAAAGCCGCCAGCGCCTCTTCCGGAGTGCCCTCGCCGGCGGCCCGCTGGAACCAGGAGATGAGCTTGCGAACTTCCCCAACCGGCTGCCGTTTCGGAACGCGGCTTCCGCCCACGCCTTCCACAAAGTCGAGCCACAGTTCGGCGTGCGACCGCTCCGGCTCACCGAAGGAATCCTCCCCGCCCTTCTCATCGGTCATATTCGCGAGAACCGCGCGGCGCAACTCGCCTTCTTCCAGCCGGACGCCAAGCTGAGCCAGGTAGCCCGGGAACGCATCCACGTGAGGGTAATAATCCTCAGCGTAAGCGCGCAGGTCGTCCCGGGTCAGCTCGCCCGCCGACCAGGCTTTATAAAAGGGATGACAGAGCAAATCATATTGATGAATGCGTTCTTCGAGCAGAGAGAGAAATGCGTTCGTTTCCATAGTCACCTCGGGACCCTCCACTATACCGGGCTGGGCGGGAGGAGAACAAGGAGGCTGTCCTCCAAGCGATGTTCCGCGGGGAGGAAGCTAGTGCCTTCAATTATTTGCGGAGCGGATCACCCTGAATGCCGCGGTTTCGGCGATCCAATGCCGCAAAACCAATGCCGCCAGTAGAGAAGGGCGACGCTGGCGCGCCGCCCTGTCGGAATCGGGAAGACTCAGTCTCCCCAGTAGCTGTCGATCAGATACTCAGTAGTGCTCGCCGTGCTGCTGACCAAGGTCTGGTTCGCGCCAGCTTGATCCATAGCATAGATGTCATACGACGAGTTGGTGGAGTTGTGGCGGCTGAAAAGAATTAGATTCTTATTCGGCACCGCAGAAAGACTAAAGGTGTCGGTGATAGTCGTAAGCGGAGTCAGTGCCGTTCCGTCCAGGTTGACGCTGAAAACATTCCACTGGGTGCCATCGTAATGCGTCGTCAACCGTTTCTTGCCATCCCCAGAGTAGACCGCAGGTCCCCGCCAGCTGGTGGTCGCGTAGGCCAACGTGGGAGTTGTGGCGGTGAGAGCCATTGTGTACCAGCCCGTCGTCGGGGTGGCGACCTGCGCTTCAACCGAGGCACGTACCGCATCCGTGGGGTGGCTGTTCTGTGCGTGCAGCCGCGAAGCCTCTTCGGTGGCGCCCTGCCGGTGCTGGGACGCGCAGTTGCAGCCGCTCACGTAGTGGAAAAAGGATACTGGTTTGCCATCAGGTGAAAACTGCGGGTACTACGAGTACACGCCCGATGTGGTCCCGTACAACGCTGTCTGGTTGCTTCCGTCCAGATTCATGGTGACGATCGCACTGGAGGTGGACAAATAGTTATAGAAGGCGATGGTTTTTCCGTCGGGCGAAAAAGCAGGAGCCCAGGCATCAAGTCCCGTGGTCAACTGTTTTTCCATGCCGTCCTTACCCATGAGAAAAGTGTCCCGTCCGGTCGAGTCATTGCGCGTATAAACCACCTTAGTCGCGTCGCTGTTGGAAGCGACATGGAAGGCGCTTGCGGGGATGGGAATCGCTACCGCGGTGGACTGCTGCGTTGTCGCGTTCAGAATGAAAAGGTGAGGGGCGTTACTGTCGCTCGATGCCCGCGCAACGTAGGTGAGCAAAGGCGACGTGGAATCGGTTCCGCAGCCGGTCAATGCGATTATCATTGCCGCGGCGAGAGTAACTGCTAGCTTCTTCATTGGTGTTCTTTCACCTTGAAAGTCGGTCTCGAATGAACTGTACGAGTCAGTTTCTCGGTGTAGAGAGCGGACACACCAACCCGCGATGTGACAGCAAATTACGACCTGTTCAGAAATGGTGCGATGCTTGACGCTGGGGGCGTCTTCAAGTGATCAACAGCCTCAGTCGGGTTGGAACTCCACTGCACACCTGATGCAGACCTTAACCGAACATTGCCGGCGACATTGGGGATAACGAATGGAAGGGATTACTTTGGTCTGTATTCCTTCTCTAATTCTGCATAGGTTGAACCACGATTTGATTGCGCAGATGTCTTGTAATCCCGCCATCGGCGGCGTCCTTTTGGGCGGCACGCGGGCAGAGCCTGCCCTGAGCGGAGTCGAAGCGAGTGCCCGCGCCACACTCTCCACTCAGGAATGCAGTCTCCAGGCCGGAATCAAGGAGTCATAGTGAAGCAATGCGCTGAGAAATATGTGGATCACGATGTAGATTGCCCAGATCAACACATAGGCCATTGCCATTTTGCGTGGCTTCCTCAAGACATACCAGAGAAGCAGAATATCCAAGGGAACCGGAGCGGCAACCACCGCCCACTCGGGTGCACCCAGGCTCTCGACACTGTATCCGAACAGGCAGACAAAACAGCCGACTGCAAGCGAAGCAAAGATGTACACCTTTTTCTCAACCAGGTAGAGACCGAGCCCCCACGATAGTGCGGTGAACAAGATCGCGATGTCGAGCAGAATGGGAGTGGGCAGTGTGTTCAGCATCGTGTTTCTCGAAGCCACGTCATTGTGCGGGACGATGTGACGGAAAACAAGAGTTTGGTGCACGTGCGATACTGAAATTTATGGCGCTGCCGGATTACTCGCCTCGGGTGGGGAACGATCCTAAGTCGGTAATGATCCATTTGACGACGGCTACGGGAATGGAGATTGAGTGGAAGGATGGGCACCGGTCCGTCTACACGTTTGCGTTCTTGCGGGACGCGTGTCCGTGCGCGCTTTGCGAAGATGAGCGAGGGAAGTCGGGACGAAAACCGGGCGAAGCGGCGAAGCTGGCGCCGGGGGCTTTGCCGATGTTCAAGCCGGCGGTGAAAGCGCTCGCGGCCGAGGCGGTGGGCAAGTATGCGCTGAAGTTCTCGTGGAACGATAGACACGATCTGGGAATTTATTCGTGGTTCTATCTGCGGGAAGTTTGTCCCTGCGCGGAGTGCGCCATGACGAGGAAGTGATGGGGCGGTCGCCGGAAGAGTACTTTCTATGACGCGGCTGCCTCAGCGGCTGAACCGCTTGCCGAAAAACTCGATTTTGGTTTTGCTTTTGGGTGGCGCAGCGGTTCAGCATGACCATTCTCGCAGCGCCATGAAAACAGGCAAGTTGTTGATTTGT
>Ga0209528_1000075_pt1 | contig 11618 bp, 8 predicted proteins | sample JacPinW_OM2H0_M3_FD_187970 | JGI IMG/M metagenome (GOLD analysis project Ga0209528, IMG submission 187970) | Forest soil microbial communities from Algoma, Ontario, Canada - Jack Pine, Ontario site 1_JW_OM2H0_M3 (SPAdes) (version 2) | ecosystem: Environmental > Terrestrial > Soil > Boreal...
TGGTCGGCGATCCCGACACCATCGTGAGAGAGATGGAAAAGATTCCCGCATCCGGATTTGCCGGGACGACCCTGAGTTTTGTGGACTACGTAAAAGAGTTTCCACACTTTCGCGATGAGGTCATTCCACGTTTAGAAAAGAAAGGCCTGCGCGCAAAATTCAACGGGCAAGCGGCTGCGGACTGAGGGCGGACTCAAGATAGCTCCGGGAACGGAGCGAGTCGAGGTTCGAAACAATATGATGCAAACATCCGATTCCAGCTCCGAGAAGACGCTCTCCGAAGCCATCAAAGGCCGCCGAGCCACGCTGAGTTTTTTGCCCGATCCAGTGCCGGAGAATGACCTCAAGAAAATTCTTGACGCGGGGCTCTCTGCTCCCAGTGCCTACAATCTTCAGCCCTGGCGATTCGTGGTCGTGCGCGAGGTCGAGCAGCGCGCGCGATTGCGCCGGGCGGCGATGAACCAGCTAAAGGTGGAAGAGGCTCCGGTGGTCGTCGTGGCCTGCGCCGATCTGGAAGGCTGGCGTAGCGGCGATCTCGACGAAATCATCCGCCTTGCCCAGCATCACGGCTATGGCGACGAGGCTCGCCACACGAGCATGCGCAAGAACATCGCCAATTTCTTTTCTGCTCCAGGCAATGCTGGCGGATTAGCGCCCGACTTTGCGGTGTGGGCGAATCGGCAAACCATGATCGCCTTGACAACCATGATGTGGATGGCCGAGGTGCTCGGCTACGATACCGCGCCCATGGAAGGCTTTTATGAAGACCAGGTGAAAGCGACGCTTGGCATTCTGGCCCACGTTCGGGTTGTCGCACTGCTTGCCATCGGCCATCGCAAAGGAGAAGACAAACGTTTCGCCGGACGCTTCGCCATGCAGCGCACGGTGTTTGCCGAAAAGTGGGGGAATCCGATTCCGTAGCCTAGCGGCGGCACGCCGGGCAATATCCACCGACTTCGAGCCGCGCTACGATGATATGGAAGCGACAATCCCGCTGTAGTTGCTTTTTCAGCGATTCGAAAGTCTTGCTGACAAACTCAGTAATTTTCCCGCATCTTAAGCATGCCATGTGAATATGATCGCGGCCGAGTTTGCGTTCGTAGTAGTGGCCCTCGCCGTTCAGATGCATCAGGTCGAGTTCATCGATCAGTCCCTGGCGCTTGAGCAGGTCCAGCGTCCGGTAGACAGTACTGCGATTAACGGACGCGTCCACAGTCCGCGCCTTGCGTAGAATCTGGCTGGCATCCAGATGTTTGGTCGCGGTCTCGATCACGCTCAGAATCGCCCGGCGCGGAGCGGTTAGACGGATTCCGCGTCCAGCCAGTTGCGACTGCAACCGGCCAGGAATCTCCGTTTGCGGAAGTGGCATTTGTAATCCCCCCTCTCTCGTGTCGCAACTGATCGCAAAGCACCTGCGACGAAATCTTTGGGCGCACGTTGACAGTGAGTAAAGCGCATTCTACGCTGTGATTGTAACGCTGTTGCAACTCAGTCGCAACAAGGAATATTCCAATCGAGAGGCCGAATGAACCCGCACCTAATTTCGAAATTGATCCGGCGGATATTTGCCGGCTGGAATTCTATTGTTCTGATTTTATTTTTGCTGGTTTGTCCCACATCTCGGCTGCGGGCGCAGGAGAGCCCTTACATCGTGACCTACAACCATTCCCTCGAAGAGCCCGGCAATCTCGAGGTGGAATATTTTTCTACCTTTGGCACGCAGCGTGGCGGCAACGACTTTCACGCCTTCTGGGCGGAATTTGAATACGGCGCCACGGCTTGGTGGACGACTGCGCTTTATGTGGACGGCCAGACGACCTTCACCGACAGTACCGTGTTTACTGGTTTTCGGCTGGAAAACCGTTTTCGCCTGCTGCGGCGCGAACACCTCGTCAATCCGGTGCTCTATGTCGAATACGGGCAAATCAGCGGTGCCGACAAGATTCTGAAGGAAATCGAAGGGCACGACAGAGAGTCCAATTTCGCCGATTCCAACGCCGCCTTGCGGAAGGAGCACAAACATGAACTGGAGCTCAAGCTTCTGCTCTCCAGCAACGTCAAGGGCTGGAATGTCGCAGTGAATCCTATCGTCGCCAAGAACCTATTGCCGAGCGAACCCTGGGAGTTCGCGTACGCCGTCGGGGTAAGCCGTCCGCTCGCACTGAAGGCGTCATCCAACCGCTGCAATTTGTGTCGTGAGAATTTTTTTGCGGGAGTGGAGATGTACGGAGGGCTGGGTAGCGCGCAGAGTGCTGGCCTGCATGACACGTCGCATTACCTTGCGCCGGCCGTTGCGTGGAATCTTCCGTCGGACTGGACTCTGCGTCTTTCGAGTGGCTTCGGTCTGAACGACAACAGCCATCGCCTTCTGCTCCGCTGGGGTGTGTCGCGTGAGTTTTCCGGGTTTGGCGAAACGGTCCGGCGATGGTTCGGCGGCCGGCCATGAAAAGCGGCTACGCTTCGTTTCGGTGATTCCACAGCGCCCGCCGCTCGCGAGCCCTGCTAAGCTCATTCTTGCGTGAATCAGAAATACGACGTCATCGTTCTCGGAGCCGGCGCTGCTGGCCTGATGTGTGCCATCGAAGCCGGAAAGCGGGGCCGGCATGTCCTCGTACTCGAACGCGCGGATCGAATCGGCAAAAAAATCCTCATCTCCGGCGGCGGCCGTTGTAATTTCACTAACCTGCACAGCAGCCCGGAGAACTTTTTTTCGGCCAATCGGCACTTCGCCAAGTCGGCGCTTGCCCGCTATACTCCGGCCGATTTCGTGCGCCTTGTCGAAAAGCATCGCATCCCCTATCACGAGAAAAAGCTCGGCCAGTTGTTTTGCGATCGAGCGGCGAGCGACATCATTACCATGCTCGAGCAGGAATGCCGCGACGCTGGAGTAGAAATCCGGCTCAATACGATAGTGACCGAGGTGCGCAACCAAGAAGTGCGTAAGGACGAGGTGCGCAAGAACGCGGGGCACAAGAACGACTTGCACGAAAACGACCAGTTCACCGTGCAAGCCGAGGACGCCGGCTTCGGCGCGGCCCGCCTGGTGGTTGCCACCGGAGGCTTGTCCATCGCGAAAATCGGCGCCACCTCATTTGGTTACGATCTGGCCCGGCAATTCGGACTGAAGATCGAGCCTCCCCGCGCTGCCCTGGTTCCTCTCGTTTTCAGCGAGCGGGATTCGAAGCGCTGGTGCGATCTGGCAGGAGTTTCGACCGAGGTGATTGCTACCACTCGCAGCACGAAACAAATGTTTCGCGAAAACATGCTTTTCACCCATCGCGGCATCAGCGGGCCCGCCATTCTCCAGATTTCTTCTTACTGGGACGGCAAGGAGCCGATTCACCTCGATCTTGCGCCAGACCGCGATCTCACTGCTGATTTGCGCGCGCGGGAACATCGCGACCTCTCGAGTTGGAAACTGCTGCTGCGAGAAGTTCTGCCTCGGCGCTTCGCGGACCGCTGGGTCGAAACGTATCCGCTAGCCGGAACCTCCGAGCGCGTTTTCGCTGACGGCGAACGTCAACTGCATTCTTGGGAGGTCAAGCCGCAAGGGACCGAGGGTTACGGAAAAGCGGAAGTCACCGCGGGCGGCGTCGATACCGGCGAGCTTTCTGCCAAGACCATGGAATCCAAAAAAGTGGCCGGCCTTTTTTTCATCGGAGAGGTGGTCGACGTCACCGGCCAACTCGGCGGCTTCAACTTCCAGTGGGCCTGGGCGTCGGGATTCTGCGCCGGACAGGCGATGTGAGATTACTTCGGAAACAGTGCAGGCACTCGAGGCGGCCGTACCAAATCTCCGGCTAAATCTCCGAGCCTTCCTGCATGAACGGCATGCGCGAGAGGATTTCCGCGGCCTGCTCCAGTTGCTTCAAGTCTTTGCTGGTGAAGTCTGCGCCCGCGAGCGAAGCATCCAGCCCTTTGCGCGAAACCTGCACCACTCCCATCACGGTGCCTCCGGAGGAGGCCACGGGAACGGACATGATTTTCTGAATCGGCATTTGCTCCTGGCTTCGATCTTCTGCTTCGGCTCCCAGCTTGACCGCTTCAAACAGGCTGACATGTTTTACGCGCATGAAGGCGTTCGAAAGAAGAGGAGCGCGAGTCGCCGCCGTCCGAGCTGCAACCGCCGATCCGGTCAGCGGAAGAACGCCTGCCGATCGCAGCTCGGGCGGAAAGATAAATCGCAAACTGCCCTTGTCTAACCTGAGCAGTGCGACTTCGCTGCGGCGCACCCCAAGGATCTGGGCGAGCTTCAAGCAAACTCTATCCGAACTCGGAGATTCCGAAAGCATGCTCTCCAATTCGCTGACGCCGGCCGCCGCGGCCTTGGCTGCCTTGGCGGCGGAACCTAGATTGCCCGATGACATAGTTGTGGCCTCTTAGGCCTTACGCATCTATCCTGCGGGTACCAGCGACTTTTCCACAAGTTACCAGAGTACTTTTACCGCCTCCGACAATCCACGCCTGTCCCTGCCCAAAAGAGTGTCTTTCTTATACCGAGCAACGATTTTTTTCGTTGTCTTTACCGCACACTTCCACAGGCGTTCGCGTTATATTTGACTAAACCCTTCGTCGCAAATAGCCGGATCGCGGCTAGCGGGGTGTGTGTATGTCACTGGTTCATTACGTAAGACCATTCCTGGAATTGGGAATCTGTAAGGAGTACCGTATGGCTCGCAAGACCACCGAAAACGCTACGACCATTCGCGGCAAGAAAACCGGAGTCACCGTTCCGGCTGTCGCTGTGCCGGGTGCGCTAGAAGTTCACAAGGAAGTTCGCAAGGACGGGAAACCGTCCAACGTTGTTCCCATCAATCTCGAAGAAGAGATTCGCCGCCGCGCCTACGAACTTTACCTGGAGCGCAGAGCGACTGCGGGCGGCGAGACCGGCAATGGCGATGAGAGTCAGGATTGGCTGATTGCAGAGCGCGAGATCCGTTCGCGCCACGGCAATCAGGAACGCCACACGGCGTAGCTCCCGGCGAGACCCGCCGTGGATTCTACTGAGTGCTCCGCCTTGCCTACTGGCTCTGCGCCGGACGCGATACGACCGGCGGCCGAGCCTGGGCGGGAGCTTTGGTGCGAAGGCTTGCCAGCCACAGTCGCAGGCGGTCGATGTAGATGTAAACCACCGGAGTGGTGAACAGCGTCAGCAACTGGCTCACAATGAGCCCGCCCACGATGGTGATGCCGAGCGGACGTCGCAGCTCCGATCCCGTGCCGGTGCCCAAAGCCAAAGGCAATCCGCCAAGAAGCGCCGCCATGGTCGTCATCATGATCGGGCGAAAACGCAACAGGCATGCCTCGTGAATCGCGTCCGTCGGAGACTTTCCGTGTTCACGCTCGGTGTAGAGCGCAAAATCAATCATCATGATGGCATTTTTCTTGACGATGCCGATCAGCAGCACGATCCCAATCAGTCCGATCACGTTGAGCTCGTTCTTCGAAATCAGCAAAGCGAGCAGCGCGCCCACGCCGGCGGAAGGAAGCGTGGACAGGATCGTGATCGGGTGCGCGAAGCTCTCGTAGAGAATGCCCAGCACGATGTAAACGGTCAGCAGCGCAGCCAGGATCAGCAGCGGCTCGCTCGACAGCGAGTCCTGGAACGCGGCGGCCGTGCCCTGAAAACTTCCATGGATGGTGGACGGAAAACCGATGCTGCGCTCGGCGTTGTCAATCACCTTGGTCGCATCGCCGAGCGCAATTCCCGGGGCTAGATTGAAAGAGAGCGTCACCGACGGATACTGTCCCTGGTGGTTGACCCCGAGCGAGGTGTTCGACGGCCCGAAGTGCGCGAGCGACGCCAGCGGCACCGCGGTGCCGTTTTTCGCGCGCACATAGATGCTTTGGAGAGCGTCCGGGCTGTTTGCAAATTCCGGAGCAACTTCCATGACCACGTGATATTGGTTCAAAGACCGGTACATGATCGAGACCTGGCGTTGGCCAAAGGCATCGTAGAGAGCGCTATCAATCGCGGATGCGGAGACTCCAAGACGTGCGGCCGTGTCGCGGTCAATCACAACACTCGCTTGCAGTCCCTTGTCCTGCTGGTCGGTGTTGACGTCACGCAACTGCGGCAGAGAACGGAGCTTCTGAAGCAGCCGCGGCGCCCAGTTGTTCATCTCTGCCAGGTCCTCTCCCTGCAACGTGTACTGGAATTGGGCCTGGCTCATGCGCCCGCCGATGGTCAAATCCTGTGCCGACTGCATGTAGAGGGTCGCACCCGGGACGACCGCTAATTTCGATCGCAGACGTGCAATCACTTGATCCGCGGTCATCTTGCGTTCCGCAAGCGGTTTGAGCGTGACGAACATGCGTCCGGTGTTGTACGTGGTATTGCCGCCGGCGAAGCCCACGCTCGTGGCCACCGCAGGATCCTTGATTACGATGTTCATGAACTGGGTCATCTTCCCCTTCATGGCTGAGAAGGAAATGTCCTGTGCCGCCTGCACCGATCCGCTGATCCGGCCAGTATCCTGCTGCGGGAAGAAGCCCTTCGGAACCAGCATGTAGAGATACACGCTGAGACAGGCAGTCGCGATCGTCACGAAGAAGGTCAACGGCTGATGGCCTAAGACCCAATCGAGACCGCGTTTGTATCCGCCCAGCATGCGGTCAAAGGCCCATTCACTCGCGCGATAGAAGCGCCCATGCTTTTTCTCGCTCTGAGGCCGTAGAAACTTGGCGCACATCATGGGCGTCAAGGTCAGTGAAATCGCCAGGGACACGCAGATGGCGATGCTGAGCACGACGGCGAATTCGCGGAACAGCCGCCCGACAATGCCACCCATCAGCAGAATCGGAATGAAAACGGCCACCAGCGAGGTGCTCATCGAAAGCACGGTGAATCCGATTTCACGGGCTCCGCGAAACGCCGCCTGCACCGGGGTCATCCCCTGTTCGATGAAGCGCGTGATGTTCTCGAGCACCACAATCGCATCGTCCACCACGAAGCCCGTCGAGATTGCCAGCGCCATCAGCGACAAGTTATCCAGACTGTAGCCCAGCAGGTACATCACTCCGAAAGTGCCAATGAGCGAGAGCGGCACCGCGATGCTGGGAATCAAGGTTGCACGCAACGTACGCAGAAAAGCGAAGACGACCAGGATGACGAGTATGACCGAGATGATGAGGGTCAACTCGATATCGTGCACCGAGGCTCGAACCGTGGTCGTCCGGTCGAGAACCACGTTCATGGCGATGGCGGGAGAGATCGAAGCCTGCAACTGCGGCAATGCCGCGTACACGCGATCGACGGTTGCGATAATGTTCGCGCCCGGCTGGCGCGAGATGATCATCAGCACTCCGGGCTTGCCATTCGCCAGCCCAACGACGTGAATATCTTCGACCGCGTCCTGCACATCGGCGACATCGGTCAGCCGGACCGGCGCGCCGTTCTTGTAGGCGACAATCAGGTTGCGATACTGATCGGAGAGGAAAATCTGATCGTTGTTGTGAATGGCCCAGGCATTCGCTGCGTCGCTGATTTCGCCCTTGGGCGTGTTGGCATTCGCCTGGTTGAGCGCGGTGCGGACCGAATCGAGGCCCACGCCCAGCTTGTTCAGCAGCATGGGATTGACTTCCGCGCGCACAGCCGGTTTTGCGCCGCCCCCGACGAAGACTTGCCCTACGCCGTCTACCTGCGCCAGTTTCTGGGCGAGGATCGAATCCGCGGCATCGTAAATCTTGGGCAGCGGAATGGTTTCGGAGGTGAGCGCCAGGATCATGATGGGCGCATCCGCGGGGTTGACCTTGCGATACGTCGGATTGCCGGGAAGGTAGGAAGGCAACTGGCTGCGCGCCGCATTAATGGCCGCTTGCACGTCGCGAGCGGCGCCGTCGATGTTCCGGCTAAGGTCGAATTGGAGAACGATGCTGGTGGAGCCCAGTTGACTGGTTGAGGTCATCTGGTTGATGCCGGCGATGCGTCCGAACTGCCGCTCCAGCGGCGTCGCCACCGCCGACGCCATCGTCTCCGGACTTGCTCCCGGCAAACCCGCCGATACCGAAATGACGGGGAACTCCACCTGCGGGAGCGGAGCCACGGGCAGGAAATTGAAGGCCAACGCCCCCGAAAGCAGTAGCGCCGCCGCCAGCAACGAGGTCCCAACCGGCCGCTTGATAAAGGGAGCGGAAATATTCATGGTCAGTCCCCTGTGGCCTCGGGAGCCGGCTCCTCCATCGGATTGCCGATCTTGTAGCCCGCGAATCTTTGCGCCAGCCGGTCAAACCACAGATATACGACTGGGGTGGTGTAGAGCGTGAGCAGCTGGCTGAGGAGCAATCCGCCGACAATCGTGATGCCGAGCGGATGGCGCAATTCCGAGCCCGTGCCGCCGCCGAGCGCCAGCGGTAATCCGCCGAGCAATGCGGCCATGGTGGTCATCATGATCGGACGGAAACGAAGCAAGCAGGCCTGGTAGATGGCTTCTTCCGGCGGCTTGTGCTCCACGCGTTCGGCTTCGAGCGCGAAGTCGATCATCATGATGGCGTTCTTCTTCACGATGCCAATCAGCAGGATGATGCCGATGAGGGCTACGACCCCGAGGTCATTGCGGGTAATCAGCAGCGCGAGAATCGCACCGACACCGGCGGAGGGCAGCGTGGAGAGAATCGTGAGCGGATGAATGTAGCTCTCGTAAAGCACTCCCAGCACAATGTAAACGGTGATGATGGCGGCCAAAATGAGCCAGGGCTCGCTCGAAAGCGAATTGTGAAAGGCGGCCGCGGTTCCCTGGAAACTGGTATTGATGCTGCGCGGCAGGTTGATTTGCTGTTCCGCCTGTTCGATCGCCGTGGTGGCCTCGCCGAGCGAAACTCCGGGAGCAAGGTTGAACGACAGGTTCACCACCGGGAACTGGCCCAGATGATTGATCGCGAGCGGTGCATTGCGCATCTCGATGCGAGTGAAGGCAGAAAGCGGAACCTGCGTGGTGTTGGCGGATGCGGCGGCCGCCGAGTTGCTAGTCGAGGTGTTGCTGGCGGACGCGGCGGTGCTCGAGGTGCTCGTGGCCGTCGTGCCGGCGCTGGATACGCCACTCGTGGACTTGACGTAAATGTTCTTCAAATCGTCCGGGGTCGTCTTGAATTGCGGGCCGACTTCCAGCACGACGTGATACTGGTTCAACTGCGTGAACATGGTAGAGACCTGCCGCTGCCCAAACGCGTCGTAGAGCGCGTCGTCAATGGCCTGCGGCAGGATGCCCAATCGCGAAGCCGTGTCGCGATCGATGATCAGGTTCGCTTGCAATCCGTTGTTCTGCTGATCGCTGGCCACGTCGCGTAACTGCGGCACGGTTTGCAGCTTTTGCAGAAGTTGCTGCGACCAGAGCGCCAATTCGACGGCGTCGGCGTCTTCCATTGAATACTGGTACTGCGTGCTGCTGACGCGGCTTTCCACGGTCAGGTCCTGCACCGGCTGCATATAGAGCGTGATGCCTTCCACTTTGGCCAGTTCCGGCTGCAGATCGCGAATGATCTCGGAAGCAGTCTCTTTACGCTGATTGCGCGGCTTCAGATTAACCTGGATGCGGCCGCTGTTCGGCGTGATGTTGGTGCCATCGATGCCGATGAACGAAGCCAGGTTGTCGACGTTCGGATTCTTCAGAATCACTTTTCCGAGCGCCTGCTGCTTCTCCGACATGGCCGCAAACGAAGTATTCTCGGCGGCTTCGGAGACTCCCATGATCACCCCCGTATCCTGCACCGGGAAAAAGCCCTTGGGTACGTAGACATACAGAAGCAGCGTGGCGACCAGGGTTGATACCGTGACCAGAAGAGTGATGGTCTGATATTTCAGAACCCACTTCAGGGTCCGGCCGTAGAAGGCGATCACGCGGTTGAAGTAATCTTCGGTGACGCGGTAGAAACGAGATTCCTTTCCGGGCTGTCTCTGTTTCAGAAGCTTGGCGCACATCATCGGCGTCAGAGTCAGCGACACCACGGCGGAAACCAGAATCGTAACCGCCAGAGTAACGGCAAACTCGCGAAAGAGTCTGCCGACGATATCTCCCATGAACAGCAGCGGGATCAGCACTGCGATCAGCGAAACGGTCAGCGATACGATGGTGAATCCAATTTGTCCTGCGCCCTTGAGTGCGGCGTCCAGCGGAGACTCGCCTTCTTCGAGGTAGCGATCGATGTTCTCGATCATCACGATCGCATCATCCACCACGAATCCGGTTGAGATCGTGAGCGCCATCAGCGTCAGGTTGTTCAGGCTGTAGCCGAGCAGGTACATCACTCCGAAAGTACCGACCAGAGAGAGTGGCACAGCAATGCTCGGGATGACGGTCGCAGCAAGATTGCGCAGAAAGAGGAAGATGACCATCACCACGAGGGCCACCGTCAGCATCAACTCGAACTGCACATCGTTGACCGACGCGCGAATCGTCTGCGTACGGTCGATGAGGATTTGAGCCTTGACCGCTGCCGGCATGGAAGCCTGCAGCTGCGGCAGAACTGCCTTGATGCGATCGGCCACGCTGATGATGTTGGCTCCGGGCTGGCGCTGAATATTGAGCAGAACCGCGGGCGTGCTGTTAACCCAGGCCGCTTGCTTCACGTTTTCAGCGCTGTCGATGGCAGTGGCTACGTCCGACAAACGCACTGCGGCGCCGTTCCGGTAGGCGATGACGACGCTGTTATATTGCTGGCTCGAGAGCAGTTGGTCGTTGTCGCCAATGGTGAACGATTGCCGCGGACCATCAATCACGCCCTTGGCCTGGTCCACATTGGCGGCGGCCAGTGCGGCGCGCACATCTTCGAGACCCAACTGGTAGGAAGCCAAAGCCGTGGGATTGGCTTGGATTCGAACTGCCGGCTTCTGCCCTCCGCTGATCGAAACCAGGCCGACTCCCGGAAGCTGCGAGATTTTCTGTGCCAGCGCCGTCTCGGCCATGTCTTCGATGCGCGACAAAGGCAGCGAATCCGAGGTCAGCGCCAGCGTGAGGATGGGCGCATCGGCCGGGTTCACCTTGTTGTAAATCGGAGGATTGGGAAGATTTTGCGGCAGGTATGTGGTTGCGGCGTTGATCGCGGCCTGTACCTGCTGTTCCTCGACGTCGATGTTCTGATCGAGAGCGAACTGCAAAGTGATCAGCGAACTGCCGAACGAGCTCGTCGAGGTCATCTGGTTCAGTCCGGGGACTTGTCCGAACTGACGCTCTAACGGAGCGGTGACCGAAGACGCCATCACATCCGGAGCGGCGCCGGGGTAGAACGTCATGACCTGGATGGTCGGGTAGTCCACCTCGGGCAAGGCGGAGACCGGCAGTTGCCGGTAGGCGACGAATCCGACCAGCATCACGGCCGCCATTAATAAAGAGGTGGCGACCGGCCGCAAAATGAAAAGGCGCGAGGGGTTCATGACGTCGGAGCTGGTTTCGCTGGCTGTGTAGTCGATTGCGAAGCGCTGGGGCTTCCGGTACCACTGCGAGTTTCAACTTTCGCGCCGTCCTGCAACTTATCCTGTCCGTCGATGACCACGACTTCTCCGACCTGCAGTCCGCTGCCAATCGCGCTTTGATTCGATTGCGTGAGCGCGACGGTCACGGTCCGCGCCGCCACCGTCTTGTCGGCTTTTACCACGTAAACAAAATTTCCCTGCGGCCCCTTCT
>Ga0209528_1000076_pt1 | contig 11422 bp, 10 predicted proteins | sample JacPinW_OM2H0_M3_FD_187970 | JGI IMG/M metagenome (GOLD analysis project Ga0209528, IMG submission 187970) | Forest soil microbial communities from Algoma, Ontario, Canada - Jack Pine, Ontario site 1_JW_OM2H0_M3 (SPAdes) (version 2) | ecosystem: Environmental > Terrestrial > Soil > Boreal...
CAGCACAACCGGCGCCTGTGCCTGTGGCGGAGGTTCAGGGACCGGATTCTCTGCGACTGGACTGACGGGTGCAGGCTCAACGGGTGCGGGCGCGGGCGCCGTCTTGTGGGTTTGATCGTCCGCGGCTTTCCCTCTTCTCGGAAGATAAATTCCGGCCACCACTAATCCCACAAGTACGATCAGTGCGCCCAAGGTCATGTACAAACCACGATGACCGGTGGAGGGTGGAGGCGGCAGTGGAGCATTGGGCATTGGCATAGGTTGAGTGCTTCCTGGAGCAGCCGCAACGCTTGCGGTCTCGCTTACCGACATGGAGGGAGACGGAAAACTGCTCATGCTGGCGGTCGAGGCGGCGTTTGACGCGGCGGGAGCGCTGATCGCAGCGGCGACCTCCGCCGTCGGCGATACTTCTCGCGCATGGTCTCGCACACTGTTAAGCGCGTTGCGAAATGCGGTAGCAGTCTGGAAACGCTGGGACGGATCTTTGGCGATCGCCATCAGGATAATCTGATTGAGCGTGGCCGGAAGTTCGGGCTGAAATTCGATGGGTGGCCGCGGCGGCTCGATCACGTGAGCGGTCATGATGGAATAGTGGCTGCCCTCCGTGAAAGGGCTTTTGCCGGTCACCATTTCATAAATGCAGATGCCAACCGAATAGAGATCGGAGCGTGGATCGGTGGGCTCGCCTTTCACCTGCTCCGGCGACATGTAGTTGACGGTGCCGAGACTCGTGCCCGCCAGAGTGAGCGTGAGATCGGCATCGGAACGGGCAATGCCAAAGTCCATGACCTTCACGACGCCCTGCGGAGTCAGCATCATGTTGCCGGGCTTGATGTCGCGATGGATGACATTTTGCTGATGCGCGTAACTCAACGCATTCAGGACCTGATCGATATAGTTGATCGCGTCCGGGACCGCGATCGGGCCTCCCGACAGGTGAATGGCCATGGAAACGCCGGCGACGTACTCCATGATCATCACCAGCTGGTTGTCGTTGGTGAAGGCCGTCCGGAGTTGCGCGATGTTGGGATGATTCAGGCTGGCCAGCAGCTTGATTTCGCGCAGGAAACGAGCGGCGAGTTCTTCGCGTCCGGCGAGATCGGGCAAGAGGATTTTCATGGCCTCGATGCGGTCGGAAATCGTGTTGCGGACTTTGTAGACGCGGCCCATTCCGCCGGCGCCCAATTCGCTGAGAATTTCGTAGTCGCCAATTCGCTTGACTTCTTCGCTCACATGGAACTCCCGGGAAGGGTCGGCCGAGGATGCCGCGATTCCAGCGTCAGAATGGTACTGGGGCCGAGACTTGGCCCCAGAGCTCAAGCCCGAGATTATGCTCTGCGTTTCGGGGCGGGTCAAGCGGGTGATTCCAATCGGCAGGAGGCGTGCCCCCTAACTGGGTAGTAAACAATGATTGATACCTTGAGATCGAACAGGCGCTCCCTTCGGCCGTCCCTCCAGCCTCCCGCAAGCCGATTTGTGGTAGCCTGCGGAGTTTGACCGGTTCGCATCGAACCGCAGGGAGGCCAATTCTTGAAGCCGTCTAATTCCGCACTTTTTTCGTATTTGCTCCTGCTCATCATGTTCGCCATTGCCACCCCTGCACTGTGCCAGCAAGACAAAGCCAGCAACGTCCTCGTCGAGCGCGTCGGCGACACGGCATTCATTCAAGTGCGCGCTCCCAGCTTTCAGACGCTTTCGCCCCGCCAGCAGGCATTGGCGTATTGGCTGACGCAGGCTTCGATCGCCATCGACCCTATTATTTACGACCAGTTGTCCGCCTACGGTCTGCAACAGAAGCGTCTGCTCGAGGAGATCATGGCGTATCCGAAGGGAATCGATCCGGCGGCAATGGCGAAGATTGCCGAATTCGCGAAACTCTTCTGGGCCAGCCGCGGCAATCACAATGATCTGACCTCCCAGAAATTTCTGCCCGCTTTTACCTTTGCGCAACTGGAAAAGGCCGCGCTGATCGCGCAGCAAAACGGAGCCTTTCGGACGGCGTATGCCGATCTTCCGCCGCTGAAGAAACCATCGGATCTAACGCGGGAACTGGAGTTGTTGCGGGCTTCGCTTTTTGACCCCGCGTTTGAGCCGATGATGACCGCTAAGAGTCCGGCGGGAGGAAAAGACACGATTCAGGCGAGTGCGAACACTTTTTATCAAGGCGTGAGTCTGGACGATCTGAAGGGATTCGAAGAGAAGTATCCGCTGAACTCGCGGGTGGTAAAAGCTGCGGACGGCAAGCTTACCGAACTCGTCTACCGCGCCGGCACGTCCGATGGCAAGGTTCCTCCCGGACTGTATGCCACGTTCTTGAAGCGGGCCAACGATTGCTTCGAGAAGGCGCGCGGTTACGCCGAACCCCAGCAGGCCGAAGCGATTGGCCATCTCATCCGCTACTACCAGACCGGCGAATACGCGGAGTGGGTGGCGTTCGGCACCATGTGGGTGCAGAACGATGCCACCGTGGACTTTGACAACGGCTTCATCGAAGTCTACCGCGACGCACGCGGCACGAAAGGAAGCTCGCAGAGTTTTGTCACCATCACGGATAAGCCCCTCACCACCGCTATGAAGAAACTGGCGGAGAATGCCGGCTATTTTGAAGAGAAGGCTCCGTGGGATGCGAAGTACAAGCGCGAGTCGTTCAAACTGCCGGTAGTGAAAGCAGTCGAAACCCTGATCGAAACTGGCGATTTCAGCGTGAGCACGATCGGCGACAACCTGCCGAACGAAAACGAAATCCACGAAAAATACGGGTCGAAGAATTTTCTGTTCACAGCGAGCAAACGCGCGCTGGACGAAGCCACCGGCAAGACGGCCATTGCGGAGTTTGCCGCCGATGCGGCCGAGGTCGAACGCGCTCTGAAATATGGCACCGAAGCCGGCGATCTTATCACCGCTTTGCACGAAGTCATCGGGCACGGCTCCGGCAAGCTGAGTGAACGGGCGAGCGGCGGAGCCCAACCTTTTCTGAAGGAATATTTTTCGACGCTCGAGGAAGGGCGCGCCGACCTGATGGCGCTTTGGAACGTGTGGGATCCCAAGCTGAAAGAACTTGGCCTGATCTCGAACCAGGAAGAAGTGGCCAAAGCCATGTACGACAATGCGGCTGAGGTCGCCTTGACCCAACTGCGTCGCATTCCGCACGGCGACACGATTGAAGAAGACCACGAGCGCGATCGGCAGTTGATCGCACACTACATCGCCGACAAAGTCCCCGGCTCCATCGAACAGTTCACGCGCGATGGCAAGACCTACATTCATGTGGCCGATTATCAAAAGATGCGTCAGGGCGTTGGCCTGCTTCTCGCCGAACTGATGCGCATCAAGGCGGAAGGCGACTACGACGCCATTAAGGCGCTGGTCGACAAATACGGCGTCCGCTTTGATCCTGCGCTGCGCGATCAGGTGCTGGCGCGGTATCAGAAGCTCAACCTGCCGACATATTTTGCCGGCATGAACGCTCATTTGACCGCCAGCTTCGGCAAGAATGGCGAGGTTGAGAGGGTCGAAATCAACTCTCTGCGGGATCCTGTGCGTCAATATCTGGGATACGGTGCGATGTACGACAAGAACCTCGCTCCGTGATACATCTTGTATTTGGGCCTCGAAACCGCAATCTTCCTTTTTTTCGCGGGCGCTCTCGGCGGCGCGCTGAACGCCGTCGCGGGCGGAGGCAGCTTCATCGCCTTCCCGGCTCTGCTGTTCAGCGGAGTCGCTCCGATCGCAGCCAACGCGACCAATACCGTGGCGCTTTGGGTGGGAGTAACGGCCAGTTCGGGCGCTTATCGCAGGCACCTCGATCTTTCACGCCGCGTCATGATTCCACTCACCGTCACCAGCGTGATCGGAGCAATCGCCGGCGCCTACCTTTTGCTGCACACGCCCGCGCAGACATTCCTGCGCGTTCTGCCCTGGCTCATGCTGGGAGCGACACTGCTGTTTCTGTTCGGCAACCGCCTGGCACGCGGCTCCGGAGGCTCGATTGCTGCGGATGCTTCCACTTCGGCTCTGGCTGTCGCGTCACTGTTTGAGCTGGTCGTCGCGGTCTACGGAGGCTACTTCGGCGGCGGGGTTGGGATTCTGAACCTCGCGATGTTCGCCGCACTCGGCATGACCGACATTCACGCTATGAATGCGTTGAAGGTCGTGCTCGGCGGGATCATCAATGGCATCGCGGTCATCACCTTCATTGTGGCCCATGCCGTAGTTTGGAGAGAGGGCAGCGTCATGATCGTGGGCGCGCTCTTCGGCGGATACTTCGGTGCCCATTACGCCCAGAAGCTTCCGCCCGCCTGGATTCGCGGCTTCGTCATTGCGGTGGGCTGGGCAATGACGGCGTACTTTTTCTGGAAGGGCTACCACTGACATGCAACGCTCGGTCGGCGGGCGTCGCGGAGGCCGAGGGCGGCCGTCCCTACGCGACCTCACGGCTGCATGCGCGGCACGGCCGCGCCCACCTGAAAGGGAAATGCAGTTACGGGTGCGGCCGAGGCCGAAGAGCCGAACTTTCGTAATCTGCCCTGGTGAAGCCGACTGATGCAAAATTGATCGAGAATGCCCTCCACTGCCATCACTCCGAAAGGACCACGGGGATCGCGCGTCAAGCTCGGCGGCTCGATTCTTGCGCTGGTGCTGCTTGAAAACGGGCGTCAGATTCGTGGCCGCATGAATCAGCTCTCGGTCAACGGCGGGCTGGTCTCGCTTGAACGACCTCTCGACGAAGGTATTCGGGTGACAGTCGTGTTCCATCTCGGCTTCAGCGTCCGGTGCCGCGCGCAAATGTTATTTCCCATGTGGGCCACCCAGGGATGCCTCCAACCTTTTCGGTTTTTGGACTTGTCCGAGGCCAGCCACGCCGGTCTGAATCGAGAATTGGAAAACCTGGTCCGCGCCGGGGCGTCTCAGGAAGAGGAAGAAGCCGAGTAGGCGCTCACTTGCCCGCCTCTGCCAACATCTGTTCCAGCGAGTATTTCTGCAACTCCCCGATTCGCTCCAGCGTGATATCCGGCTTGGGATGCTGCGCCACCAGCTCTTTATCCATCGCGTAGTGGCCCTGGCGCGGAAACACCGTCGTCACCCGCGTGCCCCAATACTTTTTGATCGCCGCCAGAATACGGACTTTGTCGTCCACCATCACGTAGTGTGCCGCCGGATACTTCGCCTCCGCGTCGTCCAGTTCCAGTTCCTTGTGGATATAGATCAACGCGTGCCCTTCGAAGATCTCATACAGGCCCGACCGGTCGATCTTGCGCGGCTGAAAAACCACATCGCCGTCGCTCAAGATCACGGGCCGCCCCAAGCGCCGCGCGTATTCGACGGCATCGAGCGACTCCGGAAACAGGCGGTTGGCAAAGGGATAATTGATCATGAAGTGCGACACCGCCAGCAGCTTCGGATCGCGGGGCCGCTCGACGCGATAACCCTGCAGCGCTCCCAAATAGTCCGCGTATCCGAGCTCGGTGCGCAACCGCTCGAAGATTTCCCAATAGCGCTCGGCGCTCGGTTCGCCAACTTTATTCGTCAGGTACCGTTTCAGATCTTCGGCTACGCGATCGTTGTCGAGCAGCGTATTGTCCACGTCGAAGAAGAACACGGTGCTCGGGTTCGAATCAGCGCGCTTCACGCGATCTCCAGAATAAAACGTGGCCTTATCATGCCAGAAATCAATGCCCCGCGTCGCAGCACGTTGCTTCCGGCATTCCCACGCTTCCTGTACACTTGAGCTATCCCGGAAGCACGAAAAAGCAGGAAATTTGCGGTTGCAACGAAGGGCTTGTATAGGTCCCAGCCCTTGTAGTACAAATGCGTCGTCCTAGCAGTGAATGAATCAGCCGAGGGCAGAATATTTTGTCTCTGTCCCACAAACCGGGCGAATCCGTTCTCGCCTCCCCCAGGAGCCGCCTTCCGTGGAACATAGAGATCCAGCTGTCGTCAGCCGCTTCGACACACGCTCCAGCCGGCCTTGCGAATTCTGCCGGGAATTCGACCCGCAGTTCCCCGAACGCCGCCCGCTCGATCAGATGGTCGCCACCACCCGCAAAGCCATTGCCTCCGCCCATTTGACGGAGGACGGCTACGTCCGCCACCGGATGCTCGAACTGCGCCGAATCACTTCCCGCGCGCCCCTCACTGCCGCGTAACCAGCGGATTTCGTAGCGGCGGAGCCATGCCCTGCTTCGACGGGGCACAACCCGTCACCACACAACCACTTTCGGCGAAAATATTTCGCGCAACTTTCGGGGCGGCCGAGACTTCTAATCAGTTAGGCCCAGAGCGGCTGTACCCGCCCTGGGGGAGACCTCTGATGCTGGCCGGTATGCGATCCTGTTTCCTGCTTTCTTCTTTGTTGATGTTTTCTGTGGCTGCTTTTTTGCCGGTTCAGGCGCAGATTCACGGTGTCCCCGCCTCGGTCACTTCATTCGGTTTCGGGGGGAGTGACAATCCCAATCCTGGTGTCCGAGCCAGCGTGACGTCCCTTGGGCCGAACGGTTTTGGCAGCAGCCGGCCGGTTTTTGGAAACTGCTGTGCCGACTTCTTCTTTCCCTCGAGCCAAAATCCGGCGCTGTTCTTTGGTGGTCAGTTCTCGGGCCATCACTTCTCGGGTCGTCAGTCCTCGGGACGGCATCACCGCCATGGGGATCACGCCGATTTTCCCGTCGGCATCAGCGGGCCGGCCTACATCCCATACGCGGTTCCCTACGCCGTCCCCTACGACGAGGAAGGCGACGATGACTCCGTTGAGGCCGACTACGTTCGCGCTCCTGGCGCGCGAAACGCAGAGCCTCCCATCCAGCGTGCCGATGCGCGAGAGTTCGCGCGGAAAGCCGACACGTCAGCCAAACCAACTCCGAGCGAACCGGAAGAGCCCCTGACCGCTCAGCCTTCGACTGTGCTCATTTTCAAAGACGGCCATCAGTCCGACGTGATCAATTACGCCATCGTGGGCGATACTCTGTTTGACTTCGGCGCGGGCCGCACCCACAAGATTCTCCTCGCCGACCTCGATCTCGCCGCCACCCGCAAAGCCAATGACGACCACGGCGTGGACTTCCAGATTCCGGCAAGCGCTACGCGGCAGTAAAGTCTTCACCACCGGGGACGCGAAGGAACACAGGGAAACACAGCGGAAAACCTCGACGCTCCGTTGTCCTCTGTGGTTAATCCCCCAGGCATTTCCCGCTTGACACGCCCATCCCGACCAATGGATACTTATGCATTGCGTTGCATTTTTATTCATGTCGAAAACAGCGCGCCACAAAGCGATCCTCGACCTGCTGGAAGACGGACCTGTCGAAAGCCAGGACTCGCTCCAGCAGCGGCTTGAGCGCAAGGGCCACGACGTCGGCCAGGCTACCCTCTCCCGCGACATCCACGAACTGAAACTCGTCAAGGGCCCGGAGGGGTATCGGCGGGCGGGCGAAAGCCTGAGCGCGGAAGGCGTTTTGCCGTCGGTGATGCATCTTGCGCACCAGTTTGTGGTCGAAATCCGGCAGGCCCAGAATCTGCTCGTGGTGAAGACCACGGTCGGCAGCGCGCAACCCGTCGCCGCCGCACTCGATGCCTCGCACTGGCCGGAGGTGGTCGGCACCATTGCCGGCGACGACACCGTGCTGGTCATCGCTACCGACAAGAAGAAAGCGCAGGCGCTTGCTCGACGTATTCGCGAGCTGTCGTAAGAATTTTCCAGAAATGGAATGGTACGAAACGCAAGTGAGAACCGATCCCATGACACTGCTGAACCCGCCAACGCCAACGAAGATGAAGCCGCCGAACCTGCTGCCGGAACCGGTCGCGCCCCGTGATCTCGTCTCCATCCACGATCTCGCCCCCGCCGAAATACTCTCGCTCTTTAACCTCACCTCCATGCTCAAGCAGCGTCCCGCGGACTTTCGCGGCACTCTCGCCGGCAAGCAGATGGTGATGTTCTTCGAGAAGCCTTCGCTGCGCACCCGCCTCACATTCGAAGCCGGCATGGACAGCCTGGGCGGCAGCACCTTTTTCGTCGACCAAACGGCCAGCCGCCTCAATGCCCGCGAGTCTCTCTACGACATCGCCCACAACCTCGAACGCTGGATCGACATCATTGTGCTGCGCACGTTCAGCCATACTGTGGTCGAAGAGATGGCCACCTACGCCGGCGTTCCGGTCATCAATGCGCTGAGCGAACTCGAACATCCCTGCCAGGCGCTCGCCGACTTCTTCACCCTGCACGAGCACTTCGGCGATCTCTCCAAGATTCATTTTGCCTACGTGGGCGACGGCAACAACATGGCGCACTCGCTGCTTCTGGCGGGCGCCTCGGTGGGCGCGAAAGTTTCCATCGCTACTCCGGAGGGCTACGGCCTCAATCCCGTGATCGTCACCATGGCAAAGGCGATTGCGGACGAGACCAAGGCTTCGCTCCGCATCCTGACCGACCCGCGCAAAGCCGTTGCCGGAGCCGATGCGGTTTATACTGATGCCTGGGCGAGCATGGGACACGAACAGGAAAAGGCGGAACGTGCCGCGATTTTCGCTCCCTACCAGGTGAATGGCGCGCTCATGCAACTCGCCAAGCCTCATGCGCGATTCATGCACTGCCTGCCCGCGCATCGCGGCCAGGAGGTGACCGACCAGGTCATCGACTCGCTGAACTCGGTTGTCTTCGATCAGGCGGAAAACCGTCTGCACATTCAGAAGGCTATACTCGTATGGCTGTTGGGCGGCGGCGTGGGCCGCTTCCCCACTCGGAGCGCGCATGCCTGAAAAAGAGAAGATTGTTCTCGCCTACTCCGGTGGGCTCGATACCTCGATCATCATTCCGTGGCTCAAGGAAAACTATGCCTACGAAGTGATCGCCATGGTCGCCGACGTAGGTCAGGGAGACGACGTCGAGGCCGTCGTGGACAAGGCCTACAAGACGGGAGCCAGCAAGGTCGTCGTCGAAGATCTGCGCGAAGAGTTCCTGACCGGCTACGTTTGGCCCGCGCTGCGAGCGGGCGCGGTGTACGAAAACAAGTATCTTTTGGGTACATCGCTCGCACGCCCCGTGATCGCGAAGCATCAAGTCGAGGTCGCGCTGCGCGAAGGCGCCTCGGCCGTCAGCCACGGATGCACCGGCAAGGGCAACGACCAGGTTCGCTTCGAGATGGCTTACCAGGCACTCGCTCCCGAGCTGAAAGTCGTGGCGCCGTGGCGCGAGTGGGATCTCAAGTCCCGCGAAGATTGCCTCGACTATGCCGAGAAGCGCGGCATTCCCGTGACCGCAAGCCGCGAGAAGATCCACAGCCGCGATCGCAATCTCTGGCACCTCAGCCACGAAGGCGGAGAGCTCGAAGACGCGGCCAACGCACCGTTTCGAAGCACCTGGCAATTGACGAAATCGCCACAAGAGGCTCCTGACAAAGAAGAGCAAGTTGAAATCGGGTTCGAGAAGGGTGTACCTGTTTCGGTAGGTGGACAAGCGCTCGATCCTGTATCGCTCGTCGAACTGGTGAACGAAATCGGCGGACGCAACGCGATCGGACGCGTCGATATTGTCGAGAACCGTTTCGTCGGCATCAAGTCACGCGGATGCTATGAAACTCCCGGAGGCACGCTGCTGCTTGCCGCTCATGGCGAACTCGAGAGTCTGTGCCTCGATCGCGATCTGCTGCACTTCAAGCAGCACGTCGCACTTAAGTATGCCGAGCTGGTTTATTTCGGCCTGTGGTTCACGCCGCTGCGCGAAGCTCTGGACGCCTTCGTCGAAACCACGCAACAGAATCTGACCGGCTCAGTCACGCTTTCGCTTTACAAAGGCAACGTGAGCATCATCAGCCGCAAGTCGGATTACTCGCTCTACCGCACCGACCTCTCCTCATTCACCATGGGCGCGAGCTATGATCAGAAAGACGCGGAGGGCTTCATCCGCATTCTGGGATTGCCCTCGCGTTGCCGCGCCCAGACGCAGCATAAGGTTGAGGTCCCGCAATGAAGATGTGGTCGGGCCGCTTCCGGCAGCCGCTTGACCCCGAATTTGAAAAATGGCAGCGGTCGTTCCCTTATGACCAACGTCTGCTGCCCTTTGAACTCGCCGCCAGCCGGGCCCACGCTAACGCGCTCGAACATGCCGGAGTGCTTTCCTCGGAAGAGCTTTCGGAAATCGTGAAAGCGCTGGAAGAAATCGGGCGGCGCGCCGAGTCTTCTCCAGAATTTCTTAACGATCCGGAAGCCGAAGACGTCCACCATTTCGTAGAAAGACAACTCGTCCGGCTGATCGGCGCGACCGGCTACAAGTTGCACACCGGGCGTAGCCGCAACGAGCAGATCGCGACTGATCTCCGCCTCTTCGTGCGCCACAGCATCGACATCCTGCAAAACTTGGTCGCCGATTGGCTCGAGGCAATTCTCGCTCGTGCCGACGCTGCGGGCAGCGCGTCTTCGATATTGGCTATGCCCGCTTATACGCATCTGCAGCCGGCGGAGCCTGTCTTGGTCGCGCATTGGTTGCTGGCGTATGTCGAAATGTTTCTGCGCGACGCCTCGCGCCTCGCCGATGGCCGCAAGCGCGCGAACCTTTGTCCGCTCGGATCGGGCGCTGTGGCTGGAGCGACGCTCACGCTCAATCGTCAAGCCATGGCTGCCGAACTGGGCTTTGATGGCCCGACGGCGAATAGCATCGACGCCACCAGCGACCGCGACTTCGCCATCGAATTTGTCGATGCGCTCTCGCTGCTTGCGCTTCACCTCAGCCGCTGGGCCGAGGAGATGATCTTGTTTTCCACGCCCGCTTACGGATTTGTCGAGTTGCCCGAGCCCTACTCCACCGGCAGCAGCGCCATGCCGCAGAAGAAAAATCCTGACTTGCTGGAACTGGTGCGCGGCAAAGCGGCGCGCGTCATGGGATGCGCCACCACCCTGCAGAATTTGGTGAAGGGCTTGCCGCTCGCCTACAACAAAGATTTGCAGGAAACGCAGGAGCCTTTGTTCGACGCCTCCGACACGGTCATCGGCATGCTGCCGCTGGTGACCGGATTTATGAACACCGTCGAATTCAATGACGCCAAGATGAATCAGGCCGCAGGTTCGGGCTTTATGAATGCGTGGGCGGCGGCGGCATATCTTGTCGAACGTGGAGTGCCTTCGCGCCTCGCCCACGAAGCGGTCGGCAAAGCGGTTGCTTTGGCGGGGGAGCGCGGATGCGATTTGCAAAAACTTCCTCTCGCTGATCTCCAGGCGATCCACTCGAGCTTTGACGCAGGCTTCCACTCGTGCCTCGGACTTACCGAGGTGCTGGCGCTGCATGACGTCCCTGGCGGCACCGCGCCTCGGCACGTCAAGCGCGCCCTGCAGAATGCCCGGGAGCGGGCTGCCGCTTTGCGCTCGCAAGAACCGCTGGCCGCCCGGTAAGACTTGAGATACGCTAGCAGCGAGAGATCAGGCTCCCCGGGTGAGC
>Ga0209528_1000078_pt1 | contig 11406 bp, 11 predicted proteins | sample JacPinW_OM2H0_M3_FD_187970 | JGI IMG/M metagenome (GOLD analysis project Ga0209528, IMG submission 187970) | Forest soil microbial communities from Algoma, Ontario, Canada - Jack Pine, Ontario site 1_JW_OM2H0_M3 (SPAdes) (version 2) | ecosystem: Environmental > Terrestrial > Soil > Boreal...
ACCCGCGAATAGACGGTCTGGCCGGCCGCCGACATCTGGGCATAGAGCCAAAGCGCCTGGGCGGGATCGGCCTTGATCGCGTCCTCATCGAGGCGCAGCCCGGATTCCGCTAGGGCGGGGCCGGAGATGGAGGCCGGATTGTCAAGGACCCTTTCGATCGTCCAGGGGCTTACGTCTTGCCAAGCCGTGCTCGTGAGCAGGGTCACCAGGGAGTTCCGGTTGCCCGGCGCCGCCGCCCAGCGCGACGCGTCGCCGACGGCTCCCGCGAGGGCGCGGACGTCGTCCCCATGCGACCGCGCCCATTCGGCCCGGAAAGCCAGGACCTTTTCCGGGCAGTCACGGACAAGGTCCGGGCCGTGATGGAGGATGGTCCCCGCGCCCGCCGCGACGGCCAGCGAATTCCACGGCGCGCCAACGCAAAACCCGTCCAACTGGCCCTTGCGCAGAGTCCAGACCATGAACGGCGGGGGCACGACGACGAGCCTCACGTCCTCGTCGGGGTCGAGATCGCCAGCCCGCAGCCATAGCCGCAATTGGTAATGATGACTGGAAAAGGGAAACACATGGCCGAATGTCAAGGGGGCTTCCCCCGCCGCGCGGCGTCTCGCCACGATCCTGGCGAGCGCCTTGGCGGTGACGCGGGGATCGGCAACCTCGCCTTGCGCTTGTTGCCGCAGGTTTTGGAACAGCGCTTGCGAGACCGTGACCGCGTTGCCATTGAGCCCGAGCGCCACCGGCGCCACCAGCGGCGCCTCGATTTGATCAATCCCGAGCGAGACCGCGATGGCGGCCGGCGCCAGCATGTGCGCCGCATCGAAATGGCCGGCCACGAGCTTGTCGCGGATATTGGCCCAAGAGGTGTCAGCCACGAGTTCAATCTCGACGCCCCGCGCGGCGGCGAAATGCTGGGCTTTCGCCACGTGGAGCAGTGCCGCGTCGGTCAGCGGCACATATCCGATGCGCAGCCTTTTCGTCATCGCAACAGCTCCGCGGCGGTGATGATGGAACGGGCAACCTCGGCGATCTTCTTGTTTTCGTTCATCGCGACATGACGCATCAGGGCATAGGCCTGTTCCTCCGGAATAGCCTTAGCGCGCATGACCAAGGCCTTGGCGCGGTCGATTGCCTTGCGGTCGTCGAGCTGCGACTTCGCCGTTTCAAGCTCTTTCTTGAGCTTGGCGAAGGCATTGAAACGGCTGATCGTCATGTCGAGAATCGGCTTCACGCGGTCCTTGCGGAGGCCGTCGACGATATAGGCCGAGACTCCGGCATCGATCGCGGCGTCGATCGTCGCGGCGTCGGACCGGTCGACGAACATGGCGACGGGCCGCGCGACCGAACGGCTCACCTGGAACATTTGTTCGAGAACGTCGCGGCTCGGGCTTTCGAGATCGATGAGGATGACGTCGGGATCGATCGCCCGGATGCGGTCGAGCAGTTCCGCCGTGTCATCGATCCGCACCACGCTCATATGCCCGGCCGCGCGCAAGCCTTCCTCGAGAATGGCGGCGCGCAACGGATTCTTGTCGATGACGGCAATGCGCAGGTCCCGGCTCAACGAAACTCCATGGGTTTTATGGGCGCTTTCTTGCACGTTGTGGGCCAGGGCATGAATTTTCGCTTGTGGTTCGCCACCCGGCCGCGCTAAGGCTGGTTTCCGGGCTAGCCGTGTCTAGCCGAATTGACTTGGTTCGGAGGTTGCCTTTATAAGGGGCGAAACAAGGGGCGAAATCGCGGGCTTGATGGTGCCCTTTCTCGCTCCTCATTGAAGGGGTTAGAGTCGCCGGACCGCGCTGCGTCCGTTTGGCGGAATCGAGCGCCGTGTCGGCTTGGCCTCAACGTTTTGAGTCTTGCCGCGGCGGCTTTTATTGCATTATTTGGACCAGGTGGGAGCGGCGCGGTGAAGCGGACCTATCAACCAAGCAAAATTGTGCGAAAGCGCCGGCACGGGTTTCGTGCCCGGATGGCGACCGTGGGTGGCCGCAAGGTTATCTCGGCGCGGCGTGCGCGCGGCCGCAAACGGCTGTCCGCGTGAAATCGTTCGACGATAGGTTCTAAGTACCTTTCGATGTTTCCATCAAATACCGGAAAGCTCCAGGGTCTCGCGGTTTCCGGGCGGTATCCGCTTCACTTCACAATTCTCTACTAGCGCGGGGATCGCAGCGTGCCGGCGGGACGGGGCGGTCACCCAAATCGGCCGTCCGGCCAGCCAGCGTTCGCCGCAAAAGTGGCGTGAAAAAAAGACTGGGCATGAAAAAAGACTTGGCGTGAAAAAATTGGCGGCCTTTCACTCCGGTGGGATTTAACTCCATGCGAAAGCCTCGCGCCGGGCGCGGCGCCCAAGCCGCGACCGCATTTTCCTCCCGGTTCCCGGCAAAGCCGTTGGACGAAACGCGTGGAAACGCCGTGGCGGCGCCGGAACGGCTGCGACGAAGGGCTGATTTTTTGCGCGCGGCGAAGGGAATGCGCTTTTATGCGCGGGGGCTGACATTGCAAGCGGCGCCGCGCCCCATCCCGTCCGAGACGATGGAGGCGCGCATGCCGGGGGATCCAACCACCTTTGGCGCCGGGACCCGGCCAGCTCAAAGAGGCACCGCAACGGAAGTTTTCCCTTGCGCGGAGGCCGAGCCGCGGTTTGGTTTCACCGTAACCAAACAATCCGGCGGCGCCGTCCGGCGCAACCGGATCCGCCGCCGTCTCAAGGAAGCGTTGCGGCTACTCAACCCTCTTCCGGCGCGGCCAGGCCATGATTATGTAATCCTCGCGCGGCCCGAGGCGCTAAGCATGCCGTTCCTGGACTTGCAGGGGGAGCTTATCCGGGCGCTCGATAAGATCGCTGCCCGGAAAAACCAGCCGCCCATCCGCCGGGATAATGACAGCAAGTGCCTCGCCGCCGGCGACGCGGACGAGGCGCGGCGACAGAGTTCAAAAGGCAGGAAACCCAAGGGATGACCACGGAAACCAGAAACATCATGATGGCGACCTGCCTGTCGCTGCTCGTCGTTCTTGGGTGGGACGCGTTTTATAACCGGCCGCATCTCGACAAGGAGCGGCAGACCCAAGCCGAGATGCACTCGCGCGCAGCCCCTGGCGCGCAGCCGGGGCCGCAAACAGGCAATACCCAAGCCCCGCGTTCGCAAGTATCGAGTTCGACCGCGCCGGGATTGGCCGAGCCATCGACGCCGCAAAAGAGCCGTGCCGATGCCTTGGCCGAAAGCCCCAGGGTCAAACTCGACGCGCCCGCTGTTTACGGGTCGATCGCGCTCAAGGGCGGGCGAATCGACGACGTGTCGTTTAAGGCCTACCGCGAGACGGTCGATCCCAACAGTCCGAACATCGTTTTGCTCGCGCCCGCGGGTTCGCCGTTGCCTTATTACGCCGAGACGGGCTTCATCGCCGATCCCGCCGCTAATCTTGTCCTGCCCGGGCCCGATAGTTTGTGGCAAGCCGATCATGATACGCTGACTGAAACATCGCCGGTGACGCTCATCTACGACAATGGCCAGGGCCTCGTGTTTCACCGCAAAATCGCGGTGGATGACCGTTACATGTTTACGGTCACCGACAGCGTCGAGAACAAGTCCACACAGGCGGTTACGCTGCACCCCTATGCATTCGTCAAGCGGCATGGCAAGCCCGTGACTTCTGGCTATTACAGAGTGCACGAAGGGTTCGTCGGGGTCATTGGCGGGTCCGGAGTGCAGGAGATCAGGTACGACAAGATCGAAAAGGAAGATCATGCGACGAAGGGCTTCGCGGGGACCGGCGGCTGGCTAGGCCTCACCGACAAATATTGGGCCGCGGCTGTCATTCCAGACCAGGGCATAGCTGTCGAGGCAAGCTATTCCGGATCCGGCGGCGCTCCGGTGATTTATCAGGCTGGTTTTGCCGGAACGGAAGGAAGGACGCTTGCGCCGGGCGCTTCGAGCGAATTCACGTCCAGGGTCTTCGCGGGTGCCAAGGAGACCGCCACGCTCGACAAATACCAGGCCAACTTGGGGATCGAGAAGTTTGATCTGTTGATCGACTGGGGCTGGTTTTATTTTATCACCAGGCCGATGTTCCGCTTGCTCGACCTCATTTACAAGTTTGTCGGCAATTTTGGGGTCGCGATCTTGTGCATCACGGTTCTGGTCAAGGGACTCTTTTTCCCGCTCGCCAACCGGAGCTATCGCGCGATGGCCAAGATGAAGTCGGTGCAGCCGCAGATCACCGCGATCAAGGACCGCTTTCCCGACGACAAGCCCAAGCAGCAGCAGGAAATCATGGCGCTTTACAAGCGCGAAAAGATTAATCCCTTGTCGGGCTGCCTGCCGGTGCTGATCCAGCTTCCAGTGTTCTTCGCGCTCTATAAGGTGCTCGTCATCACGATCGAGATGCGGCAGGCGCCGTTTTTCGGCTGGATCAAGGATTTGTCGGCGCCCGACCCGACCGTTGTCTTCAATTTGTTCGGCCTGCTGCCCTTCGATCCGGCTCAAATACCGGTGTTCGGCCCCTACCTCGTGATTGGCGTTTGGCCCCTCATCATGGGCGTTACCATGTTCCTTCAGATGAAGGTCAATCCGGAACCAACCGATCCGATGCAAAAGCAGGTGTTCACCTGGATGCCGGTCATCTTCACGTTCACGCTCGGCAGCTTCGCCTCCGGCCTTGTCATCTATTGGAGCTGGAATAATATTTTGTCGGTCATTCAGCAGACGGCGATCATGAAGCGGGCCGGCGTCAAGATCGAACTCTGGGACAATTTGATCGGCATGTTCCGCAAGAAAGCGACAACCTGAGTTGGCGTGTGTGCCCTCCTGACTTTGCCGAATTGGGACGCAAGCTTTTCGGGGGGGAATGTGCGTTTCTATGGGCGGCGGCGAACGCCGCTCAATTGCCGCCTTCGGGCCCGCCGGAGATCGCCTTCGCCGGCCGGTCCAACGTGGGAAAATCCTCGCTCCTCAATGCGTTGACCAATCGCAAGACGCTGGCGCGGACGTCGCATACGCCGGGATGCACGCGCGCACTTAATTTTTTCGTGCTTGGCGGCGACGGAGAAACCGCGAACTTGCGCCTGATCGATATGCCCGGCTATGGCCATGCGGCGGCATCGAAGGAAAAGACCGCGTCCTGGACCCGGCTGATAGGGGATTTCTTGCGCGGCCGGGTGCCGTTGCTGCGCGTGTTTCTTCTCATCGATGGCCGTCATGGCGCAAAACCGATCGACCTTGAGATGCTCGATTTTCTCGATCGATCCGCGGTGTCCTATCAGATCGTCTTGACGAAGCAAGACGAAGTGAAAGCCGCCGAGCGGGAAGGACGCCTCGCCGCCACGCTCGCCCTCGTAAACAAACGTCCCGCCGCGTTTCCGGAGGCGATCTTCACCTCGTCGCGCAGTGGCGAAGGCGTCGCCGAGCTGCGCGCCGCGATCGCGAGGCTGTTGGCGGAACGCGGCACTTTAGGCCACGGGAAGCGGTAACGGCGCGGCCGCAGTTTGCACGAAGTCGCGGTCTCAATACTGGTCGACGCCCGCGGAAAAACCCACGCTTCAACCTATTGGAGCCGGCCGGCTGCCCAAGTCGGACGCATGATTCATTCGTCATTCCGGGCCAACGGATCACGGGAATCCGGGGAAGGGGTGGCCTCGCCTCCCGGGGGCTTTTTGTCCGGCGCGGCACCGGCCCGTGGCCCTTCAACGAGGCGCACGACCATGCCCCGCAGGGTGCGCACGTCCTGCTCGGTGAGTTGCATGCGATGAAACATATTACGCAGGTTGCGCCGCATGACAGGCCGCTTGCCGACGGGACGGAAGAAGCCGGCGCGTTCGAGTTCGCCTTCGAGATAAGCGAAAAAAGACAATACCATTTCGCGTTGCGCGGCGGGCGAGCGCTGGACCATGGAGAACGGCGCCCTGGCATCCGTCACGGCGCGCACCCACTCGTACCCGGTCAAGAGCACCGCTTGCGCCAGATTGAGCGAGGCATAGGCGGGATTGACCGGAAAGGTGATGATCGCATCGGCCAACGCCACTTCGTCATTGGCAAGTCCGGTGCGCTCGGGTCCAAACAGGACGCCATGTTTTTCGCCGCTTGCGATTTTGCACGCGCATTCCGGCATCGCTTCGGCGGGCGTCAAAATTTGCTTGTGCTGGCCCCGCTCACGGGCGGTGGTCGCCCAAACGAAATTGAGGTCGCGGACCGCGTCCTCAAGGGTTTCAAAAAGGGCCGCGGCTTCGAGCAGGTGCACGGCGCCAGCCGCAGCGGCATGGGCGCCTTTTCGATAAGCGCCGGACCGGGGCCAGCCCTCGCGGGGCGATACCAGACGGAGATCCGTCAACCCGAAATTGGCCATCGCCCGCGCGCACATGCCGATGTTGACCGCGAGTTGCGGGCGCACCAGGATCATTGCTGGACCGCCGCCGCGGCTTGGCTTGGTACGATTTGTTCCGGCGCCCGTCATCGGCGTCACATCTCCAAGTCCTTACCGCCGGTCCAAGTTCTCACCGCCAGGTTTTGAGGGCGCGCGTGCGTGGCGTTCCGGCCAGCAAAAAAATTGAATTTGCGTTCCTCGCGCCATTGACTATAAGAAGGACTGCGGCGCGTGGCCTTCGGGTTCCGCGCCCTGATTTTTTGGCAATGCCTTTTGTCAGCTTTTCGTAACCTTGAACGGAACGTCACGGGGATAGCGCCTTTTCCAATTCGCGCGGCTTTCTCGCGAATCGGCGCAACTTTAAATGGACCGCACACCAGGAACGGCACACCAAAGAAATGACTAACCCTTTGGAATTCCTTCAAGAGGTCCGCGCCGAAGGCGCCAAGGTTACGTGGCCTACGCGCCGCGAGACCCTGATAACCACGGGGCTTGTTATTTTCATGGTCCTGCTCGCCAGCCTTTTTTTCGTCGCGGTGGATCAAGCGCTGCGCTTCATCGTCACCGCGATTCTGAGTTTAGGCCACTAGCGCGCGTCCCCATCAAATGGAACCGTTTGATCGATAAGGACGCAGCTCAACCTCAAACAGTTGGAGCATGTCGGAATCGAACGAGGCGCGCAACTTTTTTAAGGACAGGCTGGAGCGGACGATCAACCCGGTGGCTTGGTTTGAAGCAAGGTTTTGAAGCAAGGTTTAGGAGGTTGTTCAATTGAGTGCATGTGATCATTCTATCCGCGTGATCCAGCATTTTCGCTTGCGCAAGTCACGCCCTGGAGCAGGGTTTTCGTGAACGAGGTTTGAAGCTGTCCCGATGAGCATGCGTTGGTATATCGTTCACGCCTATTCGAATTTCGAGAAAAAGGTCGCCGAATCCATCAAGGAGCAGGCGGCACAGCGTGGTCTCTCGAGCCAATTCGAGGAAATTCTTGTCCCGACCGAGCATATCGTCGAAATTCGCCGCGGCCGTAAGATCAATTCGGAACGCAAATTCTTTCCCGGCTATGTGCTGGTCAAATGCACTCTTTCCGACGATGTCTACCATCTGATTAAAAACACCCCGAAGGTCACCGGATTTTTGGGCGCGGACAAGAAGCCGATGCCGATTCCAGATAGCGAAGCGGAACGCATCAAAGGGCAGGTCGCCGAGGGCGTCGAACGGCCCAAGGCGTCGATCTCGTTTGAAATTGGCGAGACGGTGCGTGTCGCCGACGGCCCCTTCGCTTCCTTCAACGGGACCGTCGAGGACATCGACGAGGGCCGTTCCAGGGTCAAGGTCGCGGTTTCGATCTTCGGCCGCGCGACGCCGGTGGAATTGGAATATGCACAGGTCGAAAAGGTCTGAGCATTTGCTGCCGATCGCTTCGCATATTTTCGCTTTCGCTTGGGCAGGGGGAAAATTTGCGATAAGGGGATTTGAGAAAGGCGCCATGGGTCGCGCCTGTGGGATGAGACGTGGGAGACCGGTCCGCCGTGCCAAACCGGGGGCCGTGTCGGACCACGACCGCAACCGCCGCGCCAACGGCCGGCATTGTCTGGGAGTAGGGCAATGGCAAAGAAGATCACGGGTTACGTGAAGCTTCAGGTGCCGGCTGGGGCGGCCAATCCTTCGCCTCCGATCGGTCCCGCGCTCGGTCAGCGCGGCTTGAACATTATGGAATTTTGCAAGGCCTTCAACGCCAGGACGGCGCAGATGGAAAAAGGGACCCCGATCCCGGTCGTCATCACCGCCTTCCACGACCGCTCCTTCACTTTCGAGATGAAGTTGCCGCCGGTTTCCTTTTTTTTAAAGAAGGCGTCGGGCATTCAGTCGGGCTCGAAAACCGCCGGCCGCGGTTTTGCCGGCAAGATTACGAAAGCGCAGATAAAGGAGATCGCCGAGAAAAAACTGCCCGATCTCAATTGCGCCTCGGTCGAAGCGGCGATGCGGATGATCGAGGGCTCCGCCCGTTCCATGGGCCTTGAGATTGTGGGGTAGGGCGATGGCGCATGTTGGGAAACGCGTGCACAAGGCGCGCGAGGGAATTGACCGGATCAAGCTCTATCCGGTCGCCGAGGCGGTCAAGCTCGTCATGGAGCGCGCCAATGCGAAGTTCGACGAGACCGTCGAGATCGCGATGAATCTCGGGGTCGACCCCAAGCACGCCGATCAGATGGTGCGCGGCGTGGTCAACCTCCCGAACGGAACCGGGCGCACCCTGCGGGTGGCGGTGTTCGCGCGCGGCGCCAAGGCCGACGAGGCCAAGGCGGCGGGGGCGGACGTCGTGGGCGCGGAGGACCTGGTTTCGACCGTCCAAGGCGGCACGATCGCCTTCGATCGTTGCATTGCCACGCCGGACATGATGCCTCTCGTCGGCAGGCTCGGCAAGGTTTTGGGTCCGCGCGGACTGATGCCCAATCCGAAGGTCGGCACCGTGACCATGGACATCGCCGGCGCGGTCAAGGCCTCGAAGGGCGGGGCGGTGGAGTTTCGCGTCGAAAAAGCCGGGACCATCCAAGGCAGCGTGGGCAAAGCCTCCTTCGCGCAGGAGAAACTTGTCGAAAACATCGTTGCGTTCGTGGATGCGGTCGCCAAGGCCAAGCCTCAGGGCGCGAAGGGCACCTATATTCAACGCGTCGCGATTTCCTCGACCATGGGTCCAGGGATCAAGGTCGATCCCGCGACGCTTACGGTCTAAACCGATCGTTCGCGGCTGCGCGAAATTTGCATTTCGGGCCTTGGCATGAGAGATCGTTCGGGTTAAATAGAAGGTTCGGGGCGGATCGGAAATAGCCGCCCAGTATCTATGACGTTTCCGCGATGGCGGGGTGGCGGCGAGTTTCGCTTCCAGCGAAGGGTATTTCGTGACGCGGTGGATAAGGCTGGAGGATAGGCGGTTGACGCCTGTCCCTTCCGGCCATGTCGTGTCCGAGGCCGCCGAACCGAGGGGTCGTCCGGTCTGGGTCGAACTTAAGCTTAATTCCTTGAGCGCCGATTCGGCTTTGCCGGCGACGCGATCTGGGCCGGCATAGACGGGGCAACAACAAGATTTGATCGCGGGAAGGCTTCGCCTTTTTGCTTCCTTCGGTTTTGGTCTATCCCTCTGTCCGGCGTGGCCTGTCCGTTCCCGGGACGGGCACAGGGTCGCCTCGACGGGTGGTTCGCCCGCCGCGTTAAACTGGCGGCAGATGCAGCCGGCGCAAGGAGATACACCGTGGACAGAGCGGAAAAGAAACAATGCGTCGCTTCCTTGACCGATGTCTTCAAAACGACATCGGTGGTGGTGGTCGCGCATTATTCCGGCCTGAGCGTGGTTCAAATGCAAGCTTTGCGCAAGCAGATGCGCGCGGCTGGGGCCACGGTGCAGGTCGCCAAGAATCGTCTCGTCAAGATTGCTCTTCAAGGCACGGAGGCCGTGTCGATTTCGGAGCTGATGCGGGGTCCGACCCTGATCGCCTATTCAGATGACCCGGTCGCGGCGCCGAAGGCCGCGGTGGCTTTTGCCAAGAATCACGACAAGCTCGTGATCCTGGGCGGCGCCATGGGGACGACCGCGCTCGACGTCGAGGCCGTACGCTCGCTTGCGACGCTGCCGTCATTGGATGAACTGCGTGCCAAACTCGTTGGCCTCATCCAGGCACCGGCGGCGAAGCTCGCGCGGCTTACAACTGCGCCGGCCGCCAAGCTCGCGCGCGTTTTCGCGGCCTACGGCGGAAAAGATGCCGCCTGACATCTTCATCTTGTGCGCCTTACAAGCGTTTTGGATTTGAATTGAAGGAACTGAAAATGGCCAAGCTGGAAAAGATCGTCGAGGACCTGTCGAGGCTAACCGTGCTCGAAGCCGCCGAACTCGCCAAGCTGCTGGAAGAAAAATGGGGCGTGTCCGCGGCCGCGGCTGTCGCCGTCGTCGCGGGACCCGCGGCCGGCGCGGCGGCGCCGGCGGAGGAGCAGACCGAATTCACCGTGATCCTCGCGGCGATCGGCGCCAAGAAAATCGAAGTCATCAAGGAAGTGCGCGCGGTGACCGGGCTTGGCTTGAAGGAGGCAAAGGATCTCGTCGAAGCCGCGCCCAAGCCCGTCAAGGAAGGCGTGACCAAGGAGGAAGCCGAAAAGATCAAGGCGGCGCTCGAAAAAGCGGGCGCCAAGGTGGAGTTCAAGTGATCGCGGCTTTGCCGCTTCGGCGGTATGATGTTTGGCAAGGCGGCGGTCGCGGCGAATATTGAGGCCGTCGCGGCCGCGCCGAAACATTGATTGCTTTGTTAACGAAGTAAGTCTGGACACTTATCGAATCGTTTCGCGGTATTTCACCGTGAACGTTTGCGGCCGAGAAAGTCCCGCCCTTTCAGCGCCCCGGCTGGACGCGGATCTAGGAATTCCCGCTCGAGAAAATCGTTGTTCACATGAGGTGCGAGGAGCGAAATGGCTCACAATATGGCGCAGACGTTCACCGGCCGTAAGCGTATCCGCAAATTTTTCGGGCATCTCCGCGAGGTCGCGGAAATGCCGAATTTGATCGAAGTTCAAAAGGCATCCTATGACCAGTTTCTGCTCGTCGACGAGCCGCGAGGCGGCCGTCCGGACGAAGGGCTGCAAGCGGTTTTCAAATCGGTTTTCCCGATTTCGGATTTTTCCAACGCGGCGCTGCTCGAATTTGTCAAATATGAGTTTGAGCCGCCGAAATATGACGTCGACGAATGCCGCCAGCGCGGCATGACCTTCGCCGCACCGCTCAAGGTAACCTTGCGCCTGATCGTATTCGATGTCGATCCCGACACCGCCGCAAAGTCGGTCAAGGACATCAAGGAGCAGGATGTCTATATGGGAGACATGCCCTTGATGACGATGAACGGCACATTCATCATCAACGGAACCGAGCGGGTCATCGTTTCGCAAATGCACCGTTCGCCGGGGGTGTTTTTCGATCACGACAAAGGCAAAAGTCATTCTTCCGGCAAACTCTTATTCGCGGCCCGGATCATTCCTTATCGCGGCTCCTGGCTCGATATCGAATTCGAC
>Ga0209528_1000080_pt1 | contig 11341 bp, 16 predicted proteins | sample JacPinW_OM2H0_M3_FD_187970 | JGI IMG/M metagenome (GOLD analysis project Ga0209528, IMG submission 187970) | Forest soil microbial communities from Algoma, Ontario, Canada - Jack Pine, Ontario site 1_JW_OM2H0_M3 (SPAdes) (version 2) | ecosystem: Environmental > Terrestrial > Soil > Boreal...
TCCAGGGCAAAATCACCCGCTCGGCTCAAGAAACCGGCAAGTTCGTCATCAACAGCACTGCGGGCGTCGGAGGTTTGATTCGTGTTTCCGACCACATATCAAGCCTCGCGGACGTCCCGGCCGAAGACTTTGGGCAAACTCTTGGCGTCTGGGGTCTTTGCCCTGGGCCCTACATTGTCATCCCGGTCCTTGGCCCCTCCGATTGCCGTGACGTGGCCGGTTTCGCCGGCGACTACGCCATGAACCCACTCAACTGGCACACTCTTGGCATCATTCACGACGCGTTCATACCTAATGCTGCCAGCATCGCTCTTTCGGGGACAAAGTTTGTCAACGGGCTCCCTAAATCCGTCGAATCCTACGACCAGCTGAAAGCCGAAGCTGTCGATCCATACGTCGCGATGCGCGACGCTTATCTGAGCTACCGCGCCGCCCAGGTGAAAAAGTAAACATGGACAGATGACAAACAGGCAGAATTCAGAATCCGGAATTTAGAATCTAGAATTGTTCTAAACTTTGCTCCCTTTGTTAACCCAGGGTTCCGCAAAGCCTCCGATCGAAGCGAATAGCAGATAGCAAATGAGGCGCTGACCGCCTACCAAGATAGCCCGAGGCATTTTATTTCTTTCTTTCGCCCATGTTTTCGATCCAAGTGCTCGGCGAGAGCACCGAGTCTCGCGTTGAAGAAAACTTCAAACTCATCGATCCAGGTCACCACTTCTTGCAGAGCCTTTGGTTGAAGACGACAAATTCTGTGCCGCCCATCCCGCCGCTCGGACACCAAATCGGCTTCCTTGAGAATTTTGAGATGTTGCGAAATGGCAGCAAACGAAATTCAGAACGGTTCAGCCAACTCGTGCGCCGGTTTTTCTTCGTCTTTTAGCAGCACGAGAATTGATCGCCGCGCGGGATGGGCAATTGCATGAAAACGTCATTTTGCTGCAAAGGCCGCACAGGTCACTCGCTCCATCCGGAATAAAGACGTCGAGCCTCAGTAAATCGTGTCATCCAATCGGGAAGTGATTCTTTGTTTAGTTGAGCTTCGAGTCTATCAAGTAAGACATGCGTTCCCGGAGCAAATCCATAGGCCGGTTGTTTAGTAATGTGTCGATAAGTGATGGTCAGAAAGGTGGAACCTTCTTGTTGCGTCAATTCGTAACGGAAAATAGCATCTTCTCCGCGAGGCATCTCGGGGACGGGAGAAACTTTCCACTCATATTCGAAAACGCGCGGCGGTTCCCATGTCAGGATTTTACCCTTAACGTGAAATTGGGCGGGACCTGCTACCATTTCAATAGTTCCACCAGTCCGGCCTTCAATTGTGGCTGAAGAGCACATGAGCCATTCCATGAGTTCCCTGGGATTGGTAATCGCATCCCAAACTAATTCTGGAGCGTGATGAAGAGTTCGTTGGAATGTGATCGTGGCGTAATATTCTTGATCAGGGTACGCGGCCCGATGCCCAATTGCTTCGCCATTTGCACATCCTCATCGTTAAGCCGGCAACGCTTCTTTGCAGCATTCCATTGGCCTTCTTTCTGATGACGAGCAGCCATTACTAGCTCGGTTTGACATCTCAGCAATCCGAAAACGCGACTTGGGCAATCGAAAAACGCGCGCCGCAAAAGCCGCCGGCACCGAGATTCTAAATTAACCTGTTTTCTCCAATAGTGTAGCCAATCGCTTCATACCCTCGGCGCCGTCTATCGAACATTTTGAGAAGCATGGGGACCTGCACATCTACATAGTCGTAGACCACGACCTCCTTTTTCTGATCATGTAGACGATGCAGTCTGCCGACATACTGATGCAGGGTTCCTCGCCAAGATATCGGCATCGCCAAAAAGAGAGTGTCCAGGGGCGCGTAATCGAATCCTTCCCCGAGGTAACGTCCGGTCGCGAGCAATACCCTTCCCTCATCATCGGGAATATCGGACAATTGATTCGATAAGGATTTTCGCTGTTTTGCTCCCATCCCTCCCCGAAACACAACGACGTGTTTGACCCATTTCGTCAGCTGCGATTGCAGGTGCTCAAGATGAACGGTGCGCTCCGTTAGAACAATCGGTGTGCGTCCCTGGCGAACCACGTTGAGTAAATCTCGGATAACCATTTCATTTCGTTGCTCGTAGTGAATCAAAGCCGAATAGATCTCGTTTATTTCTGGTTCATGCGTTTGCAGAGGAAGACAGAAACCGGTGAACCGAGGAACGACGAAATGCCCGAAAGGGCGATTTCCTGCCTGGATACGAGGATTTACCCGATAGCGAATAGGCCCACATTGCATAATAATGATCGGATGGTGACCGTCCTTACGAATCGGCGTCGCGGTCAATCCAAGAACATAGCGCGCTTTCGCACTACGTAGCACCTGTTCGAAGCTAAATGCGGAAAGATGGTGGCACTCGTCCACGATAATGTGGCCGTACTTCTCTACAATATCGTCGACAATGTGCTTGCGATTCAGGCTTTGAATCACGGCAACATCAATGCGACCAGACGGTTTGCGGCTTCCCCCGCCAATCTGGCCATACCTCGAAAGAGTGTTCGAAAAAGCCGAATCTTCTCATCACTGGTGGATTTAGTATCCAAGACCGACGGCTGCCCGATCTCCGAACCAAGGGCAACGCCGGGAATCCTCGATTTGATATCTAAGAGTTTCCGTAGCCGCTGATTCTGTGCCAAGAGCTCGCTATTTTCCGCGAGTGCTTTGGCCAACCTGTTTTCGGCATCTTCAACTCGATCGATAGAGTCCACTATCCCTAATTCAGCACGGACTCAGTCGCGTTGCACGCGTAACATCTGCAGTCCGAGACGCATATCCTTGCAGTGAGGAAAAGCAGAATCGGGAGAAACTAGAAGACCTCAATCAGACGATCACCCAAAGCTATGCGCCGCAAGATTTCAAGCCACACTGGAATCAACCACCTTGAAAGCGTTTGATTGGAACTGTTACCAATCCGTAACCAAACGATCACGGGCTGGTTCTGGTCAAACAAGCAGCGATCCGCAAAGTCCTCATCTTTCGTGATGAGGGCCGCACCTTCTTGAAGGGCGTAACCCCAGATATCAGTATCGTTCGCGTCGCGCAGACCGACCTCGCGCACCGCGACGGTATGACAGCCATTCTCACGTAGCACCCTCGCCAAAGCCGGCGGCAATGCGCATAACAATGAATTCTCACGAAACCCTAAGGACCGCAGGGTTAGCCTGGGCAGCAGCGTATTGCACGCATTCTTTGATATCTTCCGCCTCCAGATCAGGGTAGTCCCTCTAGAATCTCTTTCTCTGACAACCCAGCTGCCAGCAGATCCAGTACATCTTTCACACGGATACGCATTCCTCGTATACAAGGTCTGCCGCCGCACTGCTCTGGACGAAAAGTGATTCGGTCGAGGTAGTTCATCTTTGGGATAAGTGATTTGTCACACCGGTTATGACTCAGTAATAACGTAATGGCCGGTTTCGTTCCAACACCTTCGGTCAGGAAAACGCGCCATTCAATGCGCTACCAGCGGCATCATGACCAGCAAGGTCCCGAATGAGACTAAGATAAATAGCCACAAAGAGATCAGAGAACGCAAAGAGAGACCCTTTCTTTGCCGTCTTGGCTAACTTCGACAAAGCCGTTCCGTTTGTTTTCTTTGCGATTTTTGCGTTCTTTTGCGGCTACTTCTTCTCGTTAGTTCTTCGAGCCTCCGAATGCATCTGGAAGTTGCGGCAGGAGAAGATTTTGGCTCAAGCGTCTCGTCTTCTCATAGCCGTGATCCACGGCTAGCCGGGGTTTCTTGCCGGCCGCGACCGCTAACTCATCGCACCGGATATTTTCCTTTGTTCGATCGTGACCTTTGATCCAATGAAACACGCAATGATGCACCTGGCAGAGCTCGCTAAGCCGGGTCCAAAGGTCCGTATTTAACACATCCTCGCGTAGCCTCGTTTTCCATCCGTTTGATTTCCATTTCTTGATCCAGCCTCTCTCGAAAGCGTCGCGCACATATCGAGAATCGGTGAAAATCTGAACTGAACACTTTTGGTTTAAGCTTTCCAAGGCCCGTACAACGGCCATCAGTTCCATTCGATTGTTGGTGGTCAGCTGATATCCTTCAGCGATCTCTTTGCGGTGTTTTTCGTACAGGAGGACCGCGCTGCAACCACCGGGTCCTGGGTTAGGCGAGCATGCGCCATCGGTGTAGACCACTACATTCTTCCTGCGTCGATTTTTGTCCAATGAATATGAGTTCCTGAGTAGTCGAGATATCTCCGAAAGCCATGGCCTTTGCAAGTCGGCAGGGCGGCGCAGCGCTTTTGCGGATCATCAAATCTGGTCGAAACGCTCGACGAAGTACGGCGCCCGGGATGCCAAGCGAAACGCATGACAAATGACAAATCGCTAAGAGGCTGAATTCGGAGGCTGGAAGCCAGAAGTTGTCAGACCTTTGCTTCCTTTGCTATCTTTTGTTCAAGGATGTTCTTTACCGACTCCGTGTGAGCGTGTTTTTCTGCGATCTCGTCGTTCCGCCGGCCGGGCCGAGGATTGACAGGTAAGAATCTTACAAGTAAGAGTAGGAACAGCCATGAAAATAACTTCCAAAGGTCAAGTTACGATCCCACAAGCCTTGCGGGAGCGGTTTGGGCTTTTGCCCGATACAGAGGTTGAGTTCGTCGCGACAGCTAACGGTAAGGAGTTGCGTCTGGTCAAGTCCTCGAAGCCATCGAACCGTGGTCGAGCGCTGGTCGAGCGCCTACGTCGACGAGGTACGGGCAGACGTTCCACGGACGAATTGCTTAAGCTGATGAGAAGCGAGGCGTAAGGCTCGATGAAGATCCTGGTCGACAGTAGTGTCCTTCTGGATGTGCTGACCCAGGATTCAGACTGGGCAGCGTGGTCCGAAGAAAAACTCGCGGCGCATGCTGAACGCGATCTGCTGGCGATTAATCCGATAATTTACGCGGAGGTCTCCGCACACTTCAGCACGATCGAAGAACTCGATGAGGCGCTTTCTCCCGAGGATTTTCAGCGTTTGCCGTTACCATATGAAGCTGGATTTCTAGCGGCAAGGTGTTTCCTGCTGTATCGCCGCCGAGGAGGCCAGAAGCATGCGCCATTGCCAGATTTTTACATCGGTGCGCATGCTGCTACCGACGGGCTGATGCTCCTGACTCGTGATGTTTCCCGTTACCGCACGTATTTCCCTTCCATCCAGCTAATCGCCCCAGACAGATGAGGCGAAGCGCATGACGCGAAGCGAATGACAAATGACAGATGACAGATGACAGATCGCTAAGGGGCTGAATTCAGAAGCTAGAATTGTCGAGCCTTTGCCTGACCAGGACGGAAGAACACCCTGTTCAGCCGCCTGCCATGGCGCCAATAATGAGGAACGGTTCAACGCCAGATATGACTTCGCCCGGCAACGGAGTCTCGGGCGGTTCGTGCGAAAGATCTTCTTTGCAGGCGTAGAATCTGACGAACGGCCGACGGCGCAATGTGTTGCGATCGCGGATGGCTCCGCGAAGCACCGGATATCGCGCCTCGAGAGCGTCGAGAACCGAGCCCAGAGTGGTTGGTTCCTCCAGTTCAAGTCGCACATCGCCGTCCACGCGCGCCAGGGTGCGCAGGTGATAAGGGAGCGCTACTCGGATAGTCATTGCAAGGTCTGAACTTCGACAGATAAAACCGCGGGGAGATCGCGCACAATGGGGTTCCAAGTGTCGCCATTGTCGGCAGAACCATAGACCTGCCCGCCGGTGGTTCCGAAATAGACACCACACGGCTCGAGCGAGTCAACCGCCATCGCGTCCCGCAGCACGTTGACGTAACAATCCTTTTGCGGCAGACCTTGGGTGAGCGCTTCCCATTCGTTGCCCCCCGTCCGGCTCCGATACACTCGCAGCTTGGCGTCCGGCGGATAATGCTCTGAATCGCTCTTTATTGGGACAACATAGATCGTTTCCGGCTCATGGGCGTGAACCTGAATCGGGAATCCGAAATCTGAGGGCAGATTGCCACTGACCTCCTGCCAGGACTCGCCGGCGTTGTCGCTGCGCATGACGTCCCAATGCTTCTGCATGAACAAGACATCCGAGCGAGATGGGTGCATCGCGATACGATGAACACAGTGTCCGACTTGTGCGTCCGGGTCAGGCAATTCGTAGGGCGATTTCAGACCGGCATTGGCTGGCTGCCAGGTTTTGCCTTCGTCATCAGTGCGGAAAGCGCCGGCCGCAGAGATCGCAATGAAAATTCGGTCGGGTCGATTGGGATCAAGAACGATCGTGTGCAGACACATCCCCCCTGCCCCGGGCTGCCAGAGGTGGCCCTTGGCGCTGCGCAATCCGGGAAGCTCCTGCCAGGTCTTACCGCCATCGACAGTCTTGAACAGCGCCGCATCTTCCACGCCCGCGTAAACGGTATTCGGATCGCTCAGAGACGGTTCGAGATGCCAGACACGTTTGAACTCCCACGGATGTTGCGTGCCATCGTACCACTGGTGAGTGCCGGGAACGCCGTCATAATTGAATTCGTTACCAGCGGTTTCCCAAGTTTTTCCGCCGTTATCCGAGCGCTGGATGACCTGACCAAACCAGCCGCTGGTCTGCGACGCATACAAACGATCCGGTTCAACGGGCGAGCCTTTGACATGATAAATCTCCCAACCCGCGAAGTGCGGTCCGCTAACTTCCCATCGGTCGCGCTCCCCATCAGCCGTCAGAATGAATGCACCTTTCCTGGTGCCAACCAATACTCGTACTTTGCTCATATTGTTGTTCGCTCAAATGATACGACGAACGAGCGGCCGGAATCAGGACTTTTGTTTTGAAAAATCTCACGCAAAGACGCAAAGGCGCCAAGACGATTTTAAAGTAGAAGTTTAGCAAAGGAAGCAAAGGCGAAGCGCATGACAAATGACAGATGACAAATAGCAGAAATGATGAGTCAGGAGCTGGGAGCACCGCAATTTCTCGCTGGTTTCTTGCTCCTAGGGCAATCGCTTAATTGTGTCAGTCAAAAGCGCATAGAAGCCATCGGCATCGATTTCGTTAATCCAGAAAGCGTTGGGAGAGCGCCTCGTCATCCCACGCCAATCGACCACGGTTTCGCCGAGGGTAAACTCACCTCGAGTCTCAACCGCAACATTAACGTGTCGACCGGAGAACAAGGAGGGCGCCAGCAAGTAAGCAATTACGCAGGGATCATGCAAAGGGCCGCCGGCCGATCCGAGTTCTTCGATCTCTCTCCGAGCATGTGAAACCAGGATCGCAGCAATGAGTCTGCCTACACGGTTTCCGACGTCTTCCAGCCGTTTCACGCGCGGCTTTGTACTCAGCGCCTTTTGGGTTACGTCAAGCGGCAGGACGATAATTGGGATGCCACTTTCAAAAACGATGGTCGCCGCATGCGGATCAACATAAATATTGAACTCGGCGACGGGCGTTACATTTCCTCTCGTGTGATAAGCGCCCCCCATGAGGACGACCTCCTTTATTCCGCGCTTAATGCCGGGATCTTGGACCAGCGCGACCGCCAAATTTGTCATCGGCCCAATCAAGCAGAGCGTGACGCTCTTTTCCGGAGCATTGCGAAGGGTGTCGATCAAGAAGTTAACCGCATGATCCTTCGCCAGTTCGACTTTCGGTTCATCTAAAGGCACACCATCCAAACCCGTCTTGCCGTGGATACTTTCGGCTGTAACCAATTCGCGGACTAATGGTCGAGGACAACCCGCGTAAACCGGGATGTCCGTTCGGTTGATCCACCCCAAAACGATCCGAGCATTTTTCGACGTCAAGCTTAACGGAACATTGCCGGCAACGGTGGTTATTGCACGAAGATCCAGCTGGTCGTGCGCGCCGAGGGCAAACAGAATAGCGACGGCATCATCTTGTCCGGGATCGGTGTCGATAATGATGGTTCGCCTGGGTCGATCATTTGGCATGAAAGTAAGTTAATGAGTGACCGGACCTTTGCTAACTTCTGTTTAGAAAGTCTTCGTGATCTTTGCGATCTTCTGTGAAAACCTTCTATCGACTATATCGATTTTGTCCATCTGGAGCATGGCCCGCATGACTCTGTTTGATTTTCCAGGGTCTTTATCGTTTAACATCTCGCCCAGAACGGTCGGGTTTATCTGCCAGGAGAGTCCATACTTGTCTTTGAGCCATCCACATCTTCCTTTCTCTCCGCCCGCGGATAGCTTTTCCCAAAGCTCATCTACTTCATCCTGTGTTTGGCAATTCACGGATAGAGATATGGCTTCAGTGAATTTGAACAGTGGACCGCCGTTCAGCGCCATGAATTCCTCTCCATCGAGCTCGAAAGTGACTAGCATGACCGATCCTTTAGGTCCGGGCCCTGCCTCTCCATAACGAGAAACGGTTCCGATCTTCGAGTTTTTGAAGATGGAAGTATAAAAGTGCGCGGCCTCTTCGGCTTGGTTATCGAACCAAAGGAATGGGGTGATTTTTTGCATAGGTTATATTGTTTTCAATATCTCAACGAACGACTCGCTCCAGACAACGTGGAGCTATTTTCGTGAGAGCGGCAAATTTGCCGCGGATTTCCAAACATCACAGGTCCGATGCGGTAATAGCATGGGACCCGATAAGACGGCTCTATTTCACCGGCTGATGGGTTCGCATGAGCTGGTATTCATGCCAAATCAAAACCATCACGAAGATGTCGAACACGGTAAGCACGATTAGCCCGACTCCGTGCGTGTAAGAGAAACGGTAAAGTTGATAGACAATAAAGAGTCCCAATACGATCAGGGATGCCGGATACGACCAGAGTTGGTTCTTGAGCAGACCGATGACCAGCAGCACTTTGACAATGCCGTGGCTGAACAGATAAAAGGCGTAGAAATTCTTGGTCTCAACTGAGAAATGTTGCGCTGCGGCGAGCAAATGGGTCGCGATGAAATCGTTCGGGTTCTCGATCAGCTCCTCTTGGGTCAGCATATTGACGAGGTTTTTGATCGAGCTTGTGCTGAGCAGCGCCAAAGCGACTCCAGCAGCGCATTCAATCACTGCGAAGGCGCCCTTGATGAAGACGCTGACCTGAAAAATCTGGTGAATGCGTTTTTCATTCATGCCTGCGGGACGCATGACAAATGACAAATGACAGATGACAGATCGTACCGCGTGAAGCGCATAGCAAATAGCAAATAGGGTGGCTACCACCCTGAACGGAGATCCCGCGGATTAGGATTGTCGCAGGTCGAGCGACATGAAGACACTGTTGGGGTGGAGCACATAGTCGGCGAAGAGCGGGCATTCCACGAAGCCATGCCTCCGATAAAAAGCTTGCGCAGGCCGAAAATATTCCCAGGAGCCCGTCTCGAGGCTGAGGCGCGACATGCCTCTTACTCGTGCGGTCGCAATGATGTGGCGCAGCATCGCGCTTCCCGCTCCCTTTCCGCGCATGGACTGAGCGGTATGCATCGACTTGATCTCACCATGATCGGCCGAGAGTCGCTTCAGTGCGCCGACCCCCAAGAGCGTTTCAACGTCCCAGATTGTCCAAAAGCTGATGTCAGGCGATTGCAGCGCGGTAAGTCCAAGGCGTGCGCGCTACCCGGCGCCGTTTCCGCCCGGGCACTGGTCACATGGATATGCAGGAGATCGACGACGCGCAGATCGCCCAGGTCGCCTTGGACGATCCGCATCATGGCTGGCTTCTCCCGACCACCTTACGCGGCCTTTCCGCCTGCATAGCGGCGAGGGCGGATGACCGCCAATGCAAGGCGATAATTCGGAATCTCACGCAAAGACGCAACGAACGGAAAGCAGAATTGGAATTTAGATGCTAGAATTGTCGAACCTTTGCTCCCTTTACTAGCTTCTGTTTAAAAAGTCTTCGTGGCCTTTGCGATCTATTGTGAACGTTTAACGGATTCGGTCACGTTTTTACAAGCAACTCACGCAAGGTTCGGTCCGAATACTTGCGTATTTCCCAATCTTCAGCCCGAAGGTTGCTGATCGCCGCGGTGATCCCCTCTCGAATCAACCTCCCTAGTGATCGCTGGTTATTGGTTACTCGAACGCTTCGCGAATGGGTCTCGTCCGGTGATAGATCGTTCTTCCAGCTGTTCTCGCCACGTTCGAGATGGTATCTGCTGTGTCCACAGCGGCATTCGTAACATGTCGAGCTGTCCAGTGTAGCGGCCCCTCAGCGTCGGCTCTGGACACCGCATACGGCGACAGCAGAACGACGGCTACTATTACGCACATCTTCTTCATACTTGTTTAATATATACAATTTGACGTATTCGCGACCGAAGTTATTCGCGGCCTCGGAATACGGAGGACGGAAGAAAAATCTCACGCAAAGACGCCAAGACGCTAAGATAAGACGAAGGGATAAAAGTTTTAGATAACAAATGACGAATAGATCCGCTCGGGCGAGGACGCAAAGTAGCCGCAGCTTCGAGGCTGCTGCATTCTAAGACGCGTTTACTCTTCCTCCTATCTTTCCGTCTTTGCGTGAGATTTTTCTTCCGTCAGGCCTTCTACTTTAAGGCGGTAATGGTTTACTAATAAGCCTGCGAAGAGGATTTCTTTTTTGAGGCACTGAGTATTTACAGAATAGGTTCTCGCAACGATGTTAAGTGGAATAGGAGAACCACAATGAAAGCGGATTCAGCGCTTGTAATGAGCTTCTTTAAAAATGAGGTTCCTGCTGGCAGTGTGCGGATCAATCTGAAATGGCCAGACAAACACGAAGTCACCGACTTCAAGTTGGGTCAATTGGGCGAGATGGTGAGCTGCGAAACCGAGACTGATCAAACCGGATGGGTGATCGTCAAACGTCGCGGCAACATATCCGTCGGAGACAAGGTTCCTTTGCTATAGAAGGTCGACGGTAGACTTCCAAAGGCTTGCCGATCCTTACGAGTCTTACGCGCTGTACACGCAAAGACGCAAAGGCGCGAAGAGCGCAAAGCAGAATTTGGAATTTAGAAGCTAGCATTGTCGAAGCTTTGCTTCCTTTGCTAACCTGAGGGCTGCGCTATGCTTCACCCTAGCCCAGGGTTCCGTTACACTTCAGCCTGGGCCGAGCTCCTTACACCTTTAGCGTGAATGAAGTGCGCGGGGAAGAGCGGACACCACCAGTTCGTTGGTACGGATCGCCGTAGTACGCGTCGTAACGATGTACGAGCCCGGGTAATCTGGCTACTAGTAAGGGTAATACGGATAATACGGATAATATGGGTAACCCCAATAATAAGGATAACCCCAATCCCACCACCACGGGTACCCATAGAAACCGGAAACGAAGAAACGATTACGACCGAAAAAGCGATGGCCGTGAAAGTCCCCGAAACGCCCGCCATGAAAG
>Ga0209528_1000082_pt1 | contig 11337 bp, 13 predicted proteins | sample JacPinW_OM2H0_M3_FD_187970 | JGI IMG/M metagenome (GOLD analysis project Ga0209528, IMG submission 187970) | Forest soil microbial communities from Algoma, Ontario, Canada - Jack Pine, Ontario site 1_JW_OM2H0_M3 (SPAdes) (version 2) | ecosystem: Environmental > Terrestrial > Soil > Boreal...
TGGAGCTCAACATTCCGCACGCCCGGCAGTGGCTGCTCCAGGGCAGCGAAGACGACACGGTGCCGCCGGAGTTCGGCCGCGACTATGTCATGCAAAAAAAGAAGGCGGGCGAGGCGGTCCAGCTGTTTGAGATTCCGCACGCGGGCCATTTTGATCCGATTGATCCCGCGTCGGAGGCCTTCCAGCAAGTTAAGAGTACAGTGCTGACGGCGGTGGCCCGATCAAGGTGATTGCGGCTGCAGACTGGCAGAGAATTTCATTCCAAAATTATTGCTGCTTCGCCTTGGGCGCAGTGTCTGGTTTTGATTTTTGCTGCTTCTGGGCGTCTTCGGTCCACGGCGGAACCACTCCGATGAAACGCGCATAGGCGATCGCCTGTCCCAGATGCTCGGCGGCATGGCGTACGACAAAGAGGAGCACGCCGCGTTCGGTATTCTTTCCGCCAAACCAGTCCAGGCTCTTGTCCAGGTCGGCGTCGGGCATAGCTGTGATCGCCTTGCGCGCATGGGCGAACGAGTCCTTGAGCGTGGCAATCACCTTGGTCTTGTCAGTGGTGGACTTCTCCAGCCCTTTCACATCGACTCCCTCCGGCGGAGGTGTGCCAACGAGCTTATAGATGTTGTAGTTGGCAGCCGATACGTGCAGAAATACTTCGGCGAAGGAACGTACATCCGGCGCCGGACGCCAAATATATTTATCCGCCGGTACAGCCTCCGCTAAGCGCAGGAATTTGTCTTCCTGAATCATCACCTCAGCCAGCACTTCAGATCGATACCCGGAGACCCCAGGAGTGCCGTCCTTGTAGGGATTGACTTGAGCGCTGAGATCAATCGCCGGACGGACCAGGGCCAGCAGACACACAGCCCGGAGAATGCTTTTCATGGACGCTCTCCTTCAGTTTCGCAAGCGAAGTCGGTTATCAATGCCAAACAGGTAGGTAGGATGGTGCGCCCGGAGAGAATCGAACTCCCAACCTCATGGTTCGTAGCCATGCACTCTATCCAATTGAGCTACGGGCGCATCGTGGTGAAATTGTGTCTTCGAATTATAACGGAAACAAAATCATTTCGGCCAACCTCAATCGCTGCAACGGCTCAGGGATAAGACCCGCGCCCGGCTCGACCGCGCTCCCATTGCGCTCAATCCCGCGCGGGCTGTGGAAATCGGCGGCCTTTCCCAAATAGAAGAAAGTACAAGATTTGTAAATTAGAGTAAAAGTTTCCGGCCCAGCGCAAAACATACCCAACCCGGCGTTCTATCCACACGTGCTGCCAACGCGTTAGCAATGGTACCCGACATGCTTCTCCTTAGGGCAGACGAAGTGGCGCGCAACGGGGCATTTGGGAAAATACTTCGGCCAGAGGTCTTTCCGGATGCCCCTTTGCAACTCCGTTTGTCGCCTAAGTACACTCCGCTCGGTTTCCCGGCCCTCCCCCAGAAGGCCCTCCCAAATGAGGATTAGCAGGGAAACGGGCGGAGTGCTGTTCTATTCTCTCTTCTCTAAAGATTCCCATCCATGAATGTCAGGCCACAACGAGCTGATCCTGCACGTCGATGCCGGCCTGGCGCAGCAATTTGGCCACTGAGTCGCCCTTCAATCGCGAAGCGTCGAACAGCACGCGCACCGTCCGCTCTTTCTCATCGAACTGGATGCACTGGATTCCATAGACCTCGCGGACACTGTCAATGGCCCGCAACTCAGCTTCTCCGGGCGGAGTCTGGTAGCGGTAGGCGACTTCGAGGTACGTCATTTCATTTCTCCCAAGGAATTAAGATTCGAAGATTACTCTTTGACAATCCAATATGAGTATCTAATACGTTGTGGCTTCCGCCAAGCGTGAACTGCTCGCGCAGGGACGGGCACAGCTCGGCAGCTGCCGGGTCACAGCAACTCCGGATAGGAGCTAGGGATTTCTGGCAACGAAACTATGGACCACCTCGACCCCGTGGACACCTCGAACGGCGCATCGTCCCCCGCCAAGCAGAAAGACCCCGTTTGCGGCATGGATGTAGATCCGGCAAGCGCTCGCTACCAAACGCAACACAACCGAAAAGAGTATTTCTTCTGCTCTGCTGGCTGCCTCGCAAAGTTCCAAGCGAATCCCGAGATGATTCTCGTATCCGCGCCCAAGCCTATGGGGTCGGGACTTGTGTCTCTGGGTGGACCGGCCCTGGTCATGCCAACAATGGGCAAGCCCGCCGCTCCTAGCGCGCAACCGCCGGGCGACCCCGCAAGTGACACGCGGGCCCACGTTGGCCCGACTTATGTTTGTCCGATGTGCCCTGAAGTTCGGCAGGTCGGCCCTGGACCTTGTCCGAAGTGTGGAATGGCGCTCGATTCCGAGTCGCCGGCGCTCCCCGCGACCAGGCGCGAGTACACCTGCCCGATGCATCCGCAAATTGTGCGCGCAGGACCGGGGAATTGTCCGATCTGCGGAATGACACTCGAGCCGCGCACGGTGACGGTAGAAGAAGACAATCCCGAACTGCGCGACATGACGCGGCGCTTTTGGATCGGCTTGGCGTTGACGGCGCCACTCCTGGCGGTTGCCATGGGCAGCATGTTGTGGCCGCGTGTGTTCATGTCATCGCCGTGGAACTGGGGATTGCCCTGGCTCGAACTGCTGCTCGCCACGCCAGTCGTCCTATGGGGTGGCTGGCCATTCTTCCAGCGTGGATGGGCATCCGTAGTAAATCGCAGCACCAACATGTTCACGCTGATCGCCATGGGCACGAGCGTCGCTTACGTGTACAGCGTAGTAGCAACGTTATTCCCACTGATCTTTCCGGCGTCGTTTCGCACCATGGGGGATCGCCCGGACGTGTACTTTGAGGCGGCAGCCGCGATCGTCACGCTCGTATTGTTGGGCCAAGTGCTGGAACTGCGCGCGCGCAGCCAAACGTCGAGCGCGATCCGGGCGCTGCTCGATCTAAGCCCGAAGACGGCGCGCCTCATCAGCGAAAGCGGCTCGGAGCGCGACGTCCCGCTCGAAGAGGTAAAGCCGGGAGACCGGCTGCGGGTACGCCCAGGCGAAAAAATCCCAGTGGACGGCGTAGTGCTCGAAGGACTGAGCACAGTGGACGAGTCCATGATCACGGGCGAATCGGCGCCGGTGGAGAAGACGGCGGCATCGCGTGTGATCGGCGCGACCGTAAATGGAAACGGAGCTCTCGTGCTGCGCGCCGAGCGCGTCGGCAGCGAAACCATGCTGGCGCAGATTGTCCAAATGGTTAGCCAGGCGCAACGCACGCGCGCCCCAATCCAAAGGCTGGCGGACAAGGTTGCGGGGTGGTTTGTTCCGGCGGTGATTGCCATTGCGGTAGTGACCTTCATCGTGTGGACGAGCTTCGGACCGGAACCGCGTTTCGCCCATGCCATCGTGAATGCCGTAGCCGTGCTGATCATCGCGTGTCCGTGCGCGCTCGGCCTCGCGACGCCGATGGCGATCATGGTCGGCACCGGACGCGGCGCGCATGCGGGCGTGCTCATCAAGAATGCCGAGGCGCTGGAAACGCTGAAAAAAGTGGATACGATCGTCTTGGATAAGACTGGGACGCTGACCGAAGGAAAACCGAAAGTGGTGGCGTTTTCAACGACAGAAAATTTGCCAGGTATTTCAGGCAACGAGATTCTGCGGCTGGTAGCGGGTCTGGAGCGTGCCAGCGAGCATCCGCTGGCCGCGGCGATTGTGGCGAAAGCGAATGAGCTGAAGCTGAATTTGAGCGAGCCCGCCCATTTTCAATCCACGCCCGGCCAGGGCGTGCGGGGGACTGTGGAAGGGAAGAGCGTGGCAGTTGGAAACAGCGCTCTGATGCGCGCGGTTGGAGCTTTCGAGAACAAGCACGCGATATCAGTTCTCAAATACGCCGGTTCCACTGTGATCTACGTGGCGGTTGACGGCAAGTATGCGGGGTACATTGCCGTCGCGGATCCGCTGAAACCGTCTGCTCTGAACGCACTACGCGAGCTAAAAGCCCAAGGCATTCGCCTGGTCATGCTCACCGGCGACAACCAAGCAACAGCCCAGGAGATCGCGCGGAGCCTCGAAATCGAAGACTTCAAAGCCGAGGTTCTGCCGCCCGAAAAAGCCGAGATCGTCAGGAATCTCCAGAGCGAAGGCCGAATCGTTGCGATGGCGGGTGATGGCATCAACGACGCGCCCGCGCTGGCCGAAGCCCACGTCGGAATTGCGATGGGGACGGGAACCGACGTAGCAATGGAGAGTGCCGGCATCACGCTGCTTAAAGGAGACCTTGAAGGAATCCTGCGCGCCCGCAAGCTGAGCCAGGCCACAATGCGCAACATCCGGCAGAACCTGTTCTTCGCATTTGTCTATAACTCGATCGGCGTCCCGATTGCCGCAGGCGTGCTGTATCCGGTCTTCGGACTGCTGCTGAGCCCGATCTTCGCCGCGGCCGCAATGAGCCTGAGTTCGGTGTCGGTAATTACGAACTCGCTAAGGCTGCGGCAGGTGAAATTATAGGTCTCAGGTGCCAGGTCTCGGGTCTCAGGAAAAGCAAAACCGGCCATCTCGTTTAAGGGGTTTCCTAAGACCGGACACCTAAGACCTGACACCTGCTCTTCAAAGCTTGCTCAGGTAGTCCGTAATTTCCGGGCTGCTCCAATCCACAGCCCCGATAAACTTGCGACGGATCATTCCATTACGATCGATCACGTATGTCTCCGGCCAGCCAAACGTACCGTAGAGAGAACTGGTTTTCTGTGCCCCATCGCGAACCGTGACCAAGTCGATTTTATAGTCCTTCAGAAATTTGTGATACGCGTTGTCGTCGGCATCGATGCTGACAGCGAGTACGACGACCCCTTTGTCCTTCAGCCGCTTTTGCATCTGAACCAGAGATGGAGTCTCCTCGATGCAAGGCGGACAAAAAGTTCCCCAGAAATTCAGCACCACCACCTGCCCGCGAAACTGGCTAAGTGTCACTTTGTGGTCGGAATCCTGCACGGTGAAGTCCGGCGCATTCGAGCCGATTCGAGTAGGATTGCCCCCGGCGTAGCATCCGATCAGGGAGGCTACTAATCCAACAGCTAGAAGCGTGGCAAGGAGCGTTTGTCTCACCCCGCTATAATAGCGAAAAACGGATGGATAGTTTGCTTAAGGATGGTTCACTTGCAGGCGCGATCCCCGAGGTCGCTATCATCGTTCCGGCCCGGAACGAAGAGGCCAGCCTCGGCGACTGTCTGGCGTCGCTGACCGCCCAAACCGGCGTGGCATTCGAGATCATCGTAGTCGACGATGGTTCCACCGATCGCACGCGCGAAATCGCGCAGAGTTTTGCTGAAGTGCGGGTAATTTCGCCGGACCCTCTGCCACACGGCTGGACGGGAAAGAACAATGCGGGAATTGCCGGCGCCAAAGAAGCGCGCGCGCAGTGGTTGTTGTTCACCGACGCGGACACCGTGCATCTCCCGGGTTCGCTGGAGCGGACTTTGGCCGAAGCGAAAACGGAGGGAGCAGATTTGTTGTCGTACTCGCCCGAGCAGGTGGCAGTCACCTTCGCCGAGCGGGCCGTGATGCCCGTAGTCTTCGCGGAACTGGCGGCCAAGTACCCGCCCCAGAAAGTGCGCGAGCAGAATTCTGGAATCATAGCTGCAAATGGGCAGTATCTTCTCGTCCGCCGCGCGGCCTACGATTCCGTGGGCGGGCACACGGCGGTGGCCACCGAGATATTGGAGGACGTGGCACTCGCCCGACTGTTCCGCAAAAACGGTAAGCACGTCTACTTCCGTTATGGCGGAGACGCCGTTCGCACGCGCATGTACCGCAACTGGGCGCAGCTTCGCGAAGGCTGGACAAAGAATCTGGCGCTGTTGTTTACCCAACCCGAACAGCTTGCCGTCCGGAGTTTGTTCTTGTGGTTAGTGGCATGGTCGGCGCTTGGCGTAGCCGTATCCGGCGCAGTCAGCCAGCACCTCGCGAGGATTGCGTTCGCCCTCTTCTGGCTGCTCTTGTACCGGCGAATCCGCGCCGCACATTTCTCTCCTTTGAACAACCTGATCGCCATTGCTTTCGGTTTACCGATGTTCGCCTACTTGCTACTGCGATCGAAGAGAGCCCACGCGGGTGGCCATGTAAGCTGGAAGGGCCGTGCCTACAGAACCGGCATTCGAACTGACAGTACGCCCGCGAAAATGCAAGCCGAAAGACCGATTCCGAGAATTGAGAATCAATTGAGAATCAAGGAGTGAGAGCTAAGAGCTAATTGCTACGAGCTGCCTTTATGGTCTATCTAACACGCAAAGCGGAATTTTCCGCATCGCACTTCTACCACAACCCGGCATTTACCCCCGAAGAGAACGCGCGTATTTTCGGCAAATGCAATAATCCCAATGGGCACGGGCATAACTACACCCTGGAAGTCACCGTGAAGGGCGCGGTCGATCCGAAGTCGGGGTTCGTCGTCGACCTGAAGCAATTGAAGGACGTCATGAGCAGGGAAGTGCTCGACGCATTCGACCATCGCTTCCTGAATAAGGAAGTGCCCGAATTCTTCACCAAGATCCCAACGACCGAGAATCTCGCCATCGCGATCTGGCAGCGCCTCGCGCCAAAGCTCAATGCGGCGCAGTTACACCGCGTGCGCGTCTACGAAACGCCGGATCTGTTTGTTGATTTCTTTGGCGAAGATAATGGAGAAGCATGAAGGCCCACCTGACCCGGCGCTACATGTTTTCGGCGTCGCACCGCTTGCATAGCGGCGCAATGTCGGAGGCAGAAAACCGCGCGACCTACGGCAAGTGCAATAATCCTTACGGACACGGTCACAACTACACCGTCGAGGTCACCGTCAGTGGGCCGGTCGATGACCAGACCGGTATGGTTTGCAATCTGGTCGATCTGGATGGCTTCGTGCACAGCCAAATCCTGGAACGCTACGACCACCAGAATCTTAACCTGCTGTCGGAGTTCGCCGAGCAGGTTCCGACCACGGAAAACCTATGCATAGCCATCTATGAAATTGTGAAGCGCGGATTCCGCACAGCTCATCTAGAAAAGATACGAATAGAAGAGACGATGATGAATTCGTTTGAATATGCGGGAGAAAAAAGTCGTTAGTCGATGGTCGCTAGTCGTTCGCGGAGAAAGGTTTGCTAACGACCGAACGACTATCGACAGACGACCAAGAACCTATGAAATCAACCACCGAACCAAACACCCTGACCAGCGCCACCTACGAAGATCTGGTGCGCGAAATGATTGTCCGCCTCGGCGAAGACCCCGATCGCGAAGGCCTTTCGCGTACACCAGCACGCGTCCATAAGGCCATGCAATTTCTCGTCAAAGGCTACAAGGACGATCCCGAAGCGCTTTTGCGCAAGGCGCTGTTCACGGTCAATTACGACGAGATGGTGATCGTGAAAGACGTCGAAATGTTCAGCCTGTGCGAACACCACCTCTTGCCGTTTTTTGGCAAGGTGCATGTGGCTTATATCCCAAACGGAAAAGTCATCGGCCTGAGCAAAATACCGCGCCTCATCGAAGCCTTCTCGCGCCGCTTGCAGATCCAGGAGCGGCTGACCACGCAAATTGCGGAGGCGATCCAGAACACCATCGAACCCCAAGGCGTCGGCGTTGTTATCGAGGCCCGGCATCTATGCATGATGATGCGCGGCGTCGAGAAACAACATTCATCGGCGGTAACGTCGTCCATGCTCGGCTGCTTCCGCAACGAAGAAGAAACGCGAACTGAATTCCTGTCGCTGATCCGCCAACGAACAAACGGCGTGTAATTTGCAGGCTCGTGTGCGGAAGCCGAGCGAAGCTCGGCAGCTGCCTGCGGTCACTGCAACTCTGGGCTCGCTGTGGCTGTTATTGCCCAATTGAACACTCCCTGCTCGTAACATGGCGGCGGTTGGCATAAGCTGAAAAACGCCACATGCCGAAACGCAAACTCAGATTTCGCAGAACGACGCCGCGTGAACCCGCGCTCTGCGGCCGCCTCGCCCTAATCACCGGCGCCAACCGCGGCATCGGTCTCGCCATCGCCCGCGCGCTGGCGCACGAAGGATGCAATCTCATCATCACCGGCCGCGACGAGCGTGCCTTGGCCAAGGCACGCATTGAACTGGAAAAGCTCCAGCCGGCTAAGCTGAACTTGCACGTCCTGGCGCAGTCCTGCGACGTCCGCAGCCCCGACTCGGTCGACTACCTCTTTGCCCTCGTCCGCGGATTGCACAAGCCCCTCGATATCCTCATCAACAACGCTGGCATTGGACATCCCAATCGCACCGTCGGCGAGTTGCCATACCCCACCTGGATGGAAGTGATCGACACCAACCTCAACGGCCTGTTCCTCCTGACGCAGGCCTCGCTCGCCGTGATGAAGCGCGGAAGCACGATCGTAACCAATCTCTCGATCGCCGCCGAGCGCGTCTTCCCGGGGTCGGCAGCCTACAACGCGTCGAAGCATGGCGCCCTCGGGTTTACCAACACATTGCGCGAAGAGTTGAGGCCGAAGGGCATTCGCGTGATCGCCCTCATGCCCGGCGCAACCGATACTGAGATCTGGAACACGCTGTGGCCGAAAGCGCCAAGGCGCAAAATGATGTCCGCCGAAACCGTCGCCCGTACGGTGGTCGACGCACTGCGATTGCCCGAAAACGCGACCGTAGAAAAAATCGTGGTGATGCACTCAAGCGGCACGCTGTAGAGCAAGTGATTGTTGACGCGGGCCCGTGCGTGAGCATCCAATAAGAAGTGGATGCGTGGTCAGCGGTTCGCTATCGACCAACGACCAACGACCGGGAAAACTCTATGTCATTCCTGACTTACGTCCAATCGCTGAAAGAGCCCGAGCACCGCCTGGCGTGGGCCGTAGCCATCGCCGCCGACGCCCTCCAGATCGCCGCCCTTCCGCTCTTCGTCGAGGGAGGCATATCCCCCGCCGACTCGCTGCTCGATCTGATTGTCGCCTTCGTTCTGATTCGTCTCCTCGGATGGCACTGGGCCTTCTTGCCAACCCTCGCAGCCGAACTCGTTCCCGGCGCAGATCTGTTTCCCACTTGGACCGCCGCCGTATGGTTCGTCACCCGCCAGCAGGTGAAGTCCAATTCCAGTTCCAACTCCAGTCCTAGAGACCCAGAGATTCTGCCCCCTGGCCCCGCGCCAGAACCGCGCCGCTAAAAATCCGGAGACTGCCCCGAGCAGCGTTCAGCCGTCAGATTGCTTGCCCTTACTGACAACTGACAACTGAGAACTGACTGCCCCCTACCACGTCCCATACCGGTATCGTTGCGGTCGTTCGCCGAATAAATTAATCATGATCACGCCCGCAACGAAGCCTCCAACATGCGCCCAGAAAGCAATCCCACCCGAAGTCTGGCTGGTTTCGGCGATCTCGGTCGCGAAGCCGCTCAGGAAGTTTCCCAGGAACCAGTATCCGAGCATCAGCCAGGCCGGAACGTGAAACAGAAATATCGGCGGAAACCAGACCAGCACTCGCGCCCGCGGATACAAAATGAAGTACGCTCCCATCACTCCCGCAATCGCGCCGCTCGCGCCCACACTGGGTATGGGTGAGGCCTGATTGAGCAGGATGTGGGTAGCGCCGGCCGCCACTCCGCTGACCAGGTAGAACACGAGATACTGGAAATGTCCGATGTAATCTTCGACGTTGTCACCGAAGATCCACAGGAAGAGCATATTCCCAGCCACGTGTAAGAATGAAGCGTGCAGAAACAGCGAGGTAAACAACGGCAAAACGGCCGTCGCCAGCCCGTCTGGGGATTGTCCGGCGAGCACAGCCAGCGTGTGGTGAGGGACGACCCCAAACTCGAACATCACCGAATTCAGCGCCCGATGGCTGACCGAAAGCTCCCAAAAAAAGACCACCACATTCAGAACGATCAGAAAATAGTTGACGAACGGCGTCGAGAAAGTGGGCTGATCGTCACGAAGAGGAATCATTTAATTGGCAATTTGTAATTTGTAATTTGTAATGGGTAATTTGGAGCAAGATCGCTGATACCGTAACGACTAGGGATTCAAATTACCAATTACAAATTAACAGATTACAAATCTTTATGAACGGTGTCATCGTCATCGATAAACCGCCGGGGCTAACATCGCACGACGTGGTCAACCGCGTGCGCCGAATTCTCGGACAGCGCTCCGTCGGTCATCTCGGAACCCTCGACCCCTCGGCCACCGGAGTCCTGCCTGTTGTCCTCGGCAACTTCACGCGTCTGGCGCAGTTCTACGTCCATTCGGAGAAGATGTACGAAGGCGTGATTCGCTTCGGCTTCGCCACCGACACCTATGACGGCGACGGCGAGCCCACCACGCCGCTGCAAGACGTGGACCTAAACTGCAATGAAGTGCGCGCCCTGGCTGCTCAGTTTCAGGGCTCTATCGAGCAGATGCCGCCGCCGTTTTCCGCCAAAAAAATTGCTGGAGTTCCCGCCTACAAACTGGCTCGCAAGAAGCAAGAGGTCGCGCTCAAGCCGGTACAAGTAGAAATTAAAGAATTCGAGATTCTGGCGACTACGGCCGATCAAGCCACCTTTCGGGCACGCGTCGCCTCGGGCACATACATAAGGTCAGTGGCCCACGAAATGGGCCAGAAGCTCGGCTGCGGCGCTCATCTGGCCGCTCTTCGCCGCACCTCCGTCGCCGAGTTCGCAATCGAAGATGCCCACTCGTTGCCCGCGTTGGAAGCCGCGATGCAGCAGGGAAGTGCTGAGTCTTTGTTTGTCCATCCCCGAAAGTTGGTGCCGCAGTTGCCAAGCGTCACCGCCAACGAGGAAAGCGCGGCCCTCATCCGCAGCGGCCGCGCCGTGAATCTTCCGGAAATGTCTCGCGCTCCCCAAGTGAAGGTCTTCTGCGGCCAAAGCGACCTGATTGCCATCGCAACCCGAATCGCGGGCACGCTTTTCCACCCCCGAATTGTGTTCACGGGATCCGCACACTGAGTCAATACGCAGTCTGCGCACGGGTTTTTACACTTTATTGTTATTGCCTTAACACCGCGTCCGCTGTGTTGCCATGCACTTTCTCTGCCTTTCTTCAGGCGCGCGCTTTTGCCGGGCGCGGTATTTATCGCAATTGTTGCACTCAGGAGGAGTAGCAATGCGCGTAGCGAGATGGATTCTGGCGTCCGGGCTCATAGTGGCCGCCGCGCCGTTGTTCGCACAAATTGTAGTGGTTGGCGAGGGCAGCGAGACCATAGGGAACACCGTAGAAAAGAAACAAGTAGGACGTGCCGGGGGCATTCAGTCTTTGCCCCCGGCATTTTCTTGTTCTTGGGGCGATACAGACCCCGATCATATGCAATGTCCGATAACAGGTATTATGTAAAGTTACTGAAGAAAGGCTA
>Ga0209528_1000083_pt1 | contig 11301 bp, 9 predicted proteins | sample JacPinW_OM2H0_M3_FD_187970 | JGI IMG/M metagenome (GOLD analysis project Ga0209528, IMG submission 187970) | Forest soil microbial communities from Algoma, Ontario, Canada - Jack Pine, Ontario site 1_JW_OM2H0_M3 (SPAdes) (version 2) | ecosystem: Environmental > Terrestrial > Soil > Boreal...
CCGTCATACGCCCAACTCTGTGGTGGGAGGATGCTGTCGGCCGGCCGCGCGAAACCGCGCCACAGATACTGGATCATGGGCCGGCGATCAATGGCGTAGGCGAGCGCTTGCCGGACGTGTACGTCACGCAAGATCGGATCGCGCAGGTTGAACGCCAGGTAGCTGAACACCGTTCCCGGGGCCCGCTCCACTTGAAGGTTCGGCTCCTTCTCGAGCGCGAGCACCATGTCGGAAGTCAGCGCGTTGCTGGCGATGTCGGCGCTGCCTTTGCGAAGTTCGAGAGCGCGCGTGGTGGTATCGGGCACGACCACGAAGCGTACGCGGGGCACATGCGGCTTATCGCCCCAGTAGTCCTCATTGCGTTCGATGATGACTTCCTTGTCCTGCTCAGCGCTGACGAAGCGAAAGGGACCAGAGCCAACCGGATGGTTCGTCATTTCGGTCAGCGTGCCGTATGGAACAATGCCCATCGCGCCATCGGATAGGTTCCACAGCAAAGTCGAGTACGGCTCCTTCATGCGAAATGCGATCGTGTAGTCGTCGGGAGCTTCGACGTGATCGACGTAACGGTAGGCGGCGGCCCGGGTGGTGCGGATCTTGCCCTGGAGCATGGAGTCGAACGTCCACTTTACGTCGCGAGATGTGAGTGCGCGGCCATCGTGAAACTTCACGCCGTGCCGGATGTGGAATATGTAGGTCAGGGGATCGGCAACCTCCCAGCGCTCGGCCAGCGCGGGCGTCACGTTGAGATGCTCATCGCGATCGAGGAGGTCATCGAACATCAGCGCGTCGATGCGCTCGGACGATGCGTCGATCCCAACTCGGGGGTCAAGATTGGAGGGGCTGCTCTCAATAATCATGACCAGCGTGTTGGGATCGGGAGCTTGTGAGCAGGAGAGGAGAGGCAGCACGCAGGCGCCGAGGAATAACAAGAGAACTCTGGTGCGGAAAAGAATTGTCACCCTAAAGAGAGTTGTCGTCCTGAGCGAAGCGAAGGACGTGCTTTTTGCGTGCACCTGCGCCGCCTCATGCATATGAAATCTTTCCGAGTATCGCCGCCCGCTTCGCTCCCGTAGCCGACGGTACATTGCTCGGCCGCCGATGCCACGTTTCATGCGCGAGCAGGGCAAAAGCCACTGCCTCCTTCGCTTCCGCCGGAAGGCCGAATTCATCCGAGAAATGGACGCTGATTCCCATGGGCGTGATCTCATCGCGCAACATGCCCATCAGCGTCGGATTTTTCGAGCCTCCGCCCGAGACTATCATTTGGTGATCGGCGCGATTTCGGCGTCCGGCAAACTTCGGCAACACGAAGCGCCGGACTGAGTCCGCAATCGATCGCGCCGTCAACGCCGTCGCCGTCGCTACCACGTCGGGCTTGCTGGCACCGCGGCAGATCTGAAGAAATCGGCCCGCGTATTCCCGGCCAAATTCCTCGCGGCCAGCCGTCCGCGGAGGCTTCTGCCGGAAGAAGGGGGCGCGCACCAATTTTCGAACCACAGCATCCAGTACGCGTCCCGAAGCCGCGACTTTGCCGTCGCGGTCGTAGCGTTTGCCGAAAAGCTCTTCCATCGCTGCGTCAATCACCATGTTGCCGGGACCGGCATCGAAAGCGAGCACTTCGTGTAGCGACGCGCCCGCGGGAATCGCCGTCAGATTCGCAATTCCGCCAATATTTTGCGCGATCCGCGCTACATGCTGGTCGCGATATAGAAAATAATCAAGAAAGGGGACCAGCGGAGCGCCCTTTCCGCCAGCCGCCATATCCGCCGTGCGAAAATCAGAGACCACCGGTACACTCAGCCGCGCCGCAATCACCGCGCCTTCCCCCGTTTGCCAGGTCACCGCCAATTTTCGCCTGAGAAATCGCTGCGCCATTCCCTGGTGATAGAGCGTCTGTCCGTGGCAGCCCACCAGGTCAAGTTTCACGCGATGCTTGCGCGCTGTCTTCGCGACCGCCTCCGCGTACAGTTCGCCAAGAAGAAAATTCAGCCGCGCCAGATCGGCGACGCGGGCCAATTCCGCATTCATCATTTCCAGAATTGCGCGTCGCACCGGGGCAGGGAAGGGATACTCCTCGTGGGCTAGAAGTGTGTGGCGCGGGCGCCCCCGCCCGCGTGCCGACAGCTGCACCAATGCCACATTGATACCGTCTGCCGAAGTGCCGCTCATCACGCCAGCAACGATCATGGGCGTTCCTTCTTATTGTTTGTGCGAGCAAACGTAGCCAGACGAATCTCTTCCCCTAACTCCCAGAGCTGACGCGTCAGCTTCTCAACCCGCGCGGAAGTCGGAGCGGGAGTGCGGCCCCTCGCCGTCGATTTGCGGTGAAACGCTTTCTTTTTGAACGCCAGTACGCGTCCGACCGATTCCCCGGCTCGGCGAGCAAATCTGCCGTCGCGCTCCGCTTCCCCGAGCAAGGCTTCGTGGGCGCGCAGAATGAAATCCTCCTGATGGCAAATCAAGCCAAGATCGCCCCCCGCGCGGATGTGCCCGATCATCACTTGTTCGATCGCGGCCGATTCGATCGAAGCGGCCGACAGCACGCCACCCATCTCCAGGTCGTCGGAGCAGACGAGGCCCCGGTAGCCAATCTTCTTGCGCAGAATGTCGGTGATCCATTTCTTCGAGAGCGATGCCGGCGTGCGCTTTTTTGTGACGGCTGGAAACGCGGCGTGCGACACCATGACCATCGGCAATTCACGCCGCAGTGTGCGATAGGGAACCAGATCCTCTTCCCACAATTTGCGCAGCGGCTTATCCACGCTGGGCAGTTCATGATGCGTGTCGAGAGTGGCCTCGCCCAGTCCGGGGAAGTGTTTGCCGCAGCCGAGCACGCCGGCATCGCCCAGTCCGCGCAGAAACTCGCGCGCATAGGCAACCACCCGCTTCGGATCGTCCGAAACCGCCCGCGAACTCATCACCGAACGCGAAGCCTCGAAGGCCAAGTCGAGCACCGGGCCGAAATCCACGTTGAAGCCAAGCGCGCAGCAGTTTTCGCCGATCACGCGCCCATGCTTGCGGAACAGAGCCCGGCTGCCCGTGGCAAAAACCTCTGCCGGAGAAGGCGCTGCACCAAGCACGTTACGGAAACGGTCCACCATGCCGCCTTCAAGGTCCACGCAAGTAAACAACCGCGTGGCCACGAGCTTCTGGCATTCCCGCAGTAGAGTGTGCGTCTGCTCAGCTCCGGTGATATTGCGGGCAAACAGAATCACGCCTGCGGGCTGAATCTTCCTGAGCAGGGAAGCGAGGCGTGGGGACATCTCGGTCCCGTCGAAGCCGATGATGAGGAGTTGGCCGATTTCGGAATGAGCACTGCGGGTTTTCGGCATCACTAGTCGATCTGCCTCTTCAACTCCGCCAGCAAGTTTAGCGCCTCCAGCGGCGTCAGCCGGTCCAAATCTACTTCGCGAAGCTTCTCAAGCACTGGCTGTGACAGCGGAGTGAAGATCGTCAACTGTGTCGGACGTTCCGGCTCTGTGGACGAGCCCGGCGTCAGATGTTCCGAGAGGCGCCGCTCGGACGATTCATGCTCGGCCAGCACCTCGCGCGCGCGGACCACGACTTCGTTCGGCAATCCCGCCAGCTTCGCGACTTCGATTCCGTAGCTGCGGTCGGCCGCGCCCGGTTCGACCCGGCGCAGAAAAACTACGCTCCCACCCGTCTCTTTGACGGACACGTGATAGTTTTTCACGCCACTCAGCTGCTCGGTCAATTCGGTTAGCTCGAAATAGTGAGTGGCAAACAGAGTCTTGGCCCGCACCCGCGCATGCAGATACTCGATCGCGGCCCATGCGATCGCCAATCCGTCATAGGTGGAAGTGCCACGCCCGACTTCGTCCAGCAGAATCAACGAGCGAGCCGTCGCCGTGTGCAGAATCGCCGCCGTCTCCGTCATCTCGACCATAAACGTCGAGCGCCCGCGGGCCAGATTGTCGCTCGCACCAATGCGCGTGAACACGCGGTCCACAATGCCCAATCGCACGGCACGCGCGGGGACAAACGAGCCCATCTGCGCCATGATCACGATCAGGGCCGCCTGCCGCAGATAAGTGCTCTTGCCACCCATATTGGGGCCGGTCAGCACCACGATGTTGTGGGTTGAGGAATCCAGAAACAACTCGTTCGGAACGAAGCGCTCGCTCCCTGCGGCCAGTTCCTGCAGCTCGATTACGGGATGACGGCCTTCGACAATTTCCAGATCGCCCACGTCCCCGGCCGTTTCAGCTTCGTCGAAGTGCGGGCGGCAATAATTTCGAAGAGCCGCGATGTGTGCCAGGCAGCCGAGCACATCCACCTCAGCCAGTGCCAGCGCGGTTTGACGAATGCGCTTGGCCTCGGCGGCAATGGCAGAACGCAATTCGGCAAACAGACGTCGCTCGATTTCGACGATCTTCTCCTGGGCGTCGAGAATCTTCGATTCATATTCCTTCAGCTCCGGAGTCGTGAAACGCTCGGCATTCACCAGCGTCTGCTTGCGCTCGTAGTCGGCGGGGGAGAGGTGCAGGTTCGCCTTCGAAATCTCAATGTAGTAGCCAAAAATTGAATTGAACTTTACCTTGAGCGATCCAATTCCAGTCCGTTCGCGTTCACGAGTTTCCACTTGTGCCAGGTACTGCTTCGAATTGCGGCTCAGGTCGCGCAGTTCGTCGAGGTCTTGGTCGACGCCCACAGCGATCACCCCGCCATCGCTCAGCGTGAGCGGCGGCTCTGGAACCAGCGTGCGATCGATCCTCTCCCGCAGATCGCCCAATTCGTCGATCGCCGTATGCAGCGCTTCCAGCCGCAGCGCAGAAAGTCCGGCCAACACTGTTCGCACCTTGGGAATTCGTGCGAGCGATGCCGCTAGCGCCAGCACGTCCCGCGGATTGGCGGTCTCCAGCGTGACCCGGCTCAGCAGACGTTCCAGGTCCAGGATTCCATCGAGCGCCCGCCGCAATTCTTCGCGGCGCACCGTGTCTTTGACCTGCACCGCAACCGAATCCAGCCGGCCATTGATCTCGGAAGGATCCAAAGACGGGCGCAGCATCCATGTACGGAGCAGGCGCTTGCCCATCGGCGTCACGGTCGCATCCATGCAGCGGAACAGAGTTACGCCCGCATCCGTTCCCGCGAATAGCGGCTCGATCAACTCCAGGTTGCGCACCGTCACCGCATCGAGCACCAGGCAATTCTGGCGTTCGTAGAAGCCGATGCGGTCGACATGGTCGAGCGTGCCGCGCTGGGTTGACCGGATGTAATACAGGATCGCCCCGGCTGCCGAAGCCGCCGCCGGTTTGCCTGCCAAGCCGAAGCCCTCGAGCGAAAGCACGCCGAAGTGATTCTCCAGGAGCGGAATGGCGTGGTCGGGCGCAAAAATCCAGTCGTCCAAAGGAGTCTCCGCCCAGTCAGAGCCAGAAACGAGAGCCAGCGGGGCGATCGCGCTCCGCGGGACGGGCGAGACCCCCGTCCCCCCACGGACACGTTCCAGCAGCGGCGCGGAAGAGCCGTACAGCATTTCTTTTGGCCGCAATTGTTCAAGTTCTTCTTGAATCCGACGTCCGGCCGATTCGCCGGCGAACTCGGTCGCTCGAAACTCGCCGGTCGAAAGATCGAGCGCCGCAAAACCCACACGATCTCCGACCGTCGCCACTGCCGCCAGAAAGTTGTTCTCCTCCGCGTTCAGCAACGAATCCGCCGCCGTGCCCGGCGTTACGACGCGCGTCACCTCACGCCGCACCAGCTTCGTGGCCAAGCGCGCGTCCTCGACCTGCTCGCAGACCGCGACCTTGAATCCGCGCCGGATCAGCTTGGAGATGTAGCCCTCGGCGGCGTGGTAAGGCACGCCACACATGGGGATGACCACTCCCTTTTCTTTGTTGCGCGAGGTCAGCGTGATCTGTAACTCGCGCGCGGCGAGCACAGCATCGTCGAAGAAAAGCTCGTAGAAATCTCCCAGCCGGAAGAACAGCAGAGCGTTGGGATGCTCTTTCTTGATCGCGGCATATTGCCGCATCAGCGGCGTCGAGGGTTCAGACATAGGGCAATCTGTAATTGCTAATTTGTAATTTGTAATCTCCTAATTGCAATTCTATGCCGGAACGGCTGCTAAGCGCCGGCAAGTGAATCGGAGAAAGATTTCAAACTAAAAATCACCAATTGCAAATTACAAATTATTTTGTTCTTCTTACTGCCATGGAACTGCGCAAAGATCCCATCACCCGTTCCTGGGTGATCACTGGCGACGATGTCGGCGAGCCCGCGCCACGCCCCCAAGCCTGCCGTTTTTGTGGCCCTTCCGCCGACCTAACAAATGTCATCGCCACCCTGCCCGGCGTGGATGGGAGCGCGTGGTCGGCGCGCTCGGTCGTCCATCCGCAGGCCCTGTACCACATCGAAGGCGAGGCCGCCCGCCGCGGCGACGGACTCTACGACCGCATGGGATCGGTGGGCGCTCACGAAGTTCTGCTGGAAAATCCCCGCCACGATGGCCATATCTGGAATGCCAGTGACATCGAGGTCGAGCAGTTCCTGCGTCTGGCCGCGCAGAGGATTCAGGATTTGAAGCGCGATAGCCGATTCAAGTACGTCAGCATTTTCAAAAATCACGGCGAGGCAGCCGGGCAGGAATTCGACCACCCCACCTCCCAGCTGACGGCAACCATTTTTGTGCCGCGCCGTGTGCTCTACGAACTCCGCGCCGGACGCGAGTACTTCGAGAGCAAGGAGCGCTGCGTCTTCTGCGACATTCTGGCGCAAGAGGAGCGTCAGAACCTGCGCATCGTCGAATCTCGAGGCGACTACGTGGCCTTCTGCCCTTATGCTCCGCGTGTCCCGTACGAGACCTGGATCATGCCACGAAGCCATGAATCATCCTTTGAGCGCACCGGTTCCTCGCGCGTTGGCACCCTGACCGATCTCGCCGCGCTCCTGCGGCGGACCCTGCAACGCATCCGCACGGTCACCGAAGCCTTCCACCTCGTGCTCCACACTTCGCCCAACAGCCAACATCCTTCGGCAACTCTCGGATATTGGAAAACACTCGATGATGATTACCACTGGCACATCGAGATTCTCCCGATTCTTGAGGCCAAGGCAAGGTCGTACACTTTCAAAGAGATTTATTATTCTCCTGTCACCTCGGAGACCGCAGTCCAACGTCTGCGGGAGGCAAAGATCTAAATCATGTCAGGAAAAATGATGTCGCAAAAAAGAATTGCCGCCCTGCTGACTGGGGCTTGTCTTTGCTTGGCCGGGGGTCGGTCCGCGTCCGCTCAAACCTCGCCGCCGCCTCCCACCGAGAAGCAGACCGTCCTCTGGATGAAGCTTGAAAAATCCATTCTTGACATTGACCGCGGACTCGACGGCGTTATGGGCGTTGCGATTGTTGATCTCACCGACGGACACAAATATCTGCTTCATGCCAACGACGTTTATCCGCAGGCCAGCTCCATCAAGATCTGCGTGCTTGCTGAACTCTACCGGCAAGCCCAGCAAGGCAAGCTGAAGCTCACGGACCTCTACACCGTCAACGCCGCCGACCTGGTCCAGGACAGCGACATCATGGGCGGCCTCACGCCGGGCGTCACCCAGATCACGCTGCGCGACCTCGCGACCATGATGGTCGCGGTCAGCGACAACTCCGCCACTAACGTCCTGATCGACCGCGTCGGCATGGACAACGTGAATGCTTTCCTGAAGGCGCAGGGGCTGCGCGACACCCGCCTCCGCCGTAAGATGATGGATCTCAAGGCGGCTGCTGAAGGCCGCGAAAATGTCTCCACCCCCAACGAGATGCTGAACCTGCTCCAGGCGCTCTACCGCGACGAGATCCTGAACCAAGAGATGACGGCCGATTTCTTCAAAGTCCTCTCCACGCACAAAGATAGTTGGATCCCGCGCCATCTTCCCGACGATCTGAGGATTGCCGACAAGCCCGGCGCACTCGAAGGCGTGCGCAACGATTCAGGCGTGATCTTCGTCGACAAGCGTCCGTATGTTCTGTGTGTCATGACGACCTATCTGCATCGCGAGCGGGACGGAGAAGAAGCCATCAGCAACATCTCGCTCGCCGCCTGGCGCATGTTTGATCGCCTAGCGCGCGCGAGTGAGTATGGGAGGGTGATTTCGCCGGGGAATAGCAGTAGATAGTCGTCGGTCGTTGGTCGCTAGTCGTTCTGGATTCCTATGTTCGTCAACGTCCGTGCACTACTTTCAGTTTGTGTTGCGCTCATGATGGAATCCCCAGCGTTCCGTCCTCCTCGGCTGCGCGAACGACCAACGACTGACGACCCGCGACTGCCCTTTCGCGAACGACTAAAGACTAACGACGAACGACTAACGACCGCCCCATGACCATCCGTCGCCTCAAAACCTACACCGGATCCCAAGGCTACGTTTACCAGTACTACTTCGTCGGGAAACGTCCCGCCCGGACATCCGATGCCAAGGATTCTGACGCGCACGAGTACATTTTCGACGTCACCTCCGACCGCAAGCTGACTTATGCCGTCAGCATTTTTCTGCCGCACCAGGTCGTCGCCGCCTGGGCCGAATCCCACGGACGCCCCCTCGGCGATTCCGAGCAGTACGCCGCTGTCAAGATGCGCCTGTTCCGCGCTTTCGACGAACTGGAAGAAATGCAGGCGCACGGCCGTCGCTTGGAGGTGGATTTGCCGTCACTGGAAGAATCGCTCGCGTCGCTGGGCGTGGAGTAGATTCGCGCGTTCCGCGCTGGCCCGATGCGATCGATGAGTGCCCCCGGCAGACGGGCGAGCGCCGCCATCGCTGACGACGCTTCCAGTCCCTGCCGAATTCGGCCTGCTTACTTGGTTATGTGTGCTATCCAATTGCCGAAATTGAACTGGGCGTCAAAATACTCGCCGGCAATGGTGGATCCGTCGGCAGAGATGCTGACAGCGGTATACAGGGTCATGCCCGCTGGAATCTTCGCACCCATCTGCCGCAGCGCCTTTGCGAGTTTGATGGTGCCGCTGGCAGGCGTCCAAACAAAGGCTTCGATCCCGTGACCAAACGGATCGCCGCTCCACCCGACCACGATTCCATTATCAGAGATGCCGTTCGGGAAGCTTTGCTCTGTCGGCGAGTGCCGGATTGTGCCCAACGAGAGCAACCCTCGGTGGTCGGAGTAAAGGAACGCGATACCGTTCCCGCTAACGTCGTAGCGCTGTCCAACGATGTTTCTACCGTTGCTGGATACAGCCGTGGCCTCGCCGAGGGTGTTGGAACCGAGAAATAAATCATGCTTTCCATTGACCCAACGCACCGGACGACGGGGGCCCGTGGGATCTTCCCAGAAACCGACAACGGTTTTGGCGTTCGCCGAGATAGCCGTAGCCCGGCTGCTATGGTTGCCCGGCGGATGCCCGAGAGAGATGTTGCCGGTCGTCGCGGTCCATGCAAAGGCTTCCGCATCCTTGCAATTCCAGGCAAGTCCCACGGCCACAGTACCGTTGGCGTTCAATCCGTAGCCGCTGCCCCAGCTGTTGCCGATGCGGGTGCAGCCATTCGCGGGATGGCCCAGGTCAACCTGTCCGTTTTTGTTCCAGATGGCCGGACGGCTGAAACCGTCCGTCCCGATGTAGCCACTGATGATGGCGGAACCGTCACGCGAGATTCCGATCGAGGATGAATAGGAATCGCCCGGACCCAGATCCTGGAAACCGGACGTCGCCGTCCAGCGGTAGATTTCTCCTCCGTAGTTTGCGGCCATGACCACGCCATCGCCGGAGAGGGCGAAATCCGTCCACGTCCCGGTCAGGGGATCGGCAATGATCTGGAAGGTTGCGGTTGACGCCTTCGCCGGGAGGCAAAGCGCGAAAAACAGGCATATTAGACCTGCGCTAATCAAATATTTGGTCATGTGTTTTGGGTCCTTTTGGCGTTGAACGCGGCTGACGATCTTTGTGGCAATTAAGTATACACTGTAAACGAAATTAAAGAAGGGCTTTTGCTGATGGGGAGACTTGAGTTGCTTCCGCTTCGTCGAAGGCGCGGAAAAGACGGGCCGTAAGGGGTTAGAGTGCCCTCAAAAACCCGCTGTGCGACTACTCGCTTCAACCTACCCAGTGCTACATCATGACAGTCTATGCGGTACAGCATTTCGCCTATAGGTGTGCCGATGCTGTTGCCCTATAACCATCGTGTAGCTGGCAAGTTGATCGGAGGCAAAGACGATGTTCGGACCATTCATGGTGATTGCATTCCTGTTGCTGCTGATGTGGGCCGGCGGCTTCTTGCTCTTCCATGTCGCGAGCGGCCTGATTCACCTCCTGCTGTTATTCGCCGTCATTTCCTTCGTGCTGCACCTCCTCACGGGAACGAAGACGGCATAGTTTGTCGTTCCCAGTTCGCGAACGTCCGCGAACTGGCGGAAGACCTGCGAGTGAGGGAACAGTTATCCCCCGGACCCCGCACGCGAATGGGGCACCCTGACGTCGGTGGAACTAACCGGTTTTGCATAGATCGGGGTGCTCCCGGTTTTTCCTGCCATGGGTCGTTCGCCGAAATCGATTCGTAAACAATCCCACCGCAAATTCAAAAGGGGTGCTATGCTCCCCTGTGCTTTGACAGCGCTGCTCTAGGATCGCAGCGCCTATGGAGGGATTCTGTCGACTGTTGTTCCCGCACCCGTGACTCGTAAAAATTCATTCCAGGCCAAGCATGCCATGTGGATTGTGTTCGGTCTGATGACGGCGTTTGTCGTGGTCACTCGCGACCGGACACTCCTGGACCACAAGTCGTTCCTGCACCAGCGCTATGCGGCGATCCCATGGCTGATGTTTGCACACGGCATTCCTGGAGCTCTCGCGCTTCTCCTCGGCGCGTTCCAGTTTTCGAACCGTCTGCGTCAGCGACATCTGCAACTCCATCGCGTGCTGGGACGGATCTACGTCGGTTGCGTCGCCATCTCCGCCCCGGTTGCGATTGCTGTTTCCATCTCCCTGCCGATTATGACCCTGACGATGGCGTCGGTGATCCAGGCCTTGGGCTGGCTTGTGACCACTGCCACCGGCCTCTACTGCGTTCGCACCAGCAGGATCCAGCAGCACCGCGAGTGGATGATGCGCAGCTATCCGTTCGCTATGGTGTTCATTGTCGTACGCGCCATAAACTCCATCCCCGCGATTGCACGGAGGGGAGAGCCCGGCATTGCCAGCGTGGTTTGGAGCGTCATTGCGACCGCGTGTTTCCTGCCGTCGTTCGTGATTGCGTGGCAGGCGTTGGCTGCGAGCCGGCGCACAGCAAGGGTTCCGACTGCGGCATGACGCCCACCTACGGACGGCCCTGAAGCTTTGC